>Ga0123352_10000970_pt1 | contig 36939 bp, 42 predicted proteins | sample TergutLab28metaG_FD_89700 | JGI IMG/M metagenome (GOLD analysis project Ga0123352, IMG submission 89700) | Labiotermes labralis P1 segment gut microbial communities from Petit-Saut dam, French Guiana - Lab288 P1 | ecosystem: Host-associated > Arthropoda: Insects > Digestive system > Gut ... | reverse complement strand
TTTTTAGAAGTTATCTTTCCGGTCTCCGGATCTACCCGCCCGATATACGTTGTCGTGGTCCTTTTCTTCTTAGTGCTGGCATCGTACACGCATGTGCTGTTGTACACGTACGTCTTACCATCCTTCTCCACATAGAAGTTTTCGGGCATATACCCAGATATGGGTATGACGATTTAAGCCTTTCTGTTTATAGACTTTATAAATGCTTTTATATACGGACTGCGTCAGACTGCATATACCAGTATTTTACCCGAGAATTTCAGTTAAAATGACACCGATTTAACGGGAATAAGACAAATTCGCTGATCATCGAATACAAAAATAAAAATCGGAAACTGTCTCCCGAAGGAGACAGTGTTTGTAAGGTTTATGATGCGTGGTCTTCCTTGCACTTAAGGAATTCCGTCACTCCGACGTAGAATGCACCTGCACCACACATGACACCGAGTACGCCTGCTATGTTCTTCAGCAGTTCCATTTCCGCGAACTCAGACGCTGCGAGCAGAGCGAACAGGATTATCAGTCCGTAGAACACAAGTCTCAGCGGAATGTTCTTCTTCGCTACGCACAGTGAGAACACTGCTGCCAGTGTACCCCATACTACGAAGACGGTTCCCATTGTCGCAGGTTCGGTGGCTATTCCAGCCAGATTCAATTTTATTGCTACCAGCGTCATCCAGAACAGACCGAACATCGTGAAGACGGTCGCACCGAACATGTTGTTCTTTTTGAAATCAATCAAACCGGCGATGATCTGTGCTACGCCTCCGCACATGAAGCCCATTGCCAGTACTGCTGTGTTCGGATCGAAAGCCCCAGCGTTGCTTATCGAAAGAACTATTGTCGCCATTCCGAACCCGAAAAGACCGAGTGCGGAAGGGTTTGCCAATGTATTTGAGGACGTCATTTTTTCCTACCGGGCGATAAATTTCTTTTTTATATTTAACCTCTTCCCAATTAAAAGAAAAATATAGAGTGGATTTTATACCTGCAAAAGAATGTTTTTTCGCGTATTACAGGCGATTTGGATCATTGTGACAGGCATTCCGTGAAAAAGTAGATAAGACCTGTCCGTATTGATGAACCTGGTAATTTAATGGAAAAGGAGACAGTGAAACGCGTGGCGGGTGTCGCACGGATCGATCTTCCGGACGATGATCTGGAAAGATTTACGGATGATGTCAATGCGTTTCTTAACATCCTGAACGCTTTGAATGATGTTCCGGAGGATGATTCTTTTCGCTTTGAACCTATAGGCGTCTTCGATGCGCTTAGAGATGATGTTCCGGTCGTCTTTGAGAACGCCGAGGAAATGCTGAAATGCATGGGCACGTACAACGGATTCGTCAGGGGGCCGAAGATCGTATGAGTTCCGGTCGTGAGCCTTTGATCGAAAGATATCGGATGTTCAGTGAGTTTGATGCATCGACGCTTGATGAGGTTCTCACGTATTCATTATCGGACGACATAACAGCCAGAGGGTTTCAGGCTACCGCCGGGTCTGAAATGCTGAAAGGATATCGTCCGTTGTTCGATGCGGCCGTTGTCTCGAAAATGAACGGTAATCATTTGATAGGGAAAACGAACATGGATGAGTTCGGCTTCGGGATGTTCTCCGTCACCGGAACCGGCATTCCGAGGAACCCGTTCGACCCGGAGCGGTCATGCGGCGGCTCGTCCGGCGGCGCCGCCTGCGCCGCGGCCCTGCTTGAAGGACATGTTGCGCTCGGAACATCCGGCGGCGGATCGATAACCTCTCCGGCGGCTTTCTGCGGGGTCCTCGGGCTTACGCCCACACACGGACGCATTTCCCGTTACGGGCAGATAGACGGGGTCAGTTCTATGGGTCCGATCGGTATACTTGCATCGAAAAGCGATCTGCTGAGAAAATATTTACCGCTGATATCAGGGAAAGACGACAGAGATCCGGTTTCCGCCGCACAGCCGGAACTCAGGATCGGAAACAGAAAATTAAAAACAGCGGCGGTGCCGAAAGGCATCACCGACAACGTTAGCGATTCCGTACGCAGCGCGTTCGAAGATTCCGTGGAACTTCTGAAAAGCATGTCTGTCAGCGTTGAAATTGTGGATATGCCTCATTTGAAATACGCTATGCCGGCGCATTACGTTGTCAGCGTAACGGAGGCCGCAACGAACCTCGTGCAATATTGCGGCATGAGATGCGGCCGTCAGGACGGTGACCTTTCGCTGCCTTTCAACGACTACTTCGTCTCGTTCCGGTCAAAGTATTTCGGCACGGAGACAAAGCTCAGATCGATCATGGGAACGTACATGACCATGGGAGACAACAGAAGGAACATGTACCTGAGATCGCTCGGAGCAAGGAATCTTGTCATCAATGATCACAAAAGGGTTCTCGGCGAGCATGATGTCATACTGACGCCGAGCATGCCTTTCATATCGCCGAAGATAGACGACGCCGTCAGAATGCGTTCCGCGGATTCGTACATGACCGGACGTTTCGCCGCACCGCCGGTGTTCTGCGGGTTACCGTGTTTGTCGGTGCCTTGCGGCTACTCTGACGGAATGCCCATCGGAATGCAGTTCATCTCCGATCATTGGGATGAGGATATCCTTCTGTCTGCGGCGGATCTTTGGGAAAAAGCGTTTGACATGAAGACCGCGGAGGTTCGTTCATGAAGATCGGACTTGAGATACATGTGCAACTGCCGACGAAGACGAAGATGTTCTGTTCCTGCCCGGCCGTCGGCGCAGCGGGGCCGAACGAGCACATATGCCCGGGATGCATGGGCATGCCGGGAACCAGGCCTGCTCTGAACAGAGCGGCGGTCGACATCGGGATCAAATTAGCCAGACTTCTTAACTGCAGCATACCGGACGTGATGTGGTTCAACCGCAAGATATACTTCTATCCGGACCTTTGCAGACACTATCAGATAACGCAGTACGAGACGCCTGTCGGCCTGAAGGGAGAATATTATCTCGGTAAGAAAAGGATTGGCATCACGAGGGCCCATTTGGAAGAGGATCCCGGAAGCATGGAGAGATCGGGCGACGGCAGCCTCGTAGATTACAACAGGAGCGGTATGCCGCTTGTGGAGATTGTAACAGACCCAGATATCTCATCGCCGGCGGAGGCCAGAGAATTTTTGACTTTCTTGCTGAAGGACATACGGCATGTGATAGACCTTCCGAGCGACGGCGAAAGGAGCATACGCGTTGATTGCAATATATCCGTCGGAACGGAAAGGTGTGAGGTCAAGAACGTCACCGGTCTTAAGAACGTTGAACGCGCGCTGACGTACGAAGCTGTAAGACAGACAAAGATCCTCAGATCCGGCGGCAGGATAGTAAGAGAAACAAGACACTACGATGAAGAGCGAAAAGTAACGACCGCCGCCCGTAAGAAAGAATACGAAGGCGATTATGCGTACATCGGAGAACCGAACCTCGGATCGATCAATGTGAGAAGGATAGCTGATCGCATCGAAACGAAGGAGAGCCCGCTGAGCATGGCGATGCGCCTCCAAAAAGAGTTCGGCCTTGAGGAAAAGGCGGCGAAGCAGATCGTGAACACATCGGTGAAGCTTGCGGAACTCTTTGAACATTTTGCCAGGAAGACAGGAAAGGAGAATGCACTGAAATGGATCTCCGGACCGATAAGTTCCAATTGGAGATCGCTGGAAAAAGATGCTGACACGAAAAAGGACGGACTTACGGATATAGTCGTCCGGTTCATGAACGGCGAGATAAACGATGTTGAGTGTTCGATGCTTCTGAAAGCATACATAACCGGCGAAGACCTTCGGAGCATGGAGAAGAACAATGCCGACCTTGACGCTCTCATACGGAAGGCTATCGCCGGCAACCCGTCCGTTGTCGACGATTACCGCGGGAACGAGAAAGCGGGCAACAGCATCATAGGCACCGTGATGAAAGAAACGAGGGGCGCATACCCGTCATCGGACATCGTTGAAACAACGAAGAAAATATTGGATGAGATGATCCGATAATGAGGATCAGCTTAACCTTTCGATAAAATCCTCATATCCGAAACCTTTTATCTTCGACGGCTTCCCGTCGGGATCCAGTTTGTGAATTGAAGGTAAACCTATGCCGTTGAACGTGTTGTTCTTCACCATCGTGTAAAGCGCCATATCCTCAATGACGATCTTATCGCCTGTCCTCAGCTCGTTTTGCAGCGAATAATCGCCGATCACGTCTCCCGCCAGACAGGTACATCCCGCCAGGCGGTACTGATGCGTTCCTCCTTCGCCCGTCACGCGCGGTTTGTACGGGCCTTCGATCACATCCGGCATGTGACAGGCCGCACTTGTGTCCAGGATCGCGATCCTTTTTATGTTCTCCACGACGTCCAATACCGAGGACACCAGAAACCCTGCGTTCAGCACGACCGCCTCGCCCGGTTCCAGATAGACCTGAACATTATATCTGTCTTTGAACTCGTTTATCAGTGAGACAAGCAGTTCCACGTCATAATCGCTTCGGGTTATATGATGCCCTCCGCCGAAGTTGAGCCATTCGATGTTGTCAAAATATTGCGAGAAGTTCTTTTCCGCGCCGCGTAACGTGACCTCAAGTGCGTCTGAGTTCTGACCGCAAAGCGTATGGAAATGGAAACCGCTGATATATTTCAGAAGGTCTTCATTCTTCTCGAACTCCGGAGCTCGGACCCCGAGCCTTGAGAACGGCGCACACGGATCGTACATGTCCTTCTTTTGCGTTGAGACCTGCGGATTTATCCTCAGTCCCAATTTTTTTGTTAACTTAGGTGCGAACCTTCTCAGCTGGCCGAACGAGTTGAATATTATGTGGTCGCATATTTCATTGATCTCGTCCATCTCCTCTTCACGGTACGCCGCCGAAAAGACGTGGTTCTCTTTCCTGAATCTCTCATGACCCAGGCGTGCTTCGAAAAGGCCGCTGGCAGTGGCGCCGTCCAGATACTCCGCTATCAACGGATATAAATGGAAACACGAGAACGCCTTCTGAGCGAGCAGTATCCTGCATCCCGTTCTCTCCTTCACTGAGCGGAGCACCTTCAGGTTTTTGATGAGTAAGGCTTCATCTATCACATAATAAGGGGTCGGCTCGTTCAGAATGTATCTGTTCAACGCTCACTCCACCAGCTCTGGATCGAAGTCTTCTTTCCACGGCAGTCCCCATCTGTTCAATGCTTCCATGAACGGATCCGGATCGAACTGTTCCATGTTGAATACTCCGGCACCGCTCCAAACGCCCTTCAGCATGAGCATCGCACCGATCATGGGCGGCACTCCCGCGGTGTATGAGACCGCCTGCGAACCCACTTCCTTGTAGCTTTCCTCGTGGCTGCAGATGTTGTACACGTAATATTTGACCTCTTTACCGTTCTTTTTGCCGGTGATTATGCAGCCTATGTTCGTGTATCCTTTCGTCCTCGGGCCGAGTGAGGCCGGATCCGGCAGCACAGCTCTCAGGAACCGCAGCGGAACTATCTCCCTGCCTTCGAACATTATCGGTTTGATCGATGTCATACCTACGTTTTCAAGGCACTTCAGATGAGTTATGTAGCTTTGTCCGAAGGACATGAAGAAACGTACTCTTTTCAGTCCCTTCACATACTTCACGATGCTGTCGATCTCCTCGTGATACATCAGGTAGATGTCTCTTTGTCCTATAGTATCGAAATTGTATGTCCTTTTGATCTCCATACATTTGACCGGTACGAACTTTCCGTTCTCCCAGTATGAGCCGTCTGCGCTCACCTCGCGGATGTTGATCTCCGGATTGAAATTCGTAGCGAACGGATAACCATGGTCGCCGCCGTTCGCATCCAGTATGTCGATGTACTCTATCTGATCAAAATAATGTTTCTGCGCGTACGTGACGAATACGCTTGTCACTCCCGGGTCGAAGCCGCACCCGAGCAGCGCCATTATGCCGGCCTCTTTGAAACGCTCGTGGTAACCCCACTGTTCCTCGTAATCGTATTTGACGATCTCACGGTGCTCCGATAAAGCAGTATCCAGATAATGGGTTTTTGTTTGCAGGCATGCTTCCATTATAGGAATGTTCTGGTAAGGCAGTGCAAGATTCAGAACGATGTCCGGCTTGTGTTTGTTTATGAGCGCAACAAGCTCCGGGATGTTCTCGGCATCAACCTTTTCAGGTGTTATCTTTGTTTTCCCGCCCTCTAATTTTTTGGCTAGGGCGACACATTTCTCTTTAGTGCGGCTTGCAAGCACTATCTCGGAAAAGACCTCGCTGTTTTGGAAACATTTGTGTACAGTAACTGTCGCTACGCCTCCGCAACCTATTACCATTGCTTTCATAAAATCTTTCTCCTGCTTTACGCTATCTGCTCCAAAGGGGCGGTATTGTTCTTAAGAATTGCGGGAGAACCAGTTAAGTGGTTCTCCGTTTTCGGATGATTTATTGCGATTTTGCTCTTAAAAACGCTCATTCAATATCTCCGATATTGATATCGTCTATCGCTATCGACAGTATCTGTAACTCTTCAAGTTTCTCATCGTCGACCTTCTGCGGCGAACCGTCAAGTAATGATTGTCCTTTTTTGTTCTTCGGGAACGCTATGACATCGCGTATGCTCTCTTTGTTCAGGAGTACGCTTATCATCCTGTCTATCCCCAAAGCTATTCCGCCGTGCGGCGGCGCCCCGTATCCCAACGCCTCCAATAGAAATCCGAAATCCGATTCCATTTTCTCCTCGGAGATCCCGAGCATCCTGAACACCTCTTTTTGAATCTCCGGATCATGAATCCTCTGCGACCCGCTTCCCAGTTCGCTCCCGTTCAGTACGAGATCGAATGATGCGCCGCCCGCGTTCTCAGCATCGAGCGGAGTCGTGGGAAAAACGAACGGATGATGGAACGCACCTTTCTTACCGGATGCCGGGTCGGTCTCGAACATCGGACAGTCCACGATCCACGCGAATTTGAAAACGTCCGGATCGATGAGTTCCAGGTCGTCCGCCAGTTTTCTCCTGAGGGTGCCTCCCGTCTCGAGAACGTTCTTCTCAGGACCGGCGAGCAGGAACAGAAGATCGTTTTCCTTTACGTCCATCTTCTTCCTCAGTTTTGACAGCACGTCGGGAGTGAAGTATTTCACTATGTTGCTGTCCAAACCATCTTTCGTTGCACGCATCCACGTCATTCCGCCCAATCCGTTCTTCTTCACGAATTCGATCAGACGGTCTATCTCGTTCCTTCCTATCCTGTCTTTGGCGATCTCGGATTTTACGTTGAATCCCGCAATTACGCCGCCTTTTGAAAGCACCTTCTGGAATATGTCGTAAGGCGCATCCTTCACTATTTCAGTGATATGATGCATCGGCAATCCGTATCTGAGATCCGGTTTGTCCGTTCCGTATTTGCTCATGGCCTCGCCGAAGGATATCCGCGGGAACGGCGTTTTCAGCTTTTTACTGTAGATCTTTTTCCAAACGTGGGCGATCAGTCCTTCTATCGTATCCTGGATATCCTTCATGTCAACGAACGACATCTCAATGTCCAGCTGCGTGAACTCCGGCTGCCTGTCCGATCTGGAATCCTCGTCGCGGAAGCATCTGGCAACCTGATAATACCGGTCCATGCTTCCTATCATGAGCAGCTGTTTGAAAAGCTGAGGGGACTGCGGTAACGCGTAGAACGTTCCGGGATGCACCCTTGACGGTACTATGAAATCCCTGGCGCCCTCCGGGGTGCTCTTAGTGAGCATCGGAGTTTCAACCTCAACGAAACCGCTCTTGTCAAAATATTCTCTTGCGGCTGAAAGAAATCTGTGTCTGAATCTCAGGGCCTCCGACATCTCCGTCCTTCTGATATCCAAATATCTGTACCTCAGCCTTGTCTCCTCTCCGGGAAGCACCGACTCCTTCTGGTCGCCGATCTCGAACGGCGGCGTCTTAGATCTGTTGAGAACTTCCGCTTTTGTTATAAGGACCTCGACATCGCCGGTTTTGTTCTTGGGGTCTTCAGTTCCTTTGACCCTTTTTCTGACGATCCCGTCCACAGAGACGGCGGACTCCCGTGTGAATGATCTTAAAACTTCGGATATCTCGTTCCTGTCGGAACCGTTCGGCACGTCTTCCGGATCGAATACCAGCTGCGTTATTCCGTAAGAATCCGCAAGGTCTATGAACTCCACGCCTCCGTGGTCCCTGGAAAACCTTACCCAGCCTTGCATGCAGACTTTCTTGCCTATATCCTTTGAACGCAGATCCCCGCAGGTATGAGTCCTTCTCATAAAGATGCCTCTGAGCCGGTGTGTTAGCTAGTGCATCATATTAAAACCCATGCACTTATGGCCGAGGGATCGCCGTGCGATCTCCGGCCGCATGATGAAAACGGCCCGTCCGTAACAGATGAAAAAAATTGTGTGAAAAAGGTTTTGTGCGGAAAGAGTTCTGATCACCAGGGACGATTTCCCGTTGATCTGATGACGTCGTTATATCTTTGAGCCGATTTGTACGCGTCCATGACGTTCCATATCCAGAATGCTATTATCATTATCACCGCTATTATCGCGGTCACGACGAAAAACATTAAGAATATCGCCACGAACCAAAGCACGATTCCGAGTACCATTATCCCGAAACCGCGCATGACCCTGCCTGCGTATATCTGCCCCAGTCCCGCCCAGACGAAAGACAGTACGGCAGCGAGGCCTTCGCTCTTCTCACGTACATATGCCACTCTCTGAGGCTGGGCTTGCCCTCCTCCGTCCATTCTGGTACCGCATTTACCGCAGAACGGGCTGTCATCTACATTGCTCCCACAATTGCTGCAATACATTTGTAAACCCCGTTTAGAACCTATGATGATAGGAAGTATATAATATATACGTATCAATATCAGCGGAAGATCGTATTAAAACACACAGATCATGTGTTAATTAAGCGTTCGTGAAGCTTTTTACTCCCGCGAGAAAACTGTTTTTGCGGCTGCGCCGGATCTCGGATTCAAATGTTCCATCCTGTCCGATCAGGCGGCCGCTTCCCGCTGATCTGTGTTGCGTGTTTATTAAGAGCGAAGAACATTCACGGATGTCATGATCAGAATATATGAACGGGATGCATACGTCTTCGAATTCGAGGCTGACGTCACATCAACCGACGGCGATTGGATATCCCTGAACGCGACCGCGTTCTATCCGGGCGGCGGCGGTCAGGTGAACGACCTCGGGAAGATATGCGGCCTTGACGTCAAAGACGTGAGGGCCGACGGCGATAACGTTCTGCATCATGTTCCGGGACACCGCATGAAGGTCGGAGATACAATATGGTGCAGCGTAGACTGGGAAAAACGGTATGACATGATGATCGGTCACACGGCCGAACATCTTCTGTTCGGCGCATTGAAAAGAATCATCCCGGATATTAACATCGTTAAGATATTTATTTCCCCGGAAAGCAAATACGTGATCGTTGACAGGGACGTCCAATGGGATGACATCGGCAAAGCGCAGGAATTTGTGAATGCGGCGATAAACGACAACCTCAGCGTAACGAAAAGTACAATGGGCAGGGACGATCCGGAAATGGAGAACATACGTGCAAAGATGGAAAGGATCGATGATGATCTTATCACCGTTGTAGAGATCGGCGATGTTGACGCCGCGGCGTGCGGCGGACTGCATGTGCGCGAAACCGGAGAAATAGGTGCATTGCTCATTGACAGGAAGGTGTCCGCGGGAAAGGACGGATATGCGATACACTTCAGAGTAGGAAAAGATGCTTCCGTGAGATCGATGGAGCTTGCCAATAAGTGCATGCAGATCGTTGAAATTCTCGGAACAAAAACGGAAGATGTTGTCAGAGCTGCACAAAATCTCAAACATAACGGCATAGTAAAAACGGAGCAGCTCAGGTCCGCCATATCGGAGATCATAAGCAGCCTGCGTCCTGATATTGTAAAAAACGTGTCCGTTTATTCCGGTATATTCGAAACGGATGACAGGACGGCGATCACCGACGCAGCCGAAAGAATAAAGGGCGAAGGCAGCGTATCCGTATTTCTGGCAAAAGGCGAATCCCTTTCCGTGATCGTATCATCCGGAGTGAAATGTGTTGACTGTTCGCTTATACTCGGAAACGCTATGAAAAAGGTCGGCGGCAGAGGCGGCGGCAAGGCTGATTTCGCGCAGGGAGGGGTTCCCGATGTATCGGTATCCGCGCGTGTGCTGGAAAATATCATACAGACAGTGAAGGATGCGTTGGATCGGGAAAATTAATTATAGGAAATAGCATAGGGAGGCAGCATGTCCGGAATGGGAAGGATCAATCCGCGCCAAATGAAACAGGCCATGAAGAAGATGGGCATCCGCAACACGGAGCTGAAAGATGTCTCCGAGGTTATAATCAGAATGCCGGGCGAAGAACTGGTGTTCAGGAATCCGGATGTTTCAGTGATGGAAGTGCAGGGAAACAAAACATATCAGATCTCAGGCGAACCGGAGTCCAGGCCGTCGGAGTCTGTCGGCGAGGATCATGGCATTGCCGTGCCTTCCGAGGATATAGAGCTTGTAATGTCGCAGACCGGCTGCGACAGGGATACGGCCGTCAGTGCATTGCAGGAGTGCAACGGACAGCCTGCGGAAGCCATAGTGAAGATCATCAGCTCATAGGTGTGAAAATGTGTCTGGCACTTCCCGGTAAGATCGTTTCCATAGACGGAGATACGGCAAGCGTGGATTTCGGCGGCGTTGTGAAACAGGCGAACATCACCATGGTTGAACCGAATATCGGCGACTGGGTGGTTGTCCATGCGGGCTTCGCCATTGAGACGATGGACGAAGAAGAGGCGCGGAGGACCCTCGATCTCTGGAATGAGGTGCTTGCTCACGACGAGACGGACATCCGATGATAAGGTACATCGATTCTCGGAGATGTGTGGCCAGAGCCACATGACAAGGACAGACCTTTAGACAGTCAAATTCAGAGGATCAACCTGGCAACCAGAGAGGCGGCGGCAATCGATATTGCAAACAGCGTATAGTTGGTGGTCAACGTCTTGAATCCCAATTCCGCCTTGAACATGGCATCATCGTAAATTATCGCCGCCTTTTCAGATCTGGCATTCATTGTATTTCTGAGATCATTGACATCCTTCAGCTTTTCACTGTAGATCTCTAAGAATCTTTCGAGATATGTGTGATTGGTCTTTGCGATATTATCGTATTTCCTCGCTGCCAGTAGCCTCTCTCTCCACACAATCCTCCGCCATTTCCTCCACCATTCAGTCTCCTCCCATGGTATGGAGATCGGGGAATCGGTCAGCCACTCCAACGTACGTATGAACTCCTCGGCTATTTTTTGTCCGGCATTCTCTTCTGACGACCAGACCGGCGCATTCATTGCACTGCAGTTACAGACATCATTGGAACATGAATCAAGTTTGGACCGAAAATCTTTCCAAACGGATGCGATAAGGATTTTTTGGTAGATGTCCTCACGTTCGCTTCTTTCCCCCATGATCCCGATTGAACAGAGGCCGTTCTCATCTTGTATCTTTATTCCGATCCTTTTACCTTCTTCTTGAACAATTATGACCCATTTACCATCTTCGTCCTGTGTGCAGCCTTCCGACGAATCACAGAGATTGCAATCCTCACATACTTTATCCAAACCCGGAGTCCATCTCCCGCACACTTTACCCGATAAATTCGGTATCCATCCCCACCAACCCTCATCCGACATGCGATTCCCTGTTCAGATACTGGGTCTGGGCGGACGGATACTGTGCAACTTCTTGCTTCCCTCGGTCGCCTCCGCGTATGCCTTGCCTTCCCTTATCGAGTATTTGATGTGCTCGGCACGGACCAGCCTGTCCAGCATAGCAAGGTCTTCCCCTTCCACTTGTTTTACATTGTAATACTTGATGTACGTATCTCTGAACTTCGTTCCTTCAGTTCGATTCATGTTATACATCTCCATTTCACGGCACCGCTTGTGATTCAGGTTCCCGCTTCGTAATGCCGTGCTCCAAGGTCTTCGCCGCCCTGTACGGAGCAGACGGATTCCGGTTATTCGACGGTAACATATAAGATTTATGCATATAAGGTTCTTCCCTGATTTGTATGGATTTCATGTATTGTGTGCTCAGAGTTTCCTCGGTTGAAATGTGCGTTGCTCGGTACAGATCAACAGCATCAAAGAAAGCGGGCCACTTTTCAACTATCGGTGATTTGTTGTCGGTAATCGATCGGGAGGCGGTTTCTTACATATAACAAAACATATTAAAGCTGTAAATACATCGCAGGAACAGGTGTGTGGTGTTGTACATCCGGTCGGTCTTTGAAATTCTTGAAACACGGTCTTTCGGTTGCGCACACAGTGAAAAGGTGATCTTATAATGACCAACGAGTTTACGGTGAAACGCAATGTTCCTTTCCAGCTTTATGATATAAAAATAAAGAATGCGGGTGACGAAGACCTTGTAACGATCTCCAAGGATCTCGGTCTGGGTCTTTCGCTTGATGAGATGAAAATGATAAAAGAGCATTTCATCAAAGAGAAAAGGGATCCGTCGGATATTGAATTGCAGTCACTCGGGCAGGCGTGGAGTGAACATTGCTGTTATAAAAGTTCCAAATCGGTGCTGAAGGAATTTGTTTTTGGCATAGACCATAAAGACGTTATGTCACGCGGTGACGCCGGGGTCATGAGGTTTGATAAGAAACACGGATATGCGCTCAGGATAGAAAGTCACAACCACCCGTCGGCGATCGAACCGTACGGCGGTGCCGCCACCGGCGTGGGCGGCATATTGAGAGACATCGTCTGCATGGGCGCCGAACCGGTCGGTGTCATCGATCCGTTCTGCTTCGGTAAGATAGACACCGCCGCGAAACTTCCGAAGGGAACGAAACACCCGAAGGAATTGCTCAAGAAAGCTGTTGACGGCGCCCGCGACTATTGCGATAAGCTGAAAATACCCGCAATATCCGGCGCATTGTTCTTCGATGAACGATACACGGAGAACTGTTTGGTGAATGTGGGTGCGCTCGGTATCGTGAAAAACAAAGAGCTGAGGAACAACTTCGTCAGCGGACCCGGAGAAATTTTCATACTGTGCGGAGAACCGACCGGGCGCGATGGTATACAGGGCGTGAACTTCGCATCCATGGACCTTTCTATGGCGGAGGAAAACAAAGGTGCGAAACATGGCGTCAGTCCGATACCGAAACGATTCGTTCTCGCCGCGACCCTTGAAGCGAATAGGGCGGGTCTCATAACAGGAATGAAGGATCTCGGCGGCGGAGGACTGAGCTGCGTTGTCGGAGAGATGGCATTGGAGGCCGGTTGCGGCGCCGAAGTATATCTTGAGAAAGTGCCGCTCAGAGACAAAGACCTTGTTCCGTGGGAGACCTGGGTGTCGGAGACGCAGGAAAGGATGATGCTCGCCGTCAAAGAGAAGGATGTGAAGAAGGTTTTCAACATATTCAGGAAACACAATGTTCCCGCGACCGTTGTCGGAAAGAGCACGGACACCCGCAGAACGAAGATAACCTGGAACGGTGAGCTGATCTTTGACATGGACCTCGTATTCCTTACCGGCGGGCCTATGTACAACCGGCCTTACGATCTGCCTAAGGTATCAACGAAATGTGATGAAAAAATTTCCGATCTGCCGGACAACAACGACGTCATACTTACTTTGCTCTCCGACCTGAACATCGCTTCGAGAGAGTGGGCAATAAAACAGTTCGAAAAGAAAGGCAGGAAGACCGTCATCGGCCCGGCGGCAGGGAACGGACCCGGAGACGCGAGCATCATTGAGCCCGTTCATGGAAGCCGCAAAGGTCTTGCGGTCACTGTCGGATGCAATCCCTGGCTTGTCGCCGCGGATCCGTACCGCGGAGGTATGGGTTGTATAGACGAGACATGCCGCAACCTTGTGGCGGTCGGTGCGAGGCCGCATGCGTTCACGGACTGTCTGAATTTCGGCAATCCGCAAAAACCTGACCGTATGGGCGAACTGAGGGAATCCGTAAGAGGTCTCGGCGAAGTCGCGAAGGCGTTGAAGATACCCATACCGTCGGGTAACGTTAGCTTATACAACGAATCATCCAGCGGAGTGTGCGTATTGCCTACTCCGATGGTCATAGGAACCGGGCTGATCGATGACAGCAGAAAAGCCGTCACGGCCGATCTGAAGGAAAAGGGAAATGTTATTTACCTTGTGGGCGAGACCAAAGATGAGATGGGGGGTTCGCTGCTCTTCCGCAGGTTCGGAGGCAGCGGAGGAGATGTTCCGGATGTCGATCCTGTTAACCTGAAGAAGCTTATGGACAGGATGCTGAAGGCAATGGACGCCGGCCTCATAAAAAGCTGCCACGACTGTTCCGACGGAGGTTTCGCGGTTGCCATGGCGGAAATGTGCATAGCCGGAGGCATAGGCGCAAACCTTGACCTGTCGAAGATCGAAGGCAGCGATATCGTTAAACTCTATTCGGAAAGCCATACGCGGTGGATAGCTGAGGTCGCGAAGGAGGATGAGGACGCTTTCGGAAAGATCTTCGGCAGGAAAGCCGTCGCCATCGGAAAGACGCACGGCACCCGCCTGAGGATAAAGGATGCTTCCGTCGACATATCCGTGAGCAGCATGAAAAAGGCCTGGAAGGATCCGGTCGGAAAGATAATGTCGTCGCGATATTGATATCATGCACCGATAAGGTGTGCGTAGAGCAGCATCGCCGATATTGCGGACGCCAGATAGATCGTCCATTGGATCCTGGGTATCATGCGCTTTGTCTCGACCTTCTTGATCTTGTCGTAACCGAACGTGCATGCCCACGACCAGTATTTCGTGTGTCTGAGAACATCACTCCATAACAACAGGCCGACCATGATCACCATGGATGATATTATGATCACCGTGCTGAACCTTGCACCGATGGCCGCCAGGCCCGCATTGCCTATCACAAAAAGCGTGAGGATCTTTCTCTTCTTCTCATCGCTGAACCTTGGCTGCAGTTCGTATTTATCCATCGTGATCCTCCGTTCTCCGACCGAATAAGTAAAGGATGGATAAAAACAGTACGGCGGAAACCGACGTTTTTGACCGCCTCGGATTCGGATATGCGGATTTTGAGTAACAGAAGACAACGGATCAGAGGAATGAGTCCGGCGTCATATTCGCAGACTCACTTCTTCTTCGGATCCAGTACGCTGCGGCGTATCTTGGATGAGCGAGTGTATTGATCGTATTTCGTGTACACATATTTCAGAAGACCGTCCGGTCCCCACATCTGATATTCCTTTCTGAGTTCGATCAGTTTCTTCTTTTGATCCTCTGTGAGCTTATCGAATGATTCCGCTGCCCTCTCTGTTCCTGCAGGTGTGAGCCGGAATCTTACATTTTTTGGACTGTATCTGCCCTGCTTCTCGATTATGCCGCCTTCCACCATGACATCCGTCGCATCGGTTATCCTGTCATCATACGGACCGTAATCATATGCATAGAATCCTATGTTCTCTGTCGGTATGCGCTCTTCCTGCGCGAATTCCACCATCACTAAGAACACCTGCTTCTGTAGACTGGTCCATCCAACTATGTCCGATTCCGGAAGCGCATGGAACAATGTCAATATCCAATCTTCAAGGAACATGAACTGATGTTCTTCCGAATGGTCCATCAGCTTTTGCAACTGGTCCATTGGGTAGATGACCTTACTACACTTAGGATCGGTACACTGGAGATAATAGTATGATATACCCATGTCTTCCGGAGATCTCTCCACCTTCTCCCACTTGTGTTCGCAGTTCTTGCTCATTTTAATGGCTCCATGTTGGCAACGACCCAGCAGGATTCCTCTTGAATCTTGAAAGGGTCAAGTATGATGTTATACTTCACGTTCTTCTTCATAGCGCATATCCTTCTCGCACTCTTGCGGTGCGGAAGTCCTTTTCGGGAGTTGCACGGAATCGGGTTTTGTATCATGTCGCATAACATCACAGCCGGGATCCTGAAGATCACCATGTGCGTTTTTGCGTGATTGCTGACCGCTATCCTTTTCCCCGTCCTTTTTGCACACGCAATCGAATTCATCTGGACTGTGTGCAATGCCCGATTCAATCATTTAAAGTGTACATCCCATTTAAAAGGCAATATATTAGGGTATTAAAGGTTTAGACAGACGGTACTGGATCCGATATTGTATGTTCGAAGTAAGTGTGGTTCACGGACGCCTAAAACATATCATTTGTGGTATTGCACGGATAATTTCCTACGGGTCATGCGCAAGGCTTTGCACCTAAAGTCTGACTTGCACCTAAAATAGGGAACCTGCACTTAAAGTCACGTTTCGAATACATATGAAGAATACTTCATGTTCAGATGCATAGTTCATAACTTCAGAATTGGTCCAGAGATGTCAAGTTCGGGGATGAGATCATGATTTCCTGTTGGTCCGCGGGGAGCAAGATATTTGTAATCTATAGGGGTACAGGGATTCAGAGAGGCGCATTGAGAAAGAGAGGATTAAGATGCAGAGTCCCATTGATATTCAGATTGATAAGAATTTACGTAAAGCGATAATATCCATTGAGAAAAAATTGACCTCAGATGTTATATTTCTATACGGTCCCCTCAGTTTTGGACTTTCAGAAATGTTTCGTGAGATGATCGATGAATTGAAAAGAGATAGTAAGGGGTACAAGAAGCTCTCGATAATCCTAACTACGACCGGCGGAAGCGCAGAGGAAGTTGAACGGTGCGTCAATGTCATCAGACACCATTATGATGAGATAAACTTCATAGTTCCTGATTATGCCTACAGTGCAGGAACGATATTTTGCATGAGCGGCGACAGTATCTTCATGAATTATTTCAGTGTGTTGGGCCCCATCGATCCGCAGGTGTTGAATAAGGATGGGCGCTGGGTCGCCGCATTGGGTTACTTGGATAAGGTCAACGAGATGATCGAAAAGTCGAAGAAGGATGAACTTTCACAGGCCGAGTTCATGATGTTGAACAATATGGATTTGGGCGAACTCCGTGAATATGAGCAGGCAAAAGAACTAACCATCGATTTACTAGAAACTTGGCTTGCTAATTATAAGTTTAAAAGCTGGACGGAACACAAAACTGACCCTGATAAGATTGGAAGGCCCGTCACAGAAGATGAGAAACGGGAGAGGGCCAGCTATATTGCGAAACAGTTGAGCGACAACAAAAAGTGGAAATCACACGGTCGACCAATCAACATGGAGACTTTACGAAATGAATTAAGACTTGTAATTAATGATTTCTCTGAAAATAGTGAACTAGAAATAGTTATTACAACATACTATACATACGTAATAGATTACATTAATAAAATGGGTTACGAGTATTGTTTAGACACCAGAAATAGTAGAATCACGAGCAGAAGAAAGGAGAGAAACACATGACGAAAAATATCGTTGATGAGGTCGTTGCCTTGATCGATTCGAAAAAATTCGAGGGGAACAAGAATATTTCCGAATATGTAAAAGCCGTGGAGAAATTAGAGTCATTGAGAAAAATGGGCATGATCAAGGAAAAAGGAAACAATCTGTTGCCTATTGAAGAAAGATATAAATCGGTTTACGCAGCGACGAGTCGCTTCGATGAGTGAAATCACTTGTTTGCCCAATATAAAATCACATGAGAAAGGTTGCGCCTAAAGTCGGCACTCTGCACCTAATGTGTCAGAAAAACATAACTTTAGGTGCAAAGCTCATGCGCGAGAAAACGTTATATAGTCGCAGTTCCAATCAATGATGTCAGCCATGTGTCTGACAAAGGGATGCATATGGGAAAAGGCGCCGAGAACAGCGACGGCCTTCTGTCTTTCCTTGGCGGGAACAGAAAAGTGGGTGTTAATGCTGGTGAAAAGAAGGAGAGCGTGTTCAGCAACATCGGTTCTGCCATACGCTACACGTTGCTCCTGTCGATGCTTTTCTGGTGGCTGCCTATAATCGGACAGGCTATAGCCGGGTACGTCGGCGGCAGGGTCGGAGGATCGCCCGCCAAGGGAATGGTCGCAACGCTTATGTCCGTCATGATAGTCATGGGAGCGATAGCCATCCTGTCGTCCGGCATCATAAGAGGATTCGGCTTCCTGCTTGCGGATCCTGAACAAACCGCAGCGTCGATCGGAGAGATGTCCGCCGTCCTGGGGTCGCTGCTGACAACCTTGCTGACATTCCTGCAGGGTTTCTTTGACACGATGGGATTGACGACATCCATGATGATCAACATCTACATAATCACCGTGGTCTTCGGCATGGTAGGCGGCGTCATATCGTCGCAGCGTTCCAAGGAAGCTAAGCGCAGCGCGCCGGTAGAGCGCGTTTTCATGCCCAGGTCGCTGGCCGCATATGTTCACGGAAAAAAGCTCGGATTCGAGGATTTTGATGATCGGTTGTCGATACAGCGGTCCAAGGTTCCGGAGCGAAGGGTCGTCGTTTGCAACTCCCTGGTAAGAAGTTCCGTTGCCAGAGAAGAGCCGAAAGCGATATCCGCCGGAAGTGTTCCGGTTGCGGCACAGGAGGCCGAACAGCGCGAGAGTCCTTTCACCGGCCTCATACACCGCGCCGAGAAGAACGATCCGGAGAAGGAAAGAACGAGACACAGCCTCACCAGAGAGGATATGGAATACGTTTGAAATACTTCGGGCACAAGACGCTGGCCATAGTATACGTACAGGCGGTAACGCACAAGTGTTCGCGGGCGCACGTATACAACCAATTTTTATATCTAAAACAAAGTCAGGTTATCAGAGGCTGATTAATTGTTTTGTTCATGCGGATCGATGATGTTCCCAAAAGAAGGACAGTATCTGTGCAACAAGTGCGGTGTTACAAAGGGTGTTGAGAAAGCACAGCATTTCACGACCGATGCCAAAGAGAAAGAGACCACCATCATATCGGAATCGTCCGCCACGCTGCCGAAGACAAGGATACTTTGCACGGAGTGCGGCAACAAAGAAGCGTACTTCGTTCTCAGACAGACACGTTCCGCAGATGAACCGGAGACAAGAATATACCGATGCTGCAAATGCAGCCACTCCTGGAGGGAGTATTGATATGTCAATCGGAATGATCAGCGAGGAGGAGTGAATATGTTCAAAGCAGAGATAAAATCCGATACCCTCAAAGGTCTGGTTAACGTGATATCGACGCTGGTGGATGAGGCCAAGTTCAATATAAGCGAAGAAGGCATCAATCTGAAAGCGGTGGATCCGGCTCACGTGGCGATGGTCGACCTTACGATAGGGAAAGGCGCATTCGAATCGTTCTCGGCGGACCGGCTGGAAATGGGTGTCGATCTTGATAAGATGAAAGAAGTGCTCAAGCTTGCAAGCCCCGGCGACATCGTTACGATGGAGCAGAACGAATCGCAGGGAAGGCTTATACTTAAAGTGGGGAACATAACGAGGTCCATGAATCTTGTGGACACATCCGGGATGAACGATCCCAAGGTACCGCAGCTTTCGCTTCCCGCGAATGTGGATGTTGCCGTTTCGGAACTGCAACGGGGAATGAAGGCCGCTGAATCGGTTTCCGACCACATCGCCCTGTCCGCCGATGCGGACACGTTCGAACTTTTCTGCGAAGGCAACACGGACACCGTGAGCCTTAAGCTTGACAGAACGAAACTGGCAGGAATAACAGCTACATCAAAAGTACGCAGTTTATTCCCTCTGGATTATTTTGCGAACCTCGTGAAGGCGATACCGTCCGATACGATCGTGAAGATCTCCCTCGGAGACGACTATCCCGTAAAACTGAGTTTCAATTTCGCCGACGGCAACGGAAGCGTCGGTTACCTGCTTGCTCCCAGGATAGAGAATGACTGAGATGATTCATATGGAAGCGAGTGGAATTTTGAACGATATGGACGACATAAGGAGAATGGCCGATAGGATCAGGATCCATATCATTGAGATGACGTACGAAGCGAGATCCGGTCATCCGGGCGGGTCCATGTCATCGGCAGATCTGTTCGCCGCCCTTTATTTCAACATAATGAAACATAACCCGAAAGACCCGGACTGGAGCGGAAGAGACAGATTCGTCCTTTCAAAAGGACATGCGGCGCCGGTCCTTTACGCGTCTTTGGCGGAATCCGGATATTTCCCGGTCGAGGAACTGCTCACGCTCAGAAAATTGGGGTCAAGGCTTCAGGGGCACCCGGTAAGAGGGAAACTTCCGGGGATAGAGATGTCCACCGGTTCGCTCGGCCAGGGGCTGAGCATGAGCTGCGGCATAGCATTGGCTGCGAAACTCGACAGGAACAACGCCAGGGTCTATTGCCTTCTCGGCGACGGGGAGCTTCAGAGCGGCCAGAACTGGGAGGCCATGATGCTCGCATCCCACTACCGCCTGGATAATCTGACGGTGTTCATCGACCGCAACCGTCTGCAGATAATGGGCAATACGGAAAAGACGATGTCTATAGATCCGCTGAAGGAAAAACTGAAAGCGTTCGGTTTCAGGACCGTTTCAACAGACGGCCACAATGTGAAAAAGATAATAAACGCATGTAACAAGGCAAAACAGTCAAAGCTTCCGACCGCGATAATACTGAACACGATAAAGGGGAAAGGCGTGACGTTCATGGAAAGCAACCCTGACTTCCACGGCCGCCCGTGTACGGCCGATGAAAAGGAAAGAGCGCTGAAAGAGCTTAAGGAGAGGATAGATTGACGAACGTTGCACAGCGCATATACTACGGAAAAGCATTGACGGAACTTGCCGCAAGGAAGGACATAGTCGTTCTTGACGCAGACCTCGGAGGATCAACGAAAGCCTCCGATTTCGAGAAGACGGCGAAAGAAAGATTCATCCAGATAGGCGTTGCGGAACAGAACATGATAGGCGTCGCCGCAGGATTGGCGGCTTCCGGGAAGACCGTGTTCGCATCGACCTTTGCGGTCTTTGCCACCGGCCGATGCTGGGAGCAGATAAGGCAGGCGGTCGCATACCCGCGGCTGAACGTGAAGATCGTGGCGTCGCATTGCGGGATAAGCGTCGGCGGCGACGGTGCGTCGCATCAGGCGCTCGAAGACATGGCGATAATGAGGGCGCTTCCGAATATGACTGTAATATCGCCCGCGGACGCCAACGAAGCGTATGCGGCAACCCTTGCCATAGCCGATCACGATGGACCCTGCTACATGAGAATGGGACGTGCCGATTTTCCGCTTGTGACCTCCGCCGGAGCGGATTTCATAATAGGTAAAGCAACAGTCCTGGAAGAAGGGAAGGATGTCACTCTGATAGGAACCGGTCAAATGCTGACCTCATGCATCGAAGCGTTCAGCATACTGAAGCAGAAAGGAATATCGGCAGAGGTGATCAACGTATCCACCATAAAACCGCTTGACACCGAAACGATAATCTCTTCGGTTTCCAAGACACGGTGCGTTGTCACTGCGGAAGAGCACAGTGTGATCGGAGGTCTCGGATCCGCGGTCGCGGAATGCCTCGCGGAAAACCTTCCGACGCCTCAGATCCGGGTCGGTGTAAAGGATCTGTTCGGAGAATCCGGCGATCCGAACGAACTGATGAAGAAATACGGTCTCACAACGGATGATGTCGTTGCTGCGGCGGAGAATGTCATCGCCAGGAAAAGAAGGTGACGGGAATGAAGATATTCATAGACACGGCGAACATAGAAATGATAAAGGAGATCAGCGGTCTGGGTATACTTGACGGCGTAACAACGAACCCCAGTCTCATCGCAAAGGAGAAAACGGATCTCAGAACATGCGTCAAAAAGATATCCGAAATCGTTGACGGCCCCATATCCGCGGAGGCGATGTCCATGGATGCGGAAGGAATGATCAAAGAAGGACGCGAACTTTCCTTGATACACGAGAACATCAACGTCAAGCTGCCTATGTGCGCCGAAGCGCTGAAAGCAACGAAGACGCTGTCATCTGAAGGTATTGATGTTAACGTCACACTGATATTCTCGCCGCATCAGGCGCTGCTTGCGGCGAAGGCGGGCGCAAGATTCGTCTCACCCTTCGTCGGGCGCTTGGACGATATCGGTCAGGTTGGATCGGAAATGCTTTCGCAGACGGTCGCCGTGTTCAGGAATTATGATATTGACACGGAGATAATCGCAGCAAGCATCAGACACCCGGTGCACGTGCTTGAGGCTGCGATGATCGGTGCGCACATAGCAACGATCCCGTATGACATACTGAAGAAGATGATCTCCCACCCGAAGACCGATGAAGGGATCAGGCTGTTCCTCGCAGACCACGAGAGAGCAAAGAAATCATGATCAGGCACGATGTGATCGTTGTCGGCGGCGGACCCGTCGGCAACAGGGTAGCTTCGCTGTTGGCCAAAGAGTATGATGTTCTCGTAATGGAAGAGCACAGTGTTCCCGGAAGGCCCATGCAATGCACCGGCCTTATATCCGACAAAGTTGTGGAACTGTCGGGCGTTAAACCGACAATACTGAACAGACTGTACGGTGCGAACGTCTTCTTACCGAACGGCCAGAGTATAAAGATAAGATCGAAGGAGCACAAAGGAGTGCTCATAGACCGTTCCGAATTCGATGCGCTCATGGCATCGAAAGCAGAGGACGACGGCGCGAAGCATATGTATTCATCGCGTTTCCTTTCGCACAGTATACGAAACGGTTCGGTTATCGCGGAAACCGATAAAACGACAATTGAAGCGTCAATGATCGTCGGCGCCGACGGTCATAATTCCGTGCTTGCAAGAACGATAGACAACAACCGGCCGCTGGAATATGTGCGGGGCATACAGGCGGACATAAAACACAGGGCCGAAGATCAGGACATGGTGAACATACGCACCGGATCCGAAACTGCGCCCGGATTCTTCTCATGGGAGATCCCGTTCGGAGATATGACACGTGTCGGGTTGTGCACATCATGGTCGGCCGGCCCGCCGTCCGTGTACCTGAAAGCGCTCATGAAAAGGACGGGCCTTGAAGATAAGGAGATAGTGAACAAATATTGCGGCAGGATACCGATCGGCGGTCAAAGAAGGACGTACGCCGATCATCTGCTGCTTGTCGGAGATGCTGCGTGTCAAGTAAAACCCGTATCGGGAGGAGGTCTGCATCCGGCGTTCCTGTCGTCGTATGCGGTCGCCGAGACGGTTGCCGAAGCATTCGATGATAACGACTTCTCTGAAGGATCCCTGTCCGTATACGAGAAAAGATGGAAGCGCGCGGCAGGTAAAGAACTGAGGAGAGGCTACATTCTCAGGAAGATGTACACGACAATGAAAGACAACGAACTGAACCGCGCCGTGGACATATTCAGTAACGATGACATGAAGAACGTGTTGGGAAACGCCGACATAGATCGTCCGAGCGATCTGCTGTTCCGGTTAATGAAAGATCCGAAGGCGATGATGCGTTTGATGCCGATAATGACCAAAGCGATGCTGCGGAGCATATTATGAAGCTTGCAAAGGTTCCTAACGAAAAGGCGTCGGAGGCTATACCTTCACTAATATCCGGAGGATTGGTGAATTCCGGTGCCAAGATATGTAAAGGCGACGGCGTGAGATACGTTCCGATATACGACGGCTGTGAGAACGAGGCGTCGGCAATGGGTTTTGAGATCATTGACGGAAACGCCTTTGAACGGGGAACGAGAAGCCCTCAGAACAGAATAAAAAACAGACTGGGTCATCTTCCGGACGATATCGTTGATGCGCTGCCGATGAGATGGGAGTTCGTCGGGGACATAGTGATACTGAGGATGCATGATAACTTATACCAATACGGAAAGGAGATAGGGGAAGCGTACGCAAAGGAACTGAATTCCAAGACGGTATGTGCGGACACCGGCGGCGTATCCGGTGAACTGAGACAGCCTAAGATGAATATCCTTTTCGGCAGCGATACGGAAGCCGTCAGGCTTGAGAACGGAATAAGATATAAGTTCGACGTGACAAAGATAATGTTCGCATCCGGAAACGTTGACGAACGTCACAGAATGAGGCAATTGGATTGTAAGGATGAAACGATCGTCGACATGTTCGCCGGGATCGGATATTTCACGTTGCCGATAGCAAAGTTCGCGGGCGCCGAGAAAGTAATCGCGTGCGAGAAGAACTCCGATTCATTTCATTATCTGCAGGAGAACATAAAGATCAACGGATTGGAGAACATCGTTATACCGGTGATGAAGGACAACCGGAAATTGAAATGCGTGAACGCCGACAGGATAATAATGGGTTACGTCCGAAAGACATCCGAATTCCTGGACAAGGCCAAAGAGATGATAAGGGCCGGCGGAATAATTCATTATCATGACACTTTTTACGTAAGCGAATATGACAAACGGGTGAACAGCATATTCACAGAGGTCTTCGGAACGAACGGATATGATCTGCTTCACATAAGAGAGGTGAAATCCTTCGCTCCTTCGGTGTCGCATTATGTGGCCGACGTACGGATATCATAAACGTTCGCCGGAGCCGGATGCGGTCAGCAGGTTTTCCATTGCGTTTATGTATTCCTTGCCTTCCGAGGCTATGAGCCGGTCAACGAACGGACAAAGGAATTTTGCCAGGTCTTCCTCGTCGGCGCTCCATTTCCATGTGAAATCCCCTTCCACCCCGGATGATATTATGAACGCCCTTGCCAGTGATTTCGAGCGGCTCTCTTTGAGCGAAGCGTGTTCGATCTCCTTCTTCAGCAACGGGGTTCCGCCTGCCAGGAATGATCTTGCGAACTTATCGGCAAGTTTTCCGACCGGTCCGAGACCTTTCAGTTCGGGTAGCTTCGCGGCAACGGACAGCCACATCTGACCGACGATCGCGTCCTCTATAGCGTGCACGGGCAGCATTTTGGACAGGTCGCCCATCTTATTGACCACTTCTTCGGATGATGCTGCCGCCAATATCTCCCTTGCACCGTCCTTCCAAACCGACGAAAGGGCTTCGCTCATCCTGTCGCTTTTCAGTATCACCGCTTTCTTGTTGTTTGAAAGATAGTTTCTGAGAAGTTCCTTTTCCTTATCCGTACCGTTCAGATCGTTCATGAAAGCGTTCAGATCGGAACCGTAATGTCTGTTGTCGATCATGTATGCGGATACGCCGCTGCTTGTCAGATCCTTCTTCTTGCCGCGGAGGATCGTTTCGATGACAATCCGATCGGTTATCTTTCCGATTGAATACTGTTTCAGTATCTCTCCCGTTATACTGTCAACGCCGCCGTCCTTTGATGCGTGGTATTTGTGTTCAACCGAAACATCAAAATCGTCCAGCGGATCGATCGCAATGATCCTGGATATCAGGTACATGAGCGTTGAGACCTCTTCCGCGCACTCGCTGCATATCCTTATGCCGGAGCTGAGGGACTTTGAACGTATCACCAGTGCGCCCTCGGCCGCATGTCCGCAGTCGGTCCCGTCGTCCCCGAAATCATACGGCGTCTCGTAGAAAAGATCAAGAAGATAATCCTTGGGCATGTTCGCCGTGTTTGAACATACGAGTTCATCGTTCAGCGAGTACATGTGCAGTTTCTTCTTTTTAGCGAATTTGTTGTAAAGCAGAAGCCTTTTCTGAGGATCGTCGTAATATTGAACGCCTATCAGTTTGTCCTTGCCGACGCTTCCTCTCATCACAAACGGAACGTCTTCTCCGGCCAGCTTTGCGGCGGTCAGGCAAGGAACCGTTCCGGACGCGTAAACGGATATCGTTCCTGCATATGCTTTCACGATATCGTCGCCTCCTCTCTGCGATATTTTGTTCAGAGCCTCGGCGCTCCCTTTGAACTTATCGAGTTTTGCGATCTCCGAGAACGTCTTGTCGAAATGGCATTTCCTGCAGCTGCCGGCGCATTTGGGCCTCAGCAGACCCGGGTCCTCCCAAAGAGCCTTGGACATGGCCATTATGTCCCCCTCAAGACGTTTAGGTGCGTTCCTGGCGCCTCTGAACCTGCCTTTCTTTCGCATGGGTTCCGTATCGTATCGATGACTAATAACTTTCCTCTGCCGCGCATTCTCACATATCAGGACATTCGAAAAAGGATTTCATGCTGCGGCGAACGGTATGTTTCACGATCTTCGCGGCTTTCCGCAGGACAGTTTGCCTTCCGGACAATGCCCTTTTATACACGGAGGGCCGGCATTCATGAAAATGATCGGAGAAATATCCTTGCATATCCGTAACATTCGATCTGCCATGTCCCTTATCTCCCATTGGGCGCGTTCGCAGCACCTTAAGGAAAAGAAATGAAGGAGTTCGCGGGCATTCATCGTTATCGTTATATTTGTTGTGCAGCCGTTCGGCAGCACATACCTTGCGTCCTCCGCGGGTATGCGTTCACTGAGTTTTCTGTAGGCGTCCCATATACTGTCCATCGCTTCGGCGTATATTTTCAATGAATCGGGGTCGGATGACACGGTCTCCGGGACCACGTACGTTGATTCGTTCAGCGGAACATACCTCTGGCTCTGCTGCGAGAAAGACGCGATCCTGTGTCTTACCAGCTGATGTGTAAGCGCCCTTGAGACGCCTTCGGCCGAGAACGTGAAGACCGCATGCTCGATCACGGAATAATGGCCCATGCCGACGATCTTCGACAATATGCGCTCCGGATCGCCGACATCATTCATAAGTTCATGCGACGGTTTCTCGGAATAGCACGAGTTTCCGGCGGATGCGCATATCCTGTCCGCGTCCTGTGTGCTTGCCAGCAGTTTTACGATCATTCATCCAACTCCGATGGTCCGGACCACAGTTCAGCTCTTAGAGAATCCATGCTTTCCTTGTCCATGAGCGTCTTCAGCCTTATCTTTCTTATGCTGTCCGTCTCTTCTTCCAATGACCTTGCGATGCCTTCCACGTGTCCGTCGCCGATGACGACGACGATGCTTTCATGACGCTTCAGCGCCTCTTTTATCCTTTCGGACATGTATGCATTCCTTTCGTCGATCAGTTTTCTTACCAGCGTCGGATACTTCTTCCTCATTTCGCCGAAGTATTCCTCTTCGTTCTCTGCGAACTCTTGGATCAGAATATCCGCTTTCCTTCTTCTGAATCTGTCGCCGAACAGTGAGAGCGTGAATCTCATCCTCTCGCGGAACGGCATTTCGTTCCATAGTTCAGTCATTGTCAGACCGGCGTCCTTGTCGATGAATTCAACGGCGGCGCCCAATGTTCTTCCCGTTTCAACGGCGGCTATGAATTCAGAACCGACCTGAGAATCATATTCTTCGGCCATTCTTCTCTGGTACTTGGCCATCTTCCTGTACGCCCACGGCGAATTGTTGTTTTCCTCATTCACCGCATCTGCGGTTATGGCGCCGTATCTTGACGCATCCAGTTCTACCAGAACGGCGTCGGGCCATATGTTCCTCACGATGAACTTCACCTGCTCGGCTATCTTGAAAACGTGACCGGTGCCTACTAAGGTTATCATTGTTCGTTGAAAGCAACAACTTTTTATTAACACTTGTGCTGACGGATCCGTGAACAGCAGGTACAAACTCGTCGCCTTTGATATGGACGGGGTTCTTATCGATCATGAAGGTTCGTGGACCTGGGCAAATGATAAATTTGAAGTGGACAACAGAGAAGCGTTTGAAATGTTCAAAGAAGGCAGGATCACCGAGATCGAATTCATACGCCGTGATATCGGCCTGTGGCTCGGAAAACATCCGAACGTGAACATCAGCGATCTGATCAACGCGCTGCGTGACGTTCCTTTGATAAATGGCATCAGGGAAACGATCGAAACGCTTTCACAGAATTGCATAAAAAGTGTCATAGTGAGCGGCGGCATCGACAAGGCGGCGCAGATGATCGCCGAGGAATACGGATTTGACGATTATGCGGCCAATACGATACTTTCACATCCCGACGGAAGGCTCACGGGCGACGGAAAGATCAACGTTGACCTCACGGACAAAGGAATAAAGACAAGAGAGTTCATGAACAAATATGACGCCCGCAAAGAGGAGACCGTGGCCATCGGCAACTCATATACGGATGTGAAGATGTTCGAGGCCGCAGGGTTCAGCATCGCTTTCAATCCTATTGATAAGAAGACCGTGGATGCCGCGGACAGGGTTGTGCGAAGCCGGAGCATCACGGATGTCCTTGACATAATACTTGCGAAGTGAAACAACATATCCAGACGTTAGAATTGGATTATCAGTTCTCGAGGTCGAGCACCGCATACGTCCTTCTTCTGTATTTCCCGTATACGCGTACTATGTTCCTCGCTTCGGCGGAACCTCTTCTGAGCATCCGGCCCTGTATCTTTATTGAATGCACCAGGCAGTCCATATCATCGAAACTTAATATATCGCCTATCGTGAACTCATCGTCGGGGGACGACGGCACGGTCTTGGAATACGTTTTGCGGTCGTCGTTTATTGAAACTTTCACATGCACCGTATCAAAACTTATCGTCCACAGTGTCATTATCTCGGTGGCCCTTGCCGATTTCACGCGCTTGCCTTGCGCCAGTTCCAGACCCGATATCCTTACTATGTTCCCGGAATCCGTGCTGAACTCGTCGCCCACTTTGAGAAGGTCGTCGTCCTCCAGCGTTATCGATGTGCTGACGGATTCACTGCCGTCGCTTATTATCATCCTGACCTCGATCTCCTTCGGAAATCGTATGGTGGTCGTTCTTGTGAGACCGCAGTCCTGACATTTTATAGTGGCATCCAAAGAATCCTTTCCCGTTTTTCCCTTCAACACATCCTGTGTTGTGATATCATCGCAGTCAGGACATTCGAAGTATATTTCGCCGGGAACATCTTTCATTTTTGTTTTCCTCTCACCGCAGGAACGGGAAGCCGTGTCCGGGTATTATTACATCAGCGTATTCTGTTATGTACTTTATACTTTTCATGGATTTTTCCGCATCACAGTTGATTCCTGGCGGTATCATTTTTCTATGGTTGTCCTCAAGCGGTATCGCGTCTCCGGCGATCGCATACTTCCTTTCCGATTCCACGAACACGCTCATCGATCCTTTCGTGTGACCGGGCGTGTGCACAAGCTTCACTCCCGGTGCGATCTCGACATCTTTTGAGATACGTACGATATTATCCCCGTCGATCTGTTCTTCCTTTCTGACGTAGAACTTCGCCTTCCTGAAAAGGTCGTTGTTCCCGCAGTGGTCGCGGTGCGCGTGTGTAAGAACGACAACATCAACATCCTTCGGAAAAACGCCTATCTGTTTGAATGACGTCCTTATGGACGCCTGTCTCTCTCTGCTGCTTGTGTCCACCACTATATTGAGATCGCCGGTGCGTATGAGCGTTGACGTGGAATGCGCTTCTTTGATCAGGGTCCCGTCTCTTACGAGGCTGCCGATTGTGAGTATATCCAACACGTTCAAATCTCGTGGTCGTTCTCGCATCTGAATCCTTTCCTTGTCATTGTTATCTTAGAACCGCATTCCGGGCATTTTACATTTTTCAGTATGTTCTCGGCCCATATCATTTTCGAATTGTCGTCTATCGAATTCTCCGCATGGCCGTACATCTCTCTGAGCGACGCCGATGTGCATAATCGTTCAAGCGCGGATATATCGGTGCATATATCCTTTGATGTCTTCCCGGGACGTAATATCCGCGCGATCCCTGCGCCTGCCGCGAATCCTCCCAGGTGTGCGGCGTATGCGACCGGTGACGGGTCCAGCGGGAAAAGGAACAGCTGCATCGCAAACCATATAACTATCGGAATCCACACGCTGAACCTGTTCGTAAGGATCGGGCCTAAGAAGAACATTATCTTCTCTCTCGGGTAAAGCATGATCATCGCTCCCATGAGCGCGGATATCGCTCCGGATGCTCCTACGGCCACGTATATGATGCTCGAGTTCCATTCCGTGAATGCGAACAATGCGCTGCCCGCCATCCCTCCGAGGAAGTAAATTGCAATGAACCTTTCTTTTCCTATTCGGGATTCGAGCGGCAGGCCTATGGCCACCAGAAATAACATATTACCGATGAGGTGCATGAAATTGGCATGCACGAACATTGACGTCACGATCGTCCAAAGATCTTCACCGTTGAAGAACAGCGTCGATTTGAAACCGAGATCGATGGTTACACTCATACGTTCGAACGATCCGAGCGTCATCATTACCGTGAAGATGATCATGTTCGAAGCTGCCAGTATGATCGTCGGACTGTGTTTGCGCAGCGCCAGAAGTATCAGTGTAACCGCAACTATGGCGATTATGATCCATGACACCGTCTCCATGCGCGGGGATCGCTCTGCAAATATTTAAGCCGTGAACGGCTATAGCTCAGCATGTTGTACGATCCCGGCATACAGATCGAAGAGCGGGGCGATGTTTACGCTCCGGCCGAGGACAGTGTGCTTTTGATAGAGTCGCTCAATATAAGGGAAGGGGAGCGCGTTCTTGAGATCGGGTGCGGAAGCGGAATTGTAGCGATACACTGCGCAAAGAACGGCGCTTCCGTGACCGCGGTCGATATAAACCCGGCGGCGGTCGCACTGACACGGAAGAACGCGGCGGCCAACGGTGCGTTCATGGACATCCGCCTTTCCAACCTTTACGAAGATATTGATTCGCATTACAACACGATCGTGTTCAACCTTCCGTATCTTCCGGTTAAGGAAGAAGGCGTTCTGGAAAAGGCGTGGTCCGGAGGGGAAGGCGGTATGGAAAGTCTTGTGAATCTTCTGAACAACGTACGCGACCGCCTTTTACCGCGCGGAAGGTTCGTTGTCGTTGTCTCGTCGCTTATGGATGAGCACCGTCTTGAAAAGGTCCTGCGCGAGTATGAGGTCAATGTGCTCGGCGAGAAGAAGATATTCTTTGAAACGCTCAAAGTATTGGAGATACGTCTCTAATCCAATATCCTTTTGATCTCAGCAGCGAGAAGTTCGTTCATCCTTTTGCCGTCCAGTTTTCCTCTCAGCGCTTCCATGACCGGCCCCATCAGCGGACCGGCGGATGCTGTTCCCTTCTCCCTGACGAATTTTTCGCGTTCTTTCACAATTCCGGCGATGATCCTTATCGCTTCGCTTTCGTCCACCGCGCCTATTCCGAGCTTCTTTACCGCATCATTCAGCGATACGCCTTTCGCTATCTCCCTGAACAGCGAGGGCAACGCTTCTTTGGCGAACTTCGATCCTTTCAGAGAATCGAAGACCTCGAGTACCGATCCTTCCGATATTGCGCCGATGTTCGTTCCTTCGCGTTCCATTTCCGTGAATGTGCCGAGGAACGTCGTCGCTGCGATGGATACCATGCTCCTGTCTTTGGCTATCTTTTCGAACAGATCCTCGTTGCCTTCCCTGACGATCTGCCGGGCCTGCTGATCATTGAGTCCGTATTTTGAGATGAGTCTCTTTTCCGTCTCTTCCGGAAGTTCCGGTAAATTGGAATATATCCTTTCGAGTCTGTCGCTTGTTATCATTATGGGAGGCACATCCGTCTCCGGATACATTCTTGCCGCTCCCGGGAGAGGTCTCATGTATCTTGATGTTCCGTCGGGCTGCGGGTCTCTCGTTTCCTCGGGAACCCCGGTAAGCGCTTCCTTTGCCCTTTCGACGGCCGCTTCAAGCGCCGTTATGCAAACGTTCTCCTTTTCCGCGCATAAGACGAAAGCGTCCTGTTCCTTCATTTTCAGATGTTCGCGTATCTTATTGACAATATCCTGTTCAATACCGTATGCGGGTAATTCATCGGAATGGAATATTCCTTTCACGCCTTTGGTCCTGGCCCTTTGCGCCATCTCCGCACCCAATCGTAACTTTCCGTCGCCGCCGTTGAGCACTCCCGCAAATCCCTGAAGTCTGACCGCCATTACTTTTCCGTTCTCCGACAATGCGCCTCTGATGACCTTTGACTGACAATCCTTGAATACAGCGGTCACATCTTCCAATTTGCCGTCAGCGGAAACATTTCGTGATGAAAGTATTTTTTTGATCTCCGTAAGCATAATATGTCTCTGCACTTCGTTCTCCACGTACATCGGAAGGAGTCTGAGTTCCTGCGCCCCTTTAATTTCGGTCCTCGGTCCTCCGGGCAGGGAGATGTTTATGTCCTCCCGTATAGTGCCTATACCTCTCTTCACTTTTTTCGTGGCCCTTAACATTGTTCCTATTCTCAGAGCGACTTCCATCGCCTCTTCCGGCGTCCTGATGTCCGGGCCGGTGGCTATCTCTATGAGAGGTATGCTCAGGCGGTCCAGGCGATACGTTACTTCGCCGTCCTTCTCTTCTATCTTCCTCGCCGAGTCCTCTTCCAGACATACGGACTGGATCGTTATCCTTTTGCCGCTGATCTCGATGTACCCGTCAACGGCCACCATGGCCGTCCTCTGATATCCTCCGGGCCCGGAACCGTCAACGATGATCTTCCTCATGAAATGGATCTCATCAATTATCTTCGCGTTGACCATTGCGGCAAATGTAAGCGCTATATCCAGCGCGTCCGGGTTAACGTTCCCGGGCGGTTCTTCATCAAGTTCTACTAAACAGCTTACTCGCGCCGGCGACTGGTATCTGAACCCTCTCTGCTTCTTCGATTCGATCAAAGCCGCATGATCCGTCAGCCCCGACTCTCCGGCCGTCGGTCTCAGTCTTCTGAAGTATGTGTCCGTACTCTCTTCGGAAAGCTCGCTTTCGCAGGAACAGAACAATTTCTTCGTGTTGAGCTGCTGATGTATCTCGATACCGCAGATGAACCTGTCACCAGATGACATCGACCGTCCTCCTGTCGCTCGTCTCATACGAAAGCCGTGTGTTCATGATCCTTTTCGCTTCATCCGTATCTTTTGAATTTGCAAGCGCCCACATGAGTTTCACGTAGGCTGTTTCGGGCAGCATATCCGATACAGGTATGATTCCGATCTTCCTAAGCTCCCGCCCGGTGTCGTAAACATCCATACCCAGCGGTCCGTTCATGCATTGCGATGTCATAACGACGACCGCACCTTTTCCTATTGCTTTGCCGAACAGTGATGCCATTTCGTTGCTTACGTGTCCGAGTCCGGTGCCTGCCACAACTATTCCCTTTGAATCCATGATCACGTCTTTGAACAGTGCCGGATCCATTCCGGGATAGAATTGAAGAAGCGTCACTCTCTTTTCCATATCCGTGTATGCGGCCGTTCTCTTTGATGCCGCCGTTATATCATCTTTGAACGTTATTTTTCCCGATGCGTCAATGTGCGCAACCGGCACCGTGTTCACGCTTCGGAACGCATCCCTTCTGGAAGTGTGCATCTTCCTTACGCGTGTGCCGCGATGCACCGCATACGAATCGTCGTTCATAGTGTCATGCATCACCACATAGACGCCGGCGGCCTTTGACGACGCGCAGAATCTTACGGACGCCATGATATTACCGGGAGCGTCCGATGACGGTCGGTCGGTCGGTCTTTGCGATCCCGTCAGGACAACCGGGCCGCTTATTTCCTTTAACATGAATGACAGTGCCGCAGCCGTGTAACCCATGGTGTCCGTGCCGTGCGATATAACAACGCCGGCGGCGCCGTTGTTAAGTTCTTCCTCCGTTGCTTTGGCAATCTCCTTCCAATGATCGACATTCATGTTCTCCGAGAAAACCGAGATAATGTTCCTTACCTTCACATTCGCAACATCGAGAACCTCGGGAACAATATCCAAAAAATGTTCTGCCGACAGACCGGGGCGCATCGATCCGCCGTCCGCTTTTGAACCGATAGTACCTCCCGTTCCTATGAGAACGATATTCGGAAGTCCGTTCTTCATCTTGTGCTCCTGCGTCTTATGAACTTTCGTTGCCGGTTTTCCGATGACCTTTACTGAGTCTCCCTTCTTCACTCTGAATCCGGCGTTGTATCCGCTTTTCATCTTTATGACAATGATATCGTCCCTGTGAGACATCAGGACGCCTTCGTATTCCTTATCGCCGATCGTTAACGATATGACGGAACCCTCGTCTGCGCCTGCAGATCCGAGCATCTTTGACAGTTCGCCGGATTCGTTCATGTTATCATGTTTCCGTACATTTTTCCGTATCATTTTTCGTCATTTTTCCGTTAATCCGTTATCATTTAATTTCTCTTCGTAACGTTGTATCGAAAAAAAACCGACGGTAATGATTATTTTCGTGGAACCGCGTCCTGATAACCTATTATCTTTATTTAAAAACATCGTTGAATCCTCCGTGCATGATGCGGGCGTTCTCCATCGGATCGGACCTGTTCACCTTGACGTTCTGCGCCTTCATCATAAGATCGTCGCGCGGCCGGTAATAACGATGCGTCATATTCGCATCATTGTGCCTTGCGAGTTTCATCGCCATTTGGATCGGGACGCCGGAGTCCAGTTTGTTCGTTATGTACATCGATCTGAGCGAATGCGGCGACGTCTCCGCGCCTACCTCCTTGCTGAGTTTCCTGACGTGGCTGTAGAATGCTCCCGGTGAAAGTTTCCGTAATTTTCCGAGATCCCTGATAACCAGCCGGCCGCCGGCGTCGTCCTTATACTTCTCGACCAAATCCTTTCTGATATCCAGATATTCTTTCAGTTCACGCATAAGTTCGTCGCTGATCGGCAATCTTGCGGTCTTTCCTCCTTTTCCGCGCACGATGGTGATCCATTGACCGTCTATGTCCCTTACGTTAAGATTGCATATCTCCCTGCGCCTGAGGCCGAGCTCCGCGCCGAGGACCAGGGCGATCCTTATGCTCGGATCATCCGCGAGTTCAAGCATTTTCAGATAGTCCTCATGCTCCAGCGTCTTTCTGTTCTTTATCACAACATCGAATTTGAGATCCATCGATTGAAAATTTGTGTTCCGGTTATTCTTGTCGGACATGGCTTGGCAGAAACTTTTCAGAATCGCCGTATAGGTCATTTTCGTGTTGTCAGACAGGTCCATATCAAGTATTACGTTGACTTCCCGCTCTCCTATCGTCTGCGGGTCTGCGGATAATCCTTTGTCGCGGAAGATGCGCAATAAATACCTGAGCTTTCTCCGGTAGTTGTCGACGGTCGCTTCACTCCTTCTCCTGTATTTCTCGGCGAATTCGTCCACAAGCGTCATTATCTGCTCGAAATTTCTTTCTGTCATGCCGCTCCCTCCTTCATTCCGACATTCACTGTTTCCGTAACATCGCAGCGATGATGGTCGTGTAAGTATTCTTTTGTTATTCTCAGAGAATGGTATTTGCTTATGCGGGACGCGATCTTCCTGACATCCGGGTTGCAGACTTTGTCGATACCTGACGTGACCTTCATGACATCCGGGCTGCAGACTTTGTCGATACCTGACGCGATCTTCCTGACCTCCGGGATGCGGATCATCAGGCCGCGGCGCCGCGCGGTCTGTCTCCATCTGTCAATGGGATCGTGACGCTGCATTTCCTCATACGATCGTATCGGTATCGTTTCGGTGCACATGCAGACGCGCATGTATCTCGCGGCACACCGTCCGTCCTCTGTTTTCTCACACACTTTACCATATAATGATCGGAAAGGGCATGAATACCTATTGACATGCATAAGTGAAACAAGTTCGTGCGGAAGAGGCATTCATTTCACCTCGATCTTCTTCATTGTGAAAGTTACTCTCTCATCCGGTGCGAGATCCATATGCCTGACGGCATCCATTGGTATGTTGATATACAGTTTCCCCTGGCCTCTCGCCCTCACCGGAACGGTCGACGTCCATTCGGTGATCAGTCCCTTAGTCTTCTTAATGTCCTTTTTCTCTGCACATGTGTGCGAATCGTGTTCTGATGCGTCTTTGTTCATTTGATGATCTCCTGCCTTTCGGCATAGGAGTGTTAAGCCGTTCTAGTATAAATATGTTACACAGAGTGTACACTTTATGGCAAAACATTGTCATCTGGGAGACCTGCCGCCGAAGCAGGAGATCAAACCGGAACGAGGCAGGTCTCGCGGCACACTAAGATTATGATACTATAATACACCGTCACGCGAGGTTATGAATTGTGTATATTCCTTATACTCCGCCCGTTTACGCTTTTAAATGACACCGAGAAATTCCGGGCGTAGCGACGGTGTTGAACGAATCGAGAATCTTTCAGATTGGCGCTTTTCACCGCCATCGCCACGCCTGCGGCGGCGGCCGCGGTCGCGGCCGCTGCGATTGCGATCCTTCCCCATCCCAGAGGGTTTGTCGATGATGCCGCTGTCAATGCAGCAGCTTTTACCGTCTCTTCGGTCTTCCTTTTGCATTCACAGATCACCTGCTATGACGTTCTGGCGTCCTTCGCGGAGGCCGCGGTGTTGTGCATGTCCGCAATCGTTGCCAAATAACGTCATTGACGGACCGCAATGATCGATTTATAGAAGTCAGTTTATCGATCTCGGAGCTCCGAACCCGATGATGAACGGATCTCCCAGATGATTCCCTCCGAGCATGAAGAAAGAGAGCGATATCTTGCCTTCTTCACATGAAGTTATGAAAGTATCTTGAAGTGTCGGGACGATGTAGAAATTGTCGCCGTCTGGGCTGAACCCGATCCTTATGTTATACTCTTTCATCGGCTCCAAGTTGTTGAATTCGATGGATACGCTCCATAGCCAATTGGGCGACATTGTCCCGAAAAGTACGAAACTCTCTGTGTCCGCGTCGTATGTTGCTGTAAATACTAGTCTTGTGCCTGGATCCGTAAGATTGCCATCAATGCGGGGAAATGGAGCCTCGTCAGAGGAAACGACCTGAAAGCTTATTGTGTAGTAGGGGTCGGTATCATCCATCATCGAGAATAGTTATCAACGCATATGCTGCGATCACGACGGTAACCGTCAATACAAGGGCCGCGAGTATAGCGTTGTTTCTATTCACGGTGCTTTATCTGTATATTGATTGTTAAATCTTGTTTCCAGATAGTGTCACTATCTAAATTGAAAACTTCGAAACCGGTATGGTAAGAGTTTGAGACAATGACCGAAACCCTGTTCTGAGACCGAGTCGAAGACGAAGGTCGAAGAACAGGGTT
>Ga0123352_10000969_pt1 | contig 36954 bp, 33 predicted proteins | sample TergutLab28metaG_FD_89700 | JGI IMG/M metagenome (GOLD analysis project Ga0123352, IMG submission 89700) | Labiotermes labralis P1 segment gut microbial communities from Petit-Saut dam, French Guiana - Lab288 P1 | ecosystem: Host-associated > Arthropoda: Insects > Digestive system > Gut ... | reverse complement strand
TGTAATGGTTATATATATTTTGTTTTTTTTGTGTTTGGTCTTGTTAATGTGTTATATACTAAATATAATTTGGAGAAAAAAAGGGGTTTTTTTGGTGGGCCCCCCCCCCCCCCCCAACCACAGTACTGAGTGCAGATAGACAGCTGAAAACTGAAATGTCTTTTACATGTTAGGTAATTTGAGGTCCCATGCCAGGTTTACAGCTTTAGTGCCAGTCATGCATTCTTTTTTTTATAATAGACATAATGTATTGTCTGTTTGCTTGGATTTTGTTAATATTTTCCCCTCCATTTGTGAATTCAGTATTTGGGGACTTTTGTACACACAAACTTTACAATTCGTAGATGTGAAAGAAGCTTTGCAAAAGGGGTTACATAATACATTGAAGTGCAAAGTAGACATTTGTTATAGACCATCAGGCATCTAGCTACCTGGATGTTGTTGTGTTTGCCATTCTTCAGTGTGGTAGAGCTGTAAGTGTTTTAGACACACTCATTCCTGAATTTAATTAATCTTGACTAGGTTATTTGCATTTCTGTTCCATTACTTCCTGCAACTCCACTTCAGCATATATAATCATCCTTTCATCTTATTTAATACTAAATGACCCTTCCAGTCAGTGTAGCATCTTTAAATACCTTTCCATACAATTGACATACAATGTCATGAAATTCACATGATGGTGAATAGGTTTGCAGAAAGAATGATCCCTGTACTGAAGTATCAACTTTTTCGTTCCGCAGGTTGCAAGTCTGTTTTTCGCTCAGTATACAAATTGGCAGACCATGTCAGAAGTCACACACAGGAGAAACTTGTGGGATGTCCAACATGTGGTGGGCTGTTTGCAACTAAAACGAAGTTCTTTGACCACTGTAAACGTCAGGTTCCCTTGGAAAGTAAGTTACCAACCTGCTGACAAAAAAACACACACGCACAAATATGTCATAGAAAGTGGAATTTAAGATTGAGTTTCAACATTGTAGACCAGATGTGTGTTTGTCTATTAAGTTTAAACTCGCATGATATGTTTTATCATCTGCTTCCTGAAATGAATTGTTGCAGTGCAAGAGTACCAGTGCTCACATTGCTCCAAGTATTACCCATCTGAGAGACTGCTGCGGGACCACATGCGTCACCATGTGAACCACTACAAGTGCTCCTTTTGTGACATGACCTGCCCTACTCCATCATCCCTTAGTGTGCACATTCGCTACAGACATCTGGACAGCAAGCCATTCAAATGCAGCTTTTGTGAATATACGTGAGTATGTGTGTTCACTTTACACTGAGAAACTGAACAAGTTGCTTCATACAGTGGTTTTGATTTGTATGTTGGATGTGCCTGGTTCAGATATTAAATCTCAGTCTGTATAGGCATGTGTATCTGACATTGGACAACATCAACTACCAAATCCTCTCTAATTGATTATTCATTAATCCTTCTGCCATGCAGTGCTATATAGTTTAAGCACCTGACATCACTGTTAAGTCATATATGAGTCAATAAGTATTTAAATAACTTAGCTGTATGTAATACATCTGTTGAATCTAACTTGGTCTGGGACCACAAGTTATGTGTCATTTTCTCCAGCTGAGTAACAGGATGATCTTTCTTATATTTTTACACCATTTCTAAAGCCTTATTCATCATTTGTGAGATGGACACATCTGATTTGACACTGCATAATGTAGGCATATTGACCTATCCAGGAAAAATGAAATTATATAAAATTTCTCAACAGGGATTATTTAATGTGTGAAAAAGGTAATAGCAAGCATTAGTTTTGTCAGTTGGTTCCAACAGATTTCTTGCCACAGAGTTTAACTTTATGCATATTTAGTGATATATCTGTAAAAGTCAACTGATACTCCTGGTTGTCTGAAATAATATTAAAATGAAAGTTAACACTATAATTTCTGCAATTTGGCTTATGTTTCAGAGCTAAGACACAGTATGACATGAAGAACCACCTAAACACGCACTGCTCTGACCCAATTTACCGCTGTCAACAGGAAGGGTGTGGTTTCTCATGTCGCAGTTCTTATGGGCTTCGCAGGCATTATGATAAGGTATGTGAATTCATGTGTGATGTCAGTCCACCCAGAGACTGCTGAAGCTGAACCTTCCACCATGAATAGAACTGTGATGCCCTGAAGCCTGCTGGTTTATCATTTCTGGCTTGGGGGATACAATACCATTTTTTGCCTTGCCATTGATTAGTTGTGAGAGATTGCCACCACCACATGTCCCATCATATGATGAATTTGTGGTCATGTTAGAGATGTTAATGTAGTAGATGTGGATAATTGCTCACTTCCTTCCAAATAATTAATCTATTCCTTGAACATATGGTGTAGCCATGATACAGTACTATTGGTTTACAGCAGTAACGTCATTCCCATGATGATAATCATTGGGACAGCAGTCTCGTAACATCACCCATAAGTTACAAATTATTCGTATAAAGGTACCTTGTGGGTGCATCTTGTGCCTAGGAAGAGAAGTCTGCAGTCCAGGCGGAGTACTGTGTGTATAAATGGAGAGTTTACACTGCCTTGAAGCAGAAGTACTTATCAGGCATGCTTTGTGGTTGTTCAGATACGTAAATGAGGATCAACAGTTGGGTTACTAGTATGTTACATTGTTGCAGTAGGGACTGATGTTTGTAGGACATGTTTTATTTGATTTTATGTTCATTTGTATATCCTTTCATACTTCCTGAAAGAGTTAGATGATTAATTATCTAATTATAATATTGTCTTCCTTAGTGAGATTTGTGAAGATGGCCCAATTTAGATTGAAACATGTTGCTTTATTAAGCAGATATACTCCTCATCTAATAAAGATAGTTGTGTTGAGACTGATACTGATTTTACCAATTCATGTAATTGACACACAAGATAATGTCTTATATAAAAAATGGTATGGGTTGACTCCTTTGACCTTATTCATCATTTTGAAGAACAAAGTTGAAATTATTATTAGCTGATTTGTGTGATGCAGGATGAGTGTCCAAAACAGGTGTGTACTCTAAAAAATGAATGCCTGGAATTTGCATTCTTTGATTTCTGTCATGATGAAGGGTCAGCTGCCCTGCTGTTATGGAACAGTGAACAAGACAAAAGCCGACCAGTTCATGGCATGCTTAACCCTTTGGTGCCAGAATAAAGTGCCTGGTTTACTCTGCAAAAGACCTGCAATTTATATGGCCACTGGTGCTTTGTAAGTTCTTAGTGGTGACTTTAGTCACGTTCAGTTTCTTAACATCACACTGCATGTCAACTAGTTGACTTTCAGCTCCAAAAGGTTAAAAGTTGAGAACCATCAATCTTTGGAAAGGAGATGTTATCATTCGAAAGCAATAAAGGGTGCAAGATCTGAGTTTACTAATGGTTTTGTTTTAATTGTCTCCACCTTGCTCAGAGGGTCTGGTGTAAATGAAGAGAATATTCTCGTGTTTTGTCATTGCTCTGAAAGTTTTGTTTTTGTTCACTGTCAATGTATTAGCACATTGCTTTGTACTGCTTGTGTTTTAGTTTCATCGTGGAAATGATGAGCCATTGTACTGTTGCCACATATGTGAAGATCGGTTTCAACGTGGGTCCCTGCTCACACGTCATCTCTTCACTCATCATGGTTTCCGCTGGCCATCAGGGCATTGCAGATTCAGGTTGGCACAGTTTTTATGAAGTTTACTATGTGCATGTGAAAATAGCATAATTTAACCTTCACATAGAAGTGGCTGGTTGTATTTCGAAAATAACATGGAACTTGCAAAAAGAATCTGTGGCAGCTCTTTGAGTTAATGTGCAGTAAGCTGAAGTACGTCAGTCTGAGGCATGGTCAGATTTGTGATATTTGTTTGGATGATCTTTAACTTACAGGCAGAGTTTCAAAGCAACCAGCAGAGACAGCATTGTCAAAAGACCAGAAAATTTGTGACCATCAAAGCAAGATTAATTTTCTCTTGCGTGGTGGGTCATGCCATCTGGTTTAATACGATTAATGTTGTGTTAATTTCTCCTATAAGTAGGGTTTTACTGTGTAGTGTTGTTTTATATAGCATATAAGTAAAGAATAAGGTTATCAATATTAACCTCTGTTTTCTTGTTTTCTGCAAATTTTTTAGTTTCTGTTTCATTTTCACAGTGAATTTTCAGTGCCTGTGGGTGACAATCTGACCAAGAGAACCAGAAATCCATTTCTGTCTGCAGCTAGATCTTTAGTATGGATGCTGTAAACCAGTTTATGAGGTTGGCTGTTTCAGGTACAAACATGATGAAGATGGCTTTTTCCGGCTGCAGACAGTGCGCTATGAGAGCTTAGAAGTAACACAGGAGATGATGCGGTCACAATCTCATGCCAGCCAGCTGCTGTGTGGCAGTAGCCAGTACAACCTGCATCAAGTGAATGGCAGGAATGGTGTTGAGATCACAGTGGCAGAGGATAAAGATGAAACCCAAAAGCAGGACACAGGAGGAAACCGGATTCTCGTCTCCTTCAAGGAAGTGGATAACAGTGCCAATGTTGTGCGCAGTAAGGTGACTGAGACTGATGATGTGCCTGCATTGCCTGCCGGAGCTGTCAGTCTTGTTCGTGATGGAAGTCAGATGAAATGAATAATTTGTTGTCTTGCTGTTTAACATACTTGTGTAATTCTATAGCTAAGTATCTGAGGCGAGTGTTGTAACAGAAAGTTTTGTTCTGCTTTGGCAGACCTAGTAGTGTGTAACAGTTTTTTGCTTTATGTTAGTTGATCTGTGACATCTGCACAATCATTTCTGAGCATTTGAGCCTTTCTTTCATGTTTGAATAAGTTTTGGTTTGCCAGAACATGTAATCTGTAATGTGTTCCTTTATTTCTTGAAGTCTAAGCATTCGCAGTAATGTATGCTCTGAAACACCGTTGTATTTGCATGAAGTTTGAGCTTTTAGCCTGTGGATTTTTCACAGGTTTTACTGACAGATTAGTATCAATTCTCTGTACCAAACATTTATTGTGTGTTCTCTTTGACAAGGAAACAGCATGCCTAATGCTGCTGGAAAAGGAACAATCCTAGTACTGCTGTTATGCAGTATGTATGACTGATATGATCATTTTTTACCAACTTATTTTCCAGTTTTATCTCTGCAAAACTTGCAGTGACAATATAACACATTGGAGTTCAGACTGGAATATAAGGGAAGCTGAAGATTCATATCCTCTGAGATGTAAGGCTTTATTGAATGGTAAATATTTACCATAGTTTGGAGGAGCAGCTTCCTCCATTTTCAGGGTTCAAATGGTTTACAACAAATGACACTCAACAGCCTACTACATGGGCCCTGATCTTGGAGGCAGCAAGCTCCTCCAAAATGTTGGTAACTATTTACAAATTAACACTGTTCATATACATGAAGACTTGAATCTTCATTAATACTGCTGTGAGAACGTCATATTTCACTTAAGGGCAGCTGCTACATACATAAGTGAAGGAAAAGCACTGCATGACTTTGTATTTCATGGTGCATTGTAGTTGGATTGTAGGTTCTTTTTATTACCAAGCACGTGTGCATGGTAAAGGATAAAAAAAGATAAAAAAAATATATAAGAAAGGAAAAAAAACTGTGGGTTGGAGTCATTGTGCTTACTCAACTTTATTTTATCTGTTTATTAGTTTTATGAAATATATGTTTGATATTTTTATTTTGTTATTTAATTATGTATTGAAATGTTTTAAAATAAAACTAGAACCATTTAGAGACAGGTATTAATGATGCAAGAGCAAACATGTAAAGGAAACAGAACCATTTATACCAGCCACATCTTCTTGTAGAGCCTGTTGGTTCTAAGTTACCTCTTTTACAGGCACAATGAGAGCAAAAGCATTCTGAGTTTTGAGGTTCTCATAGCAGTGTGTCACTGGATTCAGTTCTGGTGGGATATGATATCACAGGGTGAATGGTTTCTGATCTTTCACAATGTTAATAATGACCTGGAATTTTCTTATATGAAATAAATTGGGTACGTTCCAAGTGTAGATGTATTACTAAAGTAGGCCTCTTTTGGGTTCTTGTACTTTTCTTATGTCATATGTTTCCAGTTTTGTTGCTAACTTTGTGAAAATATGATTGTAATAATTTGTTGTGCCAGTTTTACTGTTTATGCTTCACACATCACTCATGGACTTCTTGGGTTTGTGAAATGCAGAATTGAGGTCAGTTGTAAGAACAGAATGGTATGTGTGAATTGGAATGGAATATAACTTTTTCCACATCACATGCTCTGCAGTCAATTGGGCCACAGGAAACCTTCTGTTAACTGTGGGAGAAAAGTAATAGAGTTCTTGAGTGTGTGTGGATGTGTATTATCACATCTTGTAATGGTCTGTAAGTAAATGCTGAGAAAACTAAGCATATGTTTGTCTTGTCAAGAGAATGCAGGGCAATATCACAACATAGATAGCTAATAAATTCCTTGAAAGTGTGGCAGAATTCAGATGTTTGGGAATTACACTAACAAATTACAATTCTTGCACGAAGATATTAAGAGCAGATCGCACTCAGGGAATGCCTGCTGCCATTTGGACAAGAATCTTTTGTCTCCCCATTTGCTATCTAAAAACTTGGGGATTAAAATATAGAGGCCTGTAATTGTGTCTGTTATTTTGTATGGGTGTGAAACTTGATCTCACATTAGGGGAAGAACATAGGCTGAGATTTTTAAGAATGGGGTTCTGAGGAAGATACTGGGCGTACAAGAGGAAGTGAGAAGAGGATGTAGGAAATTGAGTCATGAGGAACTTAATTTTGTACACCACACCCATCATTATTTAGGATGATAAAATCAAGGAGGACGATGTGGGTTGGGTGTGTGGCATGTGTAGGAGGGAGTGTGGAGAAGGGAAATGCATGTAGGATGTTACTGGGGAAATCTGCAGGAAAGGGTCTTCATTGGAAGACCTGGGAGAATAATTTTAAATGGCTCTGAAAGAAATAGGATGGGACTTTGTATATTGGATTCGTCTGGCTCAGTGCAGGGGTAGGTCATGAGCTTCTGTGAACACAGTAATAAACCTGTAGGTTCCATAAAATGTGGGGAATTTCTTACTTGGCAGAGGAGGTGATAGGTTCTTAAGAAGGACCATACTCTGTGGTGTTAGATCTCTTGTAATATTGCATCAACAGACTTTGTTGTAACAGGTGAACTGGGAACTCCATGTGTGTTATCAGTCATGTACTTATGCTAACTGTTTCAGTTCATCATCATTGCTCTAAACGTTAATTCATTTCATGCCCAAACTGGATTTTAAATGATTCATGACCATGCACTAATGATTCATTAGGAGAGATACAACCAACAAGTGTATATACAGATACACTGTTCATGATACAATAAATTTACATGTCTTTGTGTGCACTTCTTGGTTGTATCTCTCATAATTGTTAACCCTTTGACACCGGAAGTGGCCGTTCGGCTATTTAAAGGGCTCACTGCGCGACATATATTTATATATATATTTTTTTTTTTTTTTTGTCATTCGGCGGCTAAGGGTTAACTGGAATTTCAAAGTAATAAGTGAGCATGGCTATTAACTAATGTGTTTGGTTTAAGAAAAGTACATTGTTAATGAAATTACTGTACTGACATGTTATCCCCTCCAAAATAATATTCATTGAAGCTACACACTGCTGCATACCAATCTTCCAGGCCTGGAAGCATCCCATGAAGTCAACTTTATGAGAGTGCTTAAAGTGACTGTGCCACCTTCTCCATACATGTCACATTACACACTTAAGGTTTTGTTGACAGTTTTTGTCATTTTCATAAATAGTGTGATGCTTACTTATAGCCCCTTTTTTTAATCAACTATGATCACTGCAGGTTAAGAGAAGAAAAGTTCATAAAACATGTATTACACAATGCTACAGCAACATAATGAGCTTCATTTGTTATATGAGTGGGGAAGGTTCAGCAGTAATTAGTATGTATTTAATTAGGCAATCAGCCTTTGAGTCCAGGAGCTTGCGTCTTGTAATTTAATAGCTACCCCCTGAAAAGTTTCATCAGGTTTCCTCATAGCATTAGGTTTTTCCTACAGCAGATTGAATTAGTGGTGTTTTAATGATCTTTCACTCTCCAGCAGTTCATACACATTTTTGTCTTTCTGTATCACATTATATCAGTACAGTTTGCTTTTGCAAACTGTTCTACAAGCACTTCATGCCCATCTCTGCCATATTGTATAAACTTTCTCCAGCACACACTTATGTCCTGCTTGTCACTGTCATTGCCAGATGCCCAGTTTCCATCCTTCAGCATCTTATTTTTGCTTTGTGCCTTCAAATATTGTTCCTTGACGTTAGAAAGAGTTCATGGTATTCAGGCATTTTTTTATGTCTTGAGTAACGGACATGCAGTCTTCTGAATCAAGCCTCTATCACCAGTATCATCAGTGTTATTTAGTTCTAAGTTCACAGATATTAATTTTAATAGGTCTTCATCAGTGATGGATTTTAAAGGTTGGATGTATCGGTGTATGCACCTTTACCCCACCATAAAAATCCCACCTGAGATTACGGCTGAAACAGTCTATTGCTGCAAGTAAGATTTTCTCCAAATATTATTATGTATTCACTGTTGCCACTTAATGACAAATTCAGAAAAATATTTCATTGTAATAGACCACAAAGTTGAGATTGGTACAGCAGTAAAAAGTTTTAAGGAATACACTTGCTGTAACTTCTTGGACTGTTTAGACTCTGAAGATCAAGGCAGGAAGCTTATCCAAATTAGTGGTAACTATTTACAAATCAAACAGCTTCACATCTCAGAAAAATTGAATAAGAATGCGATATAATATTGAATTAGTGATATTTTACATGTTGCAGATGGAGGTGGTTGTGTTGAACTTAAGATTAAAAGTAATTTACACGAAGAATCTGTTACACTACTCTGATTAGTGGAAGTTGTATTTCTTGTGACAACGTGACTGGATTGACTGTCACAGAAGGGACCTTTTCATAATGAACATTTGTGAGAAATGGGAATAGAATAACCCATTTAAGATGCCATAACACTGTATGCTGTTTTGTAGATTCTGCTTCTTAACTGTCATAAAGTTATCATTACCCAATTAAGTGGAAATAGAACTTGATAAGTGGACAGTGTGCAGTATGTAGTATAGTTATAAGTAAAGCAAACTTGCCTGTTGTAACTTCATCATCACATATCACTTGTTTTCTGCCATTTCCAAGGATAAACATGTCATAATCCCCCCCCTCCAGCCAATTAAATCTTCTTTATTCCCAAGTGCTGTTATTGTTTTGATTGATCTCAGTCCATTTTCGCTTTCAGCATTGTTGCTATGCTTTTTGCCTCCATATCATACTTTAAAGGGCATTTGTTAATGTAACATTATGAGATTAAACAAATGGTAAATGTGAGATTTGAAGTTCTTGTGGTAGTGATTGTTAACACTGGTGTTTTGGTTACGTTGCCAGATTGTATGGTGTCGTATCCTAGAAGACTAATTTTTGTAAAAAGAAAAAAAAAAAGTGATCAGGTCTGAATGACTGATACAGGTGCAGAATGACAGGTAAAGGGTTTTGCAGAATAGTAATTTTGAAAAAAATATTTGACCTGAGTAACTGGAATTTTCACATTTACTGGAAAAAAGTTTGAACATGTACATACAATTGTATACAAAAAGGAATTGCTGTGTTTTTAGACTTTGGGTCTTTGGAGGCAATCATTAGAAGTTTTTCTCTGTCACTCGGGTGGTTTTGTTGGCCTGGAAGGGTTACTCATTGGTTCCTCAATGCCTGAAAACTGCACCATGTTTATTAACTGGACTTCTTGAAGTAGCTTCACTATTCAGGCACAGCGTGTAACTCACAGTAAAATTTGATTCTCAAGTAAATTTGCCTTCCATTGTGAATGGATATAGCCTACTGTATTAACTGCTCATTCTTAATATGGCAGATATGTTTGAGTGTTCATAGTTTTCCAGACTTAGGTTGAGAATAGTGATTTACTTACACCAGAATAGGTTGACATGGGAACTTATTGGGGCATAAACTTCTTGTTGAAAACATGTACAGAATGAATGACATGCTATCATATCAATAAGCTGTTGCTTTCTCAGTTACCTTATGCTTTTCCTTCAGTAACAGCATTCAAAGTTGGTAGTTGTTACACAAGCAGACTAGTAGTGCTGAACTGGAGAAAGTCAGTAGAATTGTTGACAGGAATCAACAAAACAAAACTTCACTGATGCTGCTTTTTATATAACCTCAGTCTTATTGTACCTTCTTGTCTGTTAACCTGCTGATGCCAGTATCGAAGAATTCCTTTCTTATTAATTTTCATTGTGGCATATCAGCTTTTCAGTTTGGACAGTAAGGGTAGTGATTTCAGGCTATCGCTAGGGAGGTTATATGATCCGTGAAATCATATCTCCATATTCGGAGAATTATTTTGTCCTCCCCCCTCCCACCAATTCCCTTCCACACATCAGTCTCAGGGAGAAAAATATATGAACACCTGATAGAGGAAGATCAAGGATGCTTGTATGTGTATCCACACACACACAGCAGTCACTTTCCAGTAGGTCTCTTGCCTATTCTGGATCTGAGGTATTCAGTTTCCAAATTGTAATGAGCTTAGCTAATGACAGTATTTGGTATCTGATTTGTAAAATATACAACAACAAAAAATGGTGGCACAGGAAGAGGGGAAGCACAGTTCTTGTTTCTAGCAGTACAGTGGTCACCAGCAAGGAACTTCAACTCTCATTGCTCTAGTTTCTTAAAGGTAAATAATAAAAGTGATGATTTTGTTGTTTTAATTAGTATGTTACATGAATATGTATTGTTTTCAAATGTTGTCATGTACACAAACCCTACAGTAAACTCTGTATATGTAAGCATTTCTCTTATGACTGTTCCTTTTCTTCCCATTGGCCCCAAGAGAGTGGAACTGAGTGGGATGCATCAACATTCGTCTGTGCTGATCATGCAAGTACCACACAGAGAAACATTGCAAGCCATATTATATGCTAGTAAGGGGAGATACTAATGTAGATTTAGTGAGAGCCTTCAGGGAAGAAACCGCTTCGGATGACCAAACGATAGATGGCAAGGTATGGGCTGGATTCATTTTGCTGATGCAGAAAATTTCTGTTATGTCTATTTCAGACTTGTATGATCTTACTTTACACAACACTTGAACTGGATGTCTTCACATCTCTAAACCATGAGATGATGTTAAAAAGTGTTTCATTGACATATGAAGCTGTCTGTTCTGTTGGTATAAGCAGTGTGCTGTAAATCAAGTGTACAAGATTGATGGCAAGATGTGGGTGCTTTCAGTGCTGTACACATAATAGGTAATGATGTTTATTATATCACTGGATTGTATGCAGTGTACCTTATGCATACCTGTAGCTTTTATTAAAGACAGTTTTCTGTCAAGTACTTGAAAAAAATATGTACACACATATATATATATTAGGCACGTAACTTTGGCTTTCAACTGAAGTAAGATGGATGAAACTTGTATTTAAATGTAAATTCAAAAGACGCGCATTAAGGATTCATTTAGGCCCTTTAAAATAACCCAGGGCAAGCCAAAATCAAAATGGCCTGATAAAGTTTGGTGACACAACATAAACTTTTATTGGACATAAAAGAAGTGATAGATATTTTTTTGGGATGCATGTTTTGAGGTTTTCACAGTAGTGCAGTTTAGGGTTTCCTTCTTCTGAGATACAATACTGCATAATCAGTCCTCATGTTCTGATGGAACAGAGTACTTTCATCTTCAAGTGTTTAGATGTTTTCAGGTATTTTCTTTTGAAAACATGCCTAAATATGGCTTGATATACACAGTAATTTCTGTAAGTTGTGTGTAAAATTTACTTGAAATATATATTTCATTATTTGACTGTTTAAAATCAAATTGGAAAAAATCCTTCCTCTGCAGTGTAGTAGTACCTGAACTGTTGCTTGCATCTGCCTGCAATAAAAATGTGGGATGTAAAATGAAAAATGGGGTCTGCAATAAAAATGTGGGATGTAAAATGAAAAATGGGGGAAAGGAAAGTATGTTTACTTCTAATTGCATTACAGCTTTACACACACTATGTGTTGCGTGGTATGTAACAAGCCTTCGATATTAAAACATGCACATCATAGAGATGGCATGTAACACCATGAATTAAAAAAGAATATTTCAAAATGTGTTGTGTCCCCAGGATTCAGGATCAGCAGTGTTGTTCGAGTGGTAGGTTTGGAGTGTGACCATCAATTGAGAATGGGTATCTGCTACAAAAATAATCTTGGAAGTGTTCAGTTTTCAGTAAAAAATATGATGCTGTGCTGTTGAACAGTAATTACTTGAGGTAGCTAGTGAATCCAGCTTCTAATAGTAAGGTACCATTCAGCCTAGACCAAATGATGCATAGTCAATCAGATGGCAATTTTCTAGGCTGTACGTGGATGTCGGCAAGTCCTGTGACCCTAAAATGTTTCTAGAACATTTGATCCGTAAGTAGGTCCATATGTCAGACCTTGCTTAGTCATTATTGCACCAGCGATTACCATTTTCTCTGCTTGCCTAGGGTTGCAGACTTTGTTCCAAATTGTCATCGTGTATGTTCAAAGATGTTTTGTTTACCATCTTCACAAATACCAGTGGAGAAAGCAAACTTACAAAGGCCTGTTTGTAGATCTCATTCATGTTTGATTTGCCTCCTGGATCCTTATACTGAAATGATACAAAATCCTTTCCAATATCAATTACTTTATAACATGCAAAATAATATATATTAAGTGTTTCCTACATCCCCACACTAATGATGGTAATGTATAGGAATGTGACAAACTACAGGACTGTACAGTAGTACGCATTGTTAGTTGGTTTGTTAAACTACCCTTTTGCACCTGCATTGGTTTTATGTTAAATGGAAGGATGACAGTAGAGGACAACCAGTTGTTGAGCTCAGAACCTAACAGGGAACCTTCCAAATATGAAAGTCAAGTTCTACATGCCATGATGTTTTACTGGGAAGAAGTACCATACAGATAACTTTCATCAGGCCAGCTGTTTCAAGTAACTACCATCTGCATAGTAATGGACAGACTACTGATACCATTCATGAATCAGGTGCTTATGCACTATGGTCTGCCCAGGACTGTGAATTGGCTACTGCTTTTATGGTAACCAGTGCCGTCTCAAGCAGTTAAGTGGGAGGGTGGAAAATTTGGGGTAAAATGTTAGGAAGCTGACTTGAAGTACATTCTTCATAAATGAGATAAAAGCTGATCACGGAGGCACAGCAAGCCTAAGCTTTGCCTTGGGCAGCAACAAACTGTGAACCAGCCCTGATAGTACATGTTGCAATATATAAATACAATAGTGGTTTTAAGTACTTCTGTGTACACTCAGCAGAAACAGTGCTACAAAATTGAGTCAACACACAGGTTCCTTCACCATGACAGCACAGGAAAACATAAAGTTGTTTACATCCCCTGGAGTACTGTACTGATGTGTGTTATGACAAACCTGAAAAATACTAGGAAGTATCACAGTATCTAGGGAAAGAATAATTTAATCAACACCATGCATTTAATGCTAAATTTAATGTAGCAAGGGCATACAAAACTCTACTTTCAAAGTATTAAAAAACACTCAACATTCATAAGAAACATTACAAATACTCTACATTTCAAAGACAAACCCTTCTACATGAATTTACAGATACATTTTAATTCTTCTAGGTTGAACCCCAATATATTCCTGGCTACCTAGTGTGTCTCTTGGGTCAACCTGAACATTGTGTTGTGTCATTCTGCGCACCAATACTGAATGTTTGGATTTTCATGCCTGTTCAGACTGTAAGTTGAAGAACCAATAAACCTTCTTTCTGGGCAAAATCAGGGAAGGAGACTAATAATGAACTTCAGATATGAAAGGAATTTAAAAAAAAAATTACATAAATAAAAGTTAAAAAAAAAAACCCTGCATGGACTCTAATGTCAGTGCTTCAGCAGTGTGTGTGGATCAAAGGATTATTTGTTAAACAGTCTTCTTGCTTGTCATTTATATTCAGCTGACAGTAATTTGTTTAAAACTTTTTGAATTATGTCTCAAATACAGTCAGTTTCATAATACGAATATACACGGTATGACAGGCTTAAAAACTGCAGTTGTTAATGCAAGCACATCCTACCATCAAATAAATTCCCGAGATTGCTTCCATTTTTCATTCTGCAAAATCACGTAAGTCATGTTAATTATGTACTTGAGAATGTAAATTATGCTGCATAAAGTTACTTCAGCTAAGGCAAGATAAAATGTGCACTTACACAACAGGGAGAGACAAAGAGTGACAATTAAGTTAAATGTATCTAGTTGTCTCTCTTCTGGGCTTCAGAGAATACTGCAGACCAGTGGTTCTCAGTCTTTCCTCCCTGGAAATACTGTTGTACAAAGAGGTTCTATGGTGTTCATACCAAGCTGTATAGCACAGGGAACACTCCTAGGCTTCTAATTTGGGGATACCCAGCTCACATCATGTTCAGGTTACCAACTGACTTGGCTGAGGTCTTTATAATGATCCTCAGTTTTCTAATGTGTACTGGGCCAATAACTGCAAATAGGACATAGCCATCACATTTGTTGACCCCAGAACATCTGCGGAGCCGAAATAATCTAAGAATCTTTTAGGTGACCATGGAAACCAACAATGTGTTGAGTTTAGCCTTAATTAAGAAGTGCAGTTGACAAGTAATCTGATGATGCACACAGTGCAAAAATGTGGTTTTATGTTCATTGTCGAAATGCATGCATCACAATACAATACTATGTTGAAGAATACTGCTTTCTAGCTGTGACACCATGTAGACTGATAGAAATTTACTATGTTAAAGGACCATACCACTTCCTTGGTTGTGGTAGGTGGGGGTAACATGTTTCTCAAGTACAGAAAATTCCTACCAGATTACATGGCATTATATCCCATTTTTCATAATCACTGCCGTAAGAACATTATTTTCATTTTTAACTGACAGTTTTTGGTGAGAAAGAGTATGAGATGTATTAAAGTATAAAGTTCTGTGTTGACAACTGTGCTATATAAGTTTTAAGTTCAATGATGGGTATTAGTTATATTCCACCTCAATTGTAAATTTTATTCTGCTTTAAAATTAAATGTCAGTGTTGGTACAGAAATACTAAGGATGCTTTACAACTAACTGCTATTTATCTTAGTAATTAAACCAACTTGATGCACAAAATTTTTGTTTTACAATAAGTTTATTTTATGTCTTTACATGTTTTGAACACATGTGCTCATCATCAGGAGGTCAAAATTGTATTATACAGCACCTGTTATCATCACACCTATAGGTGGCCATCCAGTGCACAGGTTGAGAGAGGACTGGTTCAACCTGTGCATGGGTCGGCCACCTATAGGTGTGATGATACCAGAGGCTGTATAATACAATTTTGACGTCATGATGATGAGCACATGTGCTCGAAACATGTAGAGGCATGAAATAAACTTATTGTAAAACAAAAATTTTGTGCATCAAGTTTGTAAATTACTAAGATAGATATACTGAAATGCACAATCAGTAAAACATAAAAAAAACTAACTGCTAGTTTCTGAATTCATGCTACACACAGCAGTTTCAGTAATTTTTCAAAGTAATTCACACTGACAAAGAGACCATATAGCCTAATGCAGTTTAATCATGGTCCACTTTAAAAAATTGGATTGCAGGTTCAAATCTCACTTTAGTTATGGGTGTTTCCATTTTCCTGTGTTGTCCTGAAGAGGTACAAAGCCTCTAACATGGTCAGAATCTCCATCTAAACACCATATTGCTAGTCTTAACAAGGATTTGGAGAAACGGTAGACCAGAGATTGAGTACGCCTGCAGTAGGAATAAAATAATAATACATTTACATCATTATAATTACAATGATTATGATTTTTATATGATTCCAGAGATGAAAAGTGTTTGAGAATCACTGGCATAAATAATTTCTTATAATTTGGCAGTGTCTGAAATTTATGAGCAGTATCCCAACCCAGAATGTAAATATGAGACACACCCACAACAGATGCATAAAAGCTAAAAATTCTTCTATCAAAAATTAACGAAGCTTACATTAAGCTTTCCTCTTTCAGTTTCAGGTAGTGTGGTAGCACCAAACTAAACAACAAAACAATTATATACAAATTCAGAACACAAAAAATATATATGCTACATTTTCCCATAATCCACAAGTTCACACATTGTGCGTTTATTAGTATGTGCAAATTAAGGCCCCTTATGTTATATCACAGTGGTGTCAAATTTTAATTTGGGCAACAACTTGCAGCAAGTTGTTAAAAATCAATATGTAAATGTACCCTTTCTCAGGCAGTTAAATTTCTCTTTACACTTCAGAAATGGCTGAAACTGTGTACTCTCCATTACAACAGATTCAGAGTTACACCATTAAGATAGGAAACTGATACACCAAAGTGTTTTGTCAACTGAAGAGTCGATATTTTGCATCTGAAATGTCAACCTATGTTGACTAAACAACTACTTTTTAATCATATTTTACAGAAGCAATCTTACTGCAAGATGCATGTATAACATGATTATCTGCATACTAAACAATCCAAATTAAAAGTTAAATTTGTATTGGTATGTGAGATATATAAATCTTCAATATCACCTTGTACATGTACAAATACGACGGACATAAATATGTGAACATTCCAGTTTACAAGTGCTGAGACATATCCATAATAAAATGCATTGTAAATACTCATAGAAGTAGAATCTTAGAGGCTGCAGATGTGCCATGATAACGTGCCTGTCCATTCATCCTAGTTCATATGGCTATTTTTGGCTCGAACACTATGTTCACATGTGAGGCAATCTCTTGGGTGCAATGCAATGTAGCACCTCTTTGTGATTCCAAACACAGTTTGATAGCTGCTTCCAAGCAGTTATGGTGGAAACAACATATCTGAGGTGAAGAAGCCTTCTGCCACTCCTTTAATTGCTGTGTCTAATTTCTACATGTTAAGTTGTGATACTTTTTTCTGTTGCCTCATATTTTGTCTGTTTAAAACTGATCTTATTCCACATGTTGGACACCACTGTTATATTCAACATAAAGCTATAAAATATGTTTAGGTAAATCACAGTGCTTTGGTGCTGTGTGTCATTTTTTAGATGAATACATAAGCAATTAATAAGTCACAAAAATAATCCCTGAATATTGCAGATAATACTTACAACATCCTCCTTTTACATGTCTACATTCATGTTTCTTTTAACTCCAGGTATCGGTAGCTAAACACTATATGAACACTTATATACATTTACAATTTAGTACACTTGGAAAAAGGACCATTATGCAAGACGTTTGTAGCAAAAAATTAGAAACCAGCACAAGTAATATTACTTCAAACCTACTTTTTAAAAATAATTTAAGGGACCACTGTGTCCTTAAGCCATGGCAGTGGCATCCTGGGTGGCCCACTGTCTACTAAATGACACATGCTATCACAGAGGTGGCATTTATATCAGACCAGCAGGGGTACAGGTTTTAGACTGCCCAGTAATTTAAAAGTTCACTGTTAGGCCCCTTTGACTATATTTATAATTATTTTCTGGGGAGTAGGGATTTTCAACAAGCTATATTAATCTGTGTCTAGTAACAAGTTACTTTTCTGCTCAGTGCAGTAGTAACTCTTGAACACTGACATCCTTGCCCTCCCACCATTCCAGCGCATGCTTCACTGACTGTCGAAGGTATCGAACATAATCAGTACTACTACATAAACTGTAATGGTAAAATCATTTTGTTATCCTTTTTAATTATTTACAATGAAAATCAGTGTATCAGCATTGAAACACTGATCCAAATTCACAACCTTGGTGGAGCCTTTATCACATAAATAGCATTTTGTTGAATGTAAAATGCTCTGCTGCCAGACTTTCATAATAACTTTTCACAGTATAAACTGATCGGTGTCATCTGTAATTAAAATAATGTACATGAAATGCCAGCCACTTTGTAGTGTGAAAAATCCCATTTCTTTAATTTTTAGTTTCCATTACAGCAAGCAGGTACCTACATTTTTATTTAAAATCTACATTTGCTCTTTATGAAAGAACGGAGACCAACAATTAAATATGACTGTCAACTGGATGGCCAGAATTCCGTTCCCAACAGGTGCAGGGATTCTCTTCATCATCCTGTCCAGACCAGATTTGGGGCCACCCACTTTTGTACTCAATGAACTCTAACAACTCATCCCCCTCAAGTGGCAGGGTGAAGAATAAATGGAGTTTGACCTACAGTTCTACTAAATGTTTTTATGACATGGCTCATAAGCACAGAGGTTACTTTAATTTATCCAGTCCGTACTGCATTTGAAACCACAGTCAGAATTGAACACTAAATCTCTAATCTTTTACTCTGCAACATCAAAATCAAGTGGCAATGTACTCCTGAGGAGTTACTGTAGGCAACACGAACAATTCTGACTCTATCTCATGTCAAATGTTAAATCAATAATCACAATTGTACGAAAGACTATATAACAGAGTGTTGTGTATCACAGTACTTCATATCTGCTGAACTTATCACACAAAAACATGGCTAAAAATTAATGATTCACAGCAGATCTATAATACTGAACATGAGTTAAAAGTTTCTTATACTTTCCATACTGCTCACACTTTTCAGCGGTTGCTGTGCCTTTTTAATGATGCTGTATCAGGCCAAGATTGTGAAGGTCTCATGAGAAACCTACAGTTGATTATTCAGCAGTACTTGAAAATAAAAGTAACGCACTGTACGTAATTAACAGTAACATCCACATGAAAGAACAAATGAAACAATTTGTAGAAATATTCCAGTACAACAGCTGCATCATGAGAAGTGTAAACTGAAGCATCAGAGCTTGGCTCTGGTCTTTTGGAGGTGGAATCTGCAAGACCCTGATCCAGGAACTAGGACTGCCTTAAATAAAATTTACATAAATTCTTACAGCATTAAAGATGTGCCAGTTATAAATCTGTAACTTTTCAAACAATAAACTCAACAATTGACTCTTAACCTGTGTGAACAAGCAGGTGGTGATTAAAAATGTGAATTTCCCAGTCACATCTAATTTGCTGTTGAAAATATTTGGCTCAGTTAATAACATTTGAGATCTTGTACTTCTACTGACAGTACGGTGGCAGTATAACTAGAAATTGGTTTCAGTATTTGGTTATAGTTTTAATTCTTCATTTGATATGCAGGGTATAGCTGAAGAAACAGGAAGCAGTTACGCAAAACATGCCTCATATATTTCAATGCTGTGTGTTGCTGCTATATTTTCCATCAACACCAAAGTAATCTTTGAAGACATAACTGCAGTTATGTTCTGCAAGGTAGTGATACAGCTCACCCATATCCATGTGGCAATCTCTCGACTTATTTTTGCCACATTCAAATGAAATCTCTTGAAATGCAGAGAACTTGCGAAGTGAATCCACACTCAATGAGTTCAAGTTAATAACTTCCTTTTTCTTGCACATTATTTTTTTCCAATTCATACATTTTACCTGTAACGTGAAAAAGTACAGCTAGAATTAATAAGAATTTAGATTTTTGTTATGATTATATGGAAAAAATCCTGGTCCAAGAATTAAGATTCTCACAGCAGTGCTGCTGGGGATTCAGGCCTCTTGGAAGGTGACACTGTGTTGCTGGATCAAGGACTCCTGACATTTCAAAGGATCATGCTGCCTTCACTTTCAAGGGTCCAGGCCAGCAGCCCAAGAAAAATTCTTCCTGTACTGCTTAACCCCCGAATATGAAGGCACCATGTTATTTTGAAATGCAAGGAGACACTCACCCAATAAGAGTGTCACATTTCATAAGATATGAACCATCAGTTCTCGGTTCATTTAATGGCACACCACCTGCCTTGGTCATAGTTTCAAAAGTGAAGTTACATTATGATTACGAATGATAAATTCTGATGCTGGTGTGGCCTGAGGTAAGATACAATCCCAGCACTTGTTGGAGTGGCGGGAAAAAGCCATGGAAAACCTTTAACAGAATGTTCATTTTTATTTGTACCCTATGACCGAGTTGTTATTAATTCCAACTGTGTATTCTGTTCTACCTGCATCAAAAATTAGAACAGTATATACTATACAGTATACAATTAGAAAATTCTAAAATTATATGTTCCGCCCAAACATCTGAATTTTGGTTTTCCTTCATACTGTAATTTCATTGTATTTTAACCACAATTTACTACAACATCAATTTTAATCGTATGTGAGAACTCTAACAGATTAAGTTGAAGTGAACGCTACAGATGTCACAGATGACTCCCTGAGGATGGCCTATTAAATCAGGCTGAAACATGTCTGAGAACTAACCAACAATAAACAGTACAATACAACAAGCTGGTATTGAATTTTAAGAATATAATAGTCACATGGAAAAATGCATAATGTTAAATTTGTAAAATACTATATATCAACAGCATTGTTATAACTCATACACAGGTACAATGAAATGGGTCAAACTTCATACTGAAAACATGAAGTAAATTTTCATAAAAAAAATGTTAAGCAAAGTTATGATAATTGTATCTAGATGAACCAGATACCTTCTTCAGAAGATAGTTACTCAGATAACAATAAGTTTTGTACAATTTGCAGAGCCTGAATGTTCATTACTGTTAGAATTACAGACCTCTGCAATGCCAACACCAAACATATCCACCAGACTACATATACTATCATGTCCCAGACAATGTTAAGTGTAGTACTTCAGCACCATGCACAAAACAGTCCATCACTGGACCCTTTTCTGATCCACATGCATTCAGACCAAATCCATCACACCATATTTGCATCACCAATACTTCCAGTATTTCTTCTGAGTGATCTCCTTCCTACTGAATTATCAGCTGAACTTTGTACACAAGCTCCTCACTGTACAATTTTACCATCCTGTTAAGTTGCTTCCTTCAGGCCCAAATATTCTGCTCGGAATTCTATTTTGAAACTACCTCAGAAAATATTCTTCCCCATGTAGTGGAAGAAATTTCACCAATATATAAGATGAAAGGCATAAAGTAAGAGTTCTGCAGATTCATTGCAAGGAGACAGATCAAGCAGTGACATGCACAGTAATATATCAAACATCATAAAAGCCACGAACATTTTCAGCCACCAACACTGAAGCATTTTCAGCACCAACATTCATTTTGATGACACTTAACACTTAATTTTAACTTAAACAGGACAACCAGGATTAATGACATTTGTTGGTCCATGCTCCAGAAGCTGGCCCCTTATATTCAACTGTTGTGACATCACTGCCAATTGCAAATTTTCATAACTATGTCTAAAATTATGTATAAAGCTCAAAATAAAACATTAACCTCATACTTCCAAAAGCACGATAACTGGATATTTTATGAATATAGCATTATCATATGCAATTTGAATTTGCAAGGCTCACTTAAGAATTCTGTCAAGGGACCACCTACACTAACTGGTTTTTCTGTCACTCATAGCAAATCCCTTCTGACCACATCCCTGCATGTTATGATTCACAATCACCCAACAATACTTCCTTCAAAATAATAAATTTCAGTACATAATAGAACATCATAAAACAATAACCGATCATCAGCCTGAAAGATGAATATATGTGCATTTACATACCTTCTGCCACCATTCATTGCTATCACTAGCCAAACCTTCTGCACAAATAATGCCTGGTCTTCCAGGCAAACAAAATCCTGTTATACTGAACTCCTTAGCAAGATCCAGTATCTCCTTTCTTTTCATTTTGCTGTAAATGTGATGGGAATAAATCCAGTAACGTGTAAACACTTTATCATTTTCATCATTATTCTTTACAACTACATCAGGTTTTGTAGACTCAGCATGATATTGCGATGCATTTTCCTGCAACCACGATATTGCTGAATATGTACAAATCTCTCCTCTTTCTAGTGTGGATATATAACTGGCCAAGTCACTGTTTAAGATGTGCTGCTGGTTTCGATCCAATTTGTCACTTCGGACATAAATATCCGGCTCACTAGCAGGGTAATCATGAGGCAAATTAACGCACACTTCCAGCTTTGCCTAAAAAATTAAAACATCCAACTATTACCAACAGGTCTACAATGTCAGAAAAATAAAGTTTTTGTTGTATTCATTGTAAGACTGGAGTGAGACCAAGGTACTTGGTACTGCAGCTTCAAATGGGCATACTACAATTGCGTTTGATGAAAGACGAGTGTATATTATAGGCCCCAGTGCCACTCTGGCCACCACAAATTCTACATCAGTTACTCCAAATCAAACCCAGGCCCCCACAGTAGGAAACTGGCAACCAATAGCCTCCATTACTGTACAGCCTTTCAGAGATAAATAACCTCAATTCCAGACCTTTAAAAATATTTGTCTAAACTGTCTATTCAATTCAGATGTTAGACATTAATTACTGCAATCTAATTAAACTGGTACTCCTTATAAATGCAGAAACAATCCAAAATTAGGAATGCCAAATATTGTACACTTAAGAGGCTGTCCATATTCCACTATGTCAAGGTTTGTCAGGATATGTCTTGAATAAAAAAAAATTGAATGAGTAAAATCAGTATCGGTCTCAACACGTCTATCTTTATTAGACAAAGAATCTATCTGGCTAACAGAATGACATGGATTATAATTCATAAATAATTGATGTAATACCTCTTAACTGACATGTTTCATCCTATTTTATATTATTTAATTTTAAATTCCTTTATTGTATTCCACTTTTTGAAGGGCAATGATTTTTTACGTAAAGCTATACTGTCTTCCTTGTGTATTTTTAAAGTTTAAGAGCCTGAAGATGACCTAATTTAAGTCGGAAATATGTTGCTCTATTAGACAGACTCTCCAGTGGTGTCAATACTAACACTGATTTTACTAATTCATGTCACTCTCACAATGTAATGTCACAAAAAAAAACCTTTCATATTTGAGTGCTCCTGATATATTGCCTTCAAAAATAATAAATCATCCATGTTTGCTACTGTTACTGCACATTAACAACATCTATTTCAGTCAGAAATGCACAAGCCTACAGAAAGTTGGTGACCACTCGTAAAGGACGAATTGTACAATTATGGAGCAGACTGACATTAATTTTTAAACTTATCTCAGATCAAAAAATTGAGAGACTGTGAATTGGAATGAAGCAGCTGTCACATTCATTATACAGTTCAATGTTCAACTATGTAATAGCAGAATAGACAGGAAGAGAACATAACATATTCTTTAAAATTAAACATAGAGTTAAAAAAAACTACTAAACATGCACACACAAAATATGATACGTTCACAGTCATACCACAGTCACTACAGGTAGAGTTCTGACATAGCCCTTATGCCAATAGCATCTCACCAGCATCAGCTATGTAAGACTAAGGGTCACACACCTATTCAACCAGCATCATATATGAACTGGTAATATATACATGGTTTCATGTGAATAGATGCTTCAGTGCCAAAAAACTAATGCACTAATACTAATTAATATTCTGTCACTTATATTTTAAAATACACATTAGTAGACTTCACAGTAAAACAAGTGTGTATCTCTGTTTAACTTGCACTCATGAAAAATTATTAATAAAATAATGTAAAGCAAGAAATAGAAGGGGAAAGGAGAAAAAAAAAACTAGAGGCCATATATTTCAATTTACAGATGTGACCACTTAATTCTAAAATAACAGCAGCCATGAGTAAAAAGTCAAGTGATGCATGTGTCCTCAGCGATGTGCATTCTTTTTACCACTCAATCCAACACAACTATAGCAAACATTACAATCAAACTCAATGAAGAAGAAAACAATACACATTAGAGCTTGTTAAATTAAAAGACTTCAGCACAGTAGATAGGATCACAAAAAACTATCTTGATTATTCCTGGGATCCACATGGAACACTATTTTACACGCATATAATTCAGTTACATTACATATATCTCGGCCCATATTTTCATTTGAATAATAGTTGAAATATACTGTATTTTAACTCGTTTATTTAAAACATGTAAGCCAACAGTACTTTTGTATACAACAATTTCATGTTTACCTGAAGATGGTCTACTATGGCCTGAAATATTTCGGAAATAATACTGAAAATAAATACATTAAGGATAATTGCATCCTGAAGTGTACACTGACAGCATGTCATTAAATACTGTTTATAAACTGTTCACCTTAAGTACTGAATAATTTTAAAACCACAATGTACTGTTCCAATCACATGGCTTGTGAATGAACTCTCACAGTTACTAAAAAGTAACATTTTCATATCATACCCAAAATACACTCAACTAAGGTCAATGACTAGTATATAGTTGGGACCTACAGCAGTACTTCAGAGTATTATTAACCTACAAGTAGTCTATTGCCAAACATCATCTACGACGACTTACATGTGAAATAGTTACATAGTTACAAACTATCACATACTTATGATCTTGATATGATTGAATGCTACTAAATTCAAGCAGGGACAAGATGGGGAATGAATTTCTCAAAATCACTAGTTACACTTATTCACAAGACATCACAGTGTTCGCCATACCTTATCTATGACTAAATTGATGGTAAAATCTAATCGTGGGGGATACAATGAACACTTTCCATCAACAAATTCATTTATATCAGCAATCACGCTGTAATCATAAACGCAGAATTCTCCTGGGTTTGGAAATATCGACTGTAACATTTCCACTTCGGATAGTTGTAAACTCAACATTTCTTCCAAATTTCCGTTGCCAACAATTTGTGCAATCTGTTCTTCAAGTTCCTTAAAATCCAGACATTCATTATCCTTCCAATCGCATGGTATATTTTCGTCAACATTCATTGCAGCACCAAGTTTATCACATACAAATTTTACGAACTATTGTTTCAAGCATATGCCGTCAACAGCATTTCAGTATGGCACGTGGATTTGATATATTGCAGTCAATAATGTCGTCTGTAAGTGTTTGAGCTTGTCGAGTTTTTGCTGTAACCAGTTAATTGGTACTCTAATCCACGGTACAAATATCACATTAATTTTTAGTTCTCCTCTCCTTGTTAATACATGAAGTCATGATTTTAAACGTGCCTCATTTAAAAAGAAACGTAATACCTTTACGTTTCTTTGGCAACGTATTATATTCACTCTGGGAAGTTGGTAATACTCCACACTTGTTCTACCCACGCACATGCGCAATATGTGCGTATAAAAGTTGTTGCTGTCACCACGCTAGCGTTGCTTCTAATGCACGCACATATAGCCACCTACTGGAATAAAGTGTTATGAGGACTGCGTGCTGGAAATGAAATCTATTTCATACGGAACGATGTAACAGTATTTATATCTTGTCAAAACCCTTTGGTTATCTTAATATGTTCTGTGGATAATGTAAAGACACGAGTATTTAAACGGGCTGCCCATTTGAATTTCATCTCTCTTAATAATTATGTGGTCTTCCTTTGCAGCTTTTCTTCAGTTTGTGGACTGGTCACGTCTTCCTTTAAGTTTATTCCATATTCCATCTGTTATGAAAATTCCATAATTAGTCGAGATTTAGTGATGTGATTTAGCAGTGGGCTTATTCTGCTAGGATTTTAATCCTTGGGGAAGACTCCTTCTTTTGTTTTTCATTTACTATTTCACATGAATGCATTTCTGTCACATGCACAGTGTAAAGCATGTGCTGTGTTCTATCTTGTTTGGCTTTTCTCCCTGTGACTGATTGGAAATATGTACCGGTCGCAGTGTTACTATCAGGCTTGCTCGAAAGAACCATTTTTCCTTCGTGTATTGCATTATACGTTTTAATAAACTTACACGTTTCGAGTACACCCATGGAGACATTAGTCACTGAAATATGAAAGTCAAAGAAACATACAATGCTCTGTGGTTCTATTAGTTGGTTATCAGTGATGATAACCAATGTCAAAAGGTACTAAAGTATCTTCTGTCATGATAGAAATTGTGCCGTTTAGTCCTTTTATGTTCGTTGCACATACAGGTAAAAGAACAGGCCACGAAGGCCCAGAGGGGGAATGAAAACATAGTTCTACTTTTCCTTCAACCTCGGCGCTGGATGGGGGTGGGTGGTCAACGCCACGCCCCGGCCTCTTTACCCCCTGAAAGACCCGGTACCCATTGTATAGGAGGCTGTGCGGGCACCAGGGCCGGTCTGGATAGGTGCGGAAAGTCTCGACCCTACCGAGATTCTATAGCAGGACTGTTCAGTCCATAGCGAGTCGTTATACCGACTTCGCTACCCCGGCCCATTCACGTGCGTTGCACAGTTTTACTAATGCTTCCTCATCATAGCAGTGCTTCTGCGTGTCTTCATTGCCGAAGCAAAACCGACAAGAAATATTTTCCGTGATGATTTGGTGAGCATTGATGACGGTTTCATTCGTGCTATTCTCATCTCTTCTAACAAAACGCGACCCGGAAGTGCCTGGAACGGAATAATGTGGAATCTGTTGAGCGGGAAAATTTGACAGAGTCTGTGCAAGTCTATTGCGTGTCAGTAATGTGGCGGCAAGAAACCCGAATTACTGTGTAATGAACATGGATAACGGTTTCTGTGTGCGTTTGAAAATGGAGATCTTGGTATTCGTGTTGTTTCTAGGAAGTAGGTACCACGTACCTGAGTAATTTTATTGGTGTGATTTGACATTTGTGCATAAAAAGTGGCCGATGAACATATATCTTTCAGATTCCATAAACATATTCCCTGTTTACAGTGGTCTGACCCAATATTCTTTATTGACATTGCTTTTATACTTAACTTTAGAACAAACAATTAAGACAGTTTAACAAAGTCAGCAGAGATTGGAATTGAATGGGACAAATTAATTAATTTGACGCAAATAATAATGCCATAAAAACATACATATCTAATTAACTGGTAGCAAGTATTGAACACAACTGTCATAGAGAAAATTTGTATAATCATGTCTTTGTCACCAGAGAATAGGTTAAAATCACAATATAAAATGGCCAATGAATCCTGTTTCGACAAACTTCAACAACCTGGAAACAACAAGTGACATAACTAAATTTAATTCATGACAGATTGAAAAAGAGGTTAAAGTAAATGCATATGACAATATATCTAAGGAAATTACTGAATGTGCTCAGTATTTCAATCAAGTGTACTGCATTGGCCATGTTCTATAAAGTGTACAAAATTTGTGGACCGCGTGATAATGTTAAAGGCAAATTTGACCCTGTGCATGCTGCAGAAGAATGCTGAGGAGTGGAAGTGTAGAGCCACTCATTCTTAACCTCAGCAATAGATGGAACTGAATGGTCAACTGCATGCCTACCCACTTTACCCGTGGGGAATGACTGGATAGTATCCACTGAACAGGAGGCTGAGTGGGCCTCAGAGCTGACCCAGACACTTTGAAGAGACAAAGTTTCATACCTACACTGAGAATTTAACTCCAATTCTTTGGTTGCCCATCCCATAACCTAGTCACTATACTGACTCTGCTACCAGACCTATCTGAACATAAGAAATACACAAAATTTTACACACAATTGTGCTCTGCCTAATACTGCGCTTCTTGAATGGACTCAGCTGGGAGCTCAAAATATTAGCCACTGACCTGCATTCTTTAATTGATAATTTAAGCAATGTCATAGGAAATGTTCTGTTGCAAGAAAAAAAATAATTTATGTTTTCTTACCTTTGGTTCAGTCCTGGCCAAGTTTCAAAATTTTAGTAGCAGAAAGCAGCAAGGCAAGCAACACATGCTATGATGATATTAAACAAGGAGCAAAAATGTTGCCTTTGCAAAAAAAATTTAAACCAAAATTCTGGAAAAAGGACATCACGCTGTCATAAGTAAACTACATGTTTTAGAAACTTCTGTGATAGACATTAAGTTGTGTGATGGCCATTCTTTTGAAAAAGTGATTACTGAAATGAATCCATATGTGTTTTAATCTGAAGGTGACAATTTGCCCTGGAGGGGATTGTGAGTAAATTACCCTCCACAAACTTTGGTTTGTGTGGTGACCATAGTTATTTTGAAGTGAATATTGCAAAAAGCTCACAGGTGTACACCTCGTCATGACAACTTGCCCCAAAGGGAAGTGTGAACAAATTAAGTTGTGTTGTGACTGTAATATTTATAAAATTAACACTGCAAAAGCCACATGGGTGTAAATGTGAAGGAAACAACTTGGCCTGCAAGTGATGGTGTGAATAAACTCCATTCCAGAAACATCAGGTAAAACATCTCATACATTAAAATCGGACGTGCTTGCTTTGTTTAACCCTCTGGTGCCAGAATTAAGTGCTTAGCATACTCTGAAAAAGACCTGCGCTTTAAGCAGCCACCATAACTTTGCATGGTCTTGGCAATGACTTTAGTTGATGCTGGGTTTTTCTCATCATTGCACTGTCAACTATATTTCACTTTCAGCACCAAAGGGTTAATGATCCATTTATAGCTAAGCACATACCAAAATATGCATGTCAATATATAACAATCCACCTTAAATGCAATAAGAAAAATGTTAAATAACTGCATGGGACATGGATAGTTTTAAATTAACACTGCCTTAATCACCAATATTATATCACAATACATGAAAGGTTCCACTCTCATCTGCATAGTAGCATTCTTTACTGTGGCCATACATACTTCTACAGCACATGACCAACATAAACAATTCTACTGCAACACTTTAGCTATAGTCATTTTCATTCAGTCCAACTTGTTTTCACAAACCTGCAGGATATCTCTTCACAGCCATTTTTCTTTCAGCATACAGTTGTGGTATATGCTTATTTTTTATTTCATTTGTTTTTCCTAGTACAATAATGAAAGAATCTAAGTGGAGGCCCTCATTTACTTTTAATACAGGCTCCAAATACAACTACACTTGCATTTTGTCCCACAATGTCAATTATAAACTATTTCACATGCCAACCCCATTAACTGGGTCCTTTAGAAAGCATTGTGTCCTCACGTATCATAAGCCGGTTGCTTCCAGAAGTAGCTGCCAAATCTTTAAGCAGAACAACCTACTATTTTATAAAATGCTGCACATAGCCTCATTTGGACAGGTACTTTGAACAAGTGGTGATCAAACAATGGACACCAGTTTGCGTGGCAACTACACTTTTTACAGTGGTGTGCAATATCTGTATGTCTGCAGTATTGTACTTGCTTCGTACTATCCTCCTGGAACCTAGAATTTGAGGCTGCTCTTACATTTTTTGGACAGTTTGTGCACCCCTGGTTTGAACAAGCTACTGGGAAACAGGAGGCTGGGAACCTTGACTTTATACTTGACAAATTTAACAGGTACAACACGTGTTCATGAAAATAAGCTAAAACAATAATAATAATAATTTGTCGAATTAGGAAACCACAAAACATGACAGTAGGTCTCATGAATTTTGTTCAGAAGTCCTTGTTAGTTACAACATACAGATGTTCATATCATGCATCTGTGAACTGATGGGAAAGTTAACAACTTACAAGATTAATGATACTGGTAACTTGGGATTTATGCTCTATAGCGGGCATGGCAGAGCCCAATGTTTCAAAGGAAAAAAGTGCCCTCAGCTTCAAGTGTTGAGTCCTACTGTTGATGATAAAAGTGCAATGTTCCTTTGCAACATTGGGCTTTAACCCCACTACATAACATCCCAGAATCAACTTTAAAATTGAAAACAGAAAATCCTGCAACTTACAGGGTTAATTATAAAACAAAATTAACTAAAATTATTAGAAACAGTGGAGTTATGAAATGAGGACACCCATTGTAGTATACTATCCTCGATGGAACAGAGGCAACATAAGAAACCCTTCAAGATTGCTAGCGTCAAAGCAGAATCAGCTGCATCAATACCAACCAGCAGCATAACATCATTTAAAATGTGAAAACCTCAAACTCAAAATAAGTCATCATATATGATTATGTTATTTTTATATTACATTTGTATCAGTTAACAAAAACAAACTGGTGGAATCACCTGGCCAGTCAAGGGTAGGATTCAAATGCTCTATGTTGCAGCAAAAGTGCAACTATTTTCCCGTTGCAATACTTTACTAAAACAGTTGAAAGGTTAAGTTTATAGGAACACAGTAGCTTGATGTGTGTTATAAGACAAGTTTTATTGCAGCAAATCAATTACACAACACTTATTCCTGGCTGGCATCAACATTCTCTGTCTGTAATCTTTTAAAAGATGCAACTGGAACATAGGTGACCAAGGTATACAGTTTGTTTGGTGAATCTTCATCATCATTCCTTCTCCGGGACAGACGAACCCGCACACGAAATGGTACATTTCTAGAAATGAAAGGTTACTAAATTCAACCACAAGCCTATCCCATATATTACAAAGACACATTCTTTCGATTCTTTTTGGATTTTTAAAAAACTGGCACTTTTGACTTACAATGTCAAATGTCTCACACATCACAGCCCAAAATTCCAACCCAAAACTTACATACGAGGTACTATGCACGTGGGTAGAGGTTAAGTAATACGAATAGTAGTTTCTTTGAAGTGTCAACTTCAAACGACACGAAATATACCTTAATTACATACCTGATACCCTTCGACCACACTTGTTTGTTCAGTCGTGTATCGACTCGAACATCGGGTGTACCCATCTGTTTCATTGCAAATTTACGGATTTCCTTAATTGCCCGCGGCGCACGTTTTTTGAATCCGACTCCATGCAGTCTTTTGTGTAGGTTTATGGTATATTCACGTGTAACTACTTCATTGATAGCTGACTTGTTTTTCTTCTCTCCTTTGGATTTTGCCATTTTTTTGCCTGCAGAACACAAAAAGAAATTGCTAATTTGTACACATTCTTAATGCTTGATCGCCACATCAAACTTCACTAGTTACTCAACAGATTACATATAAATTATCTTTCAAAAATAGTTCAAAATCAACAAAACAATGTTTTTTACACCGAAATAAATATTTTACAACGCAATCAGAAAGAGCCGCTATTTGATTACAACAGATGAAATACCACTAACAATTACGTTTGCGAACCTTACACACACTCACTCGGCCACACGGACGAGTCAACTGCGCTCTTGTGGTAAAAGCTCGAAATTTACCGCCGCTCCACTATCGATAGGAGCAATTCTAAGCAAGTGCTGCCATGACGTGCTGTGTTGTAACTACATGAGTTTACGGTATTTGTGATAGATTCTGGATGAGATGCCGTATTCGTCTCGGCAGTAAACTTGATCACTGTTGGTGTGGGGTTGAAGTGGCAAGCTGGTAAAGGGGGAAGCTCAGCGCACGCAGCTCCAACAGTTTTGTCTCCATTTCAAAAACATCGCATAACTCACAGACTCTTCAGTTCCATTTGAACAATGGAGCGAAGTGAAGTTTGGTGTGCGATCTCTCTTGCTTTATCGATTTTCCTAGCTGTTTGATAATGTGACACAGCATCACATTTTTGAGACCATGTGCTTCCTTCATAGTAAATGTTTTTGGCAGAGACATAATGTTGCCTGGCCATTCCGCCGTCAACCAAGGAGTGGCCACACGGTGCTGTGTACAGCTGTGTGCAGTGTTAGGGAGCTAAAGTATGCAGATATCTGTGTCTGTCTATGCGTAACGCAATATTTGTCAGTAGACCGCAATGTGTCCGTTTCATGTCTAACGCAGTGGCCACGAAAGCGAAGTTTTGATAAACAAGTTACAGCTTTTACATATAGCAAAGTGTCGAAATTAACGCGCGTTTCTCAAGTGGCGAGAAAAATCAAGAAGAATGTTATTTCAAAACACTGAGCATGTTGGCTAAGTGATAACGATTCTGACATGTATTCTGGTGACACGCGGTTCAAATCCTGGGGGGGGGTTAAAGGTTATGTTTCCCACAGTACCTTCAGACAAAATCGTCAAATAAATTACGTAAAGGTAAAGCAGTCCCGTTACAGGCCCGGAGGGGTCCAAATGGTTCTAGGAAGTTAAGGTTCCCGGAGTTCGTGACAACGGCACAGGATGGTGGTAGGTTGTCAGCCTTACGCACCGGCCGCCTTTACCCCCAGGAAATACTCCTGGTACTCATTTCTGTTAGAGGCTGAATCGACCCCAGGGCCATCAAATAAACAACGTAACGAATGAAAATTGATGTCTGTCGAGCATATTATTGCATTCGGACCGGGTCTTTTCCAGTAATAAGAAGAGCCCCGTGCCACGCATTACAGTGAGAGATGTGCGAAATTACCCTCCAGTCCCTACATCGCAAGACAGAAGTGTGAGAGGAAAATTGTTGACTTGTGATTGGTATAAATGAGCAGAAACTGTTGATGTACTTTCCGGAACCCCTCATTTAAATTCGACATAATGGGAGAACGACAAGAAAATTAATGCCGACAAAATTTTGTCTCATGCGTATTTTATACAAACGTCAGTAAAGGAGCGCGAATCCTTATGGTGAGAATCGTTGTTATGGATCTGTATGCTGTCTGCTCGGGAAAGGCTTGAGGCTGATGTTTTGTATAATGGGAGACTTGTATTTTTTGCTGTTTTATCATATTCTAAGTAATAACTTAGTAAGTTACATAACCACGTGGTATGTAAAACAGGAAGCTTGTGTTGTTGTTGTTGTTGTTGTTGTTGGCAGCACTGTCATCAGTATCAAAATCATCAGGATCATTCGAGGTATCCTTTTGTAAATCGCAAAATAGAATGAGTCTCTATTGCAATTGGGAAGGAGGGTCTGAAAGACACGAGGAAAGAAAGAAAGAAAGAGAGAAAGATCCAATCTTTGGTTAAGTCATGTATAAAAATGAATAAAATGTGAATTTTTTACTGTCCACGCCATTAAAGCAAATAGGGGAAGCAGAGGTGTAACTCCACTTATGCTTAACCTTGACACGAGATGGAGGTTAGTAGTTAACTTCGCGCCCCGGCTGCTCTACTCCGCGAAGGAAACCTAGTACCCATTGCATAGGAGGTTGGATGGGCTCCAGAGCCTTTCTGGATGTTTTGGAGAACATAAAGGCTTCTTGTCCACACCGGAATTTGAACCCCGGGACTCATGTATCAAAGTCAACTGCATTATGTATGTCAGAAAACTTAACAGACTGTTTGGAAATTTTAAGGACCACTGAATCTGTAACAACTTTCTTCCTTCAGTAGGATCAATGGACCACTGACAATTGAATGGAAATTTGGTGTATCGTTCCATCTACATGTCCCTCCTGTCTGTGTCTCCCCTGTTCTATCAACAGCATACGCACCGCATACGCACTTCCCTTCTCCACTACATCTTGTCTTCTTCTGCCGTTCTGTGTCCTTCCGATGACCTCTGGAAGTCTACAGACTCGAGGGTCATTGAATTTCGACTCTTGTCCTCTATCCAGCCAAACTTTTTTACTAAGCCTTTCGCGGTGCAATGCCCTCCGAACTATCTTACATGTACGAACAACACATTCAGTCATAAGTCTGTTAAAATAACGAATTCTGTAACATTTTTTTCACACCAATACGAAGCGGGCGGCTGCAGGAGAACGTAGTCACAAAGACATTCAAAAGTATATTTTCCAAGACTGAAGAGAAAATATTTTATTTTCACTGGAAAGTCTCGATAAATAATGAAATGCATTACTGGAAAGGTGTTGACTGTGGCATGTCTGTTTGTGGATCGAACATTACATGTAGCCTACAGCAACGCTTTTAATTCAGTGATGGCATGAATAGTGTGACGTTTAACAAGCCGTCAGAATATGAGGTTACTTAAAAACAGTACCCCGTATAGTGTCCTCTGCAGATATTTGAGCTCCTTTCCTCATATAGGAAGCTACACTTCCTATAGTAATATTTATGTGACCTACGTCTGTTTCACCCATAATAGCTCCCGAACCAATTGTCATGATGACGAATATCATGACATCCTTGTAACTTATCAATAACCTGGCGTCATTAGTATCAAGATGACGGTCGTGCGAATTTACGAGATGAACGTGACACTAGTGACACAAAATCTACAGTTTTTTTAAAATATTTTTTTTTGCACCGTGCGTCTTAATATAATTATAAAGTAAATACCAAGAAATGCACATTTCCTAAATTAATATTTTAAATTTGAATGTTCGATGTCGTCTGCATCTTTCGATTCCGAGGATTCAACTTCAGGAAGAGGGTTTTATATACAGTTATGATATAGTGTGTTTTACATGCATCAATATAAGCAGCCTAGTGAGTAGATGAGCGTTTTCGATACTGTGTGTTATGTTTTACATGCATTGGTTTAAGCAGTCTAGGAGACAGAAGATTGCTTATACTGATGCATGTGAAACGTGCCATACCATAATTGTATACACAACCATCTTCCTGAAGATGAGCCCTCGGTTTCGAAACATATAGAAGACAACAATAATTTAAAAAATCAATATTAATTTAGGAAAAGTGCATTTAATTGGTTTATATTGTATAAAATCTACAGTCTCGAATTTTGTTCTGTAATGGCTCTTCGAAAAGTTCCGACTATTTGTAGAGTATTTTTCATTCTAGAATATACAACGGCAGGTCTGCCGCTATTGCTGGTTGATTTGGTGACTTGTGTACCAGGCATGTGAAAATGTGTATATTGATAACGTATCACGAACACGTTTGACATTTCGGTAGAAAATATCAAAGACATGTTAACTGCTGGACATAAGCTGACCACGAAAATAAGTAGGCTTATTTTTTTTTTAATGTCGATATATGTCGGACAAAAAAGATTTAAATAAATAGACTTCAACACGAATAGGGTAAACAAAATCCTCACAGAAATTATTTTGTGGTTGTGTTTTATGTATGGCCGTACAACATTTTATTTAATGTCTTGAGCACTCTGAATGCATAAACTGAATTGAACAACTATTTCTTTAACAATTTGATTTTACCATTTGCCAAGTAACTATATTTATTTCTGTTATCTGTAGTAGTACGTGGAAATTAAAAGCTTTTGGTGTATGAAATCATAAATATAGCATTTGGAAAATGTGTGTTTTACAATTATTTGGAAATTATTTGGACCACACATCTTTCTACTCTTGTTGATGTGTGTCGCTGACCGAGAATGATTTGCTCAGATCTGTAAACTTCCATGAAATATGTATTTGAATATAGAAAGTAGTGAAAATGAATTCTTCAGTTTTCAGTCTCTCTCAAGTGACGCGGAAACTACTACAACAATCTCGGTTGGAATCGAACACCATATTCCTTGGAACCAAAGACAGCAACGGCAATTGTACAGGGTTCAGTGGTGAAAGGAAGTGGCACAAATCCACCTTTATCTGCCCGTCTCTTTCCCTACAATATATCACTTTGTTTTGTTTGTTTATTTCTGTAAGCCAGCTGTCCTCTCACGGGGCTATATTTTTGACGGTGATAATAGGTCGCTGATTGGGAGGGCGGCCGATAGTAAAGAACGGAAGGAGGTCCATGAGATGAGGGTTGTGGCAGTTGGGGAATGATGGGTCTACGGGGGGTTGGGGGATATAATCACCCCACCAGTCTAAACAAGGGAATGGCAAATGAACGCCGGCGACTAACAAGATACTCAATTGGGAAATGGGGGCGTTCAATGGAATTATGTGAGAGAGAAGAGACAAACGAAAGGGCAGTGGAATACATTCCCAGACCTACTTTAACTTCCGTTGTTTCATTGAAACTTCAGTAGCTAACACAGGTAAATTAGCACTTTCCGTACTATGAACGAGATCTGTCACTTGGATTCTGTCTGATTTCATACGTGACATCACTGAAACCTCTTGACACCGTATATATAGTGTCCCGCAAACTGAATTTAAAATATACGTTTCAATAAAAAACGTGATTGTCTTGTTGCTTAAAATATCAGAATGGAAAGTGTTTAGATACTGCAATACTCTAACAGACATAATTATTCTTAATAAAAACATCTATGCATATTAAAATTAATTTTGATCCCTTAAAGGCCCACCAACAAGGACACTTTGGGTTACGTTAGCGTTCATCTTTACTACGTAACTACAGTTTAATGAAGTTTGCAGCGTCGAGTGATAAAATGGTTAGGAATGTTGAAATGGACAGGATGTAGAAGGAAGCGTTCATAGGGCAAGCTACATGACTATTCCGGCATTCGCCTGGAGAGACTGAGTGATACCACTGAAACAGCCAGTATGTAGCCGGTGTTCGATGCAGGGCAGCCCCTGCCTCGATATTAAGAAGCATAATGGTTGGAATCTCAGTTCGGAGAACATCCAGACTCCTACATTAGTAGTTACAGGCTAGCAGGCCTGCGTAGAATGGGCACCAACTACAAATCCCTGCATTCTATTCTTTATAATTATCCTATTAATCGGCGCGTAACAACCGTTAGCACATCGTGGGCTGTTTTTTGATAAGATTTATTGCTGTGCATGTAGACTGTGGGTTATTTAATGATACTATTTCAACTAGTTACATTGCACTTGATTGAGGTGAGCAGACGGTAATGAAAGAAAAATATTTGCAAGGAATCAGTCTGAGTCTATACAGTATAATTTTCCTGGATGGGCAGACGGCGAAACCTTAGTAGGTTTAGCCCTTTTCGCCATCTGCATTTATATACGAAATCTGCACCCCCGAATGTATTTCAGAACTATATCAGGTGAATTTCAATAGCTCGGTATTCAAGTAGGTTGGTCGTGTCGTATGAAGTGGACAGAATTCCGACTGCCATAATTTAAATATAATTCTTGACGAAGCTCTTGTATTATTATTATTATTATTATTATTATTATTATTATACAATATGCATGTCTCCTGTCACAGGCATTTCTTCCTGGTACTTCTCTTGAACCAGCGGTGATCCCCACCGCTCAGGCTTCAAGCTT
>Ga0123352_10000965_pt1 | contig 37025 bp, 20 predicted proteins | sample TergutLab28metaG_FD_89700 | JGI IMG/M metagenome (GOLD analysis project Ga0123352, IMG submission 89700) | Labiotermes labralis P1 segment gut microbial communities from Petit-Saut dam, French Guiana - Lab288 P1 | ecosystem: Host-associated > Arthropoda: Insects > Digestive system > Gut ... | reverse complement strand
CCCCCCCCCCCCCCCCAGTCTCTCTCTCACTGAAATTGTGATTGAAAGTATTCATATTGATATTTCAAGTTCTTGCATTGTGACATATTAGAAAACTATAGTAACTGTTGCCACTTATGCTGACAGTCAAAAAATCTTTGATCTACTACAAAATTGTAGGCACTGGTAGAGCAACAAAAAGCAAGTTCCATACTGAGGACCCATAAATCACCAATATCTGACACTGCTTTCTTGGTGTGTGATAATTTAAATGCATTTTTGTATGTAAAGAGAAAAAACTGCAACAGTTAATGCTGAAAATGTGTGGTACAACTCTAACATGAGGCAGGTGGCCTGGCACTGAGGATTTGTACACCCCCTGATTTATTGGTAAATCGTGGCTGCGTATCTTGCACTAGACATGACCCAAGTCTAGCTTTTGTCAGCTACACTGTCATGGCACTATCCAACATGTCTAGTGTCACATCTTATCAGTAGAAGTGGGAATAATGTGTGCTCTTTGGCTCATGTTACTTTGTACAGAAGACCCGTGCTGAGGCAATGCTGGAGAGAGCCAAGCTGCAGCCACAACAGTGCACAGTTGATCCGTTAGATAACGCAGCTCGCTGGAGTATCCCCATCTGGCCCCTAGAGAAAGTAAGTAGTAGCATCATTATTAAAGCTCAGTGTACATAGGCACTGCTATTGGGGCTGTCGTAGAAGTTGACCATTGGTTCAGATTGTCAGATTTATATGATTTTATGTACAGTTACTGCATACCCAACTCTGACTTTGTTATGCAAAGGAACATCATCTGATGTATGGACATACTCAGATATATATTACTTTCGTTCTTTTCATTCTTTATGTAAATCTGTGCCTCCTCTGAGAAGAACACAAGTTTTCTTACCCCCAGGCCACCAACACTGGACTTACCATTTAAAACTTTTTAAAAATTTTCCACTGTTCTCATTATTGTTATTTTACATGTGCTGTTTGTGCAGGATATTTTTTATATAATTTTTAGTGACTTTTTTAATCATACATTTTGCAAATGTATTGCATATAAACACTCCTTGTTCAGATGAATACTTTGCACAAGCACGCTGAGACCATCTTTGTTTCACGTGTGATAGGAGATGATGAGCAAGACTGAGCTTGGAGTACTAACAGCAGAGAGACAGTGTTGGGTGTTACAACTGCATTTACAGAGATTGTATTTTCTTATACTTGTGAATATGCTCAGCCTTTCTATGTAGTATCTGTGTTCTAATAGTAGGGAGTGAAGTAATAGTATGTCTATGCAAGAAACACATTTTCATTGATGTTCATAGCACAGAAACAGCTTTGTCATGTTACTTATACCAGTCAAGGCTTTTGTCAGAGGTGTAAATTTTCAGTCAATATGGAATTTGTTGGTATTTCAGGTTTTCAAATGGCTGGATAAAATTTATGAGAAATATCTGAAGAGATCGTCATCTGTTAAAACAAAACCATCCTCCTCTGGATTAAAGACCCCTTTTATCAAGTTAGAAAGTGTAAGCCGGTAAGTACATTCATTTTAAACTGCTCAAATTCTCAGTATGTTCCAAACTGAGTATCACAGACTTACGAAGAACACATGATAATGAAAACAAAGAGTGGGGCTTTTTAGAGTGTGATATATGGGATTGTTGGTGAAGAAGGGACACAGTAAGGCAGGAATGCACATATTGTCCAAAAATGTAGAAGCAGTTCGGTATTACAGGCACCAGATGGTTGACATAAGCAAGTTTCATGCTGAAGACCTGCAAATATTAGGCACCATTTACAAAACGTAGTTGCCTGTGGAACCTCACACCCAGATCATTCCTGAATTGTGGTACATGTTAACAGCAATTTCTTTCTTACCACTTGAATGATCCCAGTTCTGCATTGATGCTGTTCTGCCTTGATTGTCAGCATCCTGCATCACATGGAGGCCATTAATTTCTGTTTGGTGCATTTAGGGCAGGAAGCTCCAGAAATGCTGGTAGTATCTTTGTTTCATCTGTTGTCCACATATAACAGTTCAAGAACTGAATGGATTGTTATGACATTCACTTGAGGGTTCTTAATGAGAGATGTCAGCACCTAGCAGTTTTGGTTGAAATTGTGCACTTTTGTGAGGACCTATTTGCATTTTTGTGCACATCTTGGACATAAGGCACTAAATATTTGTTGGATCAAAAAATGCTTTGAACAGAAGTGCAGCAACATTGAATACGCATTTTATTTCCGTTGTGTGTTTTCGATAAGTCTCAATATGTGTTTGAGATTGTACATATACATGATAAGTGGGTCCCTGTCACCACTGTGTGGCACATCCTCAGGTTGTGGATGGAGGAACAGCCTCCAATATGTACGGTAGCTGTGATTATATTGAATAAGCAGTTACAGACAGCCAAGAAGGGGTGGTCCTCCAGCTTGGGGGTTGTGCGAGGAGCTAACAACTCCTCACTGTAAAGACATCTTGTTACAATATGTTCACGTACAAAGCTCAGGATAGGGACATGTGGCATGCACTTGTGAACACAGTAATGAACCTTCAGGTCCCGTAAAATGTGGGGAATTTCTTGACTAGCTGAAAACTGGTTAGCTTCTCAAGGACCTGTTCCATGGAGTAAGTAAGTACATAGGAGCAGATGTGCCAGAGTTAGTATGTGTAAATTGGGGAGAAGAGAAATCTTCCCAAATCTACTGGGAGTCAAAGTTCATTTCCTGGATTATCCAGCACATAGTGCAGTTAGTATTTCAAATGAGCTATCCCAGTTATCTTGCTACATGTGTGTTTCCAGGCTTGAGTGAACAAGGGTGACTATACAACTATAGTCAGTAAGTTCCAAGAAAAGTGCTGTAACTTCTGTACTTGGTGTGATGGGGAGTAGTGTTATCCACCATCTTTGCAATACCTTCCTTCAGCCATTACACACCTTTTCCAGCAGTAATACCACTGTTTGAAGCACTTGTACAGGGCTTTCTTTGTGACCTCATTCAGTGCTGTCGTCATAGCCCCTTCAGCGTCGTCAGAGCTAGCAAATCACTGTCCTTTTCAGGAACCCCTTCAGTTGTTGAAAGAAGTATACATTTGGGGAGGGGTGGTATGGTGGTTGCAAAAGCACAAATTACATTATGTCTCGCCAGATGTTCATCAACCAGGTGAGACCAATATGCAGGTGCATTGTTGTGGTGTAGAACCCATTTTCCTGCTCACCAACACTGCAGGCACATCCAGTGGGTAGCTTCTCTAAGGCAGCAAAGAATGTCCCTGTACGTTGTCTTGTTCACAGTGTGGCCCTGTGGAACATACTCTTGATGAACAGTGTCCTATTGTCGAAGAAGACTTCCAACATCACCTTGCCCTTTGGTGTGTTAGCATGGAAAGTCTGGTTCTTTGGCAAGGTCAGGGACTTCCAGTACGTTGACTGTCATTTAGTTTGTGGGTTGTAAAGGTAAACCCACGTTTTATTGCCTGTGATTATTCTGTTCCACAACACGACATTTCCATGCCCTGGCCCTGACTGATTATTATCGCTTTCCACGATTGAAAGAACAGACAGGATGGTGATTTGCTAGCCCTGTTGACTTGAGGCAGCTACAGTGACAGTGCTGAATAGGGTCACAATGAATGGCCTGCAGGATTGCTTCCAAAAGTGGTACTACTGCTGGCAAAGGTGCATAATGGCCAAAGGGAGATACTTCATATTTGATGTACAAGCAGGACTCCCCTTTGCTAGAAGCGCAGAATTTGTAGCACTTTTCTTGGGACTTGTTGACCATACTTTGTACATTGGGTCGTTGTTGATAGATGAGAGTCTGTAATTGAATAGTTGCCCTTAATAAATGTAACATTCAACAGTGTCATTTCTAGCTCTGTTTCATGTTACCACGTGTTTTATTGTATACCTGGAATTCTGTATGCTGGGAGACTGTTTCATATGTATGAATTTGTTGTCTTTTCAGTTCCTGAATCAGTAGTTCTGGTTTCTCCTGTGTGATTGTTTGAGTCCCATTTAAAAAGGTTTAGCTTAAAAATGTTAACAAAATTGCCACTGAATCATATTAATGGTGAAATTGCTTTCAGCCTTTTGTGGGGGGGTTTGAAAGGCTTAAAAATTAGAGCAGAAATCATGAATGGAAGGGGCCACTTGGAGGACATATGCATAGATGATCGGTGGTTGTTATGTAAATGGAGATAGGAAAAGAAAGTGTTGACTGGATTTATGTGGCTTATGACTGGGACAGGTGACAGAGTCTTGCAAATGGTGCAGTGAACGTTCAGTTTCTCATAAAAGGCAGGAATTTCTTTAGTAGCAGAGCAGCTGTTAGTTTCTGAAGGAGGACTGCTCCACAAATCTGATACACACCTGCATGTAATATATGTCTTTCTAGGTAAGTTCTGTGATGGTGAATTTTATTAGAAGACTGTATGATATGTATGATTGAAGTTGTGTAATTTCCCAAGGTGGATGAAGATATCAGAGCTCCATTAATAGAGATGGGCTGAAGAATAGCAATCTTCATTTTGTCAGAAATTTGAGGAAAGAATTCATGCATTTGTTGGCATTAACAGGAATTCCAGGCCTGTATATAAGGAACTGTCAGTGTGGCCAGCAATTAACTTGGACTTCAGAGCAGGAGGTTGTCCATTCACAGTTCCTAGAGTGTTGGAGAAGAAACGCCAGCCTACGACAAAACAGAGGAAGGAAGAAAATGAAGCACAAGATGTATCACGGACAACAGAACATCCATTGGATGCCTCAAGGTTTGTTCCTATATGTATAGATATGACATTCTTGACTTATGAATTGGCAGTGCCCTTAAAAGTGCTTCTAATTAAAATGTATTTTACGTATTGTCATCTGCAAGATTATGATGCTTGGCTGTAGCCTGGTACGTTTGCACCAACATTTTGGAGAAACTTAGCTGGCTACTTTGATGTATGTTTGTCTGTGCATGGTTGTAAAAGCGTAGAGAAGAAAAACCAACTAGATGCTACTGAATGGTTTATTGTACTTATAATCTGCTCAGCATGTTTCGGGCACTTATATGCTCATCATCAGGAGTGCGAGACTATACTTGTGTTATTACCTCATATGGTGTGTTATGCTGTAAGGGTGAAAAGATATAATTCGTGTTGGGTTGCTTTATGTTTGTTCCGTGTGTGTGGGCTATGAGGCAGGTAAAGTGTGTAAGTAGGGTCATTAGGTTATTTGTCTTGTCATATTCGTGTTGGTTGCGTAAGATATGCTGTGTGTATGCTGATTGTGGGTTGTTGTTTTGGATGTATCTGATATGCTCTTGATAGCATATCTTCAGTCTGCAGCTGGTATTGCCCACATATGATAGGTTGCAGGTTAGCTGGTAAATCCCCAATTGTTTAAATTGTTACTACAGTGGACATCTTGTTATAATGTCTACTGTGAATAATATACTTTCAGTCTGTTTGTACCTTCAAATGGAGATTGTATGGAGAGGTTCTTGTGTGGGTTCCTAGTGGTAGAGCTAAAGTAATATCCTGTCATTGCCCAATTTATTGTTGTATAACTGTCCAGTTGAGACAGCATCATTAACTAAACTAATAAACAATAATAAACAACAATCAGGGCATTTGAATGTGTTTTTCATTGTATTTTGCTTTAAGGATGATGTACTTTCATTGTCTTGATTTTTTATTTCAGTTACAAATATCTGGAAGGCATATCCCCCCCCCCCCCTTTTCCATTTTTTATCTTAAACTCTACTGGGGCCATGTTGCAAACAAAGAATCATTATTTGCTGTAAAAGAGATCTGCCTTTCGTATGATTCTTTGCTGGATTACCGTTTGAAATGCGGCATTGATTTTGCAGAATGACTCGAAAGGCTCGGAGTCGTCTGCAGCGAGGGAATGATACTACAGTAGCATTACAAAACTCCGCAATTGTATCAGGCTACTGTGAAATATGCCAGTTAACCTTTGTAGATCAGAAGAAACATCTACAAAGTGATCGCCACACACAGTTTGTAGGGAACAGAAACAACTTTCTTGCACTGGATCAGCTCATCAATCGAGGGCCAACAATGGACACTTTCCTTAAGCTGAATGGAGCAGACCAAATAAGGTAATCAACCGAATTATTGTGCCAAACAATTCCATTTCTCCCTATATGCTGCAGGAAAATAATATTTCTTAAGTCATTAATTTTTTTTTTTTCTTATTTTCATTGTGTACAAGTTGAAAAGTTTTATTTTTTTAATCTGATTTTCATTAAAGGGTAATTTTCCTCCCATGGCAATATTTAAATACTTAATTTACTGTACTTGAATGTAAACATAACATGTATTCTTAAATCTGGTACTGATGTAACTACAGCTTATGTCAAAATTCCAGTTTTTTTTTTAAGTTCATTGCATTTATCTTTATGTGGCTTTATTGTGCATTTTGGTAATTGCAGTAATGTATGCCAAATATGCATTAAGCACATGCTCAAAATATTTCTGTGTAATTTGAAGAAACCTGTGAATTAATGTTACCGACTCCTCTGTTGCGTGAAACTTCATTCTGCGATAAAGTGAAGGTAGAAACTGCTTCGCTGGGATGTCTTTGCCATTGATACACAGTGACACGCTTTAGTCAAACAAGCCAGTTTGAACCTGGTATTGGCATCATTTTTTTATTGTATCTCTTGCATTTCCACATTTACTCATTTAAATGCTGCATTGGAGGGTGTAGAATGGATTTATCAGACTGTGGGTAGGGACCAGTGGCAAGGCTCCTCTGAACAATAACGAACTTTGGGTTCCATAAACTGTGGTGAATTTTGCGATTAGCTGGGAAACTGTGCCATCTCAAGGACTTGTGCTGCATGGATGCAGTTATACGGGCAGGAAGACCGGGATGATACTTGTGTGGGTACTACTGTTGGTAGATTGTCAGTGGTGTAGGATTTTAAACTTCACCAAATACAGCACATGTTGTTTTGACTCCTGTTGACGCCTTCATCCTGTCACATCTCATTCAGAATAAAAGTCTGGCTGGAGACCTGCAAGTAAATAGACAGGTCTCCTTGTAGAAAAATAAATTGGCGGCTGAGAACAGATGATAATCTTCGTGAGAACGTTGTGAGCTCTGCTAGTTAGTAAGGTGTAGATTTACACTCCTTAAATTTTTCGACACACAGTGTGTGTGTGTGTGTCCATTTTTAGAGTAAATTTGAAAAATTACTCTGAGAAGTGCGTATTACATATATATATGTATATATGTATCACCTGGAAAGGAAATGAAATGAGGGTATTGTGTTTGCTGTTAAGCAGTAAAATATTTCTTCTGATCATAAAATTAAAATTTAAAAAAAGTGGTGATTTTCTAAATTTCATTGAAGGTAGAACAACATGACACGCTGTGTAGTACACACCAAACATTTCGTACATATTTATTTTTACTGTATCAAGGTCTGCATTTACCCGACATCAGCATCATCTGATTGGCTGCAGATGACATCTTAGCACAAGCGATCACTAGCTTCTTCTCAGCGACTGGGTAGGTAAACCCTGCGAAATTTTTACAGCACAGTTTATCTTGTATTTCTGCAATGTCGGTTGTAGCTGTACATGCCTCTCCTAAATATTCTCTGACATGGCACTGAATTTAAAATGGGTTGATACCTGAAATAGATTTTCTTTGGATTAAGACATGATTTGAAACGAATTTTGGGTTTGCAATATGTTGTTAGCGAAATTCTGTTTCTGACAGAAACTGCCACAGTTTAAAATTAATTAGGGTAAGATTACTTCTCTTAATATGCACTGTTTCTACCTTAAACCTCGTGTATTTTATACCTGGTGTTATCCAAGTTTGGTTACATTGCTTTTCTTTTGTAATTGTCACTGTCCTTGGTTTGGTTGGCTGTCATCCAAGTCATAATGGCTTTTGTTCACTATTAGATAAGTGGGGCCTTACAAGCTAGATGATTATTTTGAGAGTCACACTATTGATAGCATTATGTAAATCTCACCAACACCCTCACAGATTTTACAGTAGTCATGAATTATTTACAGATGTCTCCAAGCAGCCATGCTTTTTTCTTTTTTCTCAGTATGATGACATTACACTCCTTTGACCTCCCCTTATTCCATAAAGAAAATGCAAATGAAAAAATAGCAGTTCAGTAATTACAGTGGTAATATTTACTAAATTTTGTATGCTCTGCTTTTCCATTTTAGTGTCAGGTTCTCAGAAATGCAGTTTGGTGTGATAAACCTTAAAACATGGGCTAGCACACAACCCCACACTCCATTCTGGACACACGAATTTCATTCTTGTTCCTTCATTTTAGCATGACGCATAGGTACCAAATCCTCCTCCCATAAAAGGCCAGTGTTATGTCTTGTTTTAAGTCTTTTTAACTGGCTAGTTAATGGGGCTTGTTTTCCTTCTCATGTGGTGTGAAGTCAAGGTATCCTTCCAACTTCTTCATCAACATCAATCTGAATAGTCAGTGTGATAATTATGTGGGTCATTTCAGAAGTTTTGTGAATGGTGGCAGCACTGTACAGTGCTCATATGACTGAATTCGAATCGTGTGTGGTGCTAGTGGCACTTTTGCTACTGTTACAAAGGTTCACTGTCTTTGTGATGTCAGTTTTTTTTTAGCTATGGGTCGAAAAAGACTGCAGTAACTTTCTTGCAGGCTTACATAAAATATTAACAGAATTTAATGTTTTGTTGGGTAAAAGTTCTCTAGATTGTTATAAGTTGTTGAAGGGAGGTTTAGAGGCACATGCTCCCCGTATGAAACTGTTCGCAAATGGGTGAATGCTGTGAAGAATGACTGGGAAGAGACAGGTGCCCTTTTCACAGTGGAGCCCCAACATCGATGACAGAACAAGTGAAATCTGTCCTTGAACATACGCACAGTATTTCATGCATGACAGATGCTGCAGAAGTAGGAGTCTCTCCAGCAGGTGATTAACATTTCCTCACCAGCACCTTGGTGGAAACAAAAAGTTTGTGCAAAGTGAATTCCACACATGCTCTCAATGACCGAAGAGCCATGCATGTTCTTCTTGCAACCACCAATCTGCAGCATTGGAGACATGAAGGCATTGTATTCCTCGATCACGTGATAACAGTGAACATTCATTTGACTGTCAGCTGAAATGGCAGAATCTTGACTGGCGTGCCCAAACGTCACGGAGGAACAGAATTGCATGGCACAGTCAGAGTTCTTCGGAAGTCATGCAAGTCAGGTTCTTCAGTCGAAATGGACTTGTGCATGACCATCCCATGCCAATTGGTACAGCAATCTGTGGTCATTATTACTGCTTACACTTACAGTATAAGGTGAGGCCGGGTTTTCGCTGTGAAAAACCATAACTGCTTGAGCATTGTGACATTTTGCTCGAGGACATTGCAACACCTCACTGCCATCATGATGTTAAAAATTTGGTTCAACAACAGGGCTGGGAGATGTTGGCACATCCTTTCTACTCTCCAAATTGCACCCATGTGATTACTGGTTGTGTACACGTGTGAAAGAATGTCTTCGGGGTAATCGATTTGATTCAGAACACAATATCAACACTGCTGTCATTGCCTCTGTACGTTGTTTGAGCAAGGATGAATACAGAGCTGCAATTGATCATTTACCTCATAGATGAAAAAAGTATTGATGGGAAGTGCTGGTGATTACGTTGAGTAGAGAATGTATTTGTAAACATTCAGTAATATCAGTAGGATTGTTATTTTGTTTTTTGTTATTGCAAACAACTCTCACACAAAACTTCTGCAGTGACCTACATAGAGGCAAGAAGGATAAAAAAATGTTTGAGAATGGGAAAATAGCTTCTTCATTCATTTCCAGTTCCATCTGCTAATGCAGTAAGTGTTCATCCTGTGGTAAGATTTGTTCAAATACTCCATTTTACAGTCTTGTACTAAGGCCAGTTTTGGGACTTTTCAGTGCTCATCACAGAAATTACTCTCTGCTGGTGGAGAATATGTGTTCATCATGAAATCACATTTTGTTTTTCCACACTGTGGATGTCAAGTTACCTTTCATTCTAGTCTTTTTGTCACCCTGCTTCAGTTTCATTTTGCTTCCAATATTCTTTGGCATCCTTTTTTTGTTAGGTATATCACACAGCAGTTTATTGTCTTAGTATGTAAGTTGCTACATAACATTGAATTGAAGGACATTCTACTTGTATAGTTTCTGTCCCACATTTTCAGGCCTTGAAGTAACTCTGGTTACAGTTGCATGAGTAGCTGTAATTAAAGGATTCGCATGTGTCTTGTCTTTGTCCAAATACATAGTCTTATTGTATGTATATCCCTTAGAATCATGCAGCTTGTAGATTTTGATCCCAAACCCATTCATGTTTCTTTGATATCTGTTGTTTGAAAATGACTCCTCTGGGTTTGAAGAGCACAATAATTTCATCAGCTGCTAAATGTTCAGTTGGGCTGTAATATTTAGCATACAAGTCGTTGTTATCAAATATAGTTGTCATTTTCCACAGTCACTCGTAGCTTTCATCAGTCTTGTCAGGTTGACTTTTGTTGTCACTAAAGGGCAGAACTGTTTTAAATACAGGTAAGGATCCATCTAATTTTATGATGTTTCCATAAAAGGCACATAACATTCCTCTTGTGTTGACCAGTAATCTGTCAAAGTATCCCTCTGATCTTGCTGTCTGCACAGTAATTGACACAGACACGTACATTTTGCGAACCTTCACGTCAGGCACTTTCCTTCATCCATTGTGCCCAGGTACCGGTGATAATATGTCTTTCCACCAACAATTGTATATTTGAAACAGTACAAGCATGAAAACTTGCTGTAGCATAGTCTTGAATTATGTGGGGTGCCTCTGTTGTAACCCAGTGAGACACCCTGTTAACCTGTGGACTACAGGTAAATTAGGTTGACAGTGTATGTTTTAACTCCACTGTGTGCAGTTTATGTCAGTAATGTTGTCTGTGTCAGTGTCACTGAGGAGCAGTGTTGTCTTCAGGTGAATGTGCGTCAAAGTCAAATTGTAATATCAGTTCCATGATGTTTCGTTCAGCAAGCTTTTGCTTTGTAGCCATACTAATGCACTTGGAAGCAACACAACTCACCAACCAGCAAAGCCGAGTGTGTATGAATCTCCAAGCATGACTAATCACAGTCTGCACTGCCTGGCCTGACAGATTATTTTATAGCTGATGCAGTTGACTTGTAAGTAAACTGAGAAAGAATTGAATACGTGACACCTAAAGGAAATAGAAAGCAAACAGTGGTTGAGCCATATGTTAAAAGGTTATGGGATATAATTTTGAGAGAGTATATAGATTTATATACCTGGGCTCACTAGTTAATGAAAACAGTGATATGAAGGAAGAAATTACAGACGAATATAGAATGCAGATAAGTGTTACTGTGGACTACAAAGACACTTTAACCTTTATCGTCCTACAATACCATATGCTGGGCTCTAAAGTTTACTGGCAAATGTCCTAGTCTGCCATATACTGTGAGTTTACTTGGTAGAAACTTAAATGTCCATGCTAAACCAGAAGGACTCAGGCCATGATGAGATATAACTGGCAATTAAATCCATTTCCTGAAGGTTAAGTGACAATTGCTTACTCTTGCAACAAAAGTTGGTGTGTTCAAAACCCTTGTTAGACCCATTGTTATATACTGAAGTGAAAGATGGGCTTAAAGCATTGAGGTGAACTACAACTGTGAGTCTTTGAAAGGAAGATATCCCATGCAAGAATAAGGAGAATGGAGAATAAGGTACATGAGAGATTGTTCCAGCTTGACTAGTCACTGGACATTTACAAAGAATGCATAGTAATCAAGAACCCAGCAGAATCATGGATTTCAGACTTCAAGGAAGGACAGTGGAGAATGATGAATGGCTGGTATGATGGAAGATTTGAGGAAGTTGGGGTTTGGAATTTGGTGGATGGTCGCCAGGGATTAGTCATAGAAGAAAGTTGTGCAGGTAGCTGAGGCACATAGTGGGCTGTCGTGCAACTGATGATGACGATGACAGGATATAGAGAGAATTGCTGATTTCAAGATGAACTTTGACATGAAACTACAGTGTGCAAAAATAATATGCCAGTACTTGCAGCGGAATGAATGATATTTGATAAATGTGTGATTTAGTTCCTTTCCTCGTGCACTCATTTGAAGAAGGGATATGAACTCATTCATATGGCCACTCAGATAAGCCACAGTTTTATGAAATGTAAACAATTTGCTGACAGTAAATAATGTCACATACTCATGTACACATGAATCTAAATTGTTTAGCAGTGTACCTAATTTATGCAAGCAGATACCTGAAATGAATAATTCCTGAAAGTGAAAATGAACAAATTTAAAAAGGATCCTGAACTAAGCTCTGTAAAAGTAGGTGGGTTGTCAAAACTTTCTAAATGGGTAGATTGATCCATTCTTGAAGTATACTTTTTATTTAAAGTTTTTTAGGTTTAAAAATGCATGAAATACAAAGGATAATTTCACGCCCAGAAATGAGCATTTCAAATGAAAAGAACTCTGGCTGTGAACGACTGCACTGGGATTTAAAAGCCTGGACGATAAAGGTTAAATAGCAGTAGGGTGCATCTGGAAAACCACTGTACACACAAGTCAGGTTTATCGCTGAGCGCTCACGGGATTGACCACAGTGAAAATCACTGTACAAAGTTTGTGGGCAGTATTTATCATCATGCTGTTAAATGTCATATGCTTTTAATGCCTAATTAACCTGTTGTAGGCTACTATTATCTGCAAGGCACTGGCCACTGTTTTCAGCTATCCCATATTTGTATTATTTAATGAAGTTGGCTTTTAGATTTAATGTATTTCATCATCGTCAACAGATGACAGCCTCATCCCCCTGTGTTTCTTTCTGTGCCCAAAGAATGTATTTTATTTAATGATGTACAGGTGAGATGATATAAAGTGAAATAACAATGCAGCAGCATGGACTTGCTGCCATTTCAGTGTATCTGCAAGGACAAGCATGGTGCCATTGGAAGAAGTCATTGAAGGATTAATCGTCATAATAAAACAAGAAAGTGGACATAGATTTCATTCCCTTGCCAATAGCACACCAGTAATATGCATTCCATTATGTTCTCTTTACAGGAGGCTTCTTTATACCAACATCAGATGTGCTGTGTAACCATATTCCCTTCAGTAGTTTGGAGTGACTGTATGCCAAGCGTCATGTGCTTTATGTAATTAATTATACCAGTTGCAAATTAATTGTATTGTAAAATAACACACTCATTGTGGAAATGACTACTGGCCTGATTAAAGCAAAACATTAATTTATTTCAGACAGTGGAGATGGGCCATAAAAGTGAATCTGTTTGGTTACCGAAACACTCTTCATGTCATTTGTTACAGCCCATGCCCAGACGAGTTGAGTGGTAGCAATCGTCGTTCCCTGCGTAGTGTGGTGAAGCTACATACACTTTCCCTCGATACATCAACTCCCCTCTCCCCAGCTGCATGGAAAGGAGATCAACCACTTTCTCCATCTTCAAAAAAGCAAATTCCAGTTTCCACTGCAAATGGATATCATGCTACTCGCTCATCCTCAAGTGTGAAGCAGCCACTGGAAGAAAACAGTAAAATGTTGCTTCCACAGAAGGACAATTTAGAGGTATGTGACACATAAAACATTCCTTTATTAATGCTTGATCTTCCCAGTCCTTGTTTTGCTTGTGCATTTCACAGACAACAGTGGGACATATGACATATTATTTAATGTCTGACAGACAGAGCAGTGGTGCACGGATTTTTAGTATGACAGCGAAAGTGTTACAGTGAGATTTCATAATAGTATGATGTATGTTTGTTGTTGGAAATACAGTGAACCTGGATTTTACACTTCTGCAGGGATCTCTTGAAAGGAATGTAACATTGAGGAAATGAAAACTTATGTAGCTGTTCAAATTAAATTAATATTTTGTTACCTTAAAAATAAAGTCTAGTTCCTTCTTCCACATGTTAAAGTAAGTTGCTGCCGCTTTGCTCTGTGCTGAACCCTTTACTCATCACTACTACTGAGGGTAGCTGTAATATATCCTATGCATTGTGTGCTGTGACGTAACTTGTGTAAAGTTCTTGGTGATAGAATGCAGCAATAACAGTTGACTGAAATGCCCTTGCAGGTGCGTGTACAGTGCAATGGCATATGGAGCCATTGCTATGGCACAAGGCATGGTGGAATGAAAAGCCCCGTCTCTGGGAATAGTGTGAGACGTGAGCAGTGGGAAGTTCAAGGGGGAGGAGGCAACAAACCTCAGCGAGTGAGGCGAGCATCGGCATCATTTTGCAGCAGTTCTTCTCCATCTCTGCAACAGCAGCTATCTCCAACAGGTAGTGACTCAGGTCACCACTTGCGTTCACGTGGGCAGCTCTGGCTCCCCAGTAGTCTGCTCGGAACCACTGCAGAAGATGAGGGAAATCCTGCACGGACACGCTTGGGCCACACTTCTGCTGACCCACAGCCTGCTCGTACCTCTAGAGAAATGCCTCTGGCTAATAGCGAAGACAAGTCCAAGACTGGCCCAGTTGTTAAGGAAGAGACAAAATCCACATTGTGCCAGAGTGGAAATAGTCAGGTGATCAGGCGGAAACGATTATCAGTGGAGGAGAAACTGATAGAGGACAATAAAGCATATTATAAGTTAGAGTTAAAAAACAGTAAGTTACGATCAAGTGGGTATTTCTCGTTTCAAAGAGATAGTGAGATGTCTTTGAAAACGGAAGTTAAAGAAGAGAAAGTGGGGCCAAGTCTTCTTCAAAAGGTATCTAACAATGTGAAGTGTAATGGGGAGCAGGTTCAAGAAGGAACTAAAGTGGAAGAAACAGTTGCTGTGAAAGTCCAGAGGGTTAGGAAAAGTGAACTTACATTATTAAGTGATGAGGCAGAGTGTTTTATGTTTGGTGAACCACTCCGGCGGGAGAGTTCTACAGAATCCTCTGAGGAGGATGAAGATGAGAAAAAAGAATCCAAAAGTAAGTTACATAAAAATTTGAAGAAGGAAATTTTGAGTGATGAGTCCAATGTAAAGCGAATGAGTGACAATAAAAAGAGTGTAAAGAAGAAGGCAGATGATGGTAGTACACAAGTACATCAAAGTGTCACGCCTTCTTTGGTAGTACATACAAAAGCCGATGGTGAAAATGGGAATCATTGCAACATGTTACAGTGTGATGAAAGTTCATTGTGTTCTGTGGACACCTGCAGCCTGGCTAGCAGTTGTGATACCAACAGTGCAACCCGGCAAAAGAGAAAAAGACGAACTCATGCTGAAGCATTCATACATGACAATTTGGATTATTACAAGTTTGAAATTCCTGGTTCCCGACTTCGTTTTCAAGGAAGTATACTTCCTCCGACTGTGGTCCCTGTTGACAACAGTGCTGTTTGTAACAGTGACAAGAGTAGTATTGGGAGCAAGGATACAGCTGGTGTATCAGGTTGCTCCAAGTCAAGTTTGCCTTCTACAGGAGAGAAAACCACATGTAATGGTGCACAAACATGTAGCAATGAAGTTACAAATGAAAGAGAAAAAATTGTTAATCCACAGGAAGAATCCAAGCAGAAGGTTGCTGGAGAAAGTGAAAATAAGAGTGGGAAGAAGCAAGAGAGAGAGGATGATAGGAAGGAAGAAGAACAGGATAAATCAAATGTAAGAGAGACAGTGGAGAATGACTTGCCATCCACCATGGACAGACTTCATTTTTCATTTGAAGTTGTTCCACAAAGTGAACCTTGGTATCAGACATACACAAGGCAGGATGAAGGGGAGGAGTTCTATGCATATTCCTGTATGAGTGATTCCTGTTACTGGAAACCATTTCTTTTACCGTATGAATTGTCTTCATCAGAGGGTCTTGCATTTGGCAGTGGCTGCCCAGGAGGTGGAGCTGGATCTTCTGGTTTAGTAAGAAGGCGACGTAATAGGTTCGCTCATTTGCTAGACAAAAAGCCAAGGAAGTCTCCAAGATGTCATGCTTCAACTTTGGCAATTTTGTCGAGTCTGATGCATCACAGAAAAAGGAAAGAGTCAGGTAGACCCAAAGAAGAGGCACAGAAATCTGAAGCTGGTATTATCAATTCTGCTGAAGAAGACAGTGTCAGTAGAGATGCTCCCAGTGTCAGTATAGATGTGCCTAGTACCTCCCCTACCACATCTCCTTTGGCTGTGCTCTCAGTTGAATCTGTGGCAGTAGTACAAGGAACAAACTCAGATTTCAAGTCAGAGTCAGACCCAGATCTTCATGAGATTGCAAGAAATATTGACAGAATGTTTAATGTGGGAAGTGAAGGGGAAGAAATCAGTGGTAGTGACTTTGATGGAAGTGGTGATGAATTACAACAGGAAACAAGTATGACCCAGAAAGTTGCAGATAGTAAGAATTTTAAACCACATACTGGTAAGAAAAATGTTCAGCATCAGAATAAAAACTGTCCACATTTTAAAGAGAGGAATTTAGATTTGCACCTGCCTATTCAGCATGAAAATTTGGAAGTAGATCCAACAGTGCTGGATGAATTAAAGGTTGAAAATTCTGTGGTAAGCCCTGATGAGCATAATGAGTATCGTTGCCGTGGAGGGCCTAAAATTGATGTTGTGACTCTTCTGAATGAATTTTCTGCATGTCAGTGCATGGATGAGCCTGCAGTAATAAGCAAGGAGGCTACAGGATGTCAGGCTAACCCATCACTTTTGGGTGAATCGTCATGTAACAGCTCTGAATGTGGAGCTTCATCCACATGTGAGACCATCACCTTTTCAGATGGTCCTGATGGGCGGATTATGCGAATACATGGAAGGAAGAGGAAACGAAAGAAAAACCTTACAGGATGGCCAGCAGACAAACAGAAAGGAAAGAGACGGTTGTTAAGTAAACTGAGTAGAGTTGATGACTGTGTTGTGTCAGGTGATGATACAAATGGAAAGTGTTTGAATGCTGCAGATAAGGTGCATTTATCATTTGAAGAAGGTATTGCTGTTGCAAATGAAGTGACTAAAAATGGTGGCGATAGAGTTGAGGATGGGGCAGATGAAACTGTGGTGCATCCGGATAAGAGTGACAGAAAATCTGATAGCACAGGGGTTTGTAGGGGAGCTGATGGGGTGAAAGTGGTTAATAATTCCACCATTGAACCTACAGTTATAAAAGAAAAGCAAGTGTCTGGTCTGTCCAGGACAGGCAGTTTGGATTCAAGTGGTCATAGTTCATTGGAGTACCAGCCGTGTGTCAGAGTTACCAAAATACCAGATATTGCTGGTGTTCCGGTAGCCAGTTTGCCAAACTCATCTTCTTCCTCGTCCTGCATGGTTGCTGGTATTTCCAACAATCGTCGACTACGAAGCTCTTCCCTGTCTTCCTCATCGCCTGCCATATCTGTTCCTGTTTCAAAAAGCAGTTTATTCCCATCGGGCAACAATTTCAAAAGGCCTGGGGGATCTTCTCAGTTGAAGAGAAGAGCATCTCCACGCAAGTGTCTGTCACGTTCAGGCATGCAGTGGAGTACATGGTCTGCTCGAAAACGGAGGTGATCATGACATGTCTTCTCCTACAAATTATTATTTGTGTTCATTTTTAAGATATTTCATTAAATTATATCTATAACAATAGATCATAAAGGAAGGTGAACAAACAGGGTTGAAATAAATTGAATGGAGGATGCACAAGCCACACTGTATGTAGAAGCATAAATGTGGTGTGCAAGTCCCACCATCAATCTTCGAGCCAATAGTGTGTACCCATCCTTTCTTCTTTGGGCCCAGCTGTGCAGTGCCTCTCTACTCCTAGTCAAAACTCAGCAGGCATTGATCTCTCTCCCAAGGAATGCTTATGAGGAGACAGGGAGGTGACTGCTGGGACAGATCAGTGAAGCAGAGGCTGGGTAAAGCAGACTGCCTGTGTATGTTCTTGCCTGATGATCACTGAACACAAGCAGATTATAAATCCAGCTATTGTATATGAAATTTTACATTTGTAACTCAAAACCTTAAATACGTATGTTTAGAATTTTATGATGTGGAATGGCATTTCACCTTTATTCTTCAAAAATGTTTGGTTTAAAGAACTGTCTTTTAATATCGAGTAGAATTCTTGACTGTTAGCTTGATAACACAGGTAATAATCCAGCCAAGTACACATTCAGGCAAATTAAACAACAAAATTCTTACAGAACACAGCCGATTGCAATTGAAGGCTGCAGGTGCTACACAGTAACAAATAATCACTTCTTATCAGCTGCTGTAGATTTTCAACCTGCACTTGAACAATACTTTGCCCCACGCTACATTGATACTAATGATCAATTACATGGATGGATAGATAATGGATTTGAGCCCTTTTGGTCCCAAGGCATGTAGGCCTTTCACAGGCCCTTTGTGTCCCTAAGACTGAAGTCCAAGCCATGAGAGCCCTGTCCGTTTAATAAATTTCCAAATCATCCCCAGACTTAGACTTCCGACATACTCAGGGGCCAAGGAAAAGGAACCCAGATAAGTATGTATGAGTGTTGCCAAAGCTTCACATTCACACATAATGTGGGTTGAGGTCTCCCCTCTGCGCCACACCTCCTACACACAGGACTGTCTATCAAACCCATAATGTAGAGGTATCTTCTCAGGGTGTAATGTCCAATAAGAAGACCAATAACTACCCTGGACTGCATCCCATAAAAGGACAGTATTCTGGTCATAGCAGTAAGACAAGGGTCTTGAGATCAATTCTTGAGCCTGTCTTTGCTGGTGAGACCGTACCAAATTGTCATGTGCTGGTTGCCAAGCAAGCACTTGATCTTTTTTGTTACGTTCTGCTTTGAGACCCCCAAGGCTGGTTCTGGTCCAATGCACTGGTGAACATGTTCCCCCCTTGCAAGCTAAAATTACACATATAACTGAATATCTTGTTCAGAGGACTTGTGTGAATTACATTCTTCAATTCCAGCCTTAACTGGTTTAATCCAGTTAATGCTCGAGTCAGGTAAGGAACCCAATGGGCTGAAATGTGCCACAAGACTCAAAAACCATTTGTGCTTATAGCATAAATATTTCTATTGACCAGCCATTTTCCCATCTCTCTCACACACCCTTCATATATCTGTCACACATCACCAACAATGTACATTACTGATCTGGTGGCTTGATGGGTTGGGAGGCAGAATTATGACTTAACCAAGGTGAATATCTATGAAAAATTTACATGCAGAGTTTTTAAATAGAAGCTTTACACCTCAAGGGTGCTCATTCGCAGGATGAACCTGGAATGAGCAGACTGAAATGTCAGTATTCTAAAATCTACACATGCTGTTGTATGCTGATAGACTTATGATAAAGATTTAAAATAAATCATTTTATGAACAGAAATGCTGTAAAGCATGTTATGTTCTCCATATTCAAAGAAGTAAGTCAAATAATCTTGCAATCTCGGCTTTGCACTACTGTAGGCTTGGGTTGTGTGGGTGGAAGGACAGAAGTTACAGGTTACTGGGTAGAATCGGTAATTGTCTCTTACTAGTGATGTAGTGGTTATTTTTTGGTTCCCCCTCCCAAAAAACAGAATTGCTTTGGAGTTGCAGTTCTGTATCAAGCTGGCCAGATTAAGTGTGCCTATATTTAAACTACTACTGGTAGAATATTTACGGCATGTAGGAGGTGATTTTGTTACCATTAAGCAGTTTGTGTTCTTATAGGGCCATGAAGTAAAATCACAGATAATACATAAACATTCTTGATTTTCTGGTTTTAATGTGGTTTTGTGATGTTGGGGCTTGCACACATATGTTTCCAAGAAGAAAATTACAATAAATTGCTGAACATCAGAGCTTGTAAATATGGTATGTGTACAAGGTCATTGGATATATGAACATGGTTTGGTGACTGAATCATGGAAACCTCCAATAAATTGTCTGAAGCTCATCCCTAACTACATGAAAACTGTCTTGATCACGCAGCTCAAAAATTCTTTGTTGTGGAACTGGAATGATCACTACTAAGTCTAATAGCAAAACTTAGTGGTTCAGCACCACCACTACCAAAGCCTTCAATTGTACGCAGCTCCAATCCAGTTTTATCCCCCTACCAGCAGTAATTTCCCTAAGATTTGTTGGTAGTGAAAGGTAATTTATATGAACTAGGAAAGTGCAGTTTGAAAAACTGTTCAAGGGAATTCCTTATGTTACAAACTTTTATCCTGAGTAAGGGGAATTCCCTACATCATGAACTTTTACCCACCGTGTTCCTAGTGTACCTGAGCCTCAGTTTTGAGACTTCTGTTTTACGCTTAGGAGCCTTGAAATGTTTATTTAACTCCAAAATAGTTCCACGTGTTGCTCCATTCATTGTCCTCTGGCTGCGTATTCTGCGGGCTCGTAAGTTAGATTGGGATAGTGCTGTCCAACAGAATTGCTACAGTTGTGCTCAGGGTCCCTCCAGCTATTGGTGCATAATATTACACAACATGTACAAGTTAGTGCTATGGGTATTGCAGATTTCACCCACTTTCCCAGCCTTGTGCTGTGGTGTTGCCGCTGCACGGTAAACCAACAACTTACATTTTTTTCGTCTTCTGCCCCCCTCCCCCATTTATTGTCATGTAAAATATAAATTCTGGGACAGGTGTTACAGGACAGTTTGGTTGGAATTCAGTTGCCATAGCTTTCAAGTCTAACAAGTTTTGGAAGTCTGCTTGTTTTATATCATGTAAGTGTTCTGAATTAGAAACATTTGAAATGTGAACTGAGATTCTGGTAGAAACTCCCAAACATGTAACTGCTTATCATTACAAAATGTAAACTGTGTAAAGAGGCTTTCAGAATTTGTTGCAGTTTCTTTATCTGATTTCTGGCTCCTGTGTTATTCTAGAGAGACTAAACATATATATATATATATAAGTTTTTTTTTGTCCGCCATTCATTTCCTGTAAATGTATATGCAGAATTTTTTGTCTTTGTTTTGTTTACATACACACACACACACACACACACAAGTTTTATGGCTCCAGCATCTGTCAGCTAACAGGTGAATATGAAAACATGTCACAATCAGAACATCACACAAGCATGAATGACAACAAATATAACACATTGTACAAGAATAATAGAATGCAGTACAATACAGTTTACAATGTAAAACAATACGTGTATAAATAATGAATATAGAGGCATCTGAAGTACAGGTAACATACACAAGTAATAAGTAGAACAGAAAATGCATAAAATGTAATGAAAAGTTGGAAATTTTCTGGTCATATATTGAATTGTTTAAAAAAAGTATCTCAGTCTATGACAGCTTTGGTGTTATTGTAGTGTGGCTGCAGTGTTTCCTCTGTTCTCTTTGCTTCACATTGACGTTCTCTAAATTATATTTACGTATATATGGTGATTGTTTTGCAAATGTAATTATTCATTTTGTAATTACACAATCATCTTTTACTGTATTGCCAAAACAATTTATAAACCAATAATGTAATTTGTATTGAAAAAAGAGTTTCTATTAATCCTGTTTCTGCTGTTATATCATTACAACCTTCATTTATGTTTCTCTTTATTTTTTCTTGTCTGCTGTGCCAGAACAACTTTCAGATATAAACGGGAAGTGTATCTTAAGTCATCGGAGATGTTTTATGTTTTGTATGGTGTAAATATTGCAACCAACTTCCCTCATGCCCATAAAAAATTGTACCATCCAGTGTGATAGATATATTGTACTGTAGTTTTATGTCAGATGATTCGTTTTGAAAAAATAGTAAGATTTGTACTTTAAATATTATTTAATTATAGATTCCTACTGTCTGAAATATGTTTTCAAACTGGAAATGATATATTCATTACAAGATTTCTTCTAATAGAAGATTTTCCTTTCATTCTGAATTTTTCTTCTGAAATTGAAACCAATAAACCACCTTGATACATTCCCTTGCATTCCTTGCATATGTCACGCCAGAAACTCCAAAAGATTGTTCTGTACTGTTCAGGATATTAGGTGATGAGCAAAATCTAGAAACCCACTACTAAGTGTACTGTGCGATTTAATAACCTTTCAGAATTGATTTGTATGCCCTTGATTCACAAGCATTGTCAGCAACTACAGAATGGCCTGACAGCAGGCAGAACACTTGGTTTCCTGTTTAACAAAAATGTCTGAAGAGGGCTTATACTGATGTTTGTATGTCTCATTCAAAATATTTTTCATTTAGCACTGAACAATATCGGGCCTAAATTTTGAGTGTGTTAGTAGTCAATTTAGCCCCGGCTGCATAAGGTTCCTTTACCATTCTTAGAAATTTTTTTTTCAGTTAATCACATATGACAGTTGTAAAATTAAGGGTGAATGTATTTTCCTTGCGATCGTAACGGTGCAGCCAGATCAGGTAAGGAAATGCTCACTAATTACGGTGGGCACATACCACACGCAACAAAACACTGTGCTGGGCGAGTGTTCTTTTCAAATGTCTTAATACTCAACGGAAGTTAATGCAACATTAAAAATACTTTGCTTATCCTTTACGGTGCTTATATGGTGAGTATTTTACTGATGGTAAAAGAAATATTTTACAGAATATCAAGTCTGTTTTGGTCGGCATTGTCAATATTCATACACGGACAACAATCTTTAACCTGTGGACTAAACACCGCGTTGATGGCATGGATCAAATATAAAAATCTCAGGTTGTAATCGGTACTGCCAACGTTACTTTTATGACAAAATTCCCATGTGTCCGAAATGGTCCTTTCTGGTTTTATGAGTCATGCCAAAATATGTATGTGAAATGTAACAAAACATTTTACTAGAATTTAAATAGTGTGTTGCGTATGTACTGCTCGATTAACAAGTGCATGCAGTGAAGTGTGCAAATATGCCACGTTCTGTAACTCCCCTGCTCATAGGTATCCAACCATACTTCCAGTTGCCAAACTTTCTGAAGTGAGCCTATTCTGCAGTCGCACGTCTCACAGTAATTGTCTTCTTTAACAGTGCCATCTTTCCAAGTTGTAGCCTTTTAGTCCTTGATCAGTGCGAATTTTTTTACCGAAATGATTTATTCGTTGATATTTTCGTGTTAATTAAATAATATTTGAACATGGCGTGATAGTGAATATGCATGAACTTTTTCGTCATGCTGCGAAGACTATGTCTAGTGATTTGTTGTCAAAATTGGTACAGCATTGACGAAGTCGAGGGGTTAATTTGCAGTTGATGCCATCGACCGTCTGTTTCTTTTAGCCGTGCCTGCCCTGTTGGACGTTAAGTCGGGTTTATGACCTGACGGAAGTTTTTGTGAGGCTGGATAAACGGCGAATTATCTCATGACGTGACATTTGCTGAAATTTCATATTTTGGGTGAAAAAGGAATTCAGTAGGAGCCATGGAATCTGTTACTGCCCCCCGTGCGTTGTTGAGAAGGGGTAAACGTGGTGCAGCTGCTTACGTCAATGGAGGTTGCTCAAACTCGGAATCACTAAAATATCTGGGTGAACTACTGGACGTCTTATTAAGTCCAGAGACTACAATTGAAGATTTGGAAACTATTGAGTGGTGCAAGTGGTTGATGGCTGGTGGAAAGACACCAGAAGAATTTTCTACTATAGGTAAAGTTACTGTTTATGAGTAACATTTTTAAGTCTTAGAATACAGTCGCCACCAACCAGGCCCTTTCATTATTGCCATACATGGTGAACTAGAAAGGACTGGAGCTGAAGCACTGTTTACATCTTTCAACACAGTGTCCCTCCTATTCTGGCTGAGGCTGTTGTGGTGTTTCTTAAACTCCTCCTACATGTTACTGATCATTTATAAGCTCAGTGACTATTTTGGACTAACTGATCAAACAAGGCAGAATTGTTCACATACATTATTTTATTTTGTGTTTGTTATATATTAACAGCATTTACTAGTTATATAGTGGTAACATTTATTTTTACCCTGCTGAAAGTTTTTACTGTTTGGAATTATACAGTTTTGGATTTTTAGCTGTGATATGTATTATTACTTTGTATAACCAACTGTACATGCAGAAAATGTGTTCATTAGATGCTGGCAAATTTCTAACATGTTTCAGCACATCACAGGTGCCATCATCTGGGAGCCATGTCATCAGCCATTGCAACACCCTCAAAATGGTCTGTTGCACAGTAAGTGAGTAAAAACACTGCCATACACTTGCTTACACATTACAATTCGATTAAAGCACATTAATATCCAAAAACACAAATTTTAAAATACTATGGAGATGTTCCATCAAGAGCTGCAGTGATGTTCGATGGAACATCTCACCTAGTGTTTTGAAATATGTGTTTTTGGATATTAATGTGTTTAAATTGAATTTTAATGTGTGTGTAAGTGTATGGCATTGTTTTTACTCACTATGCAATGGACATTTTGAGGGCACTGTGATGGCTACTGAGAGGACTCCCAGGCGATGAAACATGTTGGAGATTTGCTAACATCTGATGAACATATTTTGTGCATGTAAAGATGGTTATATAAATTAACTTTCATACATTGCACAGTACATACAGTATTAAAATGTGATACATCTTGTTTGTCTTCTTGGTAGAAGTAGCACCAATATGTCTCATAGCAAAAAATAAAAAAATAACTCTTTGTATGTCCAAATAGTACAGGGTTAGAGTAAGGTGAAGACACATTTTTAATGAGGTATCATAGAAGGTATGCAAAGTGGAATAATGTATCTGAATGTCCTGCAAGATCAGTCACAACACCACCATAAAGAAATAACAATTTAGTTCATTTTATGATAATTTTTATTTTCTTATTACATGTTGCTGAGATTAATGTTTACACACACACACACACACATATATATATATATATATGTCACATCCATATGTACACACATATGTATATATATTCATGTAGTAATGTTCAGTGTATTCCACTGTAGTGGTTATAATAATGGTTTCTGTACAGATGACCTTGGGATCAAAATATATTGGAAATTTTGGTGTAAATTAAAATAATTATACACTTGCTTGTGTGTAATTGTGAATAAAATACTAAACATAATGCATTGTTTATAATGAACAGTTTTGAATTGTCTAAATATTTGGCCCATACTCAAACCAAAGCAGTAGTATGTTGTGTTGGTTTATGTCAGTGGTGAAAAATGTATGCTGTAGTTCCTTTGAATTGTAGCAGGGAATGTCATTGTTGCAGTGACTGGTGTCTTCATAGTGATTCTTTCTAGTACACTGTTTGTTAATAATCACATTTCTAATCAAGTTTCTAGTTCATCTAGAGAGAGCCCAGTTAAGGCAGATATTGCTGAGCATTTCTTGCCAATAGGTGATTACTTTCCTTGATGAGGTTCCTGTCATCAGATCTGGAGATTTACAAATTTAATATTTCAGTACATAATGTAAATACTAAGCACAAACTAAAACTGCACAAACCAGCAGTGAGACTCACGATGTATCAGAGAAGTGTTTATTATAATAGCATAAACATTTATAATAAACTCCCAGATGAGCTTGCTGAATTAGTATTAAATAAGACATGCTTACTATTGCAATTAAAAAATATGTAACAGCTAAGCCCTTTTACTCAGTAGAAGAATACTTGAATGCACAGTAGACCTATGATGAGAGGCACAATGTGGTAATGTTTGTATAGTGTATGAACTTGTCATATTGCATCTAGACTATGAAATTATGTATTGATGTGTACTTTCAATATTTTAAATTTTGCATATATATATGTATTGATTAGTGTACGCCATATAGTGTTTGTCAAATACTGAGGCCATGTTTTATATCTAAAGCCTAATGATTTATTGACATTGATGAAATGAAATGGCATATATGTATGTATGTATGTATGTATTGCTGTACAAAATTCCAGAACTTTAACTGTCCTGTGAGCATTAGTTAATATCTTCATTTTAAAAAGGATAGCCGCATGGTTTTACAGCTGTGTGACTCTTTCTGTTCCCACGCCAGTTTTACATGATGAAAAATAATGTCTGTGTTTGAATGTTGTTACTTTTGTTTTCTGCCAGTTTGTTGGCCACAGTAGAACTAAATGACAACATATCTGGAAGTTTGTTATTGAATGTTTGATGATCCAGTAATATATAGTACCATGTTGTCTAGTGCCATTGTACAGTACAGTGTTGAATAATACGTGGTATGATAACTGTGACAGATCAGGTAGGATATGAGTTGAAGTGTTCATTGATAGTTTCTTGGATTAACAGCAGTATTTAACTTGGACATGTTACACAGAACCCAGTATTTGTTTGTAAGTAATGGGTAGGTAAGGATTTGAAAGGAAATGGTGAAGGCTTATTTCAGGGTACTGTTGTGGCCTTCTTCTGACAAGACTGAAGGATGCCCTAGGACAGACTGAGTGATCACCTACGATACTGAGTCAGCATATGGAGTAACTTACTTCAGCATAGGTTCATACTGTTTACTACCATAATACAAGTGCGCTGGTATGTGATCTTGCTGTGTTACAGTATTGATGTTTGTCACAAGAATAATATAATCATGCTCTGCCTCAACACAGCTTTGTTCTGGTAAAGTTGTGTTTAGACAGAACAGATTATACTATTCATGTGATACTGTAAACACAATGGGGATGATTCTTCTTAATATTGGTGTATGGTTTTGAAGTGCACAGGAACTGTGTGGAAATCTCAGTTAAGTTAGCCATCCAAGTAGGATTCAGACTTGGTTCTTGTCGCATTTAAGTCAGATACTGTGCTAACCAGCTTGATGGTATGAACTGGTGCAATAATTATGCATGAAGGGCAGTGAAGTTTGGTTCTCGACACACTCATGGCCTTTGCCTGATTCCAGGCTTCTGCTGTGAAGTAGGTGAGCTCTGCTGTCTTTGGGAATATTGTGCAGCATATAATGGCAATTCCTTACTGACGTTTTGGGGCAGCCTGTTGGTCCCATCTTAAAGTGTCAAGATGGGACCAATAGGTTGTCCCAAAATGTTGGTATGGAATTACCACTACTCGCTGCAAAATATCCCAGAAGAGCACAGATCTTATTGTCATGGCCTAGTTACTTTTTCTTTTGCAACAGCATTCGTTTGAAAGTTAATCTGTTGTATGATGCCATGTAATTTGCTAGGTGGGCACTGTTGTTTGGAAGGAACCTGCTGCTTCCATCTTCAAGGTAGAATACTATGGGTGTCACATTCCAGTTTCTTCATATTCACCTTTGTGAGAACCTCAAGTCTCACATGTATTTCATTGAGGCAGGCTTCCAAGACTGAGATGAATTTGTGGTAATTAGGTGATTTATTGATTGATTAATTCATGGCACAGATCAGTTAGCAGGGACTCTTATGTTCAAGAAATTCCTGTTGCAATTGCCAAAGATTCATCAGCACTACTGCCACAGAACTCTGCCTTTAGATTCTAACATCACACAGTTTCAGCACATTGGCATTTAACATCTGGTTGTCTCTATCATAGTTTTTTCCAACACAGCTTATGTTAGTATTTCTTGTCATCTTATTATACTTGCCTTTCCCACTTAAACTCTGTTATTTTAACCACCATGAGTAAAGGGACCATGAATAAATGGGCCCCTGTCACCACAACATGTCCTCAGGTTGTGGAAGGAGAAGACGGTCTGCCAGTTTAGATGGTAGCTGTGACTGCATTGAATAAGCAGTCACAGACAGCCAACAAGGGGTGGTCCTTCAGCCAGAGGTTGGGCAAGGGACTATCAGCTCCTTATTGTAAAAATGAACATGCTGTGGACTGTTACACAGGACCTCATATTTGGACAGATCCATCAGAATGATAACAGAAATTTGTTTTAGAGAAATAGGATGGTAGGGCATGGACTATATTAATTTGGCTTAAGAAATGGAAATGGTGAGCTTGTGTAAACATGGTAATGAACAATTGGCTTCTGTAAAATGCTGAACATTTCTTGACTAGCTGAGGAACTATACCTGTTCAGAAAGATTCTTCCCCTTGGGATTATTAGTAGTTAGGTAGTTGCAGTTAGTTGGTTAGTTAGGTAGGTTTAGTTGGTTGGTTGGTTGTTGGTTAGTTAGTTGGGCTGTTAGATAGACAATGCAAGGGGATTAGAACACACCATGAAGATTGCCACTGTAATATTCTATATTCCCTGGTACTTTGACATTCGTAGATTGAAATATTTGTTTATGGTTACCATGTAGTGGGGGGGGGGGGGATCGTGGAGGTGCTTTTTTTTGAGGCCCTGCACTACAAGCCAGAAAGTCATGGGTTCCATTCCAAATGGTGTCATTGGAATTTTTAATTGACAAAATCCTTCCGGACACACTGTGGCCTGGGGGTTGACACAGCCTGTAACAAAAATAAGTAGAAGGAATACTTCCTGGGGGGTAAAGGCGGCCGGTGCATAGGGCTGACAACCTTACCACCTTCATGCACTGACTGTCTTGAAATCTGCGAACATCAATCTTCTGAAACCCTGAGGGCCTGTACAGGGATTGCTTCACTTTACCATGTGTTAGGGTCACTTATCCCAAGTGCTCCATGAAGGTTTTCTAGGAGATAGTTTCTACTGGTAAATTTTAATTTTACAGAATTCTTGAATAAGTAGTAATATATCTTCAAGAAAACTATGAAGTTGCTTTGAAAATATGTGTTATGAGATCTAACACTTTATACAGCGGTAGAAGTGTATTGCTTTTGCAGAGGAGTGTGCTTCTTCAGTTGTCTACTCTGATGTTTCACCACATTTAATTTTTAATATGTATGTGAATTTTACTTGCTTTTGGGATGTCATTTTTTTTGTTGTTTAAGCAAAGTAGCTCCACAGTACAGATGTTTGAAAACACCACCTTGGGTTTATTGGGTGGAATATTAGCCCACTGTAAGACCTCTGCCATGTAATATCCATGTCTGAGTCTGGATATGATTGTTAGTCACAGTGTTACAGTAATCCGACACTGTACAGCCCCTGTTACTGGCAGCAACATTCTGAAATTTAATGTAATACTAGTTTAACTTAGTTACTGTATGGGAGACAAGAGGGGTACATACAGGGTTTTGGTGGGGATATCTGAGGGAAAGAGGGCACTTGGAAGACCTAGGCATAGATGGGAGGATAATATTAAATTTGATCTTCAGGAAGTGGGATGGGGAGGCATGGAGTGGATTGATCTGGCTGGGGATAGGGATGGGTGGTGTGCTGTTGTGAATGTGGTAATGTATTTGGGTTCCATAAAATGTGGGGATTTTCTTGACTAGCTGAGGATATGTTATCTTCTCAGAAAGGACTCTACTTCTTGGAGTTAGTTAATTAGTTGGTTGGTAGGTTGGTTGTTTGGTTGGTTGGTTTTAATGTTGGTACTAGTCATTAGCAGTACTAGGGATTCTGAGTTTAAATGGTTCTAACAAATGAATTATATGCTTTATGCATGGCACTTAACTTTTTTCTTCTTTTGCAGCTCTTATCTTGTGATATTAAAAGAGTTCTATTTCACCATGCTGATATTCTGTTTGCAATTAGTTCACAGCTATGACAATGCCACGACCTGTGGGCTGGTGTGGACAGCTAATTTTGTGGCATATCGTTGCCGTACATGCGGCATCTCTCCATGTATGTCCCTGTGTGCTGAGTGTTTCCAGAAGGGGAACCATGAGGGTCATGATTTTAATATGTTTCGAAGTCAGGCAGGAGGTGCCTGTGACTGTGGTGACACATCTGTCATGAAAGAGACAGGGTAAGTTGCAGCATAACATGATGTACTGTGGTCTTCCATGTGTAAAAAGGCAGGCCTAAATCTTTCTCTGTTTTGGAAGATGGTTGCCTTATTATGTCCAGTTTTCAGTCATGTGATTGTGGGAGAGTGAGCTGGTTTCAGGTCAACCTTAAGCTTATCTCCACAGTACCTTTGGTATGCAGTGTATATGTCAATTTACAGAGTAAAACTCTTGGTATACTGAAACACAGAGCAGAGTTCTTGACAAGGTAATAGTCTGTCAAAGGGTCAAAAATTCCTCAAGTTGTATGGAACCCAAAGGTTTGTTACTGTGTTTGCAAGAACCTGCAACTGCTCTGTGCCCTGAACCAGATAAATCCAGTTCACACTCTCCTCAACTATTGCTTTAACCCTTAACCTGCTAATGTGGAGAATATGGTGAGCTCCTAATAATGCCAGCAAATGGCAGATGGGATTTAATTCGGCGTTTAAAGGGTTAAGATCCATTATAATATTTTTGACTCCTAGGTATTTCAAAGTGGTCACTATGCTTCAGCCTTTCACTTTAATACACTGCATTTGCCTTCTCCCCCATTCAGGCCCAGTGCTTCACCCAGCCTATCCTCGATTAGTTGACCCTAACAGTATTTGATGATGAATGCTTTCATCTGCAACATAATTTGTACTGATTTCAGGTTTTGTGAACGTCATGGACCCAGAGCGCAAGTGAACCAGTCACCAGAGCCTCCTGATTTGATGTGTGTGACTAAGGCAATGATGCCTCGTATCATACTAAGGCTAATTCAGCATCTCAGAGAAAAGAGGTACTATTAACATATGATGTGATTTTTTATTCTTGCCATAATAACTTGAAACTTGAAGATGAAGGTAGCATGTTCCTTTGGAATGTTTTTCTCCAGCTACAACTTAAGAACTTGGGTGCACTTTGTGGTATATCTAATACAGTATTTGGTCTTGGAAACTTCGTTGTGCACCATATCTTGGATTGAGGGAAGAACATAAATTAGTGTTTATGGCTGTGTAGGAGGATTATTTGTGTCAAAGAATGAACCAAATGGGCAAGTATGTTATTAACTAGTATAATGAAGATTTTGAATTAAAGGATGTTGGTGGGCTGGACATGTAGTTCAGTTTTACAAATAATTTTTGCTGGGGAAAGAACTGGAAATCAGCCACTTGGAAATGTAAGAAATAGCTGGAGGAATATCATTCATGGATCACAGAGAAAGTAGGTATGAGACCTGTAGGTAGAGATGAAATTGCCTCAGAATTGTACCCAGCAGTGGGTTTCTGTGTTAACTTGTTTACCCTTTGCTTATTATAACAGATGGGATGAAAGTCAGACATGGTGTGTTACTGTGTGTTGCAAATTTTATTTGCTGTTTCAGCATCTTATGTAACTGAGTAAATGGATGCACTGCACCTTACATAGGTGTCTTCTTTGTGTGTCAAGCTTTGTTTGGTACTTGTGTGGCGTACTTGTTTTTTATTCCAGTCTCATACCAAACTGACTTTTACAGGTATTTCTGCTTGTATATGTTCCAGTTAACATGAACTGGCTGTATCAGAATTGATAAATAAGTGCATGCTGTTTGTACAACACAAACATGTGTTGGCTATTACATGATTTCAGACGCCAGTATGAAGGATTTTTAAAGTCTGTCCTAGGGTTCTGCTTATAGGTCCAGCAAGAAATGTTGGATGTCATGCCAAGTTTTTTCTGTTCTTATGGTTGGTGTTCTCCAAAAACAGTCAGAAGATGAGGAATCACAGCCATCCACTTCTGCGTTAACTATTTTTTTGTTCTAAGCGTGTAACTACAGTTGCACAAGAATGTGACAATTGCATTGTAGCAAAACTAACTGTAATTTTATACCTCCCATCTTTGTGTGCATTTCTTAACTAGTCCTCAACAAACTAATTTGTTTTTCCATCCAAGAAAAATGGAAAATTAATGACTGTTGAATGACTTTATTCATTAATTCTCTTCCATGCCCTTATTTCTCCCCACTTATTAGACAGTAAATATAAAGACTGAATAGTTTTTTCTGTACATGTAAGTAAATAATAATGCAAAGCATAGTGCTTATGTGCCTTGTATATTGCAGTAGATTTTTGTATGTGTATTATATTTACGCATGTCTAATGTTAACACAATTTTTATTTTAAATATGCACTGTATGTGCATGTTTTGTTTTCAGTCACTTGCATATGCCAGCTAAGATATGCAGTATGAACCTGCTGTATTTGGATTTCCAAGCATATTTCTGGATTCTCACTCAGTTTCATTGTAGCCTTGGTGGTAGCACAGGGGTGTATAAATCATTGGTGCAATGTCATCCATTCAACTAAATTCCATATTGTGGTGTCTAATATTTTTGGTTCTGAGTATGGCACCTAGAATTTTGAGGTGGCTTTTAGATATTCAGAAAATTTCTGTATCCCTGTGGTAGCAGCATCTCTGATACTTCACCGAGTGGAGTAACGCTGTTCATTGTGTGATGTGTTCTGGAAGGCCAGATGATGTTTCTACAAATGTATACACTCTTGTTCGTAAACGTGCGGTTGAACAATCTGTTCCATATAAACAGAGAAGCAAGAATCTATATTATAAACAAGTAAGATACACCACATACAAATTCACCATGAATACTTAATAAATGTCTGTCTTTCAATTGCACACTATTCACGTAACATGTATGATTAGAATATTACTTGAGTTATTGTTTGTCACCCTGTGTGTAACAACACTGTTCCTAGAAGTACACTTCCTACAAGAAATACTTACTCGCCTCATGCAAGCTCACTTATTGTGCTATCCAGACACTGATGATTTCAATAGTTTAATGAAATCATAAACCGATTAATCACACGCAATTTTCAATACAACTGTTCCTTCTGAGTTTATAAATACACCCCTTTGGTGAACTCTAATTCTGTGTCCTCACACAGTTGTAATAACATGTATGTACCTGAAGCTTCACTTTTCTGCCTTATGCAGCACTAGTACGAATTACAAGGATGCACTTCCCTGTGAAGGTGCAATTCACACACAATTTACAGACAGTAAGCTGATGCGTCTTGCCAGATCAGACCCAAGCTAAAGAGTGAGGCACACTAAATTACCCTTGTGGTAAAACACTGTGAGAACCCCTTGTTCTTTGTTCGAAATGTGACAACACGAATTACATGCTCCCTCATGGGTGGCTGCACCCAGACTCTAGCACTGACACCGAAGGACTAAAGGCATGCTACGGAGTGACGCACACTCCTGGTGCTAGAACAAAGAAAATGTTCTGGAGGCTTCTGGACGCCCGTGACGTCACCTTACCTCGTGATGGTTACATCATCCCAAAGTTAACAAGAGTTGTGCAATCTGATGCAACCAATGTTATGCCTATTTTGTGCGAGAAAAATCCAACTATAAAAATTTGTCCTTAGCGGAACAACAAATGAAGAAAGTAGAGAAAAATTATAACTGAAACTTTGAAGATAAAACATTGAAGACAGTGTAAGTTAAGCATGCTGTAGAGTGCAGTGAGATGACCTTGCATACAATCAGGCACAAAGTGCCAGGTTTCTCATGAACACAGGACATGTGTAAAGGGATGGTTTACTGTATGTGGATTATATGTGGGCTGGCACAGCCCATGTAGATTGGTATGGAAAGGTTAAGTTTTACTGTTGCAGACATAAGGTGAATGGAGTTTTTGTGTAAATGTGAACTGAGCTTGCATCTATTGACCACCAGTTGTAGTTATCTTGATTTTCTTTCCATGCTTTTCATAAACTTCATTTTGTGTCATCCTGATATTGTTACAGTCAGCCATTCGTGGTATGCATCCAGGATGCGGACTCATACCTGACAATGCTCCACGACTTTAGTGCAATGGGTGCTGTCATGAGAAGAGTGATGACTAGTGCACTTACCAGCCGTGAAATTTATAAAAGTCTCACAAACTGCGATACGGAAGCTGCTGGTTCTTCAGCCTATCACAACTATATGGCTCAGAGCAAGCACATTTATCAACAAGCCCTCAAATCTCTTCCAAATCCTGAGCCGCCAGATGAGTACAAAGGTTGGTTTTAGTGTTCTCAGCCTTTTGGTTTGTAAGATTTAATGTCATTTCTTGAACCCTGGGAATTAAGATTTCTTACACATTTCTGTGTTTGTAAACTTACATTAGATGTGGTTCACAGCATGTTACTGAATTTTAAAGATCATGATCTTCTGCGATGTGATGCCATGTAAGTTGTTGATGTTGTTCTAATATGTACAATATTATTCATGAAGTTTTGTAGTACCCATCATTTTTAGAACAAGTGTAAGTGTGTGGGTGTGTCACCATATTGTGTTCCAGACTGCCCAACTCTCCAGGAGCACCTAGTACATGAAACTTTTCTTGAAGAGCTGATGTTCTGGACTGTAAAATATGAATTTCCACTGAAAGTTGTATGCCTGTTGCTCAATATGTTACCAGATCCTGATTACAAGGTTAGCATTGTCCCATTTCCTATGATACTGACTAAAGCTTTGATCAGACTCAGCCATTCCATATCTATGCTCATAGGGTGTGAGAGCAACTCATTTATATATATATTCAAGAAGTCTATAGAGAAGAAGGCAGTGAAATGAATAGCTGTGTACAAACTCACATTGGAAGGTTAATAGTGGGCACAAGCCTTAACCTGACATGGCCTACAATGTGTTTGTCACTAAATGCATTCACTACCTATTCATTTTAAATTTTTATGTTTAGTTACATTGTTTTGTGTTATATTTATCTCCTCCCTCTTCACCCACAAATCTGTCCTCAGTTTCTTGCAAAATCTCTTCCACCTCTGTTGTTGTATCTTTCATTACCTGGCTAAATTGTCATGTTCTTTATCATCCCATAGGTTCTTTCCTTGCATATTTAATTGTAATGTCATTCTTGGTGTCTTTTTGTCTGCCCATTCTTTTTACATGGCCAAACCATTGTAATTGTTCCTCGGGTAACACTATAAACAAATTCTGAATTCATATTTCTTGTTCAGAAATTTAATTTATAATTCTGCCCCTTCTTGTTTCTCCCTCATTGCATCTAAAAAATTGTACGTGATTAGTTATCAAATTAGAAACAAATGTGTTTAACATTCTCTTGTCCATGATTGCTTCTGCATAAGTATTGGCATGTTTTATACTGAACCACAGTAGTTCAAAAGCCGTGTGAAATTTTATTTTACCAAATCATTTTTTAATTCATTTTGGTGAATTTTCATTACAGGAAGCTTTAACGCGAGCTTTTGTCCTACACTACAGTCGCATTTCAAGGCTGTTGGAGGCATCAATAGACCCTGAAACGCTGTCCAACAGGGTGGTTCATGTTAGTGTACAGTTATTCAGCAATGAGAGCCTAGCAGTCAGGATGGTTGAGCAGTTGAACTTGCTTCATGTGATGGTGATAAGTCTCAAGCGTATGATGAGAAACATTCTTATCCAGAGCACCCTCCATGGTGTGTACAATATTACTGTTTGCTGTTATGTAGTTTGCTGTTTGGGGTTGTTAGAAACTAGGCTTGCACATTATGTCTTGAAGTGACCATTAAGTCTTTGTGATTGATAATACACCTTTGTTCTGCATAGTCCATCTGAAGATGGAGAGACAAGTGACAAGATACAGTGTTCAGATAATGTTTCATTTTGGTGTTACAGATCCTAGTAAGAATTTTCACTGTGTGGTAGACTGCGGACATAATATAATGAAGGAGCATCGTTACTGGCCTCTAGTATCTGATCTGAACAATGTGCTGTCACACCATCCAATAGCGATCAAGTTCATGAGTGATGACAACTTGCTGGAGATGTGGTTTGCATTCTTGTCAATGTTCCAAGGTGAGAATACAGCAGGAGTATGTTGGTGAACAGAGGAAAGATCTAAAAGGACAGTGGAAAAGACTTTTAACAGTGAGCATTATAATTTATCCTCCTCACCAGATATTAGGACTATCATATCATGGGGATAACATGGGAGTGACATACAATCTAAGCACATGAAGCCTTTGGCAACAGAATTAACAACCGAGTTGGTATTGAAATTTGAGCACATGGCTTATGAAAAACGTGAATTTCAGTTGAATAGTAAAGGATAATAATATAAAACAAAAGTTATTTTGTGGAAAATATAAGAGAGGTTATTGATCAGTTTGTAAAACTACAGTAAGTTTCCTTGTTGCCCAAATATATAAAATGAATATCTAAGGATTTGCAAACGTTGTTTATTTAAAGGTTAAAATCCCAGTACGATCTACAGCAGACTGGAATTTCAAAGGGCTGCACAGGAACATGCATAATTTGCCATCAGCAGTTGACATTCAGAATTTTGAACATCGCACCATGCAGTATAAGTCTATAACATTCGGTGCCATGGGGTTAATTTATAAATATCACCGATGTTGTGTTCTGTGTCTGAAGATTTTGACATAATGTAGTGACAAGTAAAAGATGATAATGCTCTATTTGATGGTATATTTTGTGTACTTTTGTTAATGAACTTCTGGGTTCTGTAGAAGGTGAGGATTTACTTGAGTAGTTGAGCATCTGTTAGCTTCACTCAGGTAGTGGGTTAGTTCCCTATGTAAAAATACAGAAGAAACTGATTACATTTCTATTGAGCCACACATCCTTTGTACCAAAATATTTAACTAATCAACAAATGCACTTCAATATATATAATGTGTTTTATTCACAGTGTTCTCACCTACATGTTTTGGCCAGTATTTTGGCCATCTTCAGGGTGATGTTATTATGACAAGCATACAGAACATACAAGTGTGGTTAACTGTCACCATCACTCTATAACAATTAAAATTATAAATTCATTTAAAATTTTGTAATATACTGTAGGTTACTGTGGTTTTGTATGGGTGTGAAATTTGGTCGCTGACATTGAGGGAGGAAAGGAAGCTGAGGGTGTTTGAGAATATGGTGTTGAGGAGAATATTTGGACATAGGAGGGACGAGGTAACCAGAGAATGGAGGAGATTGCATAATGAGGAGCTAAATGATCTGTACTCCTCACCCAATAGTTTGTGGGTGATAAAATCGAGAAGAATGAGATGGGCTGGGCATGTGGCGCATGTGGGTGAGGAGAGGGCGGTGTATAGGGTCTTGGTGGGGAAACCGGAGGGAAGGAGACCACTGGGGCGACCTAGGCATAGATGGGTGGATAATATTAGGATGGATCTCCAGGAGGTGGGATGTGGGTATATGGACTGGATTGGGCTGGCCCAGGATAGAGACAGGTGGCAGACGCT
>Ga0123352_10000964_pt1 | contig 37028 bp, 34 predicted proteins | sample TergutLab28metaG_FD_89700 | JGI IMG/M metagenome (GOLD analysis project Ga0123352, IMG submission 89700) | Labiotermes labralis P1 segment gut microbial communities from Petit-Saut dam, French Guiana - Lab288 P1 | ecosystem: Host-associated > Arthropoda: Insects > Digestive system > Gut ... | reverse complement strand
CCAATATAGAGTTAAATTCTTTGTTAATCATGGTATTTGCCCCCTTTGAGGTGATACCATGATTATACATTATGTAGTTACACCATATCAAGCCCTAATGGTGTAAAATTATATATAGTTGCCAAATATCATTTGTGAAAATTTCAATAATAAAAAAGCATCTGATTAAAAGATGCTTTTTTATTATGCTTGAGGTGCTTGTGCTAAATGAGCTAATGTGGCGACTATGATTTCTAAATCGGATGTTTGAAATGCTTTAATTACGTCATCATTGTGGGCAAGAAAACGTAATCTCGCATTTTTTTTATATATGGTCATGGCATCGTCTATACGTTTAACAGAGCTAAAATCAACAGTGTCTAACTGTGGGCTTACCAAAATAGAAAGATACGGATTGATGGATGAGACACTTTGCGGAATATTTCGGTTAGGGGGTGGTGGTGTAAGGGGTGATGAAAAAACAGGTGATTCAGCATTGCGTACCCCAGCAAGGGGATTGCTAATGACGATTGCACCTTGACGAATAGCAGACTTTGCCGCTGAAAGCACTTCAGTCGCTGAGGACGCTACCCATTTTACTTCTATAGGAAGTCCCTTGTGATTTAAAAACTCTGCCACTATGGAATTATTTGTGTATACGATATAATTATCCATGATTTTATCCGCCTATAATGGTTTCAATTTCGGGCAAGGCTTGTTGCGCATCTTCGCCTTCAACGATGATAGTTACAATGTTGCCGCTTTGTAAATCCATAGAAATAATACCCATGATACTTTTTGCATTGGCTGTTTTCTCTCCTGCAATAAGCAAAATACGGCTTTTAAACTGGCTGGCTTTTTGTACTAACAATCCTGCAAAATTTGGTTCAAATGATTCATTCACTTGAATAGCACGCTCAATCAATCTTATCTCTCCCTCTTAGACTTTCAGCTATTTTACATATTTTACGTAAACGATGATTTACTGCCGACTTGCTTACAGGTGGGTAAAGCTTTAAACCTATTTCTGCTAAACTAAGATTTTCACTCATGATACGCAGACGAGCGACTTCCTCAAGTGGTGCAGAAAGATAGGATAGTCCTACAGATTTTGCAATGTATTCAATGGCTTCTAATTGCTCCATGGCTGCAATGGCAGTTTTGTTTAAGTTCGCTGTTTCAAAATTGACACGGCGATTTATTTCATTGCGGATAGATTTTTCTACTCTTGTGCTTTCAAAAATCATTAGTGATTTATCTGCCCGTATTATTTTGAGTACATCGGCTATTTCATCGCCCTCTTTTATATATACTACAAATTGCCCCTTGCGGGCAATCTTTTTTGGACGCAATCCAAATTTTTTTGTCAAAATATCTAACAGCTTGTCTGCTTTAGGCTCTTCAAGGGTAAATTCCAAATGATATGTTCGGCTTGGATTGGAAATCACACCACCTGCAATAAAGCATTCGCGAACAAAAGAACGTTCTCGATTCATCTTTTTTCCGGTTTCAATACCTGATTCAATTTCTGCACGAATATCATGAGATTTTAATATATTCATTACTTTTGCAATCGTTTATCAACATCACGATGGTGAACCGCTACACGATATTCTTGTGTTGTTAGCGAATTGCATAATTCTTGTGCAAGGGTAACAGAACGGTGCTGTCCTCCTGTACAGCCAATACTTATGATTAACTGATTTTTACCTTCGGCAACATAGTGAGGAATGAGAAAATTTAACATTGCCAGTAAACTTTCTAGAAATCTAACACTGACATCATGCCCCATGACATAATCTTGCACAGGCTTATCCAACCCAGTCATGGGTTTTAGTACAGTATCATAAAATGGGTTTGGTAAAAATCTTACATCAAAAACAAGGTCAGACTCATCAGGTATGCCATGTTTAAATCCAAAGGATAAAAGGTTAATCATGATACGTCCGCAATTGCTTTGTTCAGTGAAAATATTGAGAATTTTATCTTTTAATTGACGGGGTAAAATGCGACTGGTGTCTATAATATAGTTTGCTTTTCCTCTTAAATCCTCAAGAATAGCACGTTCTTTTGCAATACCTACACTAATAAGGTCATTTTTTGCAAGTGGGTGAAGATGACGGGTTTCTTTATAGCGGTTCATTAAAATTTCATTGGATGAGTCAAGGAAAAGGATTTCATACTCCACGCCAATGTTTGATAAATTTTCCAAGTCACTAAGGCCTTGGGAAAAGTCTTCAAACATTTTACCGCCGCGAATATCTATACCTAGTGCAACTTGAGAAATACCCATGTCACGGCTGATACAAAACTTAGCAAAATCCCTCATAAATGCAGGAGGAAGATTATCAACACAGTAATAACTTGCATCTTCAAATATTTTAAGTGCGGTGGTTTTTCCCGCCCCAGACATGCCCGTTACAATAACGATTCGCACTTTATACATCTCCCAATATTCTAACTTCAGGTTCTAACCATACACCAAAATTTTCATGAACTTTTTGACGGATAGTTTCTATGAGTGTCATGACATCTTGAGCTGTTGCATTGCTTTTATTGATTACAAAACCTGCATGTTTTTCTGAAACTTGTGCCCCGCCAATGGTAAAACCTTTGAGAAGACTATCTTGTATCAATTTTCCTGCAAAATAGCCCTCAGGACGTTTAAAGGTGCTTCCAGCACTGCGAAATTCTAATGGCTGGGAGGCTTTTCGCTTGGCGTTAAGTGTTTTCATTTCCTCGCGGATTTTTTCTGTTGTACCCTGTACAAATTGAAAAGTAGCGTCAACGATTGTCATGTTAGTATCCATAACCGCCGAACTTCTATAGCCAAACTGCATTTCCTCTCTGGTTTTTATGACCAGTTTGCCATCAGGCATACACAAAGTGACTGTTTTACAGAACGCTCCTATATCATGCCCGTAAGCACCTGCGTTCATGTATACTGCGCCGCCGACTGTACCTGGAATGCCTGACGCAAAAGCGAAACCATCAAAGGCAGCATTTGCAGCTGTTTCAGCAACTTTTGAAAGTCTTGCCCCTGCCTGTGCGCGTATTTCATGGTCAGGTAAAATTTCTACGGCATTCATCTGGTTGGTTATAATGACAACACCGCGTATTCCATTATCAGACACTAATACGTTTGAGCCATCACCAAGGACAGTGAATGCTGTATTGGTTTCATTGCAATATTTTAAAACTTCTAAAAACTCTGTAAGGTTCTTGGGCTTTGCAAGTAAATCTGCCGTGCCGCCTATGCCAAAAGTGGTATAGCGGCTCATTGGCTCATTAGCATGAACCTCAACGGTATGATTCATGGACTTTTAACCCTCCATCATTTTGCCGCATTGCACGCTGGGTTAACGCATCGGCGGCATTATAACCCATTTGTTTTTGGCGGTGATTGATTGCAGCAGACTCCGTAATAACCGCCAAAGAACGCCCTGGTCTAATGGGAATAGAGTGACTGTTGACTTGATTACCTAGAATTTCTGTGAACTCATCTTGTTGACCTATGCGGTCATAAATACGGGATGAATCCCATAATTCTAAGTTAATCAGCAAGTCAATGGATTGTGTTTGTTTAATGGACTGTACACCAAACATTTGCAGAATATCAATGATACCTATTCCGCGAAGTTCTAAAAAATACCGAATTTTTGGAGGGCAAGAACCTATAAGTGTTGCAGATGATACACGGCGTATTTCTACAGCATCATCTGCAATGAATCTATGCCCACGTTTAATGAGTTCTAGTGCGGTTTCACTTTTCCCCACACCGCTTTCACCAACAATGAGTGTGCCTACACCGTAAACATCCAGTAAACAACCATGCATAGTAATGCGCGGTGCAAGCTGAACCTTCATCCACCGAATACTCTCTGCAATGAAATCTGTCGTTGCCGAATCGATAGACAAAATGGGAACGTCATATTTTTCTGCATACTCAAGCATTTCTGGGAAAACTTTTAAATTACGGCATATGACAATGGCTGGAATGTGATGGTCAAAAATTCTCCGAAAATTCTCACGGCGAAAATTCTCGTCCAGTTGCCGCAAATAAGTATGCTCAACCATTCCAATAATTTGTAAGCGTGATGGGTCAAAGTAATCAAAAAAACCAGCCAATTGTAATGCAGGTCTATTGATATTGGCTTGAGATAACATCTTGCCTTCTATATTGACCTTGGGCGTAACCACTTCCAAATTAAATTCTTCAATTAAAGAAGCGAGAGGAACGGTATAATCGGTTGCAGGTGTATTGAATGCACCGCTGGCTTGTAATCCTGTCATAGCGGTGATATGCCTTTTACCTTGTGGTCAGGCCCAAAGCCAATTTTAAACACTCTGCCTTTGTACTCTAACCTTGCAGGATAATTGCCTTCAAGTGACATAGCCATTTTTTTTAACACATCAGCTTCAAAACCATGTAAAACCTGCTCTACCTCTGTCATGGTCATGTTGGTATCAGTTTTTAGCGTTACGATTTCTTCCATCTCTGTGATATCTAGTGATATTGTCACTGTATTGTATTCACCTGTTGTCTCGCTGGTGTATACATATTCTTGCTCTAAAACGGGTTTAACTGCCATGTAACTCCATCTCCTTTGGATTAAAAAAGTTATAAACTGCTTCGGCGGATTTTTTGTTCATAGAGGGTGCAGACAATAAATCTTCAAGACTGGCACTGCGGATAGCTTCTATGTTTTTAAAATGCTTTAATAATTCCTTACGCCGTGTTGCCCCAATACTTGGAATATCATCAAGAATGGAACGGACTTGTGTGTCTGCACGAAGTTTCTTATGGTATTCCAATGCAAAACGGTGAACTTCATCTTGAATACGTGTTACCAGTTTAAATCCTTCGCTATGCCGAGGTAGGGCGGCTTCTTTATTTTGGAATAATAGCCCGCGGGTTCGATGTCGGTCATCTTTCACCATCCCACATACAGGGATGTTTATTTTTAGCATTTCGAGGACTTTTTCCACGGTGCTAATTTGTCCTTTTCCACCATCTACAAAAATAATATCAGGTAGCTTAGAGAAAGAATCATGATTATCTTGATAGCGTTTTAATCGGCGGGTTAAAACCTCTTCCATACCTGCATAATCATCTGGGCCAATGACTGCTTTTAAACGAAATTTCCTGTAGTCACTGTTCTTTGCCTTGCCATTTTCAAAAACTATCATAGAGCCTACAGATTCATACCCTTGTATATTGGAAATATCATAGGCTTCAATACGCGTGAGGGTTACGCTGGAAAGTCCTAACGCGTCTGCAATTTCATGTAGTGCAATTTTGTTACGCTCTGCTTCCCTTTTAATATGTCCGCCAAATTGGCTCATTGTCAGTTCCGCATTGGTTTGTGCCAGGTTTACCATTGCACGCTTTTCACCTTTTTGCGGAATGGTTATGGCGACCTGTCGTCCGGTTAAACCACTTAACCATGCAGAAATTTCAGATTGTTCTGCTGGTGGACTGACGAGGGATAGTTCCTTTGGAATAAATGCGGCTTCACTATAAAACTGTTTGATAAATGCAGCCAAAATATCACCAGGGGTATCACTTTCTGCAACTGCCATAATATAATGCTCACGTCCAGACAGCTTACCGCCCCGTACAAAGTAGATTTGCATTAAGGCTTCATCATTATTGATTGCCATTGCAATAACATCACGGTCATCATCGCCTGTTTCTACTTTTTGCTTTTCATTTATCTGCTGTAAAGCACTGATTGTGTCACGAAGGTCTGCCGCACGTTCAAACTCCATGGCTTCAGCTGCTTCGGTCATCTCCCTTTTTAATCGTTCCATGACATTGATATCTTTGCCTTGGATAAACATTTCGGCTTCTTTTACATAGGTGTTGTAGGTTTCTTCATCTAAAAGCCGATTACAGGGCGCACGGCATTGGCTAATGTGATGGTTAAGACATGGACGGGATTTGTCAAAATCCCGTGGAAAGACCTTACTACACTTTCTCAATGGCCATAAACGGTGCATAAGGTCAAGCAATTCACGAACATGTTGCCTTGACACAAAAGGCCCATAGTATTTTGCCTTATCTTTACCTCGCTTGTGGCAAAACATAATGCGTGGCAAACGCTCGCGGGTGATTTTGATATACGGATAGGCCTTATCGTCTTTCAACCGAATATTAAATTTGGGACGATGCAGTTTTATCAGATTATTTTCTAAAATGAATGCTTCGCTTTCAGTATCTGTGACGACGTATTCAAAATGACTGATGTGTTTGACAAGATGTATGGTTTTTACATTATCTTGTGATTTGTGAAAATAGCTGCGTACCCTATTTTTTAAATTTCCCGCTTTGCCTACATATATTATTGCATCATTTTCATTTTTCATGATATATACGCCAGGGCTTGAGGGTAGCTTTTTCAGCTCTGTCGGGATATCAAAACTCATAAAGCTCATTATGGCGTATCGAAAGGGTTTCCGTCAGGTAGGTTTGGTAGGGCTGAATACTCGTCTGTTCCAGTAGGCGGCGGAGTCGGCTCTAAGGGTGGCGGCCAAACTACATCTGGCGGAAGGGTGGGCGGCAATGGTGAAGACGTAGGCATTGGAATAACAGGCGGGTCATTAGGGAATGGATTGGCAGGAGGAACATCCGGTAATTGCCCATTGGGTGGTATTGTTGGCATAGGTGATGGCGTTGGTTCAGTTACGACAGATGGGGTCAGTAATAAATGCCTATGCACTTCCTCTCCGGCAGGTACATAAATATCCAACGTGGTTTCTTCATACCCGGATAACCGTGCGGTTACGCGGTGGGTTCCTGGGGTTAAAGTATGAGTTAAAGTCGAATATCCAGTAAATACATTACCAATAAAAATTTGTGCGTTTGTAGGAACGGTAAAAATGACTAAAGTGCTGTCTACTACAATCTCTTCTAAAGTAAATGCAATCGTATTCACATGATTTGTGATTTCAATACGTTCTTCCTGGGGCAAAAATCCATAGCGTTCCACACGAATGTGCAGTTCACCAAACTCAACCTCCGCAGGCCCTTCTGAAAGGTCATGCAATTCACCATTAAGGAAAACATCTGCATCATTTGGCGTAATTGAAATATGAAGCATTGCAGCACGAAGCTCTGCTTCTCCAAGGTTTATGGATGTGGTTTCTCCTTGCTCTATTGTGGTTTGATGGATAAAGGTTTCAATATTATCGCCTTCAATGACTATGCGGTGTATACCTTCTGGCAAAGTGAGAGCCGCCTCAATATCGTCTAATGCAAAAAATAGATTTGTGCCAATCATCACTGTACCATTGACAATCGTGTCAGCATTTTGAAACTGCAAAAATCCATGGGCAGAATCCACTTGAACCAACCAAGCCGTGTTGCCAAGCCCGACAATGGTAACAGAATCCACAGGGCGTATTTGACCAATTAAAAAGGGCTCTCCGCGATACAAGACAAGGGTTTGGCTATTAAAGTCAAAACTTTCGTTTCCCACATGGATAGTTGCATCAGCAATATCCACCTCCACATTTGTGCGTCCACGGCGTTCCCATGAGTGTAGGCTTTCATTCAATGTTACAACTTCTAAACTGCGGGGGTCAAAAGAGATGTCAATCATATGCCCTACGCGAAGTTCAGCAAAAGTCATAGGCATGTTAATCCGCGTGGTTAAGCGTGTGGTATCTGGCACAATAAAGTTATCAGAACGGCGAGAACTTGTATCCATTATTGTAATAGTGCGGTATTCACCAATGGGGTCTATTGATGTCACAAGCCCTGTAAGGGTTCCTGTGTCTGTTCTAATCATAGCATTGTCGTCAGAAGCTAAAGGCGGAGGGGTAGGAATTGCACCAAAAATATTTTCAGGGGGATTATCTCTAAAATTTTGTGCTACAACAATAGTCACTGTCAAAAATACGCCAACACCCATTAAAATAAGCACAATATAAAATGCCGCAAACATGTTTTTACGCTTTTTGTAAGTTTCAAGTACAGGTGAATCAACTGGTGGGTTTAATCTTGCACCATAGCCATGACGGCTACTGGTTCTTATGGGTTCTTGTCCATTTTTATTACGGCGGGCATTTTGGCGGTGATAGCGGTCATCAAGTTTGCCTAGACGGCTTGCGGCAAGGCGTGGGTCTGGGACAGTGTGTAACCCTGATGTGCGCACTAATCCATTTTTTTGTTCAGACGCTATTCTATTGATTGTTTCTTTTCTATTCGATGATGCAGGGCGATTGACTGGGCGTGTGTCAAAGTTGTCAAAACTATCTTCGCTGTCCAGAGGTTGTTCATCATCCCATTCTGAAACAAATGACTTTTCATCGTATGTGTCAAAATTGTCACTTGTAAAGGTGTCATCATCACTTGTTAAGCTAAAACCATAGTCATCATCATCTGTTAGACCATATTCTTGCTCATCATATCTATTGTCATCCATAAAGAATTACCTCTCTTACATTATGACATTTCTTAAAGACTATCACTAATATACTTTGAGCAAAGGAAAAACGCAAGGGATTTACGATTTTTTAATACAACAAAGAAACCTGTAAATACAACAAAAGCTGAATTTACAGGTTTTTAAAGGGGTTATTTCACTAAAATTCAAACGCGTACAATTCCTTTGACTGCTTCTGCTCTCATCTGGGCTTTTACGCATAGTTCGGCTGCCTTAAATGCGCGTTCTTGGGTCATGGCATTTTCTGTGCGGTTTAGACAATCAAGAATAAGCTGACCGAAGTAGGGATGTCCCACTTTTCCTTCAACATCAATATACTGCTCGGTTTTATGATTAGCCAAATATAAATGTCCGCCTCTGTTGCTGCGGGCAATATCTACATATTTACGCAATTCGATATATCCTTCTGTGCCAAGGATGAATGTGCGTCCATCTCCCCATGTGCAAAGTCCATCTGGGGTAAACCAATCTACACGAAAATAACCACTTGTGCCATTGTCGCCCTTTAATGTACAGTCGCCAAAATCATCTAACCCAGGGTAGTTTGCATGATTATAGTTTTCTATTTGGGCAGAAAGAATTTCTGCGTCCTTAGCCCCTGTGTAGAAAAGAAACTGCTCTATCTGGTGGCTTCCAATATCGCATAAAATGCCGCCGTATTCCTCACGGTTGAAAAACCATGATGGTCTTGTATCAGGATTGGCGCGGTGAGGGCCCATGCCTATAGTTTGAATGACTTTACCTATTGCGCCTTCTTGAATTAGCTGACCTGCAAATACAGCAGATTCAACATGCAGACGTTCTGAATAATAAACCGCATATTTTTTTCCAGTCTTGTTGACCATAGCCTTTGCATCTTCCAATTGCTCAAGGGTGGTTAGTGGGGCTTTATCTGTAAAGTAATCTTTTCCCGCCGCCATGGCACGAAGCCCAAGAGGACAACGTTCGGAAGCAATATTTGCGCTGGCAACCAACGCTACAGATACATCCTCCATAACCTCTTCCTCGGAACGTGCGGCTTTTGCTGTTGGATACATTGCCAGATACCTTTCCAGCTTTTTTGGGTCTGGGTCATAAATCCATTTTAGTGTTGCGCCAGCTTCAATCAAACCATTGCACATGCCCCCAATATGCCCGTGGTCAAGCCCTATAGCCGCGAAAATAAACTCCCCCGATTTAACCACGGGGTTTGGCTTATGTGTTGGTGCATAATGCATTCCGCTTGTTGGCATCATGTGACCTCCTAATAATTACCTATCGTAAAGGGTGCATTTGTTAGGTTTTCTACAAAATTACGCTTTTCATAAAAACGAATGGCATGTTTCATCACGCCGTCAAAGGTATAAAATTCATCATCGTTGGCAATGGGAAGCGAAACGGTTTGCTTTAAACAACCAGATTTATAAATTGATGTGATGAGTTCTACAGTTTTTCTACCATCTTCAGCAGTGATGAGCGGACTTGAGCCTGTTTCTATTGCAGTGAGTACATTGTCAATTTGCCCCGTAAAACCATCATACTTTAGATTGGGGATGGCATTATATTTTTCGGTAATGGCAGATTCTAATGATTCGTTTGGCTGACCAAAACCATTGGGTGTGGCTTTTTCAGCAGCTACGCTAAATGGTGCGGCAATTTTAGCATGTTCACATTGTAAGATGATACTTTGTGTACCTCCGTGGTGAACGACGGAACTTGTTACTTCTGCTAATGCGCCATCTGCGTATTTTAGGATGGCAAAGGATAAGTCCTCACATTCCGAATTATCATGCATAACATTGCTTAAAACTGCCGTAACTTCTATTGGAAGCGCTCCTTGAATCCAGTTTATCATATCTATCTGGTGTACTGCATGGTTTAGGGTTGGGCCACCGCCCTCTTTTTCCCATGTTCCGCGCCACCACAAGTCATAATAGCAGTGGGCGCGCCACCACAAAGAGTCTACATGGGCGCAACGCACTTTGCCAGCGATACCACTGTCTGATAACTTTTTTAGCTTGTTGATGATATCTCGGAAACGGTTTTGCGCTCCGCAGGTTAAGATGACGTTATTTCGATTACGGGCATCTATCATTGCATCGCACTCTGCAAGGCAGGTCGCCATTGGTTTTTCCACCAACACATGAATCCCCTTGTCCATACAATCTATGGCAATACTTGCATGGACATATGGAGGGGTACAGTTAGATACCAAGTCAATGTCCACCTCTGCTGCCAACATTTCTTCATGAGACGCAAAAACCATCGCATCCTTTAGCCCAAAGTGTGCTTTTTTCTGCTCCGCTTTTTCTGGATAAATGTCCACCAATGCGACTATTTTACATCTGTCTTTAAATGTTAAGTAACCTTCCAGATGGGATGCGGAAATATTCCCGCAACCAACAATTGCAATTTTTATCATAATGCAATGCACCTCCTGTTTACAATTTTACATTATTGTAGTAGGATTTCCATGTCTTAATTTTAGAAAATTTATTTATTGTAAGGATGTGTGTTAATGGAAAAAGAAACATCATTATGTAAAATGTTTGAAAGGTATTTTATGGTCGGAAATATTCTTTCTCCTGAAGATTTAAACAACCCTCAGACCATGGCACATTATCAGCACCATTACAATGCTGTCACTGCTGAAAACGCAATGAAGCCTATCAACGTAACCTCTGCACCAGAGGTATACAACTTCACAGATGTTGACATGCTGGTAGACTATGCAGAAAAAAATAACATGACTATGATTGGACACACGCTGATTTGGCATGGTCAGTCTGCTCAGTGGCTTAACCGAAATGCAGATGATTCACCGATTCATCGTATGGCTGCCAAAGCCAATATGGAGAAATTTATCAAAACATATGTATCGCGTTATTCTGGCAGGATTTATGCTTGGGATGTAATCAATGAAGTGTTGCGGGATGAAGAAGGTGACTTTAGCGGCAACTGGCGTGAATATTTACGTCGTGAATCTGACAATCCCAAAGCGGTGGGACATTGGTATTTAGCTTATGCCAATGGCGCGGACACTGCCAATGGTGAAAGCGGTGCGGATTTTGTATTTGATGCGTTCTATTTTGCCCGCCGTTATGACCCTCATGCGATACTGTATTACAATGATTATAATGAAGAATTTTTACCAAAATGTGATGCAATCGTACAAATGGTTGAGGATATTAACGAACAGTGGCGCAATCACAAGGATTATGATGGGCGATTTTTAATTGAGGGCATAGGTATGCAAAGCCATCATAACCACATACACACAAAGCTTGAAAATATCCGTTATGCTTTAGAGCGATTTGTAAAAACGGGGCTGAAAATTTCCATAACAGAATTTGACTTTACCTTTGGCTCACCTGACAAACCAGCCAATCCCCTAACACAGGAGCAGTCTAAAGCACAGGCAGAAATGTTTACAGGGCTGTTTAATCTATATATGGAATTTTCAAAACATATTGAACGTGTCACAATCTGGGGGAAAAATGATATGCAAAGTTGGAGAAAATGGGGTTCACCCACTTTATTTGACGGCACATATACCCCGAAAGAGGCTTTTAAGGCACTATCTAACCTAAAATAGAAAGAAAAAGGACGAGGTTAAAACCTCGTCCTTTTATTTACTCTGCAAATAAGCATTGATTAACTTCATACAGCTTTTTAAAAACTTTAAACTGTTTGGCGTATATATCACGAGCAGTAGGTTCGATAATGCGGTTAGTTTTTAGAAATTGTGCCTTGGCTTCTGCAAAATTACTAAATACCTTTGCGCCAACACCAGCAATCAATGCTGCGCCAAAAGCTGGGCCTTCTTCAATATTAAGCACTTGCATTTGCCTGCCGAGAACATCTGCAATAATTTGCCCCCAGATGTGGCTCTTTGCACCACCACCTGTGATATATATTTCTTTAATTTTTGTAAAGGGTTCGATAAGGTCATACATTGCACGAAGATTAAAAGCAACACCTTCCATGACGGCTCTAACCATATCTTCCTTGGATGTTGTATTAGACAGCCCAAAGAAAACGCCGCGTGCGGCTGGGTTTGGCCACGGACAACGCTCACCAAAAAGATACGGTAGGAACACAACGCCGCCAGCCCCTGGCTTTGAACGCTCTGCCAATACATTAAATGCTTCAAAATCCTTTATAGCTACGATATCACGCAGCCAATTTAAGCTTTCACCTGCACACAGCATACATCCCATGGCATAATAACTGTTGGGATAACTATAGTTAAACATATGCACGTCGCCTGTGATATGGGCTGGGACTTTATCAAGCATTGTAACAACCGTTCCAGATGTGCCAATACTGATAATGGTTTGACCCGCTTCAATTGCCCCGTTGCCGATAGCGGCACAGCTATTATCTGCACCGCCGGCGATAACCAATGTATTTTCAGACAATCCTAATTCTGCGGCAAGTTCAGGTAAAACATTGCCCACAATATCTATGCTTTCCAATACTTCAGGTAGGATATCTGCGTTTATTCCAACTTTTTCAATCAACCCACTGCTCCACTGACCCTTTGCCACGTCAAAAAGCATTGTACCTGCTGCATCAGAAACATCTGTTGCAATGCGCCCTGTAAGCTTAAAATTTACATAATCCTTTGGCATGACAACTTTGGCTACTTGTGCAAAATTATCAGGTTCATTGGTTCTTAGCCATAGAATTTTAGGCAAAGTAAAACCTTCTAATGCACGATTGTAAACCATATTTAATAATTTTGCTTCACCACCGACCACTTGGTTAATTTCAGCCACTTGCTGACTTGTGCGCGTGTCATTCCACAAAATCGCTTTACGTATGACGTTGCCGTCCCTATCCAAAAATACTGATGAATGCATTTGTCCTGACGCTGATATTGCCACAACATCACCAGGATTTGCCTCTGTCAAGGCTTTTATGGCTTCTTTTACAGCATTCCACCAAACATCAGGCGATTGCTCTACACAACCACTGCTAGGATAGTCAGGATTATATCCTACGCTTTTTTGGTCAATAATGTTGCCATTACCAATGATGATTGCTTTTACGGAGTTTGTTCCAATATCCAGTCCGATAATCTGCTTCATCACATACGCTCCTAACCAATGATAATTTGGTTTAGCAGACTTTCAAGATATTCCTGCCTACCAGATTTATTGGTTGTGATATCACCCAGTCCAAGGGCATATGCTTCAAGTTCTGCTAATCCAGCTTTTCCACTGATGATATCTGCGCCAATACCTGTTTTGAAACTGGCATAGCGTTCTTCAACAAATTTTTCAATGCGTCCGTCTTTGATGATACGGTCAGCAATTTTAAGACCAAGGGCAAAAGTATCAATACCCGAGATATAACTCAGGAAGATATCTTCTTGGTCGAATGAACCGCGGCGGGCTTTTGCATCAAAGTTAAGCCCACCAGTAGTAAATCCTCCAGCTTTAAGCACTTCCAACATACATAAAGCCGCATCATAAATACTGGTTGGGAATTGGTCTGTATCCCAGCCAAGAAGTAAATCACCTGTGTTTGCGTCAACAGAGCCAAGAATACCATTTTCGCGGGCATATGCAAGCTCATGTTGGAAAGTATGACCAGCCAATGTTGCATGATTTGCTTCAATATTTAACTTAAAGTCTTTCATCAAGCCATATTTTTGTAAAAACGCATGAGCAGTGGCGGCATCGAAGTCATATTGATGCTTCATGGGTTCTTTCGGCTTTGGTTCGATATAAAAGTCGCCTTCAAATCCAATTTTACGCGCATACTCTACCGCCATATGCATGAGACGTGCCATGTTGTCTAGTTCAAAGCCCATGCGTGTGTTCAGCAAAGTCTCGTAACCTTCACGGCCGCCCCAAAATGTATATCCTGTGCCGCCAAGACGCACAGTGATTTCAATTGCTTTTTTAATTTGTGCCGCGGCATATGCAAAAACATCTGCATTTGGAGCTGTTCCTGCACCATGAACAAAGCGTTTATTGCTAAATAAATTTGCTGTTCCCCATAGTAATTTCTTACCGCTTTGCTTCATCATGCCTTCTATTTCATTAACGATAATATCAAGATTTTTATTGCTTTCAGCTAAAGTATCGCCTTCGGGTGCAATATCACGGTCGTGAAAGCAGAAATAGTCCACATCCATTTTATCCAACAGTTCAAAACAAGCATGAACTTTATGTTTGGCATGTTCCATGGAATGTTCTGCACCAAATGATTTATCGGCTGTGCCTTCACCAAACATGTCACTGCCTTCAGCGCAAAGTGTATGCCAATAGCTCAACCCGAATTTAAAGTGTTCGCGCATGGTTTTGCCTGCGATAATTTCATCAGGGTTGTAATATTTGTAGGATAGCGGGTTATCAGATTGACTGCCCTCAAATTTGATTGCTGGAATGGTTTTAAAATACTTGCTCATGATTTCTCTCCTTTAAATTTTTATACTACAGCTGTCATTGGTGATGTCCCATAAAGGGCGCAGCTGCGTGGGTCTGGTTGAGTGAAGCCGATGTGAAGCGTGTGTGTGCCATCTAATGCGTATACATTGCCCTGAGCATCACGCCGAGCAAAAGCGGTTTTAGATAAGGGAATTTCCAAGTCTTTTGACTCTCCTAAGGCAAGCTTGACTGTTTGTATACCACAAAGGGAATACTTTTCTTTTTGTCCTGAAGATTCTGCATAAATCTGCACAGTTTCTATTCCGTAGCGTGTGCCCGAATTAGTGACCCGAACCAAACATTTTTGTCTGTTTGTCTCCAATATTTCCAGTGTAAAGCTTGTATAGCTAAGTCCGAAACCAAAGGGATAAAGTGCTTCGCCATGATAATACCGATATGTGCGCCCAGTCATATTGTAGTCTGCGAAATCAGGCAAATCATCCGTACTGCGATATACAGTGACAGGTAGCTTACCACTTGGGCTTATATGCCCGCTGATAATCTCTGCAATAGCTTTCCCGCCCAGCGCACCAGGATAAAAGGATTGTATGATACCATTGACATGTTCATCTGCCCAGCTTGCTGCCATGGCTGAACCAGAAATAATGACTAATATCACTGGTTTTCCGTCTGCGGCGTTAACCACTTGTTCAAGTAGATATTGTTGTCTGCCAGGAAAATCAAGATGGGGTTTATCACCACTGGAATATTCGTTGCCTACATCACCTTGTTCACCTTCAATGTCTGCGTCAAGCCCCAGACAAATAACCACTGCGTCACTGGCGCGGGTTGCAGCCAATGCTTCAGCAATGCGGTCATCTGGAACAGATAGGTTTGATACCCGCTCCTTGTAGAGGTGACAACCTAATGCGTAATGTACTTGCGTGTTGGTTTCATCAGCAATTTGGTTTATACCGTCCAACACGGTTGCGTATCGGCTGGCAGTTCCATTATAGTTGCCCTCTAGGGCGCGGCGGCTGTCTGCATTAGGGCCGATGACTGCAATTGATTTTAGTTTAGAAAAATCAAGAGGAAGTACACCGTCATTTTTGAGAAGCACTTGGGTTCGGCGAGTGACTTCCATATTAAATTCCTGATGTGCTTTACAATCTACTTTTTCATAAGGAATGTTTACATATGCTGGATTTTCCTTGCCGCCAAGCAATCCCAGTTTCATACGTGCAACAAAAAGCCTTTCAACCGCTTGGTCAATAGCAGATTCGCTAAGTTTTCCTGACTTTACAGCTTCCGCCGCTAATACAAAAACATCGCCGCAACATAAATCACAACCCCGTTGTATGGCAAGCACGACAGAGTCTGTCGGCGAATTGGTAATCCTGTGATGTTTATGGAAATCCTCTATTGCCCAGCAATCACTAACATAGTGACCTTTAAAGCCCCATTTTCCTCTAAGGATATCTTCCATAAGCAGTTTTGAGCCACAACAAGGTTCGTCTAGTGTGCGATTGTATGCGCCCATAAATGCTTCAACATGACCCTCTAAGGTTGCTGCCTCAAAATGGGGTAGGTAGGTATTCCACAAATCATATTCATCACAGATTGCATTAAATGAGTGTCGGTCAGCTTCTGGGCCAGAGTGTACTGCATAGTGTTTGGCACATGCCGCTACTTTAAGTTGGTTTGGGTCGTCCCCTTGCAAGCCTTTAATAAAGGCAACGCCTAAGCGGCTAGTTAAATAGGGGTCTTCACCATAGGTTTCATGCCCTCGTCCCCAACGGGGGTCACGAAAAATGTTGATATTAGGCGACCAAAAAGTTAGTCCTTTGTAAATATCATGGTCGCCTTCCCGCTGATATGCGTGAAACTTAGCTCTTGCTTCATCAGAAATCACTGTAGCTACTTCTTTAAGCAACCCTGGGTCAAAAGTAGCCGCTAATGCCACTGCTTGAGGGAATACTGTAGCTGTCCCGCTACGGGCTACACCGTGAAGCCCCTCGTTCCACCAGTTATACGCAGGTATCCCTAGTCTTTCAACGGCAGGTGCTTTATGAAGCATTTGAGAAACTTTTTCCTCCAGTGTCATTTGCGCAATAAGCTCACGTGCTTTTTCATTGTAATGCATGATAATCAACTCCTTATCTATGGTTGCACCGAAGACGGTGGTACACCTTTATGTTTTTTAAACAGGCGGCTGAAATAAAAAACATCACTAAAGCCACATTTAAGTGCAACTTCAGTGACATTCCACTTGCCTGTATGTAGCATTCCTTCTGCATAATTAAGCCTAATCATATTTAAGTAATCCCGAAAGGCAGTCTTAGTTTCTTTTTTAAAGAGCGAACCAAAATATACAGGGTTAAGGGATACCTCGTTTGCTACTTCTGATATGGAAATAGGTTCTGCATAATGGTTAGTAATATAGCGAATAGCAGTTTTAACACGTGAATCTAGGTTACATGTGTTTGCATCATAAACCAGCATTTCCATAATACGCTGTAAAATAAGCATAAATCGGGCACGGGCGCGCATGGTATACCCTGGGCTTCTCCAGAGCCAATCATCATTCATTTTTTTAAACTGCAAAATCAAATCGTCATTGATACCAATGTGAGACATAAGCGGCAATGGCACAGATAGGTGTTTATGTTGGGGAGAATGCAAATGGAAATTTGTAGCGAAGCAGGCAAATTTTCCTTGGGGGGGGGAACTTATGGCAGAACGATTAGAGTTTCTGGGAATACATAAAATATCCCCCGTCTCAACCAGCAACTTTTCGTTATTGATGGTGTATGTAACTTTTCCATCGATGATGTATGTTAAATCGATAAAGTCTGTTTGTGACGGAATAATCATCCAATTAGGTGTGTTGTTACGATATATAAAATATTCAATAACAGGTATTGCATTGTTGAAATCATCTATACTCATTATCACAAACTCCTCACATTGTTGGCATATTTACTAAATACAAAAACTTTTGAGTTAGTCCATGTAATTCAAAATCTTACAGTATTATCATACTACACATGATTTCGATAGTAAAGAAAATATTGAAAGAAGGTGTTTCTATTGTTCGGATATCATGCATGGATTCAATCAGATAAGGTGAGTTCTGCACCGACAGTGAGCGGCCCAGAGTGTTTTGCTTTGGAAGAATGCAAACAGGTATTTAAAGGTCTTAAAGATGCACCGAATATCAGCTTGAGTATATCTGATGCATTGCCCTTGGAAGCCTATACCTTGGTAGGTTGCCATGACAATGTTCACATTACTGGCGGGGATGAGGCAGGGCTTTTATATGGTGTTTATGGATTGCTTTTTCATATCCGAAAAGGCGGGCGTTTGGATAATTTAAACTTAACGGAAAAACCTGCTGTAAACAGACGTATTCTAAATCATTGGGATAATCCAGATGGAAGTGTAGAACGGGGTTACGCTGGAAAATCTCTATTTTGGCAAAATGGTCGCATTGGTTATAATCTTGACCGTTTAAGGGATTACGCCAGATTATTAGCGTCTATTGGTATCAATCAAATAAGCGTGAATAATGTCAATGTCAACGCACTTGGGGCACAGCTTCTCACAGAGGATGGATTAAAAGACTTAGCAAAAGTTGCTGATGTTTTCCGTCCGTTTAATATAAAGATTATTATTTCCGTGCATTTTGATAGTCCTGTTATCGTAGGCGGGTTGCGTACATCAGACCCAGTCGATGAAAAGGTTGCGCGTTTTTGGACAGACGCTGCTGCGCGGGTATATCGGTATATTCCAGACTTGGCAGGTTTCCTTATGAAAGCAGATTCAGAGTTTAGAAGCGGGCCCACGGCTTTAGGGCGTACTCAGGCAGAGGGCGCGAATGTCATTGCCAAAGCCCTTGCGCCTTTTAATGGCACAATTTATTGGCGTTGCTTTATATATGATTGCACACAGGATTGGCGTGATACGGTTACAGACAGACCCAAGGCAGCTTATGATTATTTTTACCCCCTTAATGGATGTTTTGATGAAAATGTTATCATTCAAATTAAGAATGGCCCAGTAGACTTTCAAGTCAGAGAACCAAATTCTCCACTACTGGGTGCTATGGATAAGACGCGTCAAGCATTGGAGTTTCAGATTGCTCAAGAGTATACAGGACATCAAATAGACCTGTACAACTTGGCAGTGCATTGGGAAGATGTGTTTGAACATCCTATTACAGAAGCGCGCAATACCCGTGACTTAATCGGTCAGGAAGTAGACGCAATTGTAGCCGTGTCAAACACGGGTGATGATGAAAACTGGTGCGGTCATTTGCTGGCACAGTCCAATTTGTATGCCTTTGGGCGAATGGCTTGGAATCCGGCACTGACAGCCGCTCAAGTTACACAGGAGTGGATTCACCTGACCTTTGGTGCAAACCCAAAACTAAAGCCATTATTGGATATGATGTTAAAATCTCGTGATGTATTTGAAAAGTATAATGCGCCTTTGGGTATAGGATGGATGGTGACACCACACACCCACTATGGGCCTGATGTGGATGGTTATGAGTTTAGTAAATGGGGTACGTATCATCGGGCGAATCATGAAGCGATAGGTATTGACAGAACCCGCACAGGTACTGGATATACTGCCCAGTATCATCCTTATGTGCGTGATATGTATGAAAACAAAGAAACCTGTCCTGAAAATATGTTGCTGTTCTTCCATCGCTTGCCTTATAGCTGTCGCTTAAAAAGTGGTAAGACCCTATTGCAATATATTTATGACACCCATTTTGAAGGTGCAGATGAAGTAGATGATTTCATTAAAACTTGGGAATCTTTGAAAGAATATCTGTCAGAAGAAGCTTACACTACTGTAGCAGAACGACTTTTAAGACAACAAGTTAATGCAAGGCAGTGGCGCGATGTCATTAACACCTATTTTTATCGCAAGACAGGCATTCCCGATGAGGCAGGTAGAAAAATTTATTGCTAAAATTTTATATTTTTTCGCTGGTTTATTATACATGTAGCCTAAAATCTTTAGAAATTGCAAATTTTTTTCAGATAATCTATGTGCATTTGCTGTGAAATAGCATAGCATTATGATTAAATTATGTAAAAAATCATAATGAATGCGTGCAAGCTTAGAAGGGGTGGCGCACTGATGAATAGGTCATCGGAAAGTTCAATGGGCAATTTTAAATCTTATATGCAACGGCATTGGGGTCTTTACGCAATGTTAATTTTACCTATTGGGTTTTTTGTTATATTTAGCTATTTACCTATGATTAACCTCTTAATCGCCTTCATGACAAATAACATATTTATTCCAATTACGACTGCACCTTGGGAGCGTTGGGTAGGGTTAGCTAACTTTAGATGGGCACTTGACAATATTCAATTTAGGCAAGCCGTAAGCAACACGCTTATGTTTAGCTTCCTAGACCTTGTGATAGGTTTCCCAATGCCTATTATACTGGCACTTTTGCTGAACGAATTAAAATTTAAGGTATTTAAGCGAGTAACGCAAACCATATCTTATATGCCTTTCTTCCTTTCATGGATATTAGTAGGCGGTTTAATGCTTAGGCTGTTTCAAACTCAAACAGGCGCAGTGAATAATATATTCATGAATATTGGTTTTGGTCCCGTCCCCTTTCTAACGTCCAGCAATCACTGGATATTTACCAATGTATTTACCGCAATATGGCGAGGGCTTGGGTGGAACACAATTATTTACTTAGCTGCAATTACAGCAGTCAATCCAGAACTATACGAAGCGGCTGAAATGGACGGTGCGACCAGACTAAAGAAGATGTGGCATGTCACCTTGCCAGGTATACGTCCTGTCATAGTCACCCTGCTGATTTTGACCCTTGGTGGAATAATGGGTGCGGATATGGCGAGATTCCTTGCTACAGAAAATCATTTGGTAAGAGATGCATCAACTGTATTACCCATATTCGTGTTTCGTTGGGGACTAGAAGGCGCACAGTACCACCGTGCAGCGGCAGTAGGTCTTATTGCATCAGTAATCAATTTGATAATATTATTCAGTGCTAATTTTACGTCACGTAAAATAACTGGCAATGGTCTTTGGTAGAAAGGGGGATAAGTATATGAGGAAAAAGGGTAAGTTAAAGCGTGCCACTATTGGCGATTGGATTATTGTTTTTGTAATGATTCTTTTGATTCTAACGTGTATATTGCCGATTATGACTGTAGTGGCGACTTCTCTCAGTGACCCTACTGCCGTTATGCGAAGGGATGTAACATTTCTGCCTGTAGGTTTTAATATAACGGCCTATGTGGATGTTATAAATGACAGTAGATTTATGTGGTCACTTGCATGGACAGCCATTATCACCCTCATTGCAGTTGTAGTTAATTTAGCAATGACTGTGTTGTGCGCATATCCTCTGACATACGATTCTTTAAAGGGACGTAAGATAATTACAGTTTTGATTATCTTCACAATGTACTTTGGTGCAGGTTTGATTCCTACATTTATACTCTTTAGGACTTTGGGACTCTTAGATAATCCAGCTGTACTTATTTTACCGGGTATGATTAGCGTGTTTTTCATGATAATTATGCGTAACTTTTTTATAGGTATTCCTGAAAGCTTAAAAGAGTCAGCAGAAATGGACGGCGCAGGCCCGCTCACTTGTTTGGTAAAAATCTATTTGCCTTTGTCTACACCTGTTCTTGCAACAATAGGTCTTTTCTACGCTGTAGGCCGTTGGAATGGTTTTATGGATGCGCTATTTTTCTTGCCATCTGCCAGTGAATATCATCCTATACAATTGTTATTATACAATATTTTACAGAATATTACGGCGATAGACCCTATGGATCCAGGTGACGTTGCTCAACCGGGTATGGGTACTGTAACGGAGTCTGCTGCAATTGTTATTGCAATGGTACCTATATTGTGTGTGTATCCTTTTGTACAGAAATATTTTGTTTCAGGTGTTACGCTTGGCGCGGTTAAAGGTTAATAAAACCCGTTAAGATGCCACAATAAAGTTGAGTTTCAAAAAAAGTTAGGAGGATTTTTATGAAGAAATTTGTGAAATGGTTATCCTTTGCCGCCGTACTTACAGCCATAATGGCTCTCACTGCTTGCGGCGGCGCAGATGACACGACACCCACTGCAGCTGATGTAAGTGGTACACCTGTTGCACCAGTGGAAACCCCTGCACCGGGTCAAGAAATTGATGTTGAGGTCGATGCGGCTGACCCAAGGTTAGCACAGCATGGCTTGGATGAGAATTTGAGGTTTCTTGAAACACAAACTATTTCAACTGTCATTTGGGACCGTTCTCATGAGCGTATGCCTGACATGAGTAGCAACGGTTGGACTGATTGGATGCAGGCACAACTTTTAGAAGACCACAATATCAACTTGGAATTTGTTGTTGTTCCTCGTTGGGAACAGCAACCTTTTACCACAATGCTTATTGGTGCAGGAAACGCACCTGATGTAACCTTTCACTTCGGTGGGTTGGCATTGACCCGAACCTTTGCAGAAATGGGTGCGATTATGGATATTGCGCCGCTTCTGGAAAGATACGGTGATTGGCTACCTAATATGTATGGCTTCTTGGGTGAAAATGTATATTACAATGTTAACCCTGAAACCGGTCAAAATTTTGCTGTCTCCAGCCGCCGTACTGAAATTATGCGTCAAAATACCTTTATTCGTGAAGATTGGCTTAACACATTAGGTATGGCTCCACCTACAACCCTTCAAGAATTTGAAGACGCGTTGATTGCATTTAGGGACAATGCAGAACTTTTGCTTGGCGATGATGCAGATATGATGGTTCCAATGTTTATGGATGGCGATGTTGGCTGGGCCATAGGAACTTTAGTCGAATCATTTATTCCCGATGCCATTACTGAGCGTGAGTGGTATAGATATGGTTTTGATGATAGACGATTTATGCACCCTACAACAAAAGAGGCTGTACGTATCATAAACAGATGGTTTAATGAAGGTCTTATTTTCCAAGAGTTTGCTTATGGTGAAGCTGGAACTTTGATGGATGACCTTGTAAGACTTGGTGTGGTTGGTGCGCAAATTGCCAACTGGGATATGCCTTTCCGTGCCGGTGCAGACCAGCAAATTGTCACAATGCGTGAACATCGCGGCCCAGAAGCTAACTTTATCACCATTACACCATTCCCCAATGATGCAGGCAATAGAATCATGTTTGCATTCCCATATGCAGACCGTCAAATCTTGCTTCCGCAAAACAACAGAAATCCTGTAGCTTCTTTGCTTTACATTGATTGGCTTAGTCGTCAAAGCACAAGAGATTTCCTTGCGTTTGGCATAGAAGGTGTACATCATGTGGTTGAACCAAACGGTGCTTTGCGCATTTTGCCCACAGATGAACTTCCTGACAATATGATTTTTGCCGCTGTTAATAATTTTGACATCAATCCTGTTGCTAATGGTTTCGACCTTGGTGACAATGAGCGTACAGTGGCGACACTTGCATTAGCTTATGCTGGCATTGATGCGTCGGCTATCATGGAAGCCCGCAGCACTTCGTTGAATGCGGCTAGAGTATGGCGTACTGTGGTATTGCGCACAATAGACGCAGAAGAAGGTATGTCTACACCTCTTAATGAGTTCCGAGACACGGTTTTACACAATGCGGTAACAGCTTCTGTAGACCAGTTTGATACTGTATGGGATACTATGTATGCACAATATTTGGCAATGGGCGGTCAAGCCATCATAAACGAACGTGACCAAGCATGGGTTGAGGCCTTTGGTGATGTAGACTTTATGCCTGGTTGGACTGGCTGGTAAATATAAAAGTAAGTCATATTAAGTTATGCAAAAAAGTGCCGTTCATCAAATGACGAACGGCACTTTTCTTAATCATTATAACAAAGTGAGGAGATAAAATGATTTGTTTACCTAATTTTTTTAGTGATGGTATGGTCATTAGACCAACAACACGTATTTGGGGGCGCGCCCTACCAGAACAGCAGGTAGAGATTCAGTTTTTAGATAGGGTTTATGAAGTTATGTCTGGGGCTGATGGAAAGTTTGAAGTAGTTGTGACAGGCACAATTGGCGGGCCTTATACCATGCATATTGGCGATAGAATGATTAAAGATATTTATGTAGGACGGCTATGGCTTTGCGGAGGGCAATCTAATATGGAAACCCCTCTGAGCCGCGTAAGTGCATTGCTTCATGCGCATATTCAAGAAGATAATCGTATCAAGGTTTTTCAAGTGGAAAAAGGACTGTGCTTTGACGCACCTGCAAAAAGTGTAAACGGTATGTGGTGCAATGCAAGCGGTGAGTTTTTGAATCACTTGTTTGCTGTGCCTTATTTTTTTGCGCGAGCATTGCTGGAAAATGACCCAACACCTATTGGGTTAATCAATGTAGCCGCTGGCGGTACGCCTATTGAGGGATGGTTGCCTGAGGAAATTATTAAAACTTTTCCAACACATTATGAAAGACTGGTTGAGGTTAATACATCGGGTTTTGTTGAGAACTTGACTTGTGAAAGTGATAGCCGTATTCAAAAATGGTATGAAACACTGATATCTAATGACAAGGGGTTGGCGGAAGATTGGTTCAACACAGATTATGATGACAGTGGATGGAATAGCCGTATGCTATTAGACAACAGCGGTTTTGACCATGGGGTGGTTTGGCTTCGGAAAAAGATTTTTCTTGAAAGTTCGGAAGGTGTATTTGCCTTAAATTTTGGACGTGTTGTTGACAGTGTTAAAGTGTATATCAATGGCGAATTGGTGATTACAGTAGATTATCAATATCCGCCTTGTATATGCACTATACCTGCGGGAATTATAAAAACTGGAGAAAACTTGATTGCTGTTCGGGTGGTTGGAGAAAGTCAACCCCTTAAATTTATCCCAGGGAAAGCATACGAATTGATTAGTGCAGGGATACGCGTTGATTTAAGTGGGGAATGGAAATGGCAGATTGGATGCCGTATGCCACGAATGGAGCCAAGACCTTGGTTTTATAACTATCCTTGCGGTGTATATAATTTTATGCTTGCCCCTGTCCTTGACATGCCTGTTGATGGGGTTATTTGGTATCAAGGCGAATCCAATACTTCAAACCCCCATGAATATAGTCAGCTTTTTACGCATTTTATCAATCATGTACGAACACGGCAGGTTGCGGAATTGCCTATTATATATACTCAACTTGCCAACTTTATTGACCCATCTGAAACTGACGGGGAAAATTGGGCTATTTTACGCGAGCAACAACGTACTTGCTTAAATTTGCCAAATACAGCCATGGCAGTTGCAATTGATTGTGGTGAGTGGAATGATTTACACCCAATGGACAAAAAAACAATAGGGGAACGCTTGGCATTATGTGTTCGGCGATTGGTATATAAAGAATCAGTTGTTTCAGACGGTCCAAAAGCTATAAAAGCAAAAAGCCGCCAAGGGCGGCTTACGGTTTATTTTGAATATGGACAGGGATTATGGGCTAAAGGCGGACACCCTCTGTTGGATGTGGTGGATATGGATGGTTTTGTGCATAGGGTATTTGCCAAAATTGAGGACAATACTTTAGTTGCCCAGATAGGCTCTGTCAATGTGAGCAGTGTTCGTTTTAACTGGAATGATTGTCCAGCAGTTGTGGTGTATAATGCATATAATTTACCAGCCTCACCTTTTCATATCAAAGTCAATACCTCTAATTTGAAAGTAGTTCATCCAGCTCTTGTGATACTGCCATAGGTTTGGCAGAAAGTTTTGCAAAAATGTCCTCTATCTTCCCGCCCAGCCCCACTTCATACAGGTCAATGCCAAATACTGTGTTGTCTGATAAAATGGGTTTTAATTCAACGGATTTGCCAAAGGGTAATCCGTGAAGCATATTAAATGTCTTGGGCAGTTGAGGGTCAGGGCTTAATTCCATTATTTCGCCACCATCATTAAAGCCCATGCGATAACGTAGCCATAGGGCAATAAATATAGGAATAGCCTCTAAACGGGACAAATCTTGGGGTTTGAGGGATTTTAAAGTTTCGCCAAAGCGTATGGGAATTTTTTGTGATGTATCACACGCAATTCTTTCTGGTGTATCGGGGATAAACGGATTAGGAAAACGCTCTGTTAATACCTCATTTAAGAAGCTTGATGGGTTTATTATCTTAGGGTCAGATACCACAGGGAGAGCTTCTTCTGCCGCAGTTTTGATGAGCTTTACTAAGCGTTTATCCTTCATACATTCTGCTATGGTAGGCAGGTTTAATAACATGCCAGATATAGCTAAAATAGTATGCAATGGATTAAGACAAGCACATACTTTCATTTGGTCAACCTTGCGGACAGTTTCTCTATTGGTCATATACACCCCAGCTTTTTCTAACGGAGGGCGGCCATTTGGAAAATCATCTTCAATCACAAGATATTGGGCAGATTCTGCGTTGACAAAAGATGACACAAAAGTATGCTTGGCTGTTTTGTGTATGGTCAGGTCTTTCAAGCCTTCTCTAGCCAATATTTCAGCAACCTCTTCAGATGGGCGGGGCGTAATTTTATCTATCATTGTCCATGGGTAGCTCATGGATTTTACATAAGTAATAAATTCAGCAGGTACACTGTTATTTTTCTTCCATGCTTGTGCAATTGTGAGTACTGCATTGGCAAGGCGTGTACCGTTCTCTGCAAAGTTATCCATTGATAATAGTGCAAGGGGTTTGCCGCTTTGATTAAAGCGGCTAAATAACCCTGCGACAACCTGCTCTAAGGTGGTGATGGCGTTTAATGGCGAATCACAAACTTTATCAGAATCAACAATATATCCTTTTTCTGTAATGATGGTACTAATGATTTGAAGGCTTTGTTGTGATATTATCTGACACAATCTTTGGGTATCACTGTAAAAAGCATCTGCAACACTGGCAATTACACGTTTCTTCATTGAACCATCAGCATGAAGGGTAACACCTAAACTTATGTTATCGAAGGGGGTAAAGGCTTTGGTTATAATTTCTTCATCATAGCCTTCATAAACCAGAATACCCGTATCTGTCAATTCGGCATCAAGCAAGTCTTGCTGTACTCCTGCCACGAGTATACGAAAAATATTACCAGCACCTACTTGTAACCATGTAGGTGCTTCTTTAGTAGATTGTATCATTTGGTGGATATCAAACTTAGGCAGACTGTAATCTACAGCCCATTCGCATTCCCTTGAGCGACTTGCCCATTCTCTGTTTAATCTCATTGATATGCTCCTATCTCTATGCTTTAATCGCTTCCCAAAGCCCTAATAAGTAATTTGCTCCTATTGCACGATCGTATAGTCCGTAACCAGGGCGGCCTTTTTGGGTTGTTTCATCCCAAATCATTCGTCCATGGTCTGGACGAATCCACCCGTCGAACTTTACGTCGTAAAATGCTTTCATAATGTCATACATGTTTAAAGACCCCATGGAGGATAAATGTGCCGATTCATAGAAGTCCGTATCGTTTTCAAATTTCAAATTACGTACATGGGCAAAGTGAATACGCCCTTCTGCACCAAATTCTCGAATCATAGCAGGAATATCAGCACCCTTTTTTGCGCCCAATGAACCTGTACATAGGGTTAAACCATTATATTGGCTGGGATTAAGAGCCAAATAGCGACAAATATTTTCACGGCTGATAATGAGTTTTGGTAAACCGAATATCGGTAGAGGAGGGTCATCTGGGTGGACAGCCATTTTGATATCTAGTTTTTCTGCATGAGGAATGATTGCATCTAAAAAATATTTCATATTGGTGTAAAATGTTTCTGTAGTCATGCCCTCGTAGGCTCTTAGTGCTTCATTGATTTTTTTCATACGCTCTGGTTCCCAGCCTGGCATTTCATAAGTTTCAGATTCTTTGGCGTATCGTTCTGCAAGGGCTTCAGGAGAAATATTATTTATAAAGTTTGCTTCATAACGCATGGTATTTGAACCGTCAGGCAGGTCGTAATACAAATGACTCCGTGCCCAATCAATGACTGGCATCATATTGTAACAGATACACTTGATACCATATTTTGATAGCCGTTCCATGGTTAATATATAATTTGTAATTTTCTCATCGCGGCTGGGCGCGCCTAGCTTTATATCCTCATGGATATTCACACTTTCAATGACATGAATGTCAAGCCCTGCGTCAGTAATGGTGTCCTTCATCGATTTTATGCGTTCTTCTGGCCAAGCTTCCCCTGCTGGAATGTCCAACAGGCTACTTACCACGCCTGTAACACCAGGTATCTGCCGAATGTTTTTAAGGCTTATTGGATCCTGTCCTTCACCAAACCATCGGAATGTCATTTTCATACGCATTACCTCCTGAATAGATTTTCAAAAATTTATAGTGTATTTAGCGTTGAAATCATTATAGTGTAAAAAAAGAATTTGTGCATAAAAGTATTATAACAATATTCATAAAATTTGTCTTATAAATTTAAAAAAAGTGCTTATCACTTTGATGATAAACACTGTAGATATAATGCTAAGGAATGCAAAATAAAAAGGCAAAAAATAACTTAAAAGGTTTGTAATAATTTACACTGCCAATCAAATCTTTTATCGCTCTATTTGGTACTCACCACGTTGGATTACTTCGTAGTTGCCAAATGCCTTACAATTACTGTTATTCATACCATACTATTTTCTCTCAACTTAAATTTGACAAACTTCCCATGCAATAAAAAAGGCTGATTTCCTACGGAAACATAGGAAAATCAACCTCTTCATCTTGACAGGAGCAGAAGGACTTGAACCCTCGACATCCGGTTTTGGAGAATGCTAAACGTGCGTTCGAGAATCTAGCAAAATCGAACCCTCGACCAAGGTATCGTCAGTTCGCCCGGCGACGTTTCAGCGACGAAAAGGTTTGAAAAGTTGCCAGAGCAAACACCAACAAAATGCAAGCAGAAAACATTTTGAATGAAAAAGCTAAACAAGCTACCTTATTTCAATTGATTTTCCTCTCCGAATTTCTCTTGCATCCAACGTAAATTAAACGCTTCAGTGGCATCTTCGTAATCATCAAAATGTAATGTCGGCTTATTACCTCCGATTACACAATAAACATCTCTCTCTCGTGCGCCTATTTTCAGAAGTCTACAGTTCCCTTCATTTCTAATTACTTCAGATTCTCCAAAATCCATTCAATCTCCCCACTTCAAGTTACTTTTTTATTAACTTGATTAGCAATGCCGCACCTAACAATAAAGTCGTACCTTTTAATGCACCTTTTACTATTTTTCCAGCCGCTTTGAAATCTTCATTTTGTTCATCAATCTTTGCCTTTTCCTCTTCTGTTTTGTTCTTTTTGGCAAAATGAGCAATCCCATCAAAAAAATCATCACCATTGCCAATAGTTTCTGCTGCATCATTTAATAAGTTTCCAATCCCAGAATCCACCAACTTAAAATCCCCTACTTTTTCTTAGATTTTATCTTTTCAGCTTCTTTGCGAAGTGTCCCTAGCTTTTTATCCGAGCGAGTATCTCGTCCATCTGGGTTTCTAATTGTACCTGGTGCTACACCTAATTTTTCTTCTAAGCTACCCACTGTAATGTCACTCCGAATTTTTCGAGCCATTAATTATCCCTCTCCTCTAAGAACCTGTTTAGTATCTGCAATGACTTGTAGTTAATAGCATTAGGAACTCCGTCGCTGTCGTCGTCGCTTACTCACAAATCCATGTAATCACTGGTTTGGTTACTGTAATTTAGCGTCCATTCAACGCCATAACAGATGAAATCAATTGAGAATACCTACAAACGCATGATATCTGCTACCTAAAATTGGTAGGCTTTCAATGTAGTAAAAAAGGCTGATTCCCTACGGAAACCTAGGAAAATCAACCTTTACATTTTTACAGGAGCAGAAGGACTTGAACCCTCGACATCCGGTTTTGGAGACCGACGTTCTACCAACTGAACTATGCTCCTAGGTGAGACAGGGGGATGTCTCACAGGTGTTATTATAAAGATGTCATGCAAAAATGTCAAGAAGATAATGGGTTTTCATGCAACTTTTTTGTATTTCAACTCACAAGCATTTGTGTTGCATACAATAACAAAAAACCTGGTGCGCCAAGTAGCCCTACAACCATTGCTGTAACTGCGTTTATACCCACAGCTAATCCCATTCCTGCAAATAGGAAGTTGAAAAGCAGAATGCCGCCAATGCCAAGGGCTATATTACGAACTACGCCCAGAAGCCATTTGAATTGGCGAGTGTATATAAGATATGCAAAAAATCCAAAGCCTAGTGCAGCAACTAACCACATCGTTGCACTCATGATATACCGCCTTTAGCCATCTGTTTATGTTTAAACATCATAATAAATCCACGCCCCCCACAATGCCTTTTTCCTTACATAGATTTAAATAGTATTTGTATTTTAGGTTGGCTGCTTTGAGTTCATAAATGAGACTGTCTACTAAAATTGCATCGGTTGTATGGTCGAAGCAATTATGTAGAAAATCCATATCGCTTTTGACCGCTTCTAGTGCTGCTACAATTTCCATGTCTTCACGGCTTAACCGCTTGGAATTTGCCTGTTTTTTCTTTGATTTTGGAAACACTGATACCCCGCCCCATCTACCAGCCTCTGGTGAACTTATAGGATATGCTACTGATTGCAATGCGTTCGCCATAAAGTATTCTCCTTTAGTGTAAATTTGTCCTACTAATAAATATAGTCCAAATCAAGGAAAAATATTCCAATTATTCTATCACCCATTCATTTATTCCTGCAAAGATGTGGTCTGGAGCAGGGTTTATATTGTTAATTATTCGGGAATTTGTTAATACTGCTGAATGACGAAAGGCTAAACCGATAACAGGCAGACGCTCTGTGAATGATTGCTGAAATTGTGATACGGCTTGTAGATATGCATTTTCTGTAGAGGCAATAATCATGCTTGAAAAATGGCTTTCCAACACTGCGTCATGCTGGAATAATCCACCGCTTTGAAATAAAAATTGCATGTCTGGTGCAAAAGGCAAGTTTGCACCACCTATAAAAAGGTCAAAATCATGACTGTTTAGCCGTTCAAAATATTCATCAGAGGAAAGGATTTCTACTTGAGCAGGTACACCTGCGTCTATCAAGCTTGCGGCTAAACGCCCAGCCATACTAACTCTTTGGGGATTTTCTGCATTCACTAAAATCACCAATGGTTGAAATTGACCAAGTGTTCCTAGTAAAGCAGACGCGCGAGCAGGGTCAAAAGTTGGGGCTGTTATATCGCTTGCCGCCCAGCTGTGGGGGTGAATGGGTGTGATAGATGGCACAGCGTGTGCCATATATACAGCATTGACGGCTTCGTGAATATCAAATGCATGGGCAATGCCTTGGCGTGTGTGAATGTCACGAAAGATAGGATTGCGAAAATTAAAACCAATAAATTCAAAATACATTGCAGAAAAAACTTCATATCTAGGGGTACGGGCAGTATGATGCTGCGCCCATTCTGTAAGAGGAAGACGAATTGCGTCTATGCGCCCACGGTCAAAAGCATATAAATCCGTTTCGGTGTTGGGAAGAAAAATGACTTCAATTTCTTCTATTTGTGGACGGCGGCGAAAACTGGTGTTGCTTCGGTGCAAAGTGATACTTCGGATTGGCGTGTGTTCATAAAAAACAAATAATCCATTGCCGATTGGATTCATGTTGCGCTCACTTTGAGGATTGGTTTCACCACTGTACAAATGCTCAGGAATGATGGGGAAATTTAACGCATAACCTGATGTTATGGATGCTTGTATAAATGTGATTTGTACAGTTTTTGCATTGATGCGCTCCATACTTGCGATATTTTGCACATTGGCGCGATAAATTGCTTGGATAGGCGCTGTTCGCAAGGTTTCAACAGAGAAAATCAAATCGTCGGAAGTCACGGGTATACCATCACTCCAAATGGCATCATCACGGATTGTTACCATTACGCCGGAAAAATCAGATGCAAAGTCTAGTGATGCAAGATGACCTGTAATACGCAGTTCATCATCTAAAATTGCCAGAGGCTCAAAAATAAGGCGCAAGATTCGCGCCACAGTGACATCTTCATTTAAAAGTGGATTTAATGTCATTGGCGGACGCATGTGAAGGCGCAGGACTTCATCTGCTTCTACCATACCCATGAAGTATGCGTCTATGGGTACAGTTTCGGTATCAAGCACTTCTTCGTATTCATCATACAGCCCAGCATCTACAGGTGCTGGCTGTGTCATACCTGATGGACCTATGCGCAAATGGTCTCCGCCACAGGATGTTAAAAAAAATATAAGTATAGAAAGTGTGATGAGCAATTTCATTAGGGGTTCGTCCTTCTGGTGAGTGTCAAGATGATATTGTAGATACGCCTATTAAAGTGTACGCGGCGTAGATAATTATATGTTTCAGGAAAAGGGATAGTGTGGATATTTTCTCCATCATGTGAAAAATCAGGGTCAGAAAGCCAGCGATTGACATTACCGCGTCCTGCATTGTATGCCGCTAAAGCGTTATCGATATTGCCATCAAAAAGATTAACTAGGCGATTTAAATAAAAACTTCCCATGGCAATATTCGTTTCAGGTTGCCATACATCTTCTGGATGAAAATTAGTCATTCCCATTTGTTGGGCGATGTCTTCCGCAGTTGCTGGCATAAGCTGCATAAGCCCTTGGGCACCACGGTGAGATTCTGCACCTTGTCTAAAGCTGCTTTCTGCCATAATGACAGCCAAAATCAGCGCGGGTTCAAGGTCTCCTGTGTGTTCATGCACTATATCAAGATATCTCACAGGAAAGCGAATATTTATTGCCATCAATCCTGCAATGATAGATAAAATGACCATAGCAAGTAATACCCATTTTTTCATAGAAGCTCCTTACTTATGCTTTGGCGCAACGTAGTTAAATCACTATTGTTTTCAATCACTACATCTGCATGAGGTCGTAAAAATTCATCGCCTTTACGGCTTTGCAGACGGTGTTTTGCAGTGATTTCATCTATGTTGTCCCTGTTTATTATGCGGGTTATTCGTGTTGGCTCTGATGCGGTGACTAAACATGTTATTGTGCAAATTGCGTTTAAACCTGATTCGATTAACAAAGGTGCATCTATGACTGCAAAATTGTATTTACCAGAAGCTTTTGCTTCTTCTATATGTGTCATGATTTTTGCTATGACATGTGGATGGATGATTTGCTCTAGTCTTTCTAGTTTCGCCTTATTTTCTGTGCCAAATACCAACGTGCCTAGTGCGCGGCGGTTTATTTCATTATTATTCTCATCATCCAAAATGCCCTTGCCGAAAAATTTTACAATTTCGGCGTAGGCATTTTCACCTTTGCCCATGACTTCGTGGGCTAATTTGTCAGCAGTAATTACAAAACCACCATGAGTTTCTAATATTTTTGCCACGGTACTTGTGCCGCTGCCGGTTATACCTGTTATACCTATGATTAGAAAATTATTTTGTGTCATACCAACTGTCTCCTGTATTGACATCTGCCACAAGGGGTACGGATAAAGCGATTACATTTTCCATTTCCTCTTTTAGTATATGCCGTACTTTCTCAACTTCTTCCAATGGTGCTTCAAGCAGTAGCTCGTCATGAACTTGTAAGATGATTTTTGTATGCAAGTTTTCGCGCTTTAGGCGATTTGCAACGTTTATCATCGCAATTTTTATAATATCGGCAGCACTTCCTTGAATGGGCATATTCATCGCCACCCGTTCGCCAAAGGAACGCATATTGAAGTTTGAAGACTTTAGTTCTGGTAAGGCACGGCGGCGATTGTATATGGTGGCAACAAAACCATCATTTTTTGCATTTTTGATAGTGGTGTCCATGTATGTTTTTACGTTTGGATATTTTTCAAAATAACCTTGAATATACCGCTCTGCCTCTTTGACAGGAATTTTTAAATCGTCACTTAAACCAAATGAAGAAATGCCATAAACTATGCCGAAATTTACAGCCTTTGCATTATTTCGCTCATCAGATGTGACATCTTCTGGGGCAATACCTAGAACTTGAGAAGCCGTTAAACGGTGAATATCTTGGTCTTCCTTGAATGCTTTAATGAGTACTTCGTCACCTGAAATATGCGCCAGAAGCCGCAGTTCTATTTGGCTATAGTCAGCATCTATAAAGGTCATACCCTCTGCCGGAACAAAAGCTTTGCGAAGTTCCCGCCCAAGTGCTGTACGCACAGGGATATTTTGCAGATTTGGTTCCGCACTGGATAACCGTCCTGTGGCGGTCAAAGCCTGGTGGAAAGTTGAATGTATGCGGGAAGTTTCATCTTTTATAAGGGGCATAAGACCGTCTATATAGGTTGATTTTAGTTTTGAATGGGTGCGGTATTCAAGAATCAATGGCACAAGGGGATGTTTGGTCACGAGTTTTTCCAATACATCAGCGGCAGTTGAGTAACCTTTTTGCGTTTTCTTTCCACCTCTTAACCCTAGTTTTTCAAAAAGGATTGTGCCAAGCTGGGCTGGGGAGTTTATGTTAAATGCTTCCCCTGCAAGTTCATAAATAGCGGCGGTTAGCCCTGTTAATCGGTCATTCATGATTTCATCAAAGGCTTTTAGCGTGGATTTATCTACTTTTATGCCGATTGTCTCCATGTCTGCCAACATGTGCGCTAATGGAAGCTCCATATTGTAAAATAAGTCCGTTTGATTAGATTCTGCTAGTTTTGTTTCCATGATGGGACGCGCACGGAAAATACAGTCTGCCACACGTGCGGCGTAATGAGCGATTGTCGTTTCAGATAAGTCTGCGGCACTTCGGCGGTCTTTGCCTCGCTTGCCTTTGTTATCTAAAATATCTTCAAAAGTAGGTATGGCTTCATGCAAATATCTTGCGGCAATATCCCCAGGGGTTTTATTAGGCTGTAATGCATCTAGCACATATGCTGCCAGCATTACATCAAAAGTAACGCCGTTTAGCTGAATATCAAGGGCACGAAGCTTAACTATTTCACTTTTTAAGTCATATACATATTTTTGTATGTCATGGGATTCCAGCCATTGTTTTATTAGAAGTTCAGGCATAGTTTGCACGTGTATATAAGCAGGGTGCATACTATCGGAAGCAACAGCTATGCCTATGAGGTCGTTTTTGACATCGTCCCATATAAAAGAAATTGCAACGGATGTTGCTTGGAAGATTTTTTCGGCTTCTGTAAATGTTGTAATAATTTTATAATCTGTACTCACCCCATTGACTTGGGGGGATTCTAAAATACTACCGTCTCTTGCAGCGTCAAAGCGTTTGTATAGGGTTTTCAACTCTAGGCGTTTTACTTCTGCATAAGCTTCATCATTCCACATGTGTGCTGGTTCAGAAAGCGCAAGTTCTACAGGTACATCTAGGCAGATGGTTGCCAGTTCGCGGCTTAATATGGCTTGGTCACGATAGGTTGCTAAATTTTCAGAAGCTTTTTTAGGCTTGATTTCCCCAGTATTTTTTAATGCATTGTCTAATGACCCATAGGTGGCAATGATTTTTGTAGCTGTGACTTCACCAATGCTTGGTACACCGGGGATATTGTCGGAAGTATCGCCCATGAGGGCTTTTACATCAATATAAGCCGTTGGCGTTACGCCATACTTTGCCATTACATCAACAGCAAAATAATCTTCTACTTCCGTTTTGCCCCCTTTTGTTTTAGGCAAACGAATTTTAATTTCATCTGTGGCAAGTTGTAATAAATCCTTGTCACCAGAAACAATGACAGCATTGATTCCTTGTGCAACCGCTTGTCTTGAAAGGGTACCAATAACATCATCAGCTTCATATCCTGCAACGGATGCAATATGAATGTTCATTTTTTCAAGTAAATTTTTTATTGTAGGCACTTGGGCGCGAAGCTCGTCAGGCATGGCGCGGCGCGTTCCTTTGTATGCTCCATATTTTTCATGGCGAAAAGTAGGTTGGGGTAAATCAAATGCCACAGTGATATAATCTGGTTTTTCCTCGTCAAAAAAGCGAAAAAATATATTCATGAAACCAAAAACCGCGTTAGTATACTCCCCTGACGAATTTGTTAGGGGAGGTAGTGCATAATATGCGCGGTTGAGTATGCTGAATCCATCGATGAGTAAAATTTTCATGTTTTTCACTATTTATTCCGCCTCTATGGTGACGGATTTAATGACTTGCGGGTCAATCGGACGGTCTTGTGAACCTGTTTCACATTCTGCAATGGCATTAAGCACGTCTTCGCCTTCGGTCATTTTGCCAAATGCGGCGTAATTGCTGTCAAGGTGGGGTGAATGCTCATGCATAATAAAAAACTGGCTTCCAGCAGAATTAGGGTCGCCACTTCTTGCCATGGAAATGACACCTTTTGTATGTTCAAGGTCATTTTCAAAACCATTGCTTGAAAACTCTCCAGGAATTTTATAACCAGGGTTGCCCATACCTGTACCATCTGGACAGCCGCCTTGAATCATAAACCCGGGAATGATACGGTGAAAAGTAAGCCCGTCATAAAAGCCGTCGCAGGCTAGACTGATAAAATTTGCAACTGTTTTTGGCGCAATGTCTGGATAAAGCTCCAAAATCATTTTTCCGCCGTTTTCCATTTCAATTGTTACGATTGGGTTCATAATAAATCGCTCCTAAAATTTGTTTGACATTATCATAGACAAAATTTAGGGCAATGACAAGTAGAATGTGATATAAGATAGGGTTGTTTTTGATTAAATGTATTGACAAAATCTGCACAAGTGGTAAAATCATTTCAGGCGTGACATTTTGATTAGGTCTTGTCAAAGCATAAAGTTGTATAGACCATATTTTGATTGTCTTGTGATACACCAAGATATCTTTTAGTCACTGCATATGAGCTGTGGTTATAAATTTCCATCAAAACTACAGGTGAAGTACCACTATTCCAAGCATGATATCCAAATGTTTTACGGAGGGAATGCCCGCCGACTTTATGTGTAACGCCTATGGCATTGGCGGCTTCATTGATTATGCGATAGGCTTGAACACGGCTGATTGCCTTGTTTGTGATTGCATTGATAATTAGTGGTGTATTTACCCTGTAAAATCAAGCGGATTTAATACTTGTCAAGGGTTTTCAGGTTTTTTCCCAAATTAGTTGATAAGCAAGCATCAAAATGATAAAATACCATCGTAAAATCAAACGGATTGTGGGGTTGTAACATGAGGGAGCTTGTAAGAAGCATAGACCCAGACTTGAGAT
>Ga0123352_10000963_pt1 | contig 37029 bp, 35 predicted proteins | sample TergutLab28metaG_FD_89700 | JGI IMG/M metagenome (GOLD analysis project Ga0123352, IMG submission 89700) | Labiotermes labralis P1 segment gut microbial communities from Petit-Saut dam, French Guiana - Lab288 P1 | ecosystem: Host-associated > Arthropoda: Insects > Digestive system > Gut ... | reverse complement strand
CTGAAACAGCTAAAAGATGCAGCTGACACAGGAAAACTTTATACATACCATTTTAATGTCCTCAGAAATATTATGGAAAAAACTGCGACATTTCATGGTTTTAACAATTTTTCAGCCTGTATAAAGCAAGATGAGTCTGATTTGGATGGTACTATTCATCTGCGTATGACCAACCTGCTTAGCCACGGCGGTTATTCCATATTTGAGCCGCTTGAGATGGTTGCAGATAATAAGCAAATATTCAAAAACATCTTAGATGGTTTTTTGGAGCTGTACAAATTTAATGATGAATTGTTTATTAAGGGGTAGAGGGTGAAAAAATGATTGATACTAGACATAAACAACTTGGCGATACACTGTGGAAAATAGCCGACAAATTGCGTGGGGCTATGAATGCCGATGATTTTCGTGATTATATGCTATCGTTTCTTTTTTTGCGTTATCTATCTGACCATTATGAAAACGGGGCAAAGAAAGACTTGGACGCTGAATTTTTGGAAGCCGAAGCTCTTTTAGAAAAATCGCTTGCTGATGACTCTTCTGATGAAAGAAAAGTTATTGAGCAATTAGAGATTGCTTTAAAGAATCAATTTAAAGCAGTAATTCAAACGTTAGAACAAAAAAAGAAAGACAGTAGCAGTGAACTTGAGCAAAAAGCGACTGATGAGAGCATCGCATTATTAAATAAGAAAATCGGCAGCGTAAAACTCCTTAATCCGCTGTCTGTTTGGTATGCCCAAAATCACGATGATACAATAGAATTTGAAAAACAAATCAGGCGTAAGCTTCATTATGTTGTTAAGCCAGAATTTCTTTGGAGCAACATACATGAGCTGGCTCGTACCCAAAATAGCCAACTTTTAGAAACGTTACAATCTGGGTTTAGGTTTATTGAGAATGAGTCTTTTAATAGCGCTTTTAAGGGTTTGTTTTCCGAAGTAAACCTTGATTCCGAAAAGCTTGGTAAAAGTTATGAAGCTCGCAATTTGATGTTGTGCTCTGTCATTACCGAAATCGGCAAAGGATTATCGGAATTTTGTGATGAAACAGACCTCTTAGGCAATGCGTATGAATACCTTATAGAGCAGTTTGCGGCTGGTTCTGGCAAAAAGGCAGGGGAATTTTATACTCCGCAACAAGTATCAAGAATCTTGTCTCGCATTGTTATTCTGGATAGCCAAAACCCAAGCTCTGGTAAAAGAGACCATATTAACAACTTGCTTGACTTTACTTGCGGTTCTGGCTCGCTCTTGATTAAGGTAAGAGACCATCTTTTGCCAGAACAAATAGGACAGATTTATGGACAGGAAAAAAATATAACCACGTACAACCTTGCTCGTATGAATATGCTGCTGCATGGTTTTAAGGATTCAGAATTTAAAATTTTCCACGGAGACACCCTATCTAATGATTGGGATATTTTAAATGAAATGAACCCTGCTAAAAAACTGGAGTGCGATGCCGTGGTGGCAAACCCTCCATTTAGCTATAGGTGGGAGCCAAGCCAAGAACTATCTGAGGACTTTCGTTTTAAAAACTATGGCGTAGCCCCAAAATCTGCGGCAGACTTTGCATTTTTATTGCACGGATTTCATTATTTGAGTGATAATGGAACAATGGCTATTATTTTGCCTCATGGGGTTTTGTTTAGAGGTGGTGCAGAGGAGAAAATAAGAACCAAGCTTTTAAAAGATGATAACATTGACGCAATTATCGGGCTGCCTGCAAATTTATTTTTTTCAACAAGTATACCAGTCTGCATACTTGTATTGAAAAAATGCAAAAAAACTGACGACGTGCTTTTTATAAATGCAAGCGAACATTTTGAAAAAGGTAAACGCCAAAACGTTCTTTTACCAGAACACATTGACAAAATAATAGACACCTACCAGCATCGTAAAGATGATGATAAAAAATATTCCCGCCGCGTTTCAATGGAAGAAATTGAAAAAAACGGATACAATCTTAACATTTCCAGATATGTGAGCACTGCTATCGAAGAGGAAGTTGTTGACCTTGCAAAAGTGAATGTTGACTTGGGCAAAATTGAAAGCGAAATTGTTGAAGCCAAAGCTAGACACAACAAATATTTGCGTGAGCTAGGTTTGCCAGAATTACCATAATTCATCATATTCAAAATAAAAGCCACCTACGGAAATGTTCCGCAGATGGCATAAAAACAAACTTACCTGTACGCTTCTTTATACAGTCACCCACGCATTCATTTCATCACTTTTCACACAAGCATCAGTGATTTTCATAATATGATGGGCTTCTTCAAATGTAGTATAATCAAAAGTGTCGCCTTCATTCCTTATTGCCTTATAAAAAGCGTGAATACTATTCGTAAAAGCGTCCGCCCAGCCAGGCACATGACCATGAGGCAGTTTTATTTTGTCCTTTGCCCTGCCTGTTAAATACCTGGCATCAGCGTGCAATTCTTCATTTGCCCGGTTGCGGTTGCCCATTTTAAGGCGGTCGGGCTGTTCTTGACTCCAAGACAGTGATTGTTTTGTGCCCTCCACAAGAATGCGGAAGTCGTTTTTAGTCCCGCTGGAAACCTGCGAAACCCTCACCAATGCTTCAAGACCCGACTCAAACTTTGCATGAATAATGGCAGCGTCTTCGTTTTCCACCTTGACTGCCTTGCCGTTTACCATCCGCTCGGGGTGCATAATATACCTTTTGCACAGTACAGAAACGATTTTTTCGCCCAGCATGTACTGCATGGTGTCAAAACAATGCGACCCAATATCAGGCAGTGCGCGGGTATTGCCGCCATATGTTGAATCGCAACGCCAGTTGTAATCGGTTTCAAACAGCAGCCAGTCCTGCAAATATTCCGCAGAAACAAACCATGGCTTGCCGATATCCCCTCTGTGAATGCGCTCCTTCATTTCTTCAACAATAACATTGTGGCGGTAGTTATACTGCACCCCACCCAGCAATTTCATTTTCTTCGCCAGGGGAATTAATGCTTCCGACTCATGCGAATGCAAGGTAAACGGCTTTTCGCAAAGCACATTGATACCTGCTTCAAAAGCCTTTTTGTTGACCTCATAGTGTAAATTGCTTGGCGAACAATTGTGCATCACATCTAAATCGGGATGCGCTTTCAGCATGTCATCGACTGAATCATAAAAAAATGCGATGCCCATTTGTTCAGCGATTTCCTTTGCCATTTCTGTTGTGCGGTCGCAAACAGCAACCACTTTTGTACAAGGAATGCGCCTGATTGCTTCCACATGATGTTTGCCAATAAATCCACCGCCAACAATGGCTGCTTGCAAATATTTCATCGTATCACTTCCTATTTTACATTCACTTCAAACCCAAACACCCGCAAACCCTGCAACAACTCCGGAATACAATTCCCTTGTATCAAAAGCGCGTGATGCGAGCTTAATGCATCCATAATTTCGTGGCCATTATCGTTTACATAATGCAGCAACGCACCATTACGGCAATCCGAACCGGGATACTGCACATAATCCACAATTTCACATGGGATAAGCGTTACCTTTTTCATATCCGAATGCAGTTTTGCCATTGTAATAGGGCCAACCGCCATGCGGCAGTCTACCATGACGGCGTTTTCGTCAACGATACCCAGCACCTTTGGACGCAGTACCCAGCTGGAACAAAAACTTTGCGGCGCAAGCCCAAAGTATCCACAATGTACCCCCAAGGCATGATTATCACCGTTTGGAATTTCAGGGAACTTATCAATTTTCTCATGCTTTAAAGCCGCCATGCCCATTAAAAACGGGTAAATATTGGTCATCATCATCGGCTTTTGCAAAATGGAATAGAATATGAATTTGCTAACCAGCGTGAGTGTATCACCTTCGCAAGCCCATAGGATATTGTCCTTTTCATACAACATATTCCACGCAAGGCATGGGGTCGTGTCACAATGAAAACTTTCGTTTAAGCAGTTTGCGCCCACACCTTCCACTTTGCCTACTTCGGCAATGACTTCCTTGACAGCGACGTAAACCTTTACCGCCTTTAGATAATTTTCTTCTGAAACGCCCGCCATTGGCACGTCCCAATCACGGGAAACTTCCAGTGCCGTGTCATCGCTGATAGCACGGGCGCGTTCACACAACGCTTTATAGCTTTTATAAATAATTTTCAACCCGAAGGTGTCTTCCATTTGGCGCGTACATGCCGCTTCCCACCAGTAGAAACGCTTGAAAATACCCGCCTGCATTCCTTCGCCCGGGTCGTCTTGAAACATTAAAAATTTCACGTTGTTTGTCATTTGCTTTTTGCATTCAATGGCACGGAAAATGCATTGCGCCAGTTCCACATTGTAAGGCGAAAACACATTAAGCCCCATGTCACGCAGGAAGGTTACAATCTCCCAATCCCACATTTCTACCGTGCCAAACTCGCTGGTGAGTATAATGACCGGCAACGTAATTTTTTTTAATGCGTCCGCTTGGGAAAACGCCGCACCCACTAATTGCGGAAACACAACAACATCGGCATCCATCGGCAACGGAGAACCCACCGGCACAGGGGGCAGAAACGCTACCAAATCGCCATAAAAATCCTCCAGTATCTTACACTGGGCATCCAGTGCTTGCTTCTCGCGGTCGTTTATAGACGAAAAAAACAAAACAGCAGCTTTCATCTGATAACCTCACTATTGAATTTCTGAAACTTTCACTTTGCGCCCTTCCTTGTCGGAAAGGATTGCCGCTTCCAGCACCTGCATAATTTTTACGCCGTCCCACAGGCTGGGCGTGACTTTCTTGTCGCCCGCAAGGGCTTCAAGGAAATCTTTCACCGCATGAGCAAACGTATGCTCGTAACCAATAATATGTGCGGGCGGCCACCACGCATCCATATAAGGATGCCCGCTAAGCGTTGCAGGAATCGTGCGGAAACCTTGTACATTGTCAGGGTCATCCATGTTGTAGTATTCAAGCTCGTTCATGCGTTCAAGATTAAACGCAAGACTGCCTTTGCTTCCGTAAATTTCAAACACATTGTAATTTTTACGCCCACCTGCAAAACGGCTGGCGTTAAACGAGCCAAGCGCACCATTTTCAAACTCTGTACTCATAAATGCGGCATCGTCAATATTGACTTTGCCCATTTCATTGGATGTGCTGCTGCTTGTATTGAAAGAACCGCCGCTTGTACCCAGCGGACGCTCTGTAATAAATGTTTTCATTATCGCAGAAACAGACTCAATCTCGCCAACCAAGTATCTTGCAAGGTCAACAGAATGCGAATTCAAGTCATAATGCGGGCCAGCACCAGCCGTTTCTTTTTGCAACTGCCAGAGAATGGGGAAATTAGGGTCCATTATCCAGTCCTGCAAATACGCACCACGCCAGTGATAAATTTCACCGATTTTGCCTTCGTCAATCAGTTGCTTTGCAAAAACAACCGCAGGTATACGGCGGTAATTATGGTTTAAATAATGCAGGACGCCAGCCTTATCAGCTGCCTTTGCCATTTCAACGGACTCTGCATAATTTAAAGCGGCAGGTTTCTCACAGAAAATATGCTTGCCCGCCTCGGCGGCGGCAATAGCTATATCCTTATGCAGATACGTTGGCGTACAAATCGCAACAACATCAATATCTTTGTCTTCAATGACTTTTTGCCAATCGGATTCAACTTGCGCATAGCCCCAGTTGGCGGCAAAATCCTTCGCACTATCCATATCGCGGGCGCAAACCGTTTTAAGCACAGGTTCAAAAGGCAAATCGAAAAAGCGCGGTGCGGCAAGCCAAGCATTGCTATGCGCCTTGCCCATAAACTTTGTACCAAGAATGGCAACATTTACTTTTTTCTTCATATGCAACCCCTCCTAGCCTAGTTTGTTGGCAATGGTGCGTAAATTTTTCACGCTGATGCTAACGGCTTCGTCTTCAAGGTTATACCAATCCGGATGCGGGTGGTCAATTTCCACTGCCAAGAAACCTTGGTAATCCGCCTTTTTCAAAAGTTCGGCAAGCTTAAAGTTGTCAATTAAACCTTGACCGACAGGCACACCAGAGAAAAAGAACCAATCATCTGGGCGTGCATTGGGGTTTACTGCCAAATCTTTAACATGGGTGGCAAACGTATATTTTGCCAATTTTTCCATGCCTTTGATGGGGTCATCCAACAAACGCAAGAAATTGCCCGTGTCAAAGTTAATGCCAAAGTTTGGGCTTTCTACTTCTTCAATCATTTGAAGCATTTCATCTGCGGTGTAGTCAATATGGTTTTCGTTTGCCAGTTTAATGCCATATTCATCTGCAATTTTCATGGCTTCTTTAAACTGTGCAACCAATGCCTTAATTTGCGGCTGATGCGGTTCGTTGCGGAACATCAGACTGGAACCACACACACGCATCACGTCTGCACCAATCAGATGCGCATGTTTGATGCTGTCGCACATGTCTTTGAACGCTTCAGGATTTTTGCCGCGTTCAAGCCCGTCGGGATGCCCCCATGCATACACACGGTCGAAACCATATGCGTCAAGTTTTGCTTTCAGTTCCCGTAAATAACCTTCATCAAAGTTTGGGAAAAAGCAAGATTCGAGAGAAACGCCGTCCACCCCTAATTGTTTTGCCCTGTCCAAAAAACCATCCATTGTCAAAAGTTTTTCGGGTTGCTCCTGCCCTGGGTACACTTCACCAAAAAAACGATGAAAACAATAACTGTCGATACCAACTTTCACAACAGCACCTCCTATATCATTTTTTATTTAAAAAATTTCTTTCAAAAATTTTAACCCATTCTGTGCCAATGCGTCTTCAGACTCTGCAAGTTGCCGCCACAGCGAAACCGCTTTCGCAATTTCCGTAATTTTTGTAGTAAAAGACTCAATCACAACATATCCGTTGTAATTTGCATCTTTCAAGCCCGCAATGATGTCATCCCAAGGTAAATGGTCTTCCCCTGGCGTACCTCTGTCATTGGCACATGCATGAAAATTAAAAATCCTGTCACCTGCACGGCGAAGAGCATCACCGATGCTTTTCTCTTCAATATTCATATGGAAGGTGTCAAGCAAAAACCCCACATTGTCACGGTCAATCATGCTTAAAAATGCTAAACCCTGGTCAACGGTGTTGATAAAGTCCGTCTCAAAACGGTTAAGGGGCTCTATCGCCAGCTTAACGCCACGTTCATGCGCATAATCTGCGGCAATTTTCATATTGTCAGCGGCACGTTGCCACTGCGCTTGACGCGCATTTGCAGGAAGCAACCGCGTGACACCCACTGCGGCATACATCGGCCCGGAGACGATAGGCGAACCAACAACGCTTGCGATATCAATGCAGGTCTTTATATATGCCACGCCGTTTTCTTGAACCGCCACATCCTCCGAGCCGATGTCACGGCTTGGGCCAAACGCACCACATATTAACAATGCAATGCCCGCTTGAGCCGCCGCGTTCTTCAAGGCTTGTGCGTCGATGGTTTGCGGGTCTTCCACACAAACTTCCAATACATCAAAACCCATGTCACGCACTTTTTCCAGCAAATAAAAACTCTCGCTAGAAAAAGGTGAAACCCATATAAACGTACTTGCTCCAAATTTCATGGCACTAGAACCTCTTTTCTTTGCGTGAAACAAGCTGTTGTAATAATACCGCAATCACAATAATCGCGCCTTGAATCGCACCAACCAAGAAACTGGGCAGTCCCATTAGGTTCATCAAATTATTAATAACGCCCAAGATAAGCGTACCAAAAACAGTCCCCATAATAGTTCCGCGTCCGCCGCTAATGGCAGTGCCGCCAATAATAACCGCCGCAATGGCAGACAATTCATAGAAAGTACCGGTAGAAGCAGAGTTCATACTACCGACACGGGATGCTTCTACCAGTGAAGCAAACGCAACCAAAGCACCTGAAATCATGTAAATATATATTTTGACACGTTTTACGTTTACGGCAGAAAGATATGCCGCGCGTTCATTACTACCAACGGCATACATGTGCCGCCCAACAGAAGTGCGGTTACAAACAATAGTCATCAGAATCGCAAGCCCAAACCAGTACACAACGGTTAAAGGCAACGTATTATCAAATATACGCGTACCAGAAAATCTCAAAAACCCGCCAGAAACTGCACGGTCAATCATAATGCCGCCGCCGTTGGCAAAATGCAGCGACAACGCACGCACAACACGCATTAAACCAAGGGTGACAATGAATGCAGGTATGCTAAACTTTGCCACAAGTCCGCCGGTGACAAAACCAATAGCCACACCCAGCGCGATAGCTGCCGCCGCACCCAAAACCAAGTTGCCCGTGGTATTCATCACTAATAATGCCACTAAACCACATGCCGCCGCGCTTGAACCAACGGAAAGGTCAATGCCGCCGGAAATAATAATCATGGTCATACCCAGCGCGATAATGCCAATAATCGCATTGTTGTGCAGAATATTGACGATATTGGGAATACTAAGAAATGTAGTCCCTTCTACAAATGTAGCAATAATGCACAGTGCAATTAGTACAACAAATGCATTGTTGTTAATCAGCCACTGCTTAAAGTTAAAATTTTTTATCATGGTGTCTATGCCCGTTGCGCTCATATGCTTTCCTCCTTCTCTATTGTCCCGCCGGTTGCAATCAGCATGATGTTTTCTTCATTCATTTCATCATGAGAAAACTCATGCCGCACTTCCCCTTGAAACATGACATAAACCCTGTCGCAAGTCCGCTGTAATTCAGGCACTTCGTCCGAGAGGACAATAAAGCTGTACCCCTGTTCGGCAAGTGCAATAATTTGACGATATATTTCCATTTTTGCGCCAATGTCAACGCCTTGGGTGGGGTTGTCTAAAATAAGGACTTGCGGGTCGGTGCATAGAGCCTTTGATAAAACCACCTTTTGTTGATTGCCCCCCGACAAGGATGTAATCAAGTTTCCGGTATCCGCTACCCTAATGCTTAGTTTGTCTACATATTGTGCAGTGATGTCGTCTTGTTTGCGCTTGCTGATTAATACATAAGGGGAAATATTTTTCATTATAGAAAGCACAACGTTTTCTTTGATGTTTAAATCCTTGATAATGCCGTTTTCCTTACGGTTTTTTGGCACGTATCCGATTTTACTTTTTGTTGCGGTGATGGTGTCACGCATTTTTACGGCTTTGCCACCCACCAGTATCTCGCCTGCATATGGAAAGTTTGCACCATAAACCGAGGCGAAAAGCTCTGTGCGCCCGTCACCAAGCAAACCCGTTACCCCAAGGATTTCACCTTTGCGCAGGTGCATATCAATATTTTTATACTCCCTTTCGCGGGAAAGGTTTTTAATTTCCAAAATGGTGTCACCAATTTCACGAGTGGAGTAGATATCGTCAGTAGACACTTCACGCCCAACCATGTGCGTACTTAAATCCCGCTCCATGGTTGTAGGCTCTACTTTGCCCGTGGCTACCACTTCCCCATCACGCAAGATGGTGTAACTGTCACAAATTTTTATGACTTCGTTCAGCTTATGTGATATGAAAATAATCGCAATGCCTTGGTCACGCAGGTTACGCATGACTTCAAAAAGCCCCTCTATTTCCACGTCGGTCAGTGAAGCCGTTGGTTCGTCCATGATGATTGTTTTTGCATCTTTTAAAAGCACCCGCGCAATTTCCGTGACCTGCTTGTACGAAGGGTTTAAGTCCCCAACCATCGTGGTTGGCTCAATGTCTACGCCCATGCGCGTAAGTACTTCCCTGGCGTTTTTTGCCATGGTCTTTTTGTCCAGCCAAACGCCGCCTATTTTAATCTCATTGCCCAGATATAAATTTTCAAATATGTTCAAATCATTGACAAGCGAAAGTTCTTGGTGAATAAACCCGATTTTGCTTGTGATGATTTTATGGTCGCGTATTTGTTCTACCTCTTTACCGTCTATGAGAATATGACCAGAATCCTTGTGCAAAACATTGCCCAAAATATTCATGAGGGTAGATTTACCGGCACCATTTTCCCCTAAAAGAGCGTGGATACTGCCAGTCTCAAGTGTAAAATCTACTTCTTTTAATACATTGTTGGCACCAAAAGATTTTTTTATCGCCTTCATTTCTACAACTGCGCGCATACCCCATCTACCTGCCTCTCTATAACAAAACAGTGGGGAATGGGTTTTACCCCAAACCCCACGTTTTGCATGTTAAAAATCAATTTTTTACCAAGGTGAACCTGGTGCCAAAAATTGCTCGGCGTTGTAACGGTCAATAATGGTTGGTGGGATAATAATCACGTTATCAATTGGAAAATCTTCATAGAAGTCAAATTCTCTTCTGCCTTCGTGTAAATATTGGATGGCGAAGTCAATGGTGTCTGCAATCATCGCCGCTGAAAAAGTTGCCGTCATGAGGAATACATCTTCTGTTTCAAGAATCATGTTGATGTATGCTTGACCGCCGCCAGAACCGTTGATAAAGCGAACGTCCGTACGCCCCGCTTCTTCCACTGCACGTAAAGCACCAATGGATAGGCTATCGTCGATAGTAAAAATCGCATCTATGTGCGGGTTGGCTGTCAACATATCTGTGGTAACACGCAAACCTTCTTCGATAGAGATTGCTGTTGCCGTCATTGTAATTTGCTCGATGTCGGGGAATTCTGACATCACATCTTTGAACGCGCTGATACGCTCTACGCTGGTTGAACCTACTGGAGGTACTTCCAAGTAAGCCACAACGCCGCTTCCGCCGATACCTTCTGCGATAACGCGGGCACTGTTGCCGCCAATCATTAGGTTACTGCCTAATAGGCGAAGAATAAAGTCTGCGTCTACATGGCGGTTGAATACGAATAGTGGAATACCTGCATCCACTACGTTTTGTGCAGGGATAGACAACTCGTCTGAGTGAGGGAACAACACAACGCCTGTAACGCCTAGTGTAATGGCTTGTTCAAGCTGCCCTGCTTGTTCGGCTACACTTTCAGATGTCCATACGCGGAAGTTGCCGATGCCTTCTTGTTGAAGTTCTGAACCTTTTTGCTCTGCAAAGAAGATTGTACCGGCTATCCAGCCATGTGCAGCAGCTGGGGTTAATACGACCAGGTCAATGTCTCCCATTGGCATACCAAGGGTTTCGGGTGCAGGTGCCTCTGTTGCTGCGGGTGCTTCTGTTGCCGCAGGTGCTTCTGTTGCTGCGGGTGCAGGTGCCGCTGTTGCTGCGGGTTGAGCTACTTGTGCAGGCGCATTGTTGCCAGCACAAGCCGCAAACGCTACCACCATCATTGATAGCACAAGCAGTGCCATGAACACTTTTCTTGCTGTTTTCATTTCAAGTCCTCCTTAATTTTAGCGCGGGATTATGTCCACGCGATTGCACACAAAGATATTTGTATTTTTGCACACATCTCGTGCAATATACGGGGAGATTATCATACAAATTTACCAATGTCAAGCGCGATAAATGCGATTTTATTGTAATTATTGCACATCATGTTAAACCACGACCACATCAATATGCTTACCCTCAACTTTTACGCGGTCAACGAATGATTCATCTGCGCCGTTGTCGGTGATTAACACATCTGCTTCGCTGATTCCTGCAATGTGCGCAAAGCTTACACGGTCAAGTTTTTGGGAATCTAAAAGAAAAATAGCGGATGTAGCAGCAGATATCATCGCTTTTTTCACACTTGCAAGTTCTAATGACGGTGTTGAAAATCCTTTTTCGATGCATAGCGCATTGACGCCCATGAATGCCTTATCTACATTTAAATCTTTTATTTGACGCATGGCAGTATCACCCATGGCGCAGTGGTAGTCACGCCGTATCATGCCGCCCAACAAGAATATTTCAAAATTTGTGTGTTCTTCTAAAAAAAGCGTTATCTTTATATCGTTTGTTACCACTTTAATGTCAACTTTTTCAGTTAAGCGTTTTGCAAGCTCCATCGTGGTGGTGCCTGTATCCACGATGATTGTGTCACCATTTTGCACAAGCGTTGCGGCATAGGCGGCTATTTTTCGCTTTTCGTCCATGCGTTCTACTTCCTTTGCGCGTGTCGCCAGTTCATATGCCGCATTGCGCATGGGTATTGCTCCGCCGTGGGTACGTTTTAATAGCCCTGCTTTCTCCAACGCTCGAAAATCGCTTCTCATTGTAGCGGGGGATACTTCAAACTTTTCACAGAGGGACGGGATTAGTAATTTTTCGCTTGTATTCAGAAGCTTTACGATTTCGTATCTGCGTTCTTCGGCAAAAAGCGTCGATTTTTTCACGTGTAGACTCCTTTAAAATACAATGGTTTGACGTAAGCCGATTGTTTTGCTTGCATTGCCGAACGCGCTTTCGATATCTTTAAGCGAAAACCTGTGCGTTACAAGCTGGTCAACATCCACCAGACCTGCCGCGATAAAATGCAGGGTCTTGCGATAATGGTCGTGGGAAGAACGGGTAGTGCCTGTCACTGATAGCTGCTTATAGTGAATGATATTTGTATCCAGTGCCACGGCTGATTTGCCCTTAGGAAGACCGCCAAAGAAGTTTACACGACCGTCTAGCCCTGCAAGATCAAATGCCATTTGCTGTGCGGCGGCGGCACTACATGCAGTAATGACAACATCTGCACCTGCGCTGTTTGTTTCTTTGGTGACGCAGGCTTGCAGATTATCTTTTACAGTAATAATTGAAGGTTCGATTGCTTTAATTTCGTTTAATCTTTCTTCGGAAAGGTCGCTCATTATTATTTTTGCGGCACCTGCCATTTTCGCAAGCAACGCGTGCATGAGTCCAATAGCCCCTGCGCCTATAATGACTACTGTTTCGCCTGGGGTCACATTGTAGCGTTCAAATGCGCAGTATGCGCACGAAAAAGCTTCATTTTGTGCCGCGGCTTCATAACTTACATTGTCGGCAATGGGGGTTACGTTTCCAAGCCTTATTGCATCGGCAGGGATTTTTACATACTCTGCAAAGCCGCCGTCCAGATGGATGCCCAGTGCGACCAGCTTGCTACAGTGCTGACTCTTGCCAGAAACGCACAGGTCGCATATCCCGCAACCGATGTTTGGGGCTACGGCCACTCTTTGACCAATGTGATAGCCCTCAATTCGTGTGCCGATTTCTTCGATTGTTCCTGAGAATTCGTGACATAGTATACGTGGGTTGTTTTCGTCTATGCCATCCAAGCCGTTTTTATACATGCGTAAATCTGTGCCGCAAATAGACGCGGCTTTTACACGCAATAGCATTTCGTCTTTATTGATTGTTGGAGTGGGGACTTCTTCTATTCTAATGTCTTCCTTACCGTATAGTCTGGCTGCTAACATTTTTAATATTCCTTTCGATATGCGCGTTTATAGTTCAACAATTCTTTTTTCTACTATGGACAGATTGCCTGCCGCTACTACCTTAACGGCCATTTCACCATCGTGGCCTGTTACTTTTGGCGGGGTGCTGTTGATTATAGAATCTACAAAGGCAATGTCTTCTGCCAAGTATGCATCTTTGAATAATTTTGTCCAACTACTGACCAACGGGTAATTTCCGTGTTTGGTGTCCGCTGTGCAGGTGAGTACCGCGCTGTCGTTGACGCGGCCTATAAAAATACAACCTTTTGTGCCAAGCACTTCCACACGTGAATCATAGGCATAGCCAACACCTTGCGCACCATCTATCATTCCTTGCATTCCGTTTTCAAAGCCAGCGGAAACAATCACATTATCATAAAAATCCGGGAAATCTTTCTTTGCTTCGGGGGAACGGAAATTGCCTCCAATCGCATATATCATTTTAAACTCGCTGCCTGTAAACCAACGGAGTGTGTCTATGTCGTGACTGTTTACCTCGGCCAAGGGGCCGTTAGATTTTTTTAGATCGTACATCCATGGTTGAGGCACACTAGGGCCGCGTGTGTTGGAACGCACCATCACTACATCACCAATCGCACCCGAATCCACCATTTCTTTTGCGTGGATAAAACCTGCATCAAACCTGCGCATGAAGCCAATTTGCAGCATAATATGATTGTTTTTGGCGGCTTTGTTTATTTGCTGGCATTCTTCCACGGTCATTGCCATTGGCTTTTCGCATAGAATGTGTTTGCCTGCTTTTGCCGAGTCAACGGCGATGTCTACATGAAATTTTGTGGGTGTTACGATGACTACGGCGTCAACGTTTTTATCTGACAAGGCTTGTTTGTAGTCCAAGTAATATGTATCTATACCCAGCCCAGCGCAAGCGGATTTTGCCGTTTCTTCAACAGGGTCAACAATGGCTGCCAGCCTTGCATGGGGGACATTTTTTACAAAGTTTTCAGCATGAATCATGCCTGCACGACCCGAACCTATGACACAAATTCCTACTTTTTTCATGGCTGTATTCACTTCCTCTTATTATTGTTTGTTGCGTTTTGTTATCGGTTCATGTTTTATTGTGTAAATAGTACAGTATCAACATTTAGTTTGTAAATAGTGATATTTTACATATTTATATTAGTATAATCTTTATTATTTTGTAATATATCACAATGGAATCTCATCTTTATTGTTTTACAATGCTCATTTCGTGATATTTTGAATTAGTTTTCATTTAAAAACATTCATTTTGTTATGTTTGTTGACAGTTTCGCATTGTTGCAATTATAATCGCTATTGTTATCGAATGTAATCGTTTACTATTTTTTAAAATCATATTTTACGGAAGGAGAATTTTAATGGTGAAAGCAACACAACCAACGCTTTATTTTATAGGCGTGACCACAGGTGCATCTTCTATAATGAAGGTTTTCCCAAAATGGGCGCAGGCATTAGGGCTTGAAAACACCGTAATCAAAGGCATAGACCTTGTTCTTCATGCCCCTACAGAGGATTATAGAAGCGTAGTAGATTTTATCAAAAACGACCCGCTTTCCATGGGCGCACTAGTAACCACACACAAAATCGACCTATTTAACGCCTGTAAAGACATGTTTGACTACATCGACCCCTTTGCAGAAGAATTAAGTGAGGTATCCTGCCTATCCAAGCGGAATGGAAAGTTTTGCGCACATGCAAAAGACCCGATTTCCAGCGGGTTGTCGCTGGAACGTTTTGTGCCAGAAGATTTCTGGAAAAACCACGGCGGCCATGTGGCATTGCTTGGTGCAGGTGGAAGCTCTCTTGCCATGTCATTGTATTTTGCGCAGGATAAATTTGGCGGCAATGTACCTAAGAAAGTGATGATTTGCAATCGTTCTATGCCAAGGCTTGAATCTGCAAAGGCGCATTTGAAACGCGTGGCTGACAGGATTCATCTGGAATGCATTCACAACCCTACCCCCGAGGAAAATGATGCAGTCATTGCAAAAATGCCGCCATATTCCTTAATTGTAAACGCCACAGGCCTTGGCAAGGATGCCCCCGGTTCGCCCACAACGGATGCTGTTCGCTATCCGGAAAATAGCTTGGTGTGGGAAATAAACTACCGCGGCGATTTAATTTTTATGCGGCAGGCAAAAGACCAAGCAGACGCCAAAAACCTACAGGTTGTGGACGGTTGGGATTATTTTATTCACGGCTGGACACAGGTCATATCCGAAGTATTTGACATTGCAATTGAAGGCGACGTATTAGAAAAATTGAGCGAGATTGCGAGGAATATATAATGACATTCAACTGGAATGAAGGATTTACGGTAGATTTTGATAAAACAACGGGTATGTCTAAAACAGCCGCATCGACGAAGCGACTACTTTCGCAAATGAAAAATATGTACGCGGACACAGCCGCTGAAGCAAAGCGCATTGCAGACGGCGACCCATTGGTGTACGAATTCTACGAACTTGGCGCACCCGAACTGGCAGGTGACGTGGCCGCGGGTACATCTATCGTGTACCCAGGCAAGGTCGGCGACGAGTATTTTATGACAAAGGGGCATTTTCATACCATTTTAGACACGGCGGAAATTTACTACACCCTTTCTGGAGAAGGCTATATGCTGATGGAAAACCCAGAAGGCGACTGGCGCGCCGAACGCCTTACACCCGGCACGATGGTGTATGTGCCAAAGCGTTATGCGCACCGAAGTATAAACACAGGCACTGCGCCGCTGGTCACATTTTTTGCGTTCCGTGGTGATGCGGGGCATGATTATGGCACCATTGAGCAAAAAGGATATCGTAAATTGATTGTAGAGCAGGACGGCAAGCCCGCAATCATTGATAACCCCAAATGGGCGTAAAAATCCAAACCGTGTGCGGTGCGGTTGACCCAAGCGCATTAGGGTTTTGCCATAGCCACGACCATATCATGGTGGCAAAGGGCAAACCTGCGGAAATAGACCCGTCACTGTGCATGGACGATTTTGAAAAATCCCTTCAAGAGCTTGCACTGTTTAAAGCAGCGGGCGGCAACGCCATTGTTGACTGCCAACCAGTAGGTGCAGGGCGTATGTCCGACGCGCTGGTGGCACTAAGCCAAAAAAGCGGCGTATTGATTGTTGCCGCTACGGGGTTTCATAAAATGGCATTCTACCCGAACGGGCATTGGGTTTTTGAGTACGGCGAAGCGCAGTTGACTCAAATTTTTATCCATGAATTGACCAAGGGAATGTTTGTGGGTACAGAAACCGCAGAGCCTATAGATTCCCACGATGCAACGGCGGGTGTGATTAAGGTCGCTTATGATGTAGTTGGGCTTACCAAGCAATACACCAAGCTGTTTTCGGCGGCGGCGGCGGCACAAATAAAAACCCACGCACCCATGATTATCCATATAGACAATGGCTGTGACCCGCTTGTTTTAGACGATTTTCTCACACGCCTTGGCGTTGACAACGATAAACGGATTTACTGTCATTTGGATAGGGCTGTCCGTGACATTGGCGTTCATATTGAGCTGTTAAAACGGGGCGCGTATATAGAATACGATACCATCCATCGCCTAAAGTATCATAGTGACATTGATGAAATCACAATAATCAAGCAAGTGCTGGACGCTGGGTTTGCAGACAAAATCCTGTTGGGCTTAGACTCTACACGTGCGCGCTTTGCTGCTTACGGCGGCACACCTGGGCTTGACTATATCAAAAGTAAATTTATAGCCTTGATGGAAGCAGAGGGCATTCCCTATGCTGTAGGGTTGCGCTTTATGCAAGAAAACCCTGCAAAGGCATTTGCATTTTAGAGTAAGGGAGGATATTTAAACTATGAAGGAAATCAGTCGCATTATCAATTATTTTGAAAACCCGAAAGGCAGAATAACCCTTGGCATTGACGGGTTTGTGGACGAAGTTTGGCAAATTGTATCTGTGCGTACAAGCCCTACGGACTATGTTTTGTATGAAAAAATGCAGGACTTTGCAAAGTCTGTATACGATGTGGGCGCGGGCGGCTATGCCAATGAAATCATCAGAAAACGCCGTTCTCACGGTGGCTTTACCGCGCATTCTGGCGAAGCGGTGGACAATCTGGGGATGGATGTCACGCTTGTAGGCATGTTTGACAAAGAGGGCGGCGGCATAGACCCCGTTTACGAAACATTTTCCCCCCATTGCAAGGTCTATTCCGTCGGTACTACGGCTATTTGCCCAGCATATGAATTTGCCGACGGGAAAATATTGTTTCCATATGTCGCCGGCATTGCAGGGCTTAGCTGGAAACAGCTTACCGACGCACTGACACATGATGCACTGGAAGCGGCTTACGGCAACGCAACCGTTATGGGGCTGGGCTACTGGTCACTATTGGATAATTTTAACGACCTCATTGTAAAGTTATGCGAAAATTATATAAAACCGGGCGCACGATTATTTTTTGATTTTGCAGATGTCCGCAAGCGTGACGAACAGGCGTTGCTTGATACGCTCAAATTGCTTTCCGCATTAAACAAAATAAACCCCGTCACACTAAGTTTAAACGAACATGAATGCGGCATTTTATTTTCTCATTTTGGGAAAGCGTTTGACTGGAAAAAGCCAGAACTTGCCGACCGTGATATTGAATATGTACGCAGTCAAGTGGGGCTTGATGAAGTGATTGTGCACACCCCGTATTTTGCGGCGGGCGCATCTGCCGCCGAGGGCGTGGCAGTGGTATTGCAGCGTTATTGCGAAAGCCCTAAGGTCACGACGGGTGCAGGTGATAATTTTAATGGCGGCTATATGTCTGCCATTGCCAACAAAGGCGGGCTTCATTTAAAAGAACGGTTGCTTGTAGGCAATGCAGTCAGCGGATATTATATTAGAAATGGTGCGTCGCCAACATTGGACGGTCTGAAAAGTGAGTTGGAGAAATTCTAAATGTGGAGGTAAGCGATATGCGCATTCTTGTCACGCCGCGCTCTTTTGGTAAAACAGACCCTACGGCGTTTAAACTGCTGGAAGACGCGGGGTTTGAAGTGATTAAAAATGAAACAGGGGGAATTTTAGACGAACAGCAACTTTCGCAGTTGCTGCACAATTGTGACGGCGTCATTTTGGGCGTTGACCCATTAAATGCGCATGTGCTGCAAAACGCGCCGTTGTTAAAGGCTGTTGCAAAATACGGCGTGGGCATTGACAATATTGACCTAGACGCTTGTGCCGCCCGTGATATTACCGTCACCCGCACGGTTGGGGCGAATGCTGATGCCGTGGCGGACTATGCTTTCGCACTGATGCTTGCCGTGGCACGGAAAGTGGTGCAGATAGACGCAAAATGCCGTGCATCTTACTGGGGTAAGACCACAACCTTGGACGTCTACGGAAAGACCCTTGGGCTTGTGGGCTTGGGCGCGATTGCCCGTGGTGTTGCCGCCCGTGCAAAAGGGTTTGGTATGAAAGCGATTGCCTACGATGTACATTGGGACGACGCCTATGCAAAAGCCGAAGGCATAACCAAGGTGAATCTCAATGATATGTATACCCAAGCAGATTTTATAAGCCTCCATGTTCCCCTGACGCCGGAAACACATGGGCTGATTGGGGCGGCAGAAATTGAAATGATGAAACCCACTGTAGTGATAATCAACACGGCACGGGGCGGTATTATAGACGAAAACGCATTGCTTTCGGCACTACAAAACGGACGCATTTACGGCGCGGGAATAGACGCGTTTGAGCAAGAACCACCAGAAAACCCCGCTTGGTTTGCGCTAGACAATATTGTAATCGGATCACATTGCGGCGCATCCACGATGGGGGCTACCGAACAAATGGGGCAAATGGCGGCGCGCAATATAATAGAATCCCTGATATAGCTTTAGCGTACAATATTTCCGAGCCAGGCCAATATCCCGCCTTCCAGTTCATATACTACTGTGTAGCCTAAATCATACAGTATATCCATTGCCACTTGGCTTCGGTTGCCGCTTTGGCAATATATCAGTATCGTTTGATTTTTGTCAGATACTGCATCAATGATGGTGTTTTGCATATCATTCAGCGGCAGTGAGATGGCATTTTCAATATGTCCTCCATCAAATTCGGCTGGGGTTCTTACATCAATGATGATGATGTTTTCGGTTTGGTATATGAGTGATTGGGCTTGCGTAAATGAAATTCTAATAGGTGCGCGTGGTGCAGGGGCTTCGTTTTGTAATGTTTCTGTTGCGGATTCTTCAACAACAGGTACGGTTTCAGCGGCTGCCGCATTGGCGGCGTCTATCATATACGCCATTTGTTCTTCATCACAAGCCGCAAGTATGGCAGAGCAAACTATCATCAAAATCGCAAACACAAGCATTTGCACAAATTTTTTATACATTAAACATCCTCCTCGAAAAAATATGGGCAATAATTTCATAGAAGTCTAGCATAATACACATTTTCAAACAAGCACCCACATACACTTAAACAAACAGTGTGAAGGGTGCTTTATTTATGAAAATTTCAAACGGGTTGAAAATTGCAGCGGTTTATGGTTCTGTTTTTCTGGGGGCAGGGTTTGCGTCGGGACAGGAGTTGCTACAGTACTTTGTCGGTTTTGGGCGCATGGGGCTGATTGGGATTTTAGTGGCAGGGTTGTTGTTCTCATTGGTAGGCTGGGCAACGCTTAAAATTTGCCGCCGCGAGGGTATTCAAAATTATAGCGGGCTGATGCGCCATTTATTGGGCGAGCGATTAGGGCCTATTATGGAAGGATTAGTTGCTGGCTTTTTGTTCTGTTTATTTGTCGCCATGCTTGCGGGTGCTGGTGCAACAGGCCGCGAAGCATTTGGGTTTCCATTTACGATGGGGGCATTGATTGTTGGCGCAATTGTGTTTGCCATATTATGTTTTGGGCTGCAAGGCATTGTTAAAATAAATGTCATACTTGCGCCATTTATGCTTTTGGGCGGCATTTTCATTGGGCTGTTTTCATTTTTTGCATACGCAACGCCTGTTTTTTCTCACTTTATTGGCGGAACATTTGCCGTGGCATGGTTGCTGTCCGCAATGGTTTACGCCTCCTACAATTTAGTGACGGGTGTTCCTGTTTTGACTGCCACGTCTACGCTTGTAGAAAAAAAATCGGATGCAATGGTTGGCGGGCTTTTAGGCGGCGGTGTGATTACTATTTTGGGGTTATGCATGGCACTGCCGCTATTTTTATACTACAACAATGTGGTCAATTTAGAAATTCCGTTTTTACATATTGTATTTAGCTATGGTCATGTCGTGAGATGGATATATCTTGGCGTATTAGGTTCTGCACTTTTAACCACAGCGGCTTGCAACGCTTTTGCGGTGCTTGAATGGCTAAAGTCCCGCGGGTTTAATCATAAAATTAAGGCCGCTGGGGCATTATGCGTGGCTGGCGTGTTGGCCGCGCATGTTGGTTTTTCAAATATCATTATTTTCGTGTATCCTTTATTCGGATTGCTTGGGATTTTTAAGATAGTGGTTATACTTTTGAACGGGTTTTGTTATAATGGCAATAAAAAAAGGAATTGATAAGTATGTTCAAAAGAGTATGCATCATCGTACTGGACAGCGTAGGCATTGGCGCAATGCCCGATGCGGTGGAATATGGCGACGCAGGTGCGCACACATTAGGCAATGTATATAAGGCCTGTGGCGGATTAAATCTACCACATTTATTTGCCATGGGCCTTGGCAATATAGAAGACTCACGCCTGCCGGCGGCAGAAAACCCAACGGCATCATATGGACGCATGGCAGAATTGACCAAAGCAAAAGACACCACATCCGGTCATTGGGAAATGATGGGGCTTATACTAGACCCACCTTTTAAAACTGTAGAAAAATTTCCAGAATCCATGCTTCGTCAGTGGAACCCCGCTGGTTGGCTAGGCAACTATCCAGCCAGCGGTACCGCAATACTAGACCAACTGGGCGCGGAACACATGCAAACAGGCTTACCCATTGTATACACCTCTGCCGACAGCGTATTTCAAGTGGCCGCCCATGAAGATGTGATACCACTGCCAGACCTATACAAACTATGCGAAAAAGCAAGAGAAATGCTGGTAGGCGATTTATTTATAGGGCGCGTAATCGCCCGCCCGTTTACAGGCAAGCCTGGCGCGTTTACCCGCACAGAAAACCGCAAGGACTATGCCGTGCCGCCCACAAGTGATACATTGCTTGACGCGTTAGAAAAACAGGGACAGTTTACGCTGGGCATTGGCAAAGTTGAAGATATCTTCTGCAACTGCGGCGTAAAATATGTAGACCATACGAAGAATAACGAATCTGGCATAAAAGCCACTATTAATGCGTTAAAATCAGATGGCAACGCGGCACTTATTTTTACTAATTTAGTAGACTTTGATATGAAATACGGGCATCGTAACGACCCTAAAGGCTATGGACAAGCATTAGAAGCCTTTGATGCAGAATTGCCAAAAATCCTTGATGCTTTAAATGACGATGACTTGCTAATCATCACTGCCGACCATGGATGTGACCCAACCACCTCGTCCACCGACCATTCACGGGAATATGTGCCGTTGCTGGTGTACAGTGAAAAAAGCAACAACCCTGCAAATTTAGGCACACGTGCCACATTTGCGGATGTTGCCGCTACCATATATGATTTGTTTGGGCATGGGGAGTGGTGTGTGGGAGAATCTTTTGCTGAAAAGCTGTGAAAGGAAACAAAATAGCCGAACATTTAGAGGTAATAAAATAGATAGACCAATTTATATAGTCAAGCGAGCGGATGCGCTTCATACAACACTTCGCCTGTATCGCGGATATGCTCTAAGAACCCACAGCGGGTCATCGTTTCGTCCAGCAAATGTGTTTCTATATCAAAACTCAACCCACGGCGCAATTTCAAAAGATGCGCCCATGTATCAAGAAACTCCCCCGGTGCAACATCAAAAACTACGGCAATGTCAATGTCGCTATCTTCGCGGGAATGACCATGAACGTATGAACCAAACAGGATGACTTGCTTGGGGCTATATTCCGCTATTATTCTGTTTGTGTAGGATTCAGCGATTTCTCTAACTTTTGTTTTGTCCAGCATAAATATTCCTCCGTTCTTGCCAAAAGGCTCGCGCAATACTCCGGCGATAATTTAGATGCCATTTTATTCTTGTAAGCTGGATAACGCGCTTCTATATTATATGGGGTCAATTCTTCTAATAAATCCATCTGCTCATCGCTCAAGTCATCAACTATGTTGGCTTGCTCTGCAAGCTTAGCAAGGTCATGAATGCGCTTGGGGTCTTTTGCGGTGGCATCAGCAATGACTGCCTTTATTGACTTTTCCACAATTAAATGACAAATGAACGCCATCCAAAGATAATCCTTAGATTTCAGCAAATTCCTTGCAACCAAAATATCATCATCACATAACTCTATCCAATATGCCGCTTTGTCAAACATTCTACACCTCCAGTCCACTATGGAATTATACCACGCAACGCGCATTACACAATCGCAAAATCGGACAATGTTTCTGTTCTTAATTCCCGGCTTTAGAGAAAATAAAAAACGAGATTTCTATCATTGACTTTTTTCGATATAAACACTACAATAAACACATCGAAAAATTTGAATATATCAAGGAGAAAAATGAATAATAACCATTTAGATAATGCCAAAATATTCAAGGCGTTTTGTGATGAAACAAGGCTGCAAGTTTTAAAGCTACTTCAAAGCGGCGAAAAATGTGCCTGTGTGCTTTTGCAAAAAGTAAATGTCAAACAGCCTACCCTTTCGCACCATATGAAAATCCTCGTTGAAAGCGGTATTGTGTCCGCAAGAAAATTAGGAAAGTGGACGTTTTATTCCATCAATGAAAGCAACAGCCAAAAGGCTGCTTTATTGTTGCGCAGTTTAACCACGGTAAAATGCGATGATAATAGTTTGGAGAACGCAACTGCATTAAAAAAATATTAAAGGAGAAATAACAATGGATAATATTATCGAAAACGTAAAAGCGTACTATGGCAAGCAATTACAAGATAAAAGCGATTTAAAATCCAGTGCCTGTAGCTGCGTTGAAAAACCACCTGCGGCAGTGATGGAAATCCTGCCCTTAATATCCACTGAAATCATGGAAAAATTCTATGGCTGCGGCTCTCCTCTCGCACCATTGCTTGAAGGCATGACAATTCTTGACTTAGGATGCGGAACGGGTAGAGATGCCTATATCGCATCCAAGCTGGTAGGTGAATCAGGTCGGGTCATTGGCATTGATATGACCACAGAGCAAATCAATGTGGCAAAAAAATATGAAGCAGAACAAGCCAAACGCTTCGGGTTTACACATTCAAATGTCGCATTTCATCAAGGTTATATTGAAGATTTAAAGTCCATTGGCATCGCAGACAACAGCGTTGATATTGTAATATCTAACTGCGTTATCAACCTGTCACCTGAAAAAGAGCAGGTATTCAAAGAAATATATCGTGTCCTAAAACCAGGCGGAGAACTTTTCTTTTCAGATATATTTGCCGACAGACGCATACCCAAAGATTTAACGCTTGACCCTGTGCTGCGTGGTGAATGTTTAAGCGGTGCTTTATATGTAGAAGATTTTCGCAGACTCATGTCAAAATGCGGCTTTACAGATTTTAGATACACCAGTATACGCCATCTTGATTTGCAGACAGACGTTGAAAAAAAGGTGGGCTTTGCTACATTTTCATCACGGACGGTGCGGGCGTTTAAATTAGATGACTTAGAAGATATTTGCGAAGACTACGGGCAGGTCGCTTACTATAACGGCAGTATCGCAGACCACCCGCATTATTTTGACCTTGATGATCACCACCGCTTTTTTACAGGGAAGCCGATGCTGGTTTGCGGAAATACCGCGTCCATGCTTTCTCACACGCGCTATTCAAAAGCCTTTAACGTGGTTGGTGATACATCTGTACATTATGGCGCGTTTGGGGCTTGTGGCAACAATGCAAATATGGAAAGCAGAATAGCCAATGCGACTGGTTCGTGCTGTTGATGCGCTCCATTTGCAAATATAAAGAGAGGTTGGTACATCAATGGGTTGTTCAAATGCGGTGCAATGCGCCTGCCCTAAAACCACTTGCCCAAACCACAAAAAATGCTGTGTTTGTGTGATAAAACATAAAGAAACGGACAGTTTGCCTTTTTGTTTGTTTCTCGATAATGAGGGAGACAAAAGCAATGCAAATTATTACCAAAAATTAAAAAAACGTTTTGAAACATGCGAAGGTATATAACTTTATATTTCAGTGCGCCGAAAAAAGATTCAACTTCTTGCATTTTGCAAGAAGTTGAATCTTTTTTCAATCATCTATCGGCGGCAACAAAATTTCGCAACAAATATCAAGATATGTAATCAAACTTTTGATATCCTATCTGTGACAGGAGGGGACAGCATGAACCAATACAACATATCCATTCAAAAAATGATAGATTGGATTGAAAAGCATATTGAGGACAATCCGACTTTATTAGAAATGTCAAATAAAGTCGGTTATTCGCCTTATTATTGCTCAAGCCTTTTTCATAAAGTGTGTGGCATGACATTAAAAAGTTATTTGGCTGGCCGCAGGTTATGCTATACGGCAATCGCACTGAGAGATACAGCCGACAGAATCATCGACATCGCGCTGCGATATGGGTTTTCATCCCAAGAAGCACTGACGAGGGCTTTTGTGAAAGCATACGGATGTACACCGTACGCTTATCGGATAAACCCAAGGCCAATAAAACTGTCTATCAAACAAGTTGTCCTTTATCCTGACAAAAATCTATTTGGAGGTATTAGTATGAATACAGTAAAAGAAGCCAATGTAAGGTTTGAATATATCCCCGCGCACAAATATATTGGCATATGGGATATGAAAGCAAAAAATTATAGCGAATTTTGGGAACACCACAATTGTGATGAAGTTTGTGGAATCATTGACAGTATGCGGCATGTTGCACACGAAGTGGTCGGATGCCATCAGGCAGGGTGGTTTTACGAAAACGGACAAAAAGGTTATTTTTACGGCGTTGGCGTATCATCCGACTACAATGGCAACGTACCAGAAGGCTTTGAAATCCGTTGCATCCCCGTCTCAATGTATCTCGTATTTTTTCATCCACCCTTTGATTTTCTTGCAGACAATGATGATGTGATGGAAAAGGTTGAAACACTCGCGTGGAACTACAACCCAAAAGAAAGTGAAAAATGGTGGATACCCAGTGGATACCAATGGAATGAAACCACATGCCCTGATTATCAACGCCATTTTCCCGAAGTGTTGGGGTACGAAGTGCTACGCCCTATCATAAAAATTTAATTACACTACCCAATCAGCATTTGCGCAGCATACAAAAGCAAAAACCCAGGCAAGCCCAACAACCCAACCACCGCCGCAGTAATCAAATTAACCCCCACAGCAATACCCATGCCCGCAAGCAAAAAATTAACCCCCAAAATCCCACCAACACCAATAATCATATTGCGCAAAACACCAAACAACCACCTGAAATTATCCACAACATCTCCCCTTCTATCAATAAATCCCCAAAATCGTGCAAATGCACGATTTTTTGTTAAAGTTTTTTACTCTTTAAGCTCTGGCAACCCCGCGCAAATAATGCCCTTTTCTTTACACAAGTTAATATAATATTGATATTTCAAATTTGCCGCTTTCAGTTCGTAAATTAGACTGTCAATTAAAATTGCGTCGGTCGTGTGGTCGAAGCAATTATGTAAAAACTCCATATCGCTTTTGACCGCCTCAAGTGCCGCAACCACTTCAATATCTTCTTGTGACAAACGCTTGGATTTGAACTTGTCAAAAAAACCCTTCGATACATTTTCATGTGGCGTTGAAACGGGTGCGCCATTCCACGCGGCAGCCGTGCCATCACCATAAGCCACCGATTGCGTAAAATTTGCCATATTAAACAACTCCTTTGTCCCACAATAAATTTTATCCTACTAATAAATATAGTCACAAAGGAAAGACTTTATTCCAATTTTTTCAAAAAAAAGAGCCGCGCAATTTGCACGGCTCAAAAAGTTAAAGTTTTTGCAAAAATTCTTTTCAATCACCTTAAATCTTGAAATAACCAACCAATCCTTGCAAAATTTCGGATTGAGAACTTAATTCCTCAGCCGCCGCCGCCGTTTCCTCTGAAATGGCCGAGTTCGACTGCACAACATTAGAAACCTGCTGCAATCCAATTGAAACTTGGTCAATCGCATCGGCCTGCTCTTGCGAAGCCGAAGTAATTTCCTGAATAATGCTTCTAATTTTGCTGGCATTAGACACAATGGTATCCAAACTGGCGGCAGTAGATTGTGCAATTGAAGAGCCTGTTTCTACACGCCCAATAGAATCTTGAATCAGCTCTGTTGTTTCACTGGCGGCATCTTGGCTTCTGGCAGCAAGACTTCGTACTTCTTCCGCCACCACGCCAAAGCCCTTACCATGCTCACCGGCACGGGCGGCTTCCACCGCGGCGTTAAGCGACAACAAATTGGTTTGGAACGCAATGTCCTGAATCACTTTGATGATGCGTGAGATATTGCCGCTGGACTCGCGAATCGCAAGCATCGCATCCAGCATTTGCTTCATTGCTTCATTACCCTCTTGGGCATTGGCTGTAGATTTGGTGGAAATGCCGCTTGCAGTTTCAGCATTTTCGGCATTGTTGCGTGTCTGGCGGTTAATTAAATCCACAGAAGCAGTCAGTTCTTGAACACTGGAAGCCTGGGTTTGCGCACCGCTTGCCAAATCCATCGCACTGGTAGAAATCTGCTTCGCGCCCATATTCACTTGACTGGTTGCGGACAAAATTTCCGACATCGTTTTGTGGAATGTTTCAGAAATATTGTTAATTGAACGTTTAATTTCACTAAAGCTGCCGATATAGTCGCGGTTGATGTTTTTTGTCAAATCACCGTCGGCAAGCGACGCAAGCACCGACGATATTTCAGAAATATACCCCTGCAATGTTTCAATAGTCCCATTGGTTGCATCTTTAATTTGCAAAAAGTCACCCGCATATTTACCTGATACTTTTTTGCTAAAATCACCACGGCTAAGGTTTTCCATGACATCCCTGATTTCAACAATGGGGGCATCCACAGCGGCAGCAATATCGTTAAGCCCCTGCGCAAGTTCGTTCCATCCACCCTCGTATTTGCTTGCATCAATGGTAAAGTGTAAGTCACCTCTTTTAACCGCAGCTTCAATCATTGAGTCCACTTCGTCGGATAATGCTGATAAGTTTTCCATTAGCGCGTCAACGGTTTGGTTCATCAATGCTTTTTTGCCCGGCAACGGTTTAAGCTGAATATTAAAATCACCTTTACTCAGGCCATCAAGTGCGCCAAGCAACGCAAGCACTTCGCCAACAAAGCCGTCTGTGAATTGGTTAAGCGATGCAACCATTTCATTATAACCGCCCTTATATTTTGACGCATCAATACGGTATTCGATGTCACCGTTGTTGTTTGCCTCGTAGGCGAATGTGTTAATGTCGTCAACCATGCCGCGTACAATGTTTACTAAGTTGTAAACGTCTTTAGTCATTATACCTACTTCGTCGGTGGCAAGGTCAGAACGCATATTTATATTGAAATTACCATTTGACACACTGCTTACCACTTGGCTGACTTCGTTAATTGGTTTTGTTACCATATTTGAAATAATAAAAGCAATGAGTACGCCAATGATTACACCAGCAACGGCAAAACCTATCAGCGTGAAAATAGTAGTGCTTGTTTGCGCGGATAAAATACCACTGATGGACGCCATATAGTCGCTGGCTGCCACGGTTAAATCATCCAAGTAAAACAATGCCTGGTTTACTGTAGTAACACCCTCGCGCACAAGCGTTATCGCGGTGACTTCATCGCCGGCCACCGCGGCAGCAATAAGCCCCGCAATATAGTGGTCATAATAGCGATGTACATGTCTTTCAAATTGATCCATTGCGTTCAGTCTACTGCGCACAGCATCAGCGTCCATGTTTGGATCATCATTTACGCTATATCTGTACAGGGCAATAAGTTCATCCATTCTTGTTCTTAAACGGGCAACACCAGCCGCTTGATTGTTAATACCTGTCACAGGGTCATCGGGGTCATGGATGTACATGGCGGCACGGTTCATTGTGCGGCGTGAATCCATGAACACCACACTAATTTCAGCGAGAGTGGCGTATCTTTCGAATGGGTAAGCCAGTGCATAAGAGTATTCATCATCAACAGACCTTATGTTTACTGCACCAAATACTGTAATGATTACTGTAATCAAAAGCAACGCGAAAAAGCCAAAGAACAGCTTACTTCTTATCTTCATGTTTCGGATAAGTGTCATTTGAATTCCTCCATTTGAATGTTGGGATACGTTCTTTTCATGGTGATGATATATTCAGTTTCCTTTTCTTGCGCACTTGAGGATATCCCAATGATGCCATCACCATTTGGCACCTCGTTTGCATATATCACAAGTGTATAATTTCCGCCCTCCCCCCAGGCAACATACATATCTGATGATTTAATGTAACACCAGTATTCTTCTAGTGTCAATTCCATTTCTTTGATGATATACGCATGAGGATTGCCTATATATCTTAGGTGCCATGGCTCGTAAATTATTTTTGTTATTTCTGTTTTCGATTGCGGATACCGAATAATAAAACCAAAATGGTGACAATTCTCGTCAAGCCACTTTCCTGCATCCGTTTCGGCGAAAGACTGGTCTAAAATTCCGTTGATACTCACATCCAAGGCAAGACCTGTTTGGTGTTCGCTTGCACCCGGACGCTGTATAGACTGAGATGCCTTATAAGTCGCCTCATCTTTTGTCATGCCTTTGTTCATTAACTCTTTTACCCGTTGGTCAAATATCGCCCGCTGATAATCATATGAACGATACGCACTTTGCAGGCGCAAACCACCAACCCCGCCAGCTTGCATCGCTTCTTTCATTTGAAGGAATGCGTCCAATGCTTCGGCATGTAGTTTTACACCTTGGTATTCTGCCAGAGGATGAGGTTTAAAATGTTCATCAAGCGGGTTGTGTCTGTTTACTATCCATAACAAATGTGAGTCTGTTGTTTGGGCTTCATGTGAGATATCCGCACAGGATATGAACGCAAAAAGCATAAAAGCGCAAAAGGTCACTGATGTCACCAACTTTTAATGTATTTCCACCAACCCTTCGCGATATAGTGCATCTAACGCAAACACTACCCCTGCCCGCGAATGTGAGGCGGTTAATCCCCCTTGAAAATATACAATGTATGGTTCACGCATGGGCGCATCGGCACTTAGTTCAATAGATGAACCTTGAACAAATGTGCCACCAGCCATAATAACACCATGGGCATATCCCGGCATTGGGGCTGGCTCGGGCGTGACAAAGCTGTCTACTGGGGCAGCTTTTTGAATGCCCTTGCAAAAAGCTAGAATTTTTTCAGGGCTTCCCAGTTTTATGGCTTGAACGATGTCTGTGCGGCGGTCTTTTGGTGATGGCAGTACTTCAAAATTTAATCGTGAAAAAACTGCGGCGGCAAATGCCGCACCCTTTATACACGCGCTAACTGTTTGGGGTGCAAGGAATAACCCTTGCATCAAGTTACGTGTCATGCCCAGTGACGGCCCAACGGCACTGCCCAAGCCTGGGGCGGTCAGGCGTTCGGCGGCTTTTTCTACATATTCGGCTTTGCCTACCACATATCCACCACCTGGGGCTAATCCACCGCCCGGGTTTTTTATCAATGACCCGGCAATGATGTCTGCGCCTGCTTCAATGGGTTCTGAGGTTTGAACAAATTCGCCATAGCAGTTATCTACTAATATTATTGTGTGCGGACTTTCAGTTCGTATACATTGAATTAATTTTTGAATGTCTTCCACCACAAATGATGGACGCCAAGCATAGCCTTTGGAACGCTGAATAGTTGCCATTTTGGGCTTATCCGCTAAGGCTTTTTTAATTTCCGCATAATTGAAGCCGCCGTCAGACAAAAGATCAACTTGGCGGTATGTTATGCCATATTCCGCAAGCGACCCTGATGTTGGGCGTATGCCAATGACAGATTCCAGCGTGTCGTAGGGGCTGCCCACTGGGGAAAATAATACATCGCCGGGGCGAAGGTTGCCAAACAGTGCCGCCGAAAGCGCGTGTGTACCCGAAATAAGCTGTGGACGCACCAGAGCGGCTTCGGCCTTAAATACTTTTGCAAAAATGCTTTCAAGCATGATGCGGCCTTCGTCATGATAGCCATAGCCTGTAGAGTCATTAAAATGGGTATCACTAAGGCGGCATTTCTGCATGGCGTCTAGTATTTTAGCCTGATTTATATCGGCTATTTCATCAGCATTGGCATAAACTGATGATAAACTCTTTTCAATTTCAGATGAAAAATAGGCCACTTGGGGGCTTATTCCCATGTGGCCTGTCAAATATTCATAAAACATTTAGTTATGCCCACCTCCATATGATTCCAACACGTTTCGGAGTGGAACCACCGTTGAAATGGCATGTTTGTAAAGCATCTGCTGTTTGCCATCCGCTTCTATGATGATGACATAGTTGTCGAAAGCGCATACGCTGCCACGGATTTGAAATCCGTTGGTTAGGTATACTGTTACGGGGATGTCTTCTGTCCTTGCGATGTTTAGTATCATATCTTGATACTGGTAGGTTGGCTGTGCCATATTGTTACCTCCTTCTAAATGAGGGCGCCTCGGAAAATCTCTTCCGCGATTTCTTTTGCGGTTTTCCCTTCTGCGCTTACCGGTTTCGCATCGGGGGATTGATGACGAAACCATGTTTCTTGGCGTTTTGCATAGTGCCGCGTTGCTTGTTGGATAGCAGCTATGGCTTCTGTTTCAGTAAGCCTAGCGTTTAAGTATTTTATTGTCTCTTTATAACCTATTCCACCCATTGATGCAAGCCCTAAATCGTATCCTTTCGACAAAAGATTTCTTGTTTCATCAATTAATCCAGCCTCCCACATCGTGTGGGCTCTGGCATTGATGTGATTATATAGGGTTTGGCGTGGTAATTGCAGTGTGTGGCATATGATTTTATCGTTTTGTAGTGCAGAATTTTGGCGGCGTACGCGTTCTGCTTTGTTGTGTGCAGAAAATAGACTGCCTGTTGTTTCATAGTAGCTTAACGCACGTGCTACACGTTTTATATTGTGAGGATGTATGCCTATTGCAGCTTCGGGGTCTGTTTGTTTTAATTTTTCGTGAAGGTATTCCGCGCCGTTTTCTTGGGCTATTGCGGCAAATTTTTCGCGGATTACTTTTTCTTCTTCATTTTCTATGGGTGCAAATGCTGTGTTGTATAATACGGCGTTGATATAAAAGCCTGTTCCGCCTGCCAGTATGGGGGTTTTGTTTCGAGAGAAAATGTCGGCGATGGCTTTTTGTGCCAGTCTTTGATATTCAGCAACAGAGAAGGGCTCGGCCGGGGAAATAATGCTTAACAGGTGGTGAGGGATTCCATCCATTTCTGCTTGGGTTGGTTTAGCAGTGCCAATATCCATGCCTATATAGACTTGCATAGAATCGGCGGAAACCACCTCGCCGTTTGTAAGTTTAGCCAGTTCTATTGCAATCGCGGTTTTGCCACTGGCTGTTGGGCCTGCGATGACATACAAGTTTTGCTTCATAACTGACTCCTTTACCCACGCTTAAACCGCCGCTCTAGTTCGCGCTTTGTCATTTCAATTATTGTTGGGCGGCCATGCGGGCATGTGAATGGATTTTCTAGGTCTAGCAGTTTTTCAATAAGAGACTGTGCTTCCGCTTTTGTGGTACTGTCCCCGCCTTTTATTGCTGCTTTGCAGGCCGCCATGGCTATCAATTCTGTTTTGTGGGTGTATGGGCTTTTATCGGAAAAACCCGCATCACCTATTTTGTCTAGTATTTCTGTAAAAAATCCTGATTCTACAGGGCCTTTCATCAGTAGGGGTACGGATGTTATTTCAGGGGATTCTACTGTGCCGCTTATTTCAAAACCAAAGTCTGCAAAAATTTGCTTATTATCGCTTAACAATTGGCGTTCGCGCGGGGTGAGCCGCAATGCAATGGGTGTGAGTAATTGCTGAGCGTGTACCGTTTCAGATTGCGTTTTTTGCAGAATTTCTTCATATAATACACGCTCGTGGGCGGCATGTTGGTCTATTAGAAATAGTGAGTCATTTTGTGAAACTAGCCAGTAGGTGTTGAATAGCAAGTCTATGATTTGGTAATTGGTAAAGTGACGTTTAGGGGGGGGAGTCAAAGTATCTTCACGTAGGGATGGGATATTATCTTTTTGCTTGGGTTGCTGAACAGGGACGGATTTCCATGGCAGAAATTGTTCAGGTTCAATTGAAAACATGCCATCATGTGTTTGAACCACCACTTCCTCTGAAAGCGAAACCGTTTGAAGAGCCTCCGCATCGAACATGGATGCATTTCTATCCGCGGCTTGTATGGCGCGTTCGAATGGCACATGTGTAGTTGCAAGCGGACTTTCCATATTGATTGGTATTTGCTCTGCCGCTGGTGTATACGGCTTTGTCCTCATTTTTTGCCGCGCCGCCGGAATAAGATTTTGTGTCTCTAATGCATCACGCACTGCGTCTTCCACAAAATTAAAAACGCCATCTTCATCAGCAAAACGCACATCCATCTTTGTAGGGTGAACATTCACATCCAGCGCGTCAAATGGCATCGTCAGGTTTAACACATACACAGGAAATTTCCCCGATGGCAACATTGTTTTCATTGCGGATTCAACAGCGCGAGACAGTAAACGGCTTTGAATATACCGTCCATTAATAAAAAAGCTACCATGCTGGCGATTTCCTCGTGCAATCTCGGGCTTACCCATTAGCCCTGTTAAATGTAGTTCGTCTGTGACCGTTTCAATTTTTGCATCCACTGGCACGACATTTACAGCAATTTCGCGCCCATATATGTTCAACAGTGCTGTTTTCAAATCGCCATTGCCATTGGTTTGAAAAACGGGTTTAGAGTTATTGATATATCGCAAAGTCAGTCCTGGGTTGCCCAGTGCCAAACGCTCGAGGCAATCGGCAATGTATCCTGCCTCTGTTGCAGGTTTTTTCAAAAATTTACGCCGTGCCGGCGTGTTGTAAAATAAGTTGGATACAATCACTGTAGTACCATTGGCGCAGCCAATATCGCGGCTAGACATCAGCTTACCACCATGAATTTCCACACGGGTGCCAGCCACCGCCATTGGCGTTTTTGTAATCATTTCAACTTGAGCAACCGCCGCAATACTGGACAGTGCTTCCCCGCGAAAGCCCAAGGTTTCCACTTGAAACAAGTCATCCAGGTTTGTAATTTTGCTGGTGGCGTGCCGCGCAAAGGCCAAAGGCAAATCATCGGCAGAAATGCCGCTGCCATTGTCCGTGATGCGAATGCTGGAAAGCCCGCCATCACTAATTTCCACTGTAACAACCGACGCACCTGCGTCTATCGCGTTTTCGGTCAGCTCTTTTACCACGCTTAGTGGGCGTTCGACGACTTCGCCAGCGGCTATTTTGTTTATTAGACCTTGGGTTAGTTGTATGATTGGCTTCATTTTTGTTTGTCACCTCGAGTATGTATCTGTTGCATGATGGTATTTTATCTAAATTTTTGGCGAAAGACAACATTAATATGAATAGAAATCAAAAAAGCACCCCGCCACAGGGTGCTTTCTTATATCCAACCACAAACCGCTTAAAATATAGAATAAGCAGCAATAACACTAACAATAGTAATAGACACAGTAGATACCAATTTAAACAAAGTATTAATAGAAGGCCCGGTAGTATCCTTAAATGGGTCACCAACCGTATCGCCGATAACAGCCGCTTTGTGACTATCAGAGCCTTTGCCGCCATGTGCGCCGCCTTCGATATACTTCTTCGCGTTATCCCATGCGCCGCCGGCGTTGTTCATAAATATTGCCACAACGAAACCAAGCACAGTCGCGCCGGCAATAAAGCCTACAACACCTTCAACGCCAAAAATCAAGCCTGTTACAATCGGCAAAATAACAGAAACAACTGTGGGCATAACCATTTCGCGCAACGCGCCTTTTGTACATAGGTCAACGCAAGCCGCATAGTCGGGGTCAACTTTTTCTTCCATAATGCCTTTAATTTCACGGAACTGACGACGCACTTCAACAACGATACTTTGTGCCGCACGTTGTACCGCACTCATTGTCATTGCAGAGAAAACGAACACCAACATCGCACCAAGGAAAACACCAATCAAAACAGATGGATTGTTCAGTGATAAATCCAAACCTGGGAAGTACTGGTTTGGTACATATCGTCCATCCAGTCCGAGTTCCATATAGCCTTGATTTAAAGCAACATGGCGGGTTGCGATATTAATATAGGAAACAAGTAGTGCCAAAGATGTGAGTGCAGCAGAACCTACCGCAAAACCTTTGCCTGTAGCCGCGGTGGTGTTACCCAATGCGTCAAGCGCGTCGGTACGTTCACGCACTTCTGGAGGCATGTGGCTCATTTCAGCAATACCGCCGGCGTTGTCTGCCACGGGGCCATATGCGTCGGTGGCCAAGGTAATGCCCAGTGTAGAAAGCATTCCAACTGCCGCAAGACCGATGCCATATAAACCAAATGAGAAGTATTCGCTAAAATTTGGATGAGTGGTATCCATTGTTCCGCCAGAGGCAATAAAGCTGACAACAATCGCGCCAACCACAATGATAACCGGTGCAACAGTAGATTTCATACCCAATGAAATACCCGCAATAATAATGGTAGCAGGGCCGGTTTCAGAAGCCGCAGCCAGTTCTTTTGTGGGCTTATAGTGGGTTGATGTGTAGTATTCTGTAAAATACGCAATCAATGTACCCGCTACAACACCTGTGACAATGGAAATGTAAAGCCCAACCCAGTTGTTGGCAATATCGCCCATGATAAACCAGGTGACTGGGGCAAAGGCAACGACAGCAAGCCCTGCGGAAGTATAAGTGCCTGTACGCAAGGTGGTAAGCAATTGTGCTTGGGTTGCGTTTTCTTTGGTGCGGATAAGGAATGTACCAATAAGAGAAGCAATCATACCAACCACAGCCAACGCCACCGGCAAGAACATGGCTGCCATAACCATATCCACACCTGCGCCAATAAATGCCGCATAACCCAGCGCGATACCCGCGTGCATGGATTTGATATAGCTTTCATAAAGGTCGGCACCCATACCCGCAACGTCACCGACGTTGTCGCCTACGTTGTCGGCAATGGTTGCTGGGTTTCTTGGATCGTCTTCGGGGATTCCTGCTTCCACTTTACCCACAAGGTCGGCACCAACGTCAGCGGCTTTTGTAAAAATACCGCCACCAACACGGGCAAACAACGCGAATACCGCCACACCAACGCCGAACATAACCATGTTTTCGGCAATTTGATACGGCTCAAGCTGGAATACAAAGTGCAGCAGCAAAAACCAAACAGACACGTCTAAAATGGACAAGCCAACCACGGTAAATGATAAAACCGTGCCCGATGCAAAAGCGACTTTCAGGCCTTGGTTAAGGCTTTCACCGGCAGCGTTTGCTGTACGCACATTAGCTCTGGTGGCTATACGCATACCAATGAACGCTGAAAGCTGAGAAAAGATACCGCCAGACAAAAACGCAAAAGGTATAAATGGCGAAGCGTGTCCTAACACAGCCAAAATACCAAGAGCGATTACAACAATAACATAGAAAATAGCAACTACCCGAAACTGACGCTTTAAATAAGCACTGGCGCCCATGCGGATAGCCTCGGCAAGTTTGCGCATTTTATCGCTGCCCTCACCAAACTCCATCACCTTGCGGCTTTGAATAAATGCGAAGCATAAGGCCACTAAAGCCCCAACAACGCCTATTACAAAAGCTGAATCAAAACTCATTTCTCCCACTATCCTTTCGTTTTAAATTTTGGGAATATAATGGGAAATTACGCTAGGTCAGCGAAAAACCGCTTTACCCCCAGCATATAGTATTCTAGCTTTAGGAATTTGTCCTGTCAACAGGGTATTTGGACTTTTTATTGAAAAAGGGTTCAACTTCCCTGGTTTGACACTTGCGTCACCTAAAAAATATCTTCAACTGCTACTAAACAGTGGATTGTCGCATGGGCGGGGCAGCGTGGGTTAAAACCTGCGCGGTGGTTCATTTATATCAGTTTCGCAAGTGGTTGCAATCTCAAAAAATAAAAAACACTTTACATAAGGTTTTGAAACCTTACGCAAAGTGTATAAAATATGAATACAAATAAATTGGCAAATAAAACTTGATGAAACATTCCAGATTGACTACCTTACCGTTCGCATCCACCGTCTTACATCTGGTTTCTGCCATTCACAAATATGTCTGTACAGGTGGCGCATCCGCCATGGGTTCCCCATATCATGAATGTTTAGGTAAAGCAGCCCTTCTGGGTTGGATAGATCATGACCAACTACTGAAAACAGCAAACCGACAAGTACCGTTGCGCGCATGTTTCTTACGGCACAAGCCTAGTCCTAACAGCAATTTTACATATCCATCCGTTTCGCCTCAAAAAAGAAGCAAAGGGTAAGTTTCAAGGAAATAACCGAGTACAATATCTGGCAGCAGAGCCGTATATGCGTAGGGATGGGGCGACCATTTATCGCTAGGGACGGTTAATGCAGTCTTGTAAAGGTGATGCCTCTTAACTT
>Ga0123352_10000959_pt1 | contig 37088 bp, 26 predicted proteins | sample TergutLab28metaG_FD_89700 | JGI IMG/M metagenome (GOLD analysis project Ga0123352, IMG submission 89700) | Labiotermes labralis P1 segment gut microbial communities from Petit-Saut dam, French Guiana - Lab288 P1 | ecosystem: Host-associated > Arthropoda: Insects > Digestive system > Gut ... | reverse complement strand
ACTTACTTACTCCATGGTGCAGAGTCCTTCTTGAGAAGCTAACTGGTTTGCAGCTAGTCAAGAAATTCCCCGCATTTCACGGAACCTGAAGGTTCATTACCGCACTCACAAGCATCCGCCACCTATCTCTATCCTGGGCCCGCCCAATCCAGTCCATAAACCCACATCCCACCTCCTGGAGATCCAACCTAATATTATCCACCCATCTACGCCTAGGTCTCCCCAGTGGTCTCCTTCCCTCCGGTTTCCCCACCAAGACCCTATACACCCCCCCCCCTCCTCTTTCTTCACCCATACGCGCCACATGTCAGTTACTATCTTCAAAAATTACGAGATAGATTTCTATAACTCTTTTTAATATTATCCTCCCATTTAACGTCACTGAGGAGTGGTCAGTATGTCTGGTTTGGAGGTAAAGTATCCTGAGTTTAATTATCGGTCCGCAGGTTGGCACAGTGTCTGGAATTTTCTGTGGTTTCTTAACTTCTTCTGGGCTGAGGCAAACCTCTGGTTGGTCATCGGCTACTTCTTTGCACATCCCTCCCTTTTATTCGTTATTTACTGAACATCTTACCATTTGAATATACAATCTGAAATATTGACAGCGTCTTTAAATTAGCCATAAATAAATAAGATGGGCCCTGCTGTCACATCAAATATTGTCAATTAACGACGCACATCTGCAGCTTACTGACATTATAATTAGGCGCCGCAACACAAAAAAAAAAACAAAAATCCACCAGTCAGTCCAAAACATGCTTCGAAAACCAACCGATCACGTGACCATTATGCCTGTGCATGTCGTACTGCCTTGACCTTGCATTTTTCTGCAACTCAGTCTTGCACTTCCAACTGATTCTCTCTGGAAGGTCGCCAGTACCTGTTCCGACGCATGCACGCCTCGCGACGGTCAAATTCCTATCCGCTTTTAGAAGTCACGCCATACGCGACGACTGTTGATCGGCCTTCTGTTGCCTATAAATGAGTGAAAAGAAAACATTAGTCATTGGAAGTTCTTACCTGTTAAATGACAAACTTCTTATAATTTTTTTTAAAGAAGAAAAGACCATCAAATGCGCTTGAATGTATGAATCTTAGGAACCGCCGACATGTTTCGGCCACTCATGTGGCCATCTTCAGGATGGTGAGAACAAGAATGCAAATGCGATCACGTGTCGGAAAAAAATACAATGTCAAAAAGTCATATAATTTTTTGTTTCATTCACGGTTTTAAAATCGACAGTGTTGTTCATGTATTTTGGGGTTAGTTTATTTAACCTACAAGTTTTATTGAACCAGAAGGTGGCGATGGTTTTTGTATAGTTTTTCTTCTGTATTCGCGTAGGCATATGTAGATTTTGCCTGTTAGTCAAATTTATGTCTAGACTTTATTCGAAATTGCTCTTAATTTTAAGCTAGTTAATAGATTTAAGTTCATGTTCGTAAGTAATATGGTAATTCTATATCTATGTGTAAAGACTAAACCATGAAGTAAGTGGAGATAGAACTCCAGGCTTTCTTAAATTTAGGTCAGTATTGAGCGTCGCGCTCTTGCTTGTTTATTTCTGTAGATAGTTAACCACTTTGTTAGTCATAGAGAGGCCTTAAGTCTCTCGCTGCAGAACACTAATGTTGCTGACTCGTATTCCGAAGGCGACCGTTTCGACTGTGACCGGGACGTCAACATTCCCTACACGCTTTTAGTGATTTTCTCAAGATCTTCCAGGCAAACGTCGTGATATTACCTCGATTAGGCCGCAAGTTCTGCCTGTAAGCTTTTTCCCCGCTTCATGAATCACCATACGATTCGACATTTTGCAGTCTGCTGTTAACTTCGACACTTCTTGCAACGCATTTCCTTCGCCCAGGTCTATCCTGATTCATGTTGTAACATATATTTTGTTCGCAGGTCAGAAATTCGCCTTGCTGGAAGAAAAGGTAGTGATATCCTCCATACTGAGGAAGTACAGAGTAGAAGCTGTGGATAGACGAGAAGATCTCACACTGATGGGAGAACTCATCCTCAGACCAAAACACGGGCTGAGAATCAAGATCTTCCCAAGAACGTCGTGATTTACTCTATTTTCTTTTCTATGTGATAGTCTTCTACAACCCGTTTTAGTTGCGAGATACATAATCAGCCATTGATTTTTTAATAACTATTAGTTTGATTAGTCGAAACTCAAAGACTGAAAACCCTTTTTAAGTGTTCAATCATAATAAACTTTTATACTGTAGGCAGTGATACGCACATTGAATTTCTTACAACGAAGTACACGAACCGGTATGACGTAGTTATTACAGTCAGCGCAGACGTTAAGTTTGCGTAGTTATTACAGTGACTGTGTTATCGCGGCTTAAAGATGCGGGGTTGAAATCCCGGTAGCGGCAAGGAATCTTCCTCTTCTCCAAATCGTCCAAACCGCCTCTGGGACACACCCAGCCTCCCATCTTTACCATTTTACCTCTTCAAAGACCAAGAAATAATTTCTTATTAATTATCCACACTTAAACCTCTGAAGCATGTCAAATAATATGTATACCCTACAAAGAACTCAGTTCCTTTCTCAAAGGAAGCATCCGGCTTCTCCATTACCAAAATCACCGGCTGCAGCAGGAGTCAGAAGGCCACATCAATTTTCTCGACCTCAGAATCACGAGAAGAAACACAAACATAGAAATAGAAATATACAGAAAGCCGACCACCACAGACACCACCATACTCTACACATCCACCCACCCCGTTGAGCACAAATTGGCGGCCTATAGATATCACATAACTAGGATGCTCAGCCTACCGCTCAAAACAACACAACAAAAAAGAGAGTGGGAAACTATCCTTCATTTCGCCCAACAAAACGGCTTCCCACCCCCAATGATACACAAACTAAGGCATCAGATAGAACATAAAACACATTCCTCCACAAGACAGAAAAAACAAGAAATGGGCGACTTTCACATACATTTCCCCACAAATACGCAAGATCATGAACTTGTTCAGAAACAAAAACATAAGGGTAACATATAAATGCCGCGACACCATAGCTAACTGGATAAAACCACCCAGAGACCACACACCATCCCACAATAAATGGGAATCTACCAACTGACATGTAACACGTGTAACTTGGCGTATGTAGGCCAGACTAGCCGCAACCTGAGCATATGTTACAAAGAGCATATACGTTACATCAGAAGCAACAATCACCAATCAGCATACGCCCTACACATTCTTCAAAACCGACACGAATACGGTCCAATGAATAATACTATGAAGCTACTCAAACACATAAATAACCAAAGCTTACTCTTGCCATATGAACAATACCATATCCAAGCGCTCCACCACAATAGAAAACTCATTCCCGAACAGAGCGCAGGCGATACAAACCACTTGTTCCAAGAGGTCATAAATCCCTAAACCCTCACGGTCCACGATGAACAGGTCAGTCAGTAGTGGTTAAACTTGCATTCGGATACCACAGCACCAACAGCCAATCCGCTACATAACACCAACACGCCTCAAGCCAGGTATGTACAAGCTCATACATATAAACATCAGTACGTATGCATAAAACACCACCAAAACACACCACACGCTTGCAGGAACACGCTCACTCAGAGCCACACACTACACATAATATAGGTATAACACTTACCACTAGATAAATAAATTAAAGCATAAACTTCTATCATTACAGCACAATACAACCTGTGCAATAACACACCAAGTAGTCGCAGCTCCTGAAGATGGGTGTATTAACATCCGAAACATGTTGAGCAGTAAATTGACATAATAAAATAAGTCACATCAAGTTGGTCTACCTTTATTCTAGTACCGAGGGTTCATGTTTTGGGTAGGACTGAAGGCCCGGAATTATAACTCTGGGGATGGACTTTGGATTATTTCTCTTCCCACTGTTACAGAACGGCCCTTGGGCCCATAATGCCTCTCATGTATGAGAGACGTATACCCTTTCTGTGGTTTGATATATACATACATACATACAGCTGTAGGGTAAGAATTACAGAGTTTGGTCCTCGACTAATATACACGTTTTGTCCCAAATGCCCTTTCGTATTACGAGTGTTTTTAAATGTAAACAAATTTTCGTTTGATAAATAATATATATAGCAATACAAATAGAAGATAACCCCAAGAACAAAGTCCGTCTAACCTATGAAGTATGCAGTTCAGATAGTAAATACGAATTACAATAGAGCACGTGAGACTTACACAGATGCTAAGAATTTAATTTGTAATTTATTACATGAGATATGACAGAGGTATCTTCGATAGCGTATTTAGATTGTGCTGCAAAGGTTGGTTAAATTGGCTCCTTTTCCTGAAGTCTTCAAAATTAGGATGTCAAAGAATTCAGCACATTTAGCTTTTTGCTCACATCTGGTGTACCGCTGAAGACTGCCGCAAATCTTGCAGTGTTGGGACATTTATAGTAACTTTAAAAAGAAATGTATGGATTAATACAGTAAACTAATTGAAAAGAAATCGAAAAAATTATCATATGCTGACTGCACTGAAGGGAGAATGGATGCAACAGGCGCCTATTTAGTAAGCGATATCACCCCACTTGATGTTGGAGGATGGTCTGTTATCACTGAAAGCAATTTTATGAAGAAAGAGTCTAATATGGATGCTTTTTTTTTATTTCTTCTGCTCTCTGTCGGTCTGTCTCTTTTTCCGAGGATTGGTATGCAGGCACGTATCGTGACATTTTTGCACCATTCATTCCAATTTTTTGGGAATCGCATTATTTAAATTTTTGTGCTTAAAGCTGGACTTATTAACTTTTTTGCGTCTAGCCATTTCCAGTTCACATAATTCAAATTCGCAACAAAAAAAAAACTAGCGATGTCACGTTGTTTTAATCTGTGTTGAATGAAAACACTGCTTCGAAAGTAATACTACAATTAATGTGTTAGAACTTTATAAATAGTATGGGGCATATTTAATATCATATACCTACTAGTCTATAGTACCACGACGATTTTCCTGTTGAGAACTTTATGGAGTCACACTCTAAACCAAATAATATTTTGGGGGCTTTTGTGGTTTGTTTTAATCCAAATACAAAAACAGTAGGAAACCCTGAAGCATTTGCAGAATTTAAACGTATGAATGGCTGCACAAATTACGTGCCATGCACTTCTCGCGATGGGATTGTAAGCGGTACATGTTACTGTCCACCTCTGTATACTCGCGTGTGTATTGGCAGCATTAGTTGTCAGCTCGAAAAGTGTGTTGTGGCAGTACTGTTCGTTGTGAGCAGGGACTTTCGTTGGTTGCGTTGTACGTTACGGTGGTGATTGCACACTAGATCGCAGATGAGAGAAGTGTGATAGGTGTACTTGTGATACTTAAAAGCGTATAAAAATTTTTTTTTGTAATTTCGGTGTCAAAGTAAATCTTTGGCAGCGACAATGAAGGTGTTGTATTTAACTGTCTGTGGGCTAATATGTGGTAAGCATTCAGTGCAGTGTGGAATTTTTCGTGCGCTTAGTACGTTATTGAATTTGCGTCGTAAGTCTGCAGTTTAGCTGTGCAGATTACTCGCCTTGCCCTCAGTTTTAGCATACTATTTTATTCTTAGTGAGAAATTTAGTTCCGAAACAAACCATAATTCGAATATCCCACTGTACATTACAGTTATTGTTAAATATGAAATTGTGGTAACCGAAAATATTCCGTGTATTTACAGTCCATTGTGCGTGCCCGTGTGTTAGTTTTCTAATTTGTTAAAGTATGCAAGTGTAAACATAAAACCATTATCACACATTTTACGTAAGCTGTGCAGGTAGTACTCCGCCCCGATTGGTTATCACAAAGTACAAAAAACCAGCGTTCCTGCTGGTTTGGAATTCATTAATATACAGAAAAGCCAGTGATAAGTATGGTATATGTATCGGGAATCGCTATTATTAATATTTTTAATACCTGGAATCGCGAATAGTATGATAACCATGTATTTGTGTAGCACTTTCCTTTTCATTTATTTTCCCTGTTGCCAACCTTCACAGTGGATATTGCGTTGCGGAAAGCCTTATAGCAGTAAGAATTTTAATGAAAGTGTTAAAGCATGGTGTGTATTGGCTCTTTGTTTCAAGTATTCTGTATAAATTCCAAATTATACGTAATTCAGTAAGTGATACATACAATTTCTAGTTGTACATATATTACAGGTAGTTTGTACTTTTGGTGGTTTATTTAATGATATTGTTATTGTCTCGTAATATGTAATGTTTTTTACGATGATTCATGAGTAATGAATTGGTAAGGACAGGGATAGAAGTGGTTGTGGCCAGATTCAAGTGACTAGCCAAGTACCATGAAAACTTACGATAATTGGTATCCTGCCCAAGACTGGAACCAGAAACCTCTCAGGTACAAGTCAGAAGCATTATCACTTGAGTGAACTCACTCAGTTAGTATCAGAAAAATTATAATGAGGTGCTCAGTACTTATGTGATCAGTAACTTGTAATTTTAGAGTTATACCAGCAGTTGTAAGATTTATTGTTAAATAGGTTCATGGGTATTACACACAAAATTGCAGGCAGATACTTTCTGCAGTCCCAACACAAATATATTGACACATACTGTATGTGTTTCAACTGAATTTGGTATGTAGAGAGAGAGCAATTTTATTTTCATCAGATTATAGATTTTTAAATTACATACTTATGTTCTGTATGAAAGGTAGAGATACAGATTGAAAAGTAGGTAATTTAAACATAATCTTGGGAATGGTAATGATATAGTGACTGGGATGCTAGCTGGATGATCTGGGGTTCTAGTCATGAAAGTTGCAAGATATAGTCTCTTCTCCAAAACATGCAGACTAGCTCTGAGGCTGACCCAGCCACTCATTCCATGGGTACTGGGTGCTGTTTCCTTGGGGATAAAGCAGTTGCAGGCAGATGAATCTAGTTTACACCATTCCATCCTATTTCTGTAAGATCCATTATAGTATCTCCATATTTATGTTTAGGTCTTCCAAATGATCTCTTTCCTTAAAATTTCTCCACACATCCTACTTTTCCTGAATTGTATCGTCTTGTGTCTCAGAATATGTAAGGGCAATTTTCAGAAGTACTTTATATGGTATGGTGACTTGAGAATTAATCACTCTTATTTCAGTGCGCTGTGTTACCATTTATTCTGTTGATCAGTGTATGGTATTTAAAAAGACCCATAATCTTTGCTATCAGCTGTATATAATGAATTTGGTGGAACATTTTAATATTGTGTGTGAAATAATTATAATATTTTGGTAATGTATCGTGTATGTTTATGACCTATTGTACATCTTGTCACTTTGACAAAGTGTTGGATCCATGGAGTGTATGATGTGTATGTGCACATATTTATTTACTTATTATGCACATATTTTAGTGGATTTGTATAATACAATAGTATCAGTATGTTGAATTTTTGCAATTACACTCCTAGTGTATTTGCAAATAAAGGAAATCAATTTCACTGTGCAAAATTTAGCAGAATTTCATGCTAATGGAAAGTGATTTCATTCTTCCTGGTCCTAAAATGCTCTTAGGAGTATGAATTAAAATAGTGTGCAGAATTTGTATAATAGTGTTCTTGTGGAATGTTGTGCATAACATGAAGACACCCATTAGACTGTGGTGTACTTTACTTACCGTTACAGTTTGCCAGAACAAAAAGCGAAGGGATTCTGTACCTCTCCTGGTGGTTTAATGTAGTTTAAGGTTTCTCTGTGCTTTATTAAGCAATTTGTTATGGATGTATGGGGAGTGGAGGTATAGCCATACCACTTGTAACCTCTGCACTGGCCGCAGTTGAGTGGTCATCTTCACACCTCAGTGAGTTTACCTCTGCGTCCCATTGTATAGGAGGCTGTTGGCCCCAGAGCCAGTCTGCATTCTGTGGAGCTGGCATATGAAGCTGTGAAAGGAACTTTACATTTTTTTTTTCAGTGTCATTTGGAGTTAGTTCACATCTGCTGGGTGCCAAAGAATGTACATGGGGACCATCATACTGGTGTCAGAATATTACGTAAGTTGTAGAACAAAGTTGGGAAAGTGTACAAAATATCCAGAACAGATTTTTATTTGTACATATTCTTGAGTGCCTCTGAAGTGGGACATTTTTCAAGAAAAGTGGTTTTTGTAAAGAGAGAATTTACCAAACAGAGAGCTAATCTTATTAACACCTCATGTTTATATCACATGCTGTAGAATTCCTATAATGCAGTGCCTTTTTATTGGCAATCCTGTTAGTTGAGCACTTGAGGAAGGTATTTTGAAGACCAAAAGTTCCACCATCATAGCTTCTAGTGCACGTACTGATTCCTTGATTGTATCATGGATTATCTGGACCATACTGAGAACATCAGGCTATTACAATGGCTACAAATGTCCAAGGATGAGTAAACAAAGGACTGTGGGCAAGCAGAAACACCAGACTTTAACAATTCCACAGAAACTTGAGATAATTTGGAGGGTTGAATATGGTGGAAGCTGAAGAGAGGTTATGGCTGCATACAACACTGGATATGATATAATGAAACAGAGGAGCCAGTTACAATTTTTGTGGCATGAAGAGTGAAGGGCTTTTCAAATGATGGGCATTGAAAGAGCCTGAACTGGTGCAGTTGGACAAGATGTAATATAAGTGGTTTACAGCAATGACTTCTTAATAAAATGTGTACAAGTTTTCATTCTGACACAACCTTTGTTATACAGTATACAATATAATTAAAAAATAACTACAAGATCATATTCGTGACGTGTTTCAGCTGCTTTATAAAGCCATCTTCAGGCTGCAACTCCAAAGGCATTTTTTGATATACAGTTGGCATTGTCTTTAAAATTTGTTTACAGTAGGAAATGAGATATAAAAAATGTAAAATACAATTATAAGATAAAATAAATTAAAAGAAACATGTAGAAATATACTTTATTATGATGGGTGGCTTTTTCATGGGGCTCCTTTGGTGTATGATGTGTATGTGAGGATGCATCACCTGAAAAAAGAAAAGTCTGTGAATTCTGAAGGAAAAACCCATGCTTGGACATACGGTAATTGTAAAAGCTAAGTCTTTTTATGATGAAATGAAGATAACTTACAAGTGCCCATTCTCTGAGGGTTGGCTGTTAAATTTTGAAGGAGATTTCCAAGTGGAATATTCCTCTGTTGTACAAGCCAAGTTATAGGAGCAGTAACAACAAATTACCTTAAAGAGCATAGGCTATTACAGGTTGTGTTTGATAATCTGGAATATTTGATAGATAAATAATCCGGGCCCCCGTGTGCCACATTAAACAAATTCTGCTTAATATATTTTGGAATATCTTGATTATTGATCTATGTTCTTAACACATTATAAATGCAAAGTGGTAAACACTGTTTAAGTTAGGGCAAAGTGACACATGCAGCAATATCATTTCATTCAAAACAAACACAGCTAACCTGTGCTGTTTGTGAAATTTGTCAGTGGCTCCAGTTACAGTGATTACATCATTCTGTACTGCTTTTGTAGGTTGCTCAGACATGCTGGCCAAAGTGATTGTCATAAATATCTGTCTCAGCTTTGTCAGATAAGTTTATGTGCAGTTCACTGACTTATCTGAAAACTGTCAGACAGAAATTAACACTATTTATCAAGTACATTGATCATGATGGAAGATATTGCTGAAATTTGATAATGTATTGAATTTATCATATCACCTGAGAACTTCACTTAGGGTGTCAGTTTTGTGTATGTATAAATGTGGCAAAGAAGCCGGGTTGTAAGTAAAACAGCCTAAAATAACCTGAAATTGAATCTTATCTACACAAATGAGCTTATGCTGTCTTGTGACTTTAATGTTTCACAAAATATACTAGAATTACCTTCATCCCTTTCAGTGTGGAAATAACATTGTTAATTTATGGTGTACATTTATTTTTATTATAAAGAGAAAACTCTATTAATTAGTGGTGACTCCTGATTTGAGGGTCAGGTGTAGCAGAATGGTAAGAAGGTGAATATTTCCCTGTCCATGTCATGAGGGCAGATAAGGGGAGTCTAGCTGAATGGCATAATGCTACATTGTGCATGCAAGCTATACCTGACCTCTGGATCTGAATTTGCTGCTGGTATTAATGGATGAATGGCTGAGCTACGCGTTGAAGTTCATTGTTCCTCCTCAGATTAAAAAAAAAATAGATAACTTTAAACCCTTTGTTTCTTTTAACAAAATACATTTTCTAGCTCTGAAAGGGTAAAAATACTTGGGAAAGTCCAGGACTTCATAGGTAGCTGTTCTTAATGATTTGGGCCATTAAGTAGACTCATTATTAGTACACATGACATTAATTACATTTAGTATAATGGTCATATGATTGAGCAGAATTTTTTATGTGCCTTGAAAAGTGTTTGAAGAGGAAGGTGTTAATATGTTTTTCCAAAACAAATGTGTTCTATTTCTGACAGTTTGATTCACATAATGAACAAGAATTCCTTTTGTATTGCTTTGTGTCTTTATTGATTGAAGATAATTTGCTTGCTTAGGACTGCTAAATCATGTGGAGCTGTGAAGCATTGTATTCAGACAGTGTGGGAGCATCAACAACTGCCCCCAGATAGTGATGATGTTTGCAAGATCTGTTTAGAAATGGTGAAACAGGCTCGAGACCAACTGTTGAGTAATGAAACACAGGTAATATTAGACTTAAGTATTGATTTAAAATAGTGGTGATCCCAGGGTAAAATATAATGTAGCACAAGTCAGAGTACTTTTCTTCAAACGTGCATGATAGAAAACTGAATTGGAAGACAGGAAGGATTAGTGAAGCAATTACTATTTGTAAAAGCATTCTTCATAATGGACATGTAGAAGAATATTACTGACAATGAAAGTTTGTATAAAAATCTGGGTTTGAGCAGGGTGCTTTGCTGTTTTCAAACAGAGTGAGACATAGCCACCATGTGTGGCACATGTTTTAGACCTAATCTCCATACGGATGACTTTGTGTGATGAACACAGTTGACAGTGGCATTGTTGTCAGTGAATGGTACACACATTTTTTCAGAGCAGTGCCACCACATTGGTGCAAACTAAGAAGAACTCTTGAGGTGATGCCTGGTAATGTTAACGGTAGTGTGTTCAAGAATAGACTGACTAGCACCTGTGGTTGTGGAAAAGTGGAGACTGGTCTTTTTTTGTGTTCTAGATTGCAGCACATTGATTTATTACAAGTTACAGTCTGGTTGGAGGAAGTGTGACCATGGGAAGCTGAATTAATTCTACTGTGTCTGATTTCTCTAGTATGTCTTCAGCAGATAGCTTATACACTGACATTGTCAGTGGTGAATTACCTGCAGTTCACATGATCTACATTCCCTTTTCTTTCTTCGAAATTGACTGACTTTTACTGTTCCTCCTCTGTATCCATGGGGGTCAGCATAATTGGATATTTTTTCACCTGAATTAATTCCTCTTTCACTTCCTGTAGTTTGTAAACCACATCATTACAAAAATCATGCAAAGTTACAGAGATTGTGGTTCTACATACCATGGTTATCTGGGTTACTGGCTGTGGGGTGTACAACACTAATTTGATTTCTGAAAGGAAAGGGATTTTTTCCTTTCGTCACCACATCTGTACTGTCCTTGTGTCTCACCCAGTCACTTGGGCACTTGGTTGCAGCTTTTCCAATGGTAAAGTGGAGACTTTGCAACTTATCATTCATGTCCAGACAGAGCCAGTTTTCATCCCCTTTCTCTTTTGTGCAGTTATTTTGAGATATAACTTGAGTGATCCCTGTCACGTTCATGTATTTTCTGTTCATTTTATCTGTAATGTATAGCTGCAATATGTTGCTTTCAGGAAGAACTGAAGGAAGTGTTTGAGGGGTCATGTAATCTCATCCCTGTCAAGATTGTTGCCAAAGAATGTTGCAAGGTGGCTGATGAATTTATTCCGGAGTTGGTGGAAACTTTGGCCTCAGAGATGAACCCCCAAGTTGTGTGTTCTGTGGCTGGACTGTGTAATAATGCGTGGGTTGATAAACAGCTGGAGTACAGCAAGGTATGTTACAGAAGATGGCCAGTATTGAAATGAAAGCCAAGTACTTGAATAGTCACATTGCATTATTAGGCTGCTGATTGCTTCCCTTGTTTATACCAGAGTTTGAAGCTTTAATTTTGAAATTGCATTTCATACATGTATGATATTTTAACCTAGAGGAAGGTTCAAGGCACAGGAGTCAGTAATTAAATCAAGTAAGAATTTGTCAACAGAAGAGGGAAGAATGCTTGGCAGGTTCTAATTAATGGATTGTGGTTGGATGGTTGGATAGGGACCATTGGAAGGGGTTTTGTAATTGACTAAATTCTGAAACAGTTCAGGGTCAAAAGAATCCATGTCATATCATTTGATATCTGTTTTTCAAGACCCTTGCATGTAATGTACATAGGTAGGACTTGCAATAAGATGTTTAGCATCTCCACTGTACCATATCATCATCATCATCATCATTGGCACAACAGCCCCTTTTGAGCCAAGGCCTTCTTCAGAATCTTCTGCCAGCTGTCCCTATTCCTTGCAGCATTCCTCCAATTTCTCTCCCCCAACTTCCTGGCATCTTCCATCACACCATCTTCCCGTCTTTGTTTCGGCCTGCCCCTCTGTCTCCTTCCTTCTACCACTGCAACGAGAACTCTTTTTGTAGGGCTCTGGTCCTCCATACGAATAACGTGTCCTGCCCATTTTAATCGATTAGTTTTAATGTATGTTACTATATCACTTTCCTTGTACAATGTATATAACTCGTATTTTATTCTCCATTGTCATTTGTAGGTCCAAAAATAGCTCTCAAAATTTTCCTTTCAAAAACACTTAAAATAGCTTCGTCAGATTTTGATAATACCCATGTTTCAGAACCGTATGCCAGCACTGGTCTGATCAAGGTCTTGTATAATTTTATTTTTTATGGATAAAAATTGAGACCTAATTTGTCTCTTCAATCCATAAAGGCCTTTATTAGCCATTAAAATTGTTTTCTTAATTTCTACAAAATTATCATTATTAACATTTATAAGAGAGAAGCATACAACAGACCCTCCTATAAGAAGACCCCACCTCACCATTCACAGTCACCCCCTTTTTTTTTTCAGATGATGATCTGTGAAAAAGTTCCCATCTTATATGCAGTTAAATATGTTGTATCATAATTAACACAGGTTGCTTTTTGTTTCCAGAGTGCAGCTGGGTTAAGTGAAGCTACTACTCCACAGGTGGATGACTGCTCTGGATGCAAAGTAGTGATTGATGCACTTGATAACAGAATGCAAACCATGTCAAGAGATGAGTTGCTCAATAATTTTCTGCAGGTAGGGAAGTGGGTTTGTCATTGGCCACAGGACGTAAGTTTTTTTTCCTCCCCACCCTATATCGGTCCTAACTAACAGGTTTTGATACTTGTGGTCATTCCTCTAAATGCATATAAAACTGTGGTTGGGAAACAAGGAAAGAAAGTGCTTGAAGTGTCAAGGCATAGATGGGAGATGAATATTAAAGAGGAATTTTGAAAAAGAGATGAGGACATGCGCTAGATTTGTAACCCAGAATAGAATTCAGTGGACCTTTGGATTTAGTAAATGGAGAACTTTTTTTACAGCCTGAATAATTACCAAGTTCTCAAAAACTACCTTGTGCTCTGAATTTAGGTATAGTGATAAGAATGCAAATTTTGGACTGCAGAGTGGCATACATAATCCACTGTGATTTGTACAGTTCTTCATAGATGGTATAATTGTATTTCATTTAATGATCAATGGGTCGCAGAGGGAGAGTTTATTCAGTTGTGATAAATCTTTGAAGTACATTTGTATGTATAGAATAGCATGGCCAGCTGATTACACAGGGGGTCACAATGTGGTGGACTTTATAAAGTTCCTGCAACTTTATAAGTTGCAGGACTTTTTTTTTCCTCTAAATTGAGGAAACCAAGCTTATAAAAACATATGGTGTAAAATAATAATGACCATTTGTGACTACCTTTTAATAGTTTCTGAAGCCCATATACTAATAATGATTTTGACTAGCCACAAGTAGGCTCAAGTATGCTGGAGATTCTTTTGTGACTGAAGAATGAAGAAGACATAAGGATGGGGGGATAAAATAAATAAGTACAGAAGCACAGGGAACATGAGGCAATTAAGAGATAGAGGTGGAAGTAGAGCTAAGTGATCGAAAACAGTGAAGCATTTGAAGAGAGGATGAAATGAAGAGATGAAGGTGGAAGCAGAGCCATATGAAACATGTGCAGGGGGAGGGAGGGCCTTGATCTTGTTGGTCTGGAAGAGAGCTATAGTGCTAGATTTGTGTGTCCTTGTGAGGGCTTCTTCATTAGGGAATGAATCATTGGTTTTCATGACCTGCAATTCCTGTTGTTGGTATGCAGCTCCATATCAGGGCAGCAGTCAAGATCAATCGCCATTTCCACAAAATGAATGGGAGGATGGCCTTATTACAACAAGTTACAGAAGCTTTCATTCTTTCCCTGATGAAATGGAGGAAACCTCCCAAGAATACACAGCTCTAGCATTATAGCCCTTTTGAAGCCAATGGGGTGTAGACTTGTAGACTTTCCTCCCCCATAACCTGCTTTATGTGGCCCTTCTCCCACCTCCTTCTCTTCATTGTATCTTTGCCTCTGAGCACTTTATGGGTTGCCATCAGCTAGCTCCCCTCCTTCCTGAGGTTCTAATTTCTTCCTTCCTCCCATTGTTCCATTTCTCTTTCACATCCACTGCCTGGCTATACCCATGACTCCACCCACGTCTACTCCACAACGCTGTATATCCTATCACCTCAGTACAACTGTCACCAAACCTGCTCTTGACATGTTTAATGCAACCAGTTCTCCCAGCAACTTAAACTTCTTGGACTTTTGGGCTACCCTGTAGATGGAGCAAGTTGATGTGAAAGACTGGTAACTAACAATCATCAACATGTCAGCATATCTCAGAAGATTAAGTGTCAAAATGTAATTGATTAGAAATGGAGGACCTGGGCATAGGTGGGAGGATAATATTAAAATGAATCTTAAGGAAGTGTAGATGGGGAGGCAGGGACTGGAATACTCTGGCTCAGGATAGGGACAGGTGGTAGGCACTTAGGAATGTGGTAATGAACTTTTGGGTTCCGTAGAATGTGGAAGTTTCTTGACTGGCTGAGGACCTGTTGGCTTCTCAGGAAGGCCTCCTCTCCATGGTGTTAGTTTCGTTACTGCAGTGGTTTTCTGCTGACATATAGTATTAGCAGGTTGATTTTCTGTTACCATTTATTTGGTTAATTTTGTAGGCATGTGGACACATGGGAAGCTTCTCTGATGGCTGTTCGGCAGTTATTATCACCTACTTCACTGAAATATACAACTTCCTGCAGAAGAATTTCAAGTCAGGTGGTGTGTGCCATGTGGCAGGAGTCTGTTCTGCAGTTTTCCATGTGCATAGGGTAAGTTTCATAAGATCTGTGTTTTCATTTTGTGCTTGTGCTCTAAATTAACAGTAATGTTGGACGTGACACACATTGGTATTGTAAAATGCAGTTAAGTGAGCATCAGAGTAGGCCTGGCTTGTTAGAATAATGGTATGCATTAATCACTGCTGCTGTCTTTATATATATTCTATGAACTCGTTTCAAAAGGTGGACACTGCAGTACTGAGTCAGCATACCTCCCACTACTGTTAATTGCTTCCTTCTTAGGATTCTACCCGAAACTACTTGCTAACATACATAATGACTCTGTAACAAGCTTTATCCAGTAGTATAAATGGTGAAAAGAAATTCTATATGGGCTTTTCATAATGAGATTCTGTGTTCAATAAGTTTAAAGTGTGTTACAGCATGTGTTTTGTGACATTTAGTATTGGTTATAATTTTGAATTTGGCATGTTTTCATGGTATCATGATGTGAGAACATGATGCTAGATGCTGTTGTAAATAGATTTTCTAAAGCAAAAAAAAAAAAAATGAAATAACAAATTGCCAGAGGGTGAGATTATAAGACAGACTTTTAATTTCAGGAATATTTAAACTTATTGGGATGTATTTCATATAGCAGTGGCACGTGCAAATGTTTAAGGTGGCCAAGTGTCACATAGTTTAAGTACCAGTGTTATTTACCATGTACAGCTGCCATATCAGACTAAATGAAAGATTTGGAGCCCCTAAAGCTGGATGACAAATGTTAATGTTTGGTCATGTTAATATCAAGAAGAGTTTTCATGGTGTTTTGTTTTACTAGCAGCCTGCAGTGAAGAATGTTGAGGTGGTCCACGAGTCTGATATAGGAGTAGTGAAACCACAAGAAGATTTGCCATGTGAATTATGTGAGCAGCTTGTTATTCACCTACGGGATATCCTTGTTGCAAACACTACCGAGACTGAGTTTGAAGAAGTTCTCAAGGGCCTGTGCAAACAAACTGGTTCATTTAAGGATGAAGTAAGCACACATTCAAATAAAATTTGCCATAAAAAGTAACAATTAACTGTGTGTTTGTCCTCTCTCATTGTTTATTGAGACAGACAGACTACTATATTAAAATGTTGTTTTGAAAAAGAAATCTGTCTTCTCTGTTGAACATAAAACTAATTACAGTACTTATTTCTTTACAGTGTCTTAGCATTGTGAATGAATATTATGCACCAATATATGACTTTCTGATAAATAGTTTGAATGCTGAAGAAGTGTGCAAGCTGTTTGGACTTTGTGGAGCACCTGGAATTAAAGGAAAGGTACACTTCAAGTATCTACATATATATAGATTTGGGGTGTGGGTGGTTGCACAGTTGGTTGCCATGCAGTACAAACTGGAAAGTCACGGGTGCAATTCCCGATGCGGTCATGGGGGATTTGTCATTGATGAACCTTCCATCCCACTATAGCCCTGTTGTCAACTCACCCTCTAATCTAAATGAGCGCCAGGGATGTCTCCTGGGGGTAAAGGTGGCTGGTGTGTGGGGCTGATGACCTTGCCACGTACATTTGCCGATTGTCTAGAAGTTATGGGAGCCTCATCCTCCTGGAGCCTAAGGCAGGCATGTATAGAGGTGGCTAGCTACATACAGAATTAAAATACTTGATAAGGTAAAACATTTTGTATGTTGGTTTTTTAAGTATTTCCAGTGTGTACACATTTTTAGTTGCTGTTACTGTGTGCTTTCTGTGGTTTTAACATGTAAAAATTCACGTGTAGATGTTGTTAAAACACATTGAAAGAAGGAGGTGCTGGTTTTTGTTGCCATTTTTCAAGTGAACTAAGTAGCATAGTAGTTTGTCAACCCATCCACCTACATATCCAGCTCTTCAGAGTGTTTTGTTAAGTCACCATTTTTCTGATTCATTATTAAAGTACATGCTTGATTTCTGTGCAAAACTGGTGACCTTCGTTTTGACTAGTGGTTTTGTACAGTAAAAACTTTTTTATCCAGCATCTCTGGGGGAAAGGGATTGCTGGATATCGCCGTTTTCCGGCTATCAAATTTAATTAGCTGGAACTACTAAATAACTTTACCCACTGCAAAGAGGTGGCATGTAAGGTGGTCTTTTGATTTAATGTTTTCACATGAACTGCAATACAGTAAAAACTGTTTTATCTGTAACTGGATTATCTGGAAATCTTGATAAAGTGGCAATTTGTCAACGGTAAAGCTCGCCCAAGAACAGGCCATGAAAGCCCTGAGGGGGAGTAGAGGAACAGCTCTACTCTTTCTTAACCTTGGCACCAGATGGGGATGGGTGGTCAACTCTACACCCCAAGTGCTTTAACCCCATGTAAGACACCAGGTATCATTGTATAGGAGGCTGGGTGGGCAGAGCTGTACAATTCCATCTCAAGGTGAAAGGGTTGTGAACTGTATATTTGGGAATTCTCTCTCAGTCACAAGGGTAGGGTGATGGGTTAAGGTAATCTAGCATTTTGCGCTCCACTTCTTTGAATCGTTCACTCCCAAATAGCATGAAGTGTTCCCTTGATCTAAGATGCATAGTCTGGAGGACTGACATGACAATAGATAAGAACTGACAAATCCAGATTTTATGTTCATTGTGTCTTTCAGTCCCCAAAATAGTGTATAAAAATTGCTCAACTAGCTGTGAACAACATTAACATGATAGACATATTCTAAATTTTTAAGATCTCCTGGGTTAGTTCATACTAAGGGTCACTTACTTCACTCAAGGGATTCAAATACACGATTACCTAGCTTAGGATCTTTGTGAAACTTTATTTCTGTTATACAGGTATTATCTGTTCCATTCACTTTATTTCTTGTTAATGCTCACTGTTAACTAACAGACCAGTACTGGCAAAGAGAGATGAAAAAAGATTTTTGTAACAGTTCTCTTCCCTTGCATTATGCCAGAAATCACTGTTGGGGAAACTCATGCTTCATGATAAAGGTTCACATCTCTTGTGTAAATTGATGTATATCAGCTTTGATGTAGATTTGTTGTTACAGTGTTTGTGATAGATAACCATGCTGTACAAGGACAGAGGAATGAACAGAGCCATAGGTACTGTAGTCATGTACAAAATGTTACAGGATAGTAATTCTGTGTTTAGTTGTTAGTGGCAGGAAGTCAGAAGTAAGAGGCCCATCATAGTGTACAAGTGCAAGATTCTTGAAGACAGAAGTTTACATGGGATGTTTGTGTTCATGATTCTTGAAACATGATATTTCTGCCAATTAATTGAAATGTAATTAATTTGAAATAAGTTACTATGTCCGTAAGTGTAACCGCCTTTCATATTGAATCAAGATTCTGACCTCCCACAAACAGGTTATCCCTATCATTGTATGACATGCTTCATGTTGATATTGTGATTTCTTATGTTGTGTTCAAAACAGGGACCTATCTGGCCACTTCTTCCTGCTCAGACTGTAGATATCTTTCAAGCTTCTCGTTTGAATGTTGTCCAAAATGATAAACCGAAGGTCACACTTCTAACACCTGCTCAGCCTGTGGATTCTATCATTCCTGCAGCACGCCTGACCCCTGCCACTGACAAGGGCACAGGCTTTGTTACAGTTCCTATCGGTGTTAAGGAAGGAGGTAAGGTTCACTGTTTTACTGAAATTTTGATATGGGTACTGTAAAATACTTCTGTTCCATGTATGACCTAGTATAGGATATTTTCCTGCATTATGACATTGTTTGTTAGTAATTGTTGTGAATGCTTATAAATGTGTAGTGCAAGCTGTGTTTCACTTCAAGCGAAGTGAATGAAAGTGGAGGAAGTGGAGTCATGTTATCTTAGGAAGTCCTAATAGTAGTTTACAAAATGGTGCATGCTGAAGGTCATGCAAGTTGATTCAGGAGCCCTTTTCATAGAACATGGTACTGTCATCACAGTATATTATAGATACTGAGATGCGAAGTGAAATTTTTCTTTGTTAAAAAGGGAATAAACATTTTCATTTGGAGCTCGCCTGGTGTAGCCAGTATAGTGGTTATGCTATGGACTGGATGATCCTGGGTTTGAAATCCTGGCCAGGACAAGGCATTTATCTCTCCTCCAAAACATGGATACTTGCTCTGGGGCCCACCCAGCCACCTACACATTGGGTACGAGGGACTCTTTTCCTGGGATTAATAATATTTATTTACTGCAGTTGGGTTGTTACCTGGTGGCAGTGGTTATTTTACATGTATACAAAACATGAAATTGGTTGAAAAACATGAAATTAGTTAACAAAACATGAAATTGGTTAAGAAAACTTGAAATTTGTTAACAAAACATGAAATTGTTTAGACTGGATAGGTGTGAGGCTGACCACCACCATCTTGTAGCAAGGTTGAGATTGACTGGAGACTCTGTTTGCCTTCATGGCTTATGTAGGGACATTACCTTTACCTTTTATCATTTTAATTGTGGTGCATTGTACTGCATTAGGAGCAAACGTTAAAAATATTCATAAAATCTTAAATCATCTTTTAACATAACTAAATAGAACCATACCTTTTTTCTGTTATTTCAGTTGTAAGAGTATCAGATTTGGAGAGAGCCCAGCTCCCTATGGAAAGAATGCTGCCACAGACTGTTGTGTACATCAACAGCAAGGAAGGATGCATTTTCTGCCAGTATTTCCTGCATTATGTGCAACAGGCTATTACGGATCCAACAACTGAGGTATTGCATGGTACTAGCAGTTACAATCGCAAATGTGTGGGGAGTGCGCACTGTTTAACATTTAGACTTTGGCCTTGTATGTGATACTGTGTACTTAAGTATTCTGCCAAGTACATGGTGTCATATCATAGAAGACTGCACTTTTAGGAACTGTCTTAATATAACTAAAATTAGAAACACAACAACTTTTGTTTTCATTGCAGTGATCTGCAATTTCACCATGTTCCTTATCAGTAAAATCAGTTTCTTCATCCACAGTCACTGTGTTGTTACTATTATTTGCTGTGTTTTCTTTCTTAGCTGCCATTTTATTTTGTGTGCCTAACACAGTGAAACCCTCTTAAGATGGTTTTGGAAAAATTCTATAAATCAGCATTAATAAATGGGAAAATGTTCTGAAAGCATAAGCCTGAAAACATTGTTGTATTTTGTAATTCTGCATTCATATTGGTGTTAATTATCTCATATAAATTTTCCATTAAGCGATTTCCATTTACCATGAAACCACATTGTAAATCTTACCTTCTGCTGTGATTTTGAAATATTCATAAACAAAAACATTGCAAAAACTTGGATAAAATGCCAGTAGGTGTTACATGTAAGATTTGGCAGTTCGTATGAAGGTTGAAATTTTCAGTTTTTATCATTTGCAGCATTATGTACCTTCACTGATGTGCAGTGACTAGTATAATACTTCTTTTTTAATACCATTAAGACATTGTGAGTAGAAAGACTTGGATATAGGCTGGCTGATACTTTTCACAGGCAAGAAATCTCATCTGCCAAGGTGTAAGGCAGTCCTGGAACCCTGCCATCCTGTTTGATGTGTACAAGGGGCTCTTACCCTAGGATTATAGTAGTTTGTGCATGAAGTTCACCACCATCCATTCCAGAGTTTAAGAATGCACAGAGCTATTCCTCCTCTCACACGTCTCCATAGTGAGATTCTTAATTTAGCATGTGGACATCACCTTTACCTTCTGTGATATTGTTAATGGTGGTATGATATTATTTTCCATTTGGTGCAGGAGAATCTTCCTTACTACCTTCTATATGAATTGTAGGCAGAAAAAAAGTATCATATTTTTTACTGTAAGAAGACACTTATGGTTGCAGGCAGAAATAGAGAATGTTGTGAAGGAAGCATGTAACTATCTACCTACTTCTGTAGAAGGCCAGTGTCGAGAGTTTGTTGATACTTATGGTAATGCAGTCATCGCTCTCCTAGCACAAGAGATTGACCCCTCACAGGTAAGCTGCCTTGACTACAGGCAAACAGTGCATTTTAAGTTAGTTGAGGCAGAAAAGAATATTGAAGTCAAAGATGTGCATCAAACACAGATGGCGATTGAAGGTTAATTCTTAATTGGCTGTTAAGGAATAGATGTTTGTGATCTTACAGCATTGCATATTACTGGGTATTTCTTTCATTAAGTCACAGAAACTAAACCAACAAAATACACTTCATTTAGAATAAACCGCTTTAGTCTCCTACATTTTTCAGCCCTCTTGGGCCATTATCATAGTGTTCCAAGTAATTTGAAAATAATAAATTAATTGAAGAACGAATGTTTCATGAGCTGAACCCATTCCTTGAAATTTTGTACCTCTGTGCATCTAGGCTGGTACTTCTTGCTTCCTCTTGTTTGCTTGCTGATATACCATTCAGTACTAGTGTTACACTGAGGCCTACCACAAACCCAACGTGGCATACAGTCGAGAGAGTTCATTCATAGACATAACGGATTAAATGGTTCAGTATCATTACTAAGAACTTTATTAAATTTGAAATTTTTATATAAAATATGTGTTTCACAAAAAAAATACGTATGTTCTTTGATCTCATATTATCCGCAGGATCACACTGAATACAGTCCAGATAACAATACTTCTACTTTACCACACATGATGGAAATTTGTATGTACAGATTTCATTGTGATTTGTACATGTTATATGTTTGGACACAGTACTTTAACCTTTTGGCTCCAAATGACAACTAGTCATCACACTGTGCAATACTGAGGATCCTGAAGGCCAAGCAGTCTTCACCCTGATTGTGTCAATTATTGCACATTCTCTTGCAGCCCTCAGCTGATACATAGTGGTTTGATGTATGTAGCTGTCTCCACTTGAGTGTGAAAACAAGTTTGTTGTCAGAATATTCCCTGCCTACTCCCTTACATCCACAAATTTAATTCCAGTGGCAGAAGGTAAATTTAGGATTGTGTATGTGTTTGACATTTGTGTTGGTTCATTATGCCCAAGTACTACACGTGAAATTACAGAATCGTTTAGTTCAGACAGCCATTTTATTGAATTTAATTCTGGAAGATAAGGTACAGGTGTCCTAACCAACTGCTGCCCATTTTAGCTGTTTATTCATAACTATTTACATTTCTTTTTCTGTATATCCAAAGTGATTGTTGTCGTATGAGTTGTTTTATCTTATACACTTCTCTTTGTAATTACTTGTAGGCCCTTGATAATGGCTGAAGAGAGTCAAAGCATGTAGAATACTAATTGTAGACTGTTGGGGGTTTGGCTCTGCATACAATGTACTTTAGTGGTTTTAAATTCTATGACTTAAATTTCTTGTGATGGTGAAGTACTTGCACCAGTAATAGGAATCAGTGACTGCATTTCTTTTATGTTGTTTGTATTTAGGTTCTGCTACAAATTTGTTGGCTGCTTTGTAGCAAAAGCCATGAAGTTGTCCCTACTGTGACACCCTAGATTAAAAAATAGTTGGTTGTATATAAAAATCATTTTACGGTAGAGTGCTTCTGTAGTGTAGGTCTATTCCAACTTTGTTCAGTGTCACTGATCACAAGTCAATAATCTGTGCTAAATTATCTTCATTTAAAATTGTCTTCAGTTTGCTGTTCATATCCACTGCCTCATAAAGAAAATTAAAATGGGTGTTTCACTTTAGATTCTAATGAGTATTATAATGAACCCAGCTGGTCAGAACGATTTTGATGCATGGGATACTCTGCACTGTACACATGTCTTCAACAGCTCAGAACACTATATTACAGTCTTCTGGGAAATGACACTGTGTAGTTGTCTACCAGAAGACTGTGCTGTTAACGTAATGAGAACCACAAATCACGCACACAGCATTTTTGTACCAGATTGGTAATATGTTAAAAATGTAGTGTGTAACATCAGATTTATAAAGGTGTGAGACTAATTTAATTTCTGTTCGTATTTGTCACTTAAAACATGTACTTTAAACTGAGGCACAAATTAATGTTTATACTGCAGCAAAGTGCTTTATGTAAAGATTTTGAATGGTAATGAGACTCTTGTGTGATGTACAGGGGATAGACAAAATAATGGAAACAGTAGACAATATAGGAATAAAACTTTGTGTTGGCTGCACTGAAAGAACTTTAGTTGTTTAGTTTAGTTGTATCTTTCATTATTCTTTTGTCTGTTAACACTGTGTAGTGTCAGTGTCAATCCATTACAGATTGTGTTTAGTAACAGTTCATATGTAAGTACTGCAAAATGGGAGACTTCTCAGATTTTCAAAGAGGACAGATTGTTGGTGCGCCTTTAGCTGGAACATCTGTAATCAAAACAGCTGCTTTATTAGGTGTATCTAGAGCAGCAGTTCTCAAGGTTATGTTGGTGTCATCTAATAGGAGTATTGGCCAAAAACCCAAACTAAGTGAAAGGGATTGAAGAGGATTGTGTCTGAAAATCATAGAGGTACTGCAGTAAAAGTTAGATCAGAACTAAACATTCATCCTGAAGACCCTGTTTCCACAAAAACAGTGCAACAAGAGCATCACAAATATGACATCTATGCTAGAGCTGCAATTGCTGAACCTGTGATTACTGAAAACTACACTAAGATGCGAGAAAGGTGGTGTGATGATCATAAAACCTGGATGTGTGATGATTGCAAGTACGCAGTATGGTCAGATGAATCGTCTTTCACGTTGTTCCCAACATCCGGTTTTGTGTATGTTTGGAGAAAGTCCAAGGAAGGCTCTAATCCTGAATGCCTGGTTCCAACTGTGAACCATGGAGACGGATCTGTGATGATTTGGGCATCAATATCTTGGTATTCTGCTGGTCCTATAATTACCTTGAATGGTCGAATCATGTCAGTGACCATGTGGATGTTTAGGTAACCGAGTGTATCCTATGGTCCATATGTTGTTTCCTAACAATGATGCAGTTTTTCAAGATGACAGTTTGCCAATACACACAGCCAGAAGTGTTAAGTCTTGGTTTGAGGCACATGAAGATGCACTTAAACATCTTCCCTGGCCAGCGCAATTGCCCGACTTAAATGTCATCGAATCACTGTTGTCAGTTTTAGAGAGCAGGGTAAGAAGCAGATTCCCTCCTCCATCATCTCTCAAGCAACTAGAAGATGTTCTTCATGAAGAGTGGTACAGTAGTCCCCTAGAGACTGTTCAGAACATACATGATCTATTCCAAGAGGGATACAAGCTGTTACAGGCATTGGTTGCCGAATTGTGTATTAATAAAGAAATGTGTATCTTCCACAACTGTTTCCATTATTTTGACCATCCCTTGTATATTTTTATACAGTGACTTGTTTTGATAAATCTGACATCATACAGTTTGACCAGTACAGTGTTGCTGTACAGCGCACCTGTCTGTGGGTTTTCCTATGTGTATCCTTTTTCAGTTACAGAAAAAAAAAGTAAATTATATATCTGTATTCTTTTTCCCAGGTTTGTCCTCAGATTGGTTTGTGCCCTCCTGCTGAAAGTGTTGTGGCCCTGGATCCAACTCATGTGGTGAATGACAAACCAGCCTGTCCTCTGTGTTTGCTGGCCACACAGAGTATTATTGACAAATTAAAGGACAATAAGACAGAGGTAAGGGGAAGTCTGATCACATTTGTTGAGGTAAGACCACACTGTTTGTGGTACAGAAATAGCTGCTGCAGAGCTCAACATCATAGTTAGTGGTCACTGAATGTCCCTACAGTCATGCATTCAGTGCTGGGTTTTTCATAACATGCAAACAGTCATACTCTGTCACAGTTTTATGCTCAAAGGATTTGTGCCACAAAACCACATTATTTCTTACCAGCACAGGCATGCCAATGTGATGAAATTGTTTGCCAACAGAACAGATTTTGGGTAGTCTGCTGGATGCAAACAGCATTGAGCTAAGGTTTCTAAACTGGTTGTTTTGGAAGAGTTGCTTCGTATGAGACTGAATGGTTTGTGAGTAGCGCAGACAGTGTTGCAGTGGGCTTTGAACTTTTTAAGAGAGGTATACTGTATATTTTTATGTATGTACCATGCATCTTGTATACAGTTTTTATTTCAACCAACATTGCACAATATATAAGTTTTTTATTTTAACGACATTTATATTATAATCACTTCTACCTGTTTTGATACATTAGTATCATCCTCAGGGAGTTCCAAAGTTGTACTTCGCTGAAGTTATGTAGTTTCTGTTTCATTAAAAATTATGAAATTAAAATATTAATATGATTGTCAATAAAATGTAGTCTGTATGATTTTTACAATGTAGTTTATATCAGTAACTTGTTTACATGGCCATATATGCAATCTGGATATTCCTGTGTTGATGTAGCATGTGTGCTGGGGTGGTGAGTACTGAAGTGTGAAATAAATATATATATATTATGCATTATTGGTTGAAATAAAAACTAACTGTACTGTAGTTAATCATTTGGTGATGTAGAGATTTGCTGTATATGTCTCTTCTTCCTCCTCCACGCAATTGTTTTTCTTTTCATGTTTTTTCTTCAAGGGTTAGGCCTTTCTAGCCAGTTTGTTCTTGCTTCAGATCTTCTTGTACCTGTCTGTCCTTCCAATTTGTAATTTAATAGTATTGTGGGCAGTGTGTTGTCATATTTTTAATCCCTATGCACTACTCTGTGTATTTGATGCTCTCTCATTTTGGGGAACCTGAATTTGGTGTTAGAAAATTTCAGCTTTTATCTCTAGCAGTGCCCAAACTGAAAAAGTCAGCTCCCATTGGTTGTAGATAAAATTTGTTAAAGGTACCTGCACAAGATTAATTTAATATATGAGATAGTGCAGGAAATTCACAGACCATGTGTGCAATGTCACTTTAAAATCTTCCATTGTTCCATTATATTTGGGCAAGGTGTAGTGGACTGTGGATCCCTTTGCTATTTTCTTTTCTGTCCTGTGTTCTTTGTGACTGAAGACAGTTATGTGGTTCGAAGAAAGTATGCATTGGTAATTGTTTAAAAATGTTCTTAAGGGATCAGCTCATTTGTATGAAATTTTGTTTACAGAACGTGAAGGCCTGGTAAGGGGTTTAGAAATCATTAGAAGTGCCATTTGTTGTTGAATCATTAAGCTGGTCATCAGTGTTTGAATGGTAGAGACATTATAAAACTAGTCATTAATTACTTCTTTTAAAAAAATTGTCAATTCACACTTTCTTTCAATCAAATAATTGTCTTCATTTGACAAGAAAACACAATAAGACTGAATAGAAAGGAGCAGTATGGTATAAACAGTCTCCTAAAGCACCCCAATCATCACATGGCTGTCACATGACTACAGGAAGGTTGTGCATAGAGCCAGTAATGATTTTAATAGACATACACCAGTTACAACCATGAAATAAGATTCTATTAAAGACATGTGATAGAATAAATGAGCAGTTTTATAGTTCTTTTAAATTTAAGTAGATAAGGACTTTGCTGGTCACAATTGGAGCTTAGTGTCAACGGCCATGAGACATTCAATTGCAGTCTTCCATGTCTGTTTACAGAACAGGTGTATTTTCCTGTGTACTTTGGAATATAACCATGAAATGGTAAAGAAGGTTACTGTTTATTGAATTACTGTTGTCTTTATACAGCCAGCCATCTAGGAAGCACATGATGAATGAAAAAGTGTTGCTAAATATTGTGACTGGCCAAGGTCTGTGGTTGAATCGTGTGGCAGAGATTTGTTAGTGACAGCTTGACATCTGCCCACGTACGTCTACTGTGATTGGTTGCAGTAATCTGTTGTTTTTTGTTCTGAAACATAAAACAGCATTAAGTCACCATAGTTGATTTTTTTTTAAGGGGGCCATCCCGTTGTGTATCATCTATATATATTATAATTAGTACCGTCATACACAACATATATAAAACGAGATGCTTAATTACAACTGAGTTATACTTGGCGACATGTTTCGGCCGTTAAACACCCATCCTCAGACCAACTTAGAACAATGTTATTAAGGTACAGTCAAAATTGTTATAAGTGTGGAGCACTCGTCTACTGTGATAACGACACACGTCAACACCACCATCTATAGTGAGCTCCATGAGGCCCCTATAAAAACATTTGGAATATTTAATATTTATCATTTTTCCATACTGTTTTAAATGTCTTATTCATAACTAAGAATTCCATAACATACCAAGTTTCAAAGTAAACAATGGGATCCCATTGGATAACAATTTTGACTGTACCTGAACAACATTGTTCTAAGTTGGCCTGAGGATGGCCGTTTAATGGCCGAAACATGTCACCAATTATAACCAAGTTATAATTAAGCATCTGGATTTATATATGTTGTGTATGACGGTACTAATTATAATATACACCATAGTTTAGATTCAGGCCTTGTGTATTTCACAGTTCAAGTGTTCTTGTTACACTGTATGTATAGGAATTGTATGATGTTAAATGTTAGTTGGTATGGTTGATGTGCAGGAAGCAATAAGGAAGGAGCTAGATAAGCTGTGTTCAGAACTGCCAAAATCTCTAGCTCAAGATTGCCAAAATTTTGTGGATGCATATGAAGAAGAGTTGTTGGACATGTTAATTGCTGATTTCACACCAAAGGAAATCTGCACTTATCTTAAACTCTGTGATCCATATGTGAAGAAAATAGTAACTACACCAGTTCCTGACATATGTAAGTTGTTACCACTTTATTAATATAATCTTTTTACCATACATGTTTGAGGACCAGCCACGTCTTTTTTTTATGCAGAGAGATTATTCGTTAACTCTCTTACATCATATACTGACCCACGTGTCAGAATGAATTCAAGACAAGTTTGGGGAAATGTTCAGGGCTCTTTCACTCATTGGTACCAATCTACAAGCACTCCTTAAGCAGATTTTGTTAGAATGGGAAAGTCAAGGAGGATCAGATGGTTGGGGCTGGTAGTAGCACATGTGAGAGAGGAGAGAGATGCATATACATTTTGTAGTGGAAAACCTGAATCAGACAGACTGGACATGGATGGATAATATCAAAATGGATGCTGTGGGATCCAGTAACAGGGTTAGGTTCCATACAAAGATACAGATTTTATGAATAGCTGAGCCAGTATGCTGTTCAAGGACTTCACTGAAGTGACATTTTATGCACTATATGTAACCAGCCCTTTTAAGTTTTATATAGCATTGGCCTGGTGATGGTCAGAAAGTCCAAAATTTGTAGCCACTAATGCAATAAAAACATTGTGTTCGATTGAGTACATACAAATATTTTATTTTTATTATAACTGGTGTTGGTTATCCATCAACCAGACCATGCAGTATAACAGTCCAGAAGACTGTTTTGGTGCTGTTTACATGTACACATTCACTGATTTTTTGGTTTCCTGTAAAGGTAAAAAATCGTTTTCATTGTGCTTAATTGAGCAACATGACTTGAAGTGGAGGTATAGCTCCATGCAGTCTTAACCTCAGCACAGTGTGGAGCTAAGCGGTTACCTTCAAACCCTGGTTGCTTTACCCCTGGGGAAAGAGCCTCTAGTACACATTTGGTATGAGACTGCATGGTTGCCAGTGCTGGTTGGTTGCACTTTGTTATTAACCGTCTGTTGCTGGAATTAAATGCCCGATGTGATTTGAAGAAGAACATAATTTAAATTAGAGGGTACAAGAGGATTACTGTAACGGGCCAGTGCCTGTAGGGAACCGTCAGCATTTTGAACATCGCATTGTGCAGCCAGTAAGTAACATTAGGCACCTAAGTGTTAATAGAATATAACTTTGTTTTTCATGCCATGTGGTTCTTTTGTTAATATGAAAACATCTCATTGCCACTTCTAACACACTGGTGCTAACTTCACATGTATTTACTTCTGGATCATAACTGCCATGTGCAGGTTATTATGTCAGTTGGGTACAGTCTATGTAAAAATATATATGCAACAGAAACTAAGTAGTCATTGTATTAAGTAGTGTCACATTTTTACCCTTCCTTTATTTTGTATTGAAGTCTTTATCACTATTGGGTTGGATTTTACTGTACTTTTTTTTTGTGCCTGTTAACAGGATTTTTATTCTTGGTTGGAAGAAAATGTAGTTGATTTGTTTTCAGTGAGTAATGATATCCCACCGCTTATCTTGAAACCGAATCGTGTGAAGAGCAGAGGGGCAAAGGCTTCTGGCCACGAATCAGTTCTTTGTGTTATGTGTGAATTTGCCCTCTCAAGGATTGATCAAGACCTTAAAGATGATGTTACAGAGGTTAGTAAATTCTTGAAATTCTGCACATTAGAAAACAACATCCTGTGCAGTTGAGATCGAAATGTGATCAGGTATAGGACACAGCTGTTACTTTAGAAAGTGTTGTTTCTACCACAATCCCCAGAATAACTTTGCTTGTTAAATTCACGCTGACCTCTGTCCATTATATGCCTGGGTACTTTTTGTGTAGGTAGGTGCAATTTATTTTCTTCATCAGAAAAGTAAGAAAATAATTGTGGAGTTTTTTGTGCATTACAAGTATAAATAGTTGTACCTATAGTACCACCTGAAACGTGTATTATGTAAGCATACTGTAGAATTAATGGTTTGGCTGTATGAGTGTGATTTCAAATTGTCTGAATTCATCACACACACAATTACTGTCTAGAACAGTACATCTCAAACTGTGTGTTGCAAGCAGTTTTACTGTGCACAGCATGATTCACCAGCTAAATTCTACAATTATCATGGCACTGTTGATCATTGAATGTTATAATGTCAAACATTTGGAGGGAAAGGAGGTGTTCAGCTTGTGTGTGCAAATGTTGTGCAGTTGCAGCACTGCTTAGCTCCCAAAATGTCATGAGATAAAGGTAACTCCATTTTTATTTCATTAGAATTTTGGTATTCCCTTGAAAATGTCTTGTGGACATTATTCTTCCAAGTTCTTTCATGGCAGAATGAGATTGAGAACAGCTGGTCTAGAATGCTAATGGCATGTGCACATAGTTATTACCATGTTCTTCCATTACATTTATTCTCGGTTCATTTCCTTATATTCATGTATGCTTATATAAAGCTTTTTACATTACTGCTTTTCTGTTCCATTTACTTGACTTTCACTCAGATATTTTTAATTAATCTGGTTTATGGTAACTATCTACATTAATTTGGTTAGATGATTTGTGATGATTAGTGTCAGGACCACAGAAGATGGTAATCTGGGTGTGTATAGTAGTCTTGAAATGCATAGATCTCTGTCGTCACATTTTTTAGCTTTTGTGGTCACCCATTTTTAATACCGCTGTTTCAAACTTCTGTGATTAGTGTCAGCAAATCAGGATGTATGAGACCACATGGCTGATGATGCAGCCTCCCCCACCGTCCTGCTATTACACAGATCACTCTCAGCTCAGTCAAGCACTGTCTTTCGTTAAGGGAGGTTGATTGCCTTCTGCTCCATAACTCTCATGTAAAAGTACTGCTCTGTATTATTGTGCTGCAAGAACATTCACTCCCATTTCTTAATCGTCTGCAGTTGCTTTCAAATTTATGGTGAGGATGACTTACCACCCATCTGTATGAAATGAGATTCCCTGCCAGTTCTTTATGGTATTTCCTGCTATCAGATAGTGATCATTTTAATTTTTCCTGTTCGTTTATTTTCTGTTACTGGTATTTCGTGTGTTCTCAGAACCAGGCTGGCATTTTACATTGCAGATGGATTTTTTTTTTTTTACATTTCTGATGTTTGTGGCAGGTTTATTGGTCCCATTTAATTACAAATATTGAGACTGTACCATCTGTGTGTACTTTTTTAAATTCTATTTGTAAATAACTTGCAGTGCTTGTTTTAGGCTCTCAGATTCCTGTGGAGCACCTTTTAAACTTGCCATATCTGTCTGTCCATCCATTTGTCTGTATGCATATAACACCTTGAAAAACACTGACCATATCCTCACGGAATTTTATAGTGAGGATTTTTGTGAGAAATTGTTGAGCCTATTTATTTTTGGCTAATATTAAACAGACGTGAGAGATACCTGACATGAGGATCTGCATGCATTTCCAGTGCAAATGGGCTAACCCATCATCTAATTCAAAATTTTTGCTTTGAATGTTTCTGAAAACATACAGCACCTCAGTAGCATTTACTGTTCTGAAAGAGCAATAAGAATGATAATATGATATTGTACATTCTATAAGGAGCTGAAAATTTGAGGAAGGGCTGTAAGTTTTAAACACTCCTTCATTATGTGCAAGAAATAAGTGCATAGTTAGTATGAGACTAGAATTGAAGGCTGTTTGAGCAGGAGCAGGGTAAGAAATTCATAATATGCCCTTCATTTCTGTGCGTGAGGATGTGTCCAGTTGTCAGAGTATAACAGACTGTTAACACTGCAAGTCATAAATACATTTCAATATGATAAAATATTTATGCTTTATGAGGTTCGTGTATGGAAGAGACACAACATTTTATTGTTCCTTATAAATTGCAGGAGGAAATTAAGAAGTATGTTAAAAACATATGCAACCTACTCCCCAGAAATGTAATGCAGCCATGCAAACAATTTATTGAAACATATGGTGATCTGGTGATTGCTCTTCTTGCTCAGTCTCTTGATCCCAATGAAGTTTGTTCTGCAATTAAGGTCTGCAAAGGAACAGAACCCAAACATGCTGTTCTGATTGGTGAGTAATCACTTTGAGGCAACAGGTAAGCCAAATGAAGTGTACTACAGTGTATTGATAACAGGATTTACCACATCTTATTGCAGGGTGCAAAGTCAGTGCACCTTGGCATTGTCACCATGTTTGCAGCTGTTGACTCACAAACGGTATTTGATACTATGAAATAGATAAGTTTTCATGTTTTTTATAGGCCACGCAGGCCCTTAGGGTGAGTAGAGGTATAGCTCTACCCTTTTGTGGGACCTTTGGCACTAGGTGGGGGTGGGTGGTCAGCAGCACGCCTCGGCCGACTCTACCCCCGGGAAAGACCCAGGTACCCATTGTACAGGAGGCTGGGTGGGCCCCAGGACCAGTCTGGAAGGGCGGAAAATCTCGTCCGCACCAGGATTTGGTTCCGGACCGTCCAGCCCATAGTCAGTCGCTGTACTGACTGAGCTACCCATTCCTGTTATGAAATATACTTACTCACTCCATGGTGCACAGTCGTTCTTGAGAAGCTAACTGGTTTGCAGCTAGTCAAGAAATACCCCACATTTCACGGAACCCGAAGGTTCATTACAACACTCACAAGCATCTGCCACCTGTCCCTATCTGGCCAGCCCAATCCAGTCCACATACCCACATCCCATCTCCTGGAGATCCATCCTAATATTATTCACCCATCTACGCCTAGGTCTCCCCAGTGGTCTCTTTTCCTCCGGTTTCCCCAGCAAGACCCTTTCCTCCCTCAATGTCAGTGATCAACCCAGTATGAAATATACCCTTGTTAAATAGGAAGTACTCTGGGATAGTCAGCATTTACAAATACAGTGTTGATGCAGAAGTTGAAGGTTATATGAACATAACTTTTATAGGTGTTATTCCAGTTGTGGTTGTCTTTTGATTTTTTACACCACATAGTATATTTGGTTTGTTCTGCTACTTCATCTTCCAGCTGAACCAAATACAGTCACTTCGACGATGGAGGCAGTGCCTTCGTCCAAAACATCAGATCAAAATAAAAATACTTCACCATGTAAAAAACAGAAAATACAACCATCATATGATCTTTTTTGCACCTCCCAGGACATGTACTTATTTGTTATAATTAGCAGTACGTATTAATGCATTTGTTACTTTAAACATTGCCGTGAGTTTAATATCCAGACCAACAAATGCACAACATATATATATATATTAACAATATTTTATGTATTGTAAATACTCCTACATGTTACTGTGCACCTGCATCATCTTCAGGGAGTCTTATCCTTCTGTTTTGCTAAAGTTATAAAAATCATAAGGTTACAACTCAATAAAATCAGTAGATTAAAATGTTTATGTATGTGATCATTATAGTTGATGATAAAATACAGCCTATAAAACTCTGTGAGCTGTGTCAACTGTTGTAATTACAGTATGTGGAAGTTGTTAGCTTTGTGGCTGTATATACAGTTTGGACTGTCTTCAAGGTATAATCCCTATGTTGATGTTTCCTGTATGAGGGTGTGATGAGTTCTCACCATGTTACTGTTTGCAGCATTTCTGAAGGTCATAATCCCTCCCAGCTATGAGGGTTTGCTCTACTATATTTTTTATTACAGGTGCATGACGTAGTCATGAGATTATTGTTCCATTGTTCCCTTCTGGTCACGTTAAAGTCGTATTTGAAAGTGATTTGGCTGGTATTGGTGAACAGTTCGTGGTAAGCTGGGAGTGAAATTGTTGAAACAAGTTTGAAAGAAAGAAATTATAAAAGATGAAATGGTGCTATTACTAGGGTAGTCCTTCACTCTCTGGCTGGCATGGGATGGTTGGCAGTCCTGAAAATACACATACAATCTGGTGCCTTCCCTCCCATATTGAAAATGCATTCCTTATATGGAATCAGGCATATTAGCTTTTTCGGATTCATTAATGTGAAAATTGTTAATTGAATATTTGTAATATAAGGATGTTGCATAAATTTATTAGCTTGCTGTATATTTATGCTATTTTCAAAGACCTTTAATGTTTACTGACTGTTGTAGCTGGTGATTGAGAAGATGAAAAGTATAGTATGAATATTTCTGTAAGGTCCCTGGCCTTTGGTTAGCAAGCCTGGGCTGATGTCATGAGAGTCACAGAATCACATGTGAGCAGGTCAGCTTTTTCTCTGCAGTCAGAGAGGCGGGAGAGCTACCATAGATGCCACTTTTTTATGCATAATGACTAAAATCATGTGACAGTGGTCGGACCATGAAGTCTGGTGAGACTTGCACTGAAGACTTTTACGTAAAATGGCAGGAACCATGGAAGTAATTTACCTGTACAACTGGTATTTCATTACCCTTTATTTGCATATGATGCAACAGAGGAGCAACTAAAATAATTGCTGTGATTCAGTGTAGGAAGACTGATTTAAATTGTGTGTGATAAATTTGTATGATTTTGTCAATTCATTGCCATTTAAGTCAGTTGAAAGAATTTTGTTGTTGCAGAAGAACTTTGAAGTGTTTACAGATCCTTCGTTGAGTATGTGGGTAGAAGTTACAAATGTTTTAAAAACATTAGCTATTTCTTTTGTGTATTCTTTGTCAGAATCAGTAAAGAAGTCTGTAAAGGAGTGTGCAGTATGTGAAGCATCAATGGGGGTTTTTGATGTGCTTCTTGGGGACCCTAATGTGCAAAAGGATGTGGAGCAGTTGCTGAAGAAAATTTGTCCAATGCTGCCTGCACAGGATCAGAATGAGGTATGGAATAAAACAGAATAAAATAGTTGTTTATGTTTATATTGTGCAACCTGCTCATAGTGGAATCCTAAAAACCTAGATACAATTAAGATACGCCATTTATTTTTGTGTTACTACCCTAATTACATGTCAGAAATATGTGCTGTGTGTTTGGGATGGCCAGCTTAAGCAGCATCTGCTCATAGAATTTACAGATTCTATGTATATGCAGGGTGATTAGTAATGTTCTCCATGATTACAAACATTTAGAACAAGAAAACAAAAGGACCTACATTAATTGAATTGTTCACAGCCACAGGAAAACTGAAAAAATTTTTTTGACAACTACATATGTTCGGTGTGTGCGACGGTTGATACTGCACACATTGATGTAATATTCAAGTTCTTGTCACACGTGTCAACATGGGTGCATCGATATTCTTCACTGCTGCATTGATCCGTGCCTTAGGTCAGTGAGGTCACGTGACAATGGTACTTTGTGTATGTTGCACGAAATGCACATTGCACAGTAACCACGTACTTACTCGTGTGATATTCCAACACGCAAAACGACTTCTACCCCGGAGCGGCCATTTTCTCACTACATACACTCGCATCGCCTAACGGCAGAAATTTGAACTGCGATGAAAAACAATTTACTGGGGAAAAAAATTTTTTGTGTTGTTCCTTCTATCTGTTCAGGTTTCGTAAATGTGTGTCCTGCGGTTTTTCAGTAATAAATTGTTGTAATCCCCTAGTACAATTTGAAATGCCCTGTATATGGCCTTGGGGTTGACTCAGCCTCCAACAGAAATGAGTACCAGGAATATTTCCTGGGGGGTTACGGCAGCCGGTGTGTAGGGCTGACAACCTTACCACCTTCATGTGCCAAAAGTCTTGAAATCTGGTAGCCTCAACCTCCTGGAAACCTCGGGGCCTGTCCAGGCCTGTAATGGGATTGCTTTACCTTTTTACTTTCATATTATATTATATTATTCAGAATTCTGCTTATACAGCATTCTGCATATGTTAATACAGGCAGTCTGCTGCTTTCATACATACTGTATTCCTGGCAATGTATTCAAAAGTTGAATCTGCAAAGGTCAAATGATAGACTTTCATATTATAAGGGGCTGCATGAACCATAGCCTAAATATTACACGTATTTGGAGACATAAACACATTTCTGATTTCTGGACAAAGATTGTCCAAAATTAACAAGGCCTTGAATGCAAAATTATGGCTGCTGTGGTATTGTGTAACTGATGGAACAAAAGACACACAGCCAGTTCAGAAAAAAATTGTTCCAGTGACCCAGGCATGTGAAGTGGCTTTCCACATGACCAGCAGAATTCTCTTGGTCTTCCCTGTCAAAGCTTACAGACATGGTTTCTAAAACTGATAATTGTACCACTGGTGGTACACCAATAATTGTTTACTGGGGTGTGTCCTTAAAAAAAAAATTGAAATATAGAAAATGATAAAGTTTTTAAAAATAAATGGACTGCAATAAAGTGATATATTAACTGACAAACACAGCCATATAGATCTAGTATATTGGTCCTTTATTCAGCACTGCTACATGTTTTTGACTGTTCATTCAGCCATCATCAGGTAGACTCCAGTTCACAAAAAGAATAAAAAGGGAGATAGGCCCCTCCCTTTTTATTCTTTTTATGAACTGATGCCTACCTGATGATGGCTGATATAAACAGCCAAAAATATGTTGCAGCACTGAATAACGTACCAGTATATTAGACCAGTATGGTTGTGTTGGTCAGTTAACATAGCAATTCATGGAACAGTGTTACCTTAAAAAAAAAAACATAAGTACATATTTTTAACTTTTCACCGTGCATAGTGTTTCAAACTTTGCTTTTTATTTACCAAAATATGTACAATTTTCTAAAATACAATGTTTAACCTCAATTGGTTAAAACATTAAAATTACATTAAGGGCTCCTACATGTTTCAGTTTTTTCTTTAAACCATCATCAGGGAGCTACTTTTCACACTAAAGTTACTTATATGAAGTGCTGTTACGTTATATTGCGGTGGCAGCATGTCGTGTCGTATATGAGATGTTTTCGGATATAAGAGTTACTGTTGCTGGTCCTCCTCGTGTCTTTCAGTGACTGCAAGTCAGTCATAACGTAACAGTACATCATATAAGTAACTTTAGTGTGAAAAGTAGCTCCCTGATGATGGTTTAAAGAAAAAACCGAAACATGTCGGAGCCCTTAATGTAATTTTAATGTTTTAACCAATTGAGGTTTTACATTGTATTTTAGAAAATTGTGCATATGTT
>Ga0123352_10000957_pt1 | contig 37103 bp, 21 predicted proteins | sample TergutLab28metaG_FD_89700 | JGI IMG/M metagenome (GOLD analysis project Ga0123352, IMG submission 89700) | Labiotermes labralis P1 segment gut microbial communities from Petit-Saut dam, French Guiana - Lab288 P1 | ecosystem: Host-associated > Arthropoda: Insects > Digestive system > Gut ... | reverse complement strand
TGTTTAGACCGCACAGTCCAAAAAATGGACTACGCTCACTTTCCACTTCGAAACTAAAGAATTTCTGCACAACAACTGCGGTGTGTATAGGTACACGGATTTCGTACCGTCAAAGTGCGGAACCTATCTGGAAGCAGAAAAGTAGATGCTGTTCGTAACTAAAAAACATCGGAAGAGTTGAATGTGAATGACAGGGAACATATCTTTTCACTTACAAGTTTGTTTGTAAAACCAAGCCATTTTACTTTAAAAGTGTTATTGTTAGAAGAGCAAGTTCCGAACACATTTTCGAAGGTAGAGGGCAATTCACGCAGTACAGAGCAATGACTGCTGTAAAACCGAGACAGTATTCTGCCTCAGTACAATAAGAAGCTGATCAGGTGAGACCCTAAGATGCAAATCCGTTCAATATGCAACAAATACCTGCGGTTCCCGGCACTCCATCTTGAAAACTAGGAATTATGAAACGGCTAGAACTATATCATCATTCTTTCATGGTCGCATTCTTATTTTTCTTCTTCTTCGTCAGGTTCTTTTCCGTCCTCAGTTTATGTTTCTTTCGTGTATGGTCTCCACCTTCACATTAATTATTCTTCTGACTGCAATCAACAGGTCATTCTCCCCCCCCCCCGCCCCACACACACACACAGTTTAATAAAGCAACATGAATATGAGCAAAGTCATAAAGTGTTACTAGTGCAAGCACTACATTACAGTCAAGTCGTGTTGCTTGCAGTACGCAATCTTAACTTGTGCACCATCTTAACCAATGAATGTCCCATTTTCAGAAGCCTTAAGGAAATCTACGGGTTCTCATTTGCTCTATTGTTACGGTAAATGTGCTTTGTTTTCCTTTATGTTTAGAAACTCTACGAAAGTAATCTGAAATACAAAACTTTCTGCAAAGCCCAGACACTCAATATTCCTTTAAGCCATGGACATGCAGACTTATGGCAAAGGACCACACCCGTTACTGTGTCTGGTTCGCCAGCCGTACGTGGAAAAGTAACAGTAAGTGCTATACTTAACCGCCCAAATCGTTGTGTAAATTTTACAGTATATAATTAATTTAAACTTTTGACGCGGGCCGCAGGTTGGAGACCCATGCTTTAACTTTTCGATTTACATCGATATTAAAGTGTGAATTACACAGCAACAACTGTAGACCTCAAGAATCTATGTGTGTTCATAACGTCTACTGATGCAGTCTCCTGCTGTTTGCTGAACCATCAAACACGTACATTCAACAAAAAACATAACTTGCAACACAAAGCACGCATGGGTCTCTTTACATTCTGTACTTATATATGAAAAAACTTATCCATATCCATCGACTTTCAAGGTTAAAAGCACATGGAACAGTACACCCATTCTCCCAGAAATAGTCATAGCGTGGTGCTCAATACAACAAAGGGACGAATTTTCCTTCACTGCGACTTTAGTTAAGCCGGTCCCAGTGGCCGCGCGGTCTGAGGCATAGGTCTGCGGCCGCTCGCATTCTGAGATCGTGGTTTCGAATCCCACCTGGGGCATGGATGTCTGTCTGTTGTGAATGTTGTGTGTTGTCAGGTAGAGGTCTCTGCGACGAAATGATCACTCGTCCAGAGGAGTCCTACCGACTGTGATGCGTCGTTGTGTGTGATCTAGAAACCTCAAGAATGAGGAGGCCATGGCCCGCGTTGGGCCGCAGCGCCACAGGGAAAAAAAACGAATTTAGTTAGCTATCGTAGTCAGACCCATATCTAACCCTGTATCTTAAATGACAAACATACACTCGTTCCCACCACAGAAATATATACTACCGTCTGCAAACATAAGTTGGTTAAATTCACGTGAATTATAATATGCACCGGAAAATAAACACCGGTGAAGAGTTTTATAAACAGTCCATTCAAAATTTCGTTCAAGTTGATGGAATTCTAAGCACGTCCTTTGATTTCTAACTTTCAGAGGAGTTTCCTTAAAAAAAGGCTCTACTTCCCGTTTGTATGAAATCTAAGGCAATGTACCTTGCGTCGGTAGTGGCGAAGATTTTCTTTTCTATCACTTTCCGGGTGTGTGTATCTATCCATCCAGCAGAGAAAGCTGCAGTGGGGCACTTGGAAAGAGAGGCGCCCCTCACGTTACCCACTCTACTTTATTCATCTTAACCGTGAAAGAAGGGTTCAAACTGACGGTAACGTTTCTCTTTTCACACTGCATTTCTCATTTCGCGCCGCTTCCTGTCCTGAGGGCAGTGGCGTAATATTCCCTTACTGAAATGGGTAGCAGCTAATAGAAGTAGTAGTAGTAGTAGCGACGCATATTATACTGCTTAAGAGAGTTAACATCTGGGCAGAAGGCAGAACTAACCTTCTTAGCGACATAAGCCTATACATTTCTATTTCGTCACTGATAAATAATATAGTAAATAAAGATGTGAAGTTGCAATATTTAACTCGCGTCAATGCTGTGTTTACTGCAGTGTCACATTACAATGCTTTTCTCCATAATGATAAATATTTTCTTAAGTATTATATAGTCACTTGTAAGAAGTATACGCAAACACAAAAAAGTGTACAGGTACATATAAATTAATTATTTTTTACGCGCAGACCCTGTTCATATAATTACACTACACACATACAGAACTTACTGTGACTGAACAATTTTGATTCTCTACGGCTCAGCTTTTCCTTTCCTTTTACAAGCCTTTAAGATAGCTAATACATTACTTCATGACAGTAATTTACATTCATTCAGGAATGTGCTGATATCTTAATGATAAGAACAGTAAAGGCGGGCAGATTTCGATTTAATTTCCTAGGATTATTGGAACCATTTTCATTTTCGATACTGAGATATATATATTACACAATATCAATAATCATCCATTTTACTAACATTACTCTTTGATTTGGAATGAAAATAAAAATAAAGATAAAGTAAGTCAAAACACAACTAGTTTTGGTCAGATGATGAGATCTCAACATCCGCAACACACAACAGTATTTAGTCTCGTAGAACTTTGCAACCTGATGATGGTCAAATAGGATGAAACATGTCGTTTCATTAACATCCAATAAAACTAGTTGTGTTTTGACTTACTTTACCTTTATTTTTATTTTCACTCTTACATACACAACGGGGATGCCTCAACTACAGATTGTTTGAGTTGGATTTTCCAAAAGAGAATTCATCATCCCTCTGCGGCAAATCGCCTTCCTAAAACTTGCGATGTAGATATTTCCTTCATAGTGTACTTCGGTCTCCTTGAAGTCATGTATAACCGAGTAATTTTGGGAAAATGTAACAAATTTGTTTAGCTACGTACATTATGTGGGAGGACAACACGCATGATAGGCGCGAAAGAAGGCAGTCACGTTCTCTTTCATGATGCTGTTCGATCAGGATTCGCGCATTACTAAGAAAAATAAACTAAAACATTCACGATAAATTTCAGCCTTTTAGACCAAACTAAAGCAGGAGTGTTAAGAGTCCCACAGTTGATCGTGTTCTGTGAGGGTAAAAAAATAAATAAATGCATAAATAAATAAAAGGTTTACAAAACTGTCAGTTTCCTGTGCTACATACACCCCTTACTAAGGAAACAACTTAGTAAATGTCCGCACAGCGTAATTCTTCTGGCGAGTTTGTTCTGATCCTGTAGCACAACTTTTGATTTCGTGAATAATTTCAAGAAATCACTTAAAAAGCGAGTATTTTAAATGAGCCTTTCGACGGCTTATACAATACACGCCACCAGGTTTCTCTGTAACTTAGCAATAGACTTACAGTCATAATTGATAACCCGTAAAATTCAAAATATCGTAAAAGAGGAGACGCACAATCGATGACCCTCATTACTGAACTGAGAGTTATTTGCGTCTCCAGCTTCAACTCTTACCTTAAAGAACACACTGCGTGTCTCTATTCTAAAAACAACACAGGCACCATATAAAAGTGCGTAAATTTGCATGTACAGTGCCCAATATTTTTGCCCGATTTTATACAAAACCGTGTCAACAAACTTTAGTAAAATACTGGATTAAGAATTTTACCACAAAAATCCTTGAAGTGGGAATCCCTCTCCTCCATACTGCCAGACAGCCGGAAGGACGGACATATAAACATGACGACGTTTACAGCCACTTTTTTCAACTTATGGGGGAGCACAGCTATAAAATATGTCAATCTATCTTCAACTAAGTTTTTTTCTGTAAGATTACGAAACAGGAATATGTTCTGGATTTTGTTTATGTGAAAATCGAAAAAATAACATAAGCTGTTACCGTACATAAATCAATTACGAACAAACCTTTACTGTAGTAAAGTATATTACACCAAAATAGAAGGAACTCACGCCACTGCAAACAGCTCCCTTGTTCAGACACACCTTACGAATCTCTTCCCTGTTTTTTAGCGTTCGCTGAAAGGAAACAGACTCTAAATTAAAGAGAGGCTGAACTGACTGGTTGCAGGTTGCGAAAAGCAAAATTAAACACCTAAATTTTATCTGGTGTTTATAAATTTAACAATCATAATGGAATTTAATGAATGCCAAAATAAAAAGTATTGCCTAAACATACTTCTTCACAAGCACAACACCTCTATCCTGATGACCTAGTTTCTCAGGGCATGAAACCGCTAATAACTTAAGCCAAATTAGCTGCAGCCGTCTGAGGAATACTGACAGGAGTAATATATACATTTCCCGCAGTTACCTCATTGTCAGTTGCAGCTCGTGCGATAGATTTACAAGCTTTCATTTATATCAACATTAAAAATCTTCACTGGTATTAAATCTGCTTATTCTTAGAGAAAAAACAGAAGCTTATCACCATATCCCCACGTTTAAGAGAGAGAGGGTAAAAAGACAATACAAAATTAATTATAGTGTCCTGCTAATTTGACAGTTTCCATGCCGGGTTATGTTTAAAGAAAAACTCTATTCTTAGGCTTAGGCCTGTACGTTCGTAATTATATAAAATTTCTATTGTTAAAAGTAGAAAGAATTTCTAATCGCAGAAGAAAATGTAAAGTCTATTTCACTTGTCATTTAAAGCACCAAATAAAATCTATAAGAGATATCTCTTGTGTGGCGTGAAAATGGTAGATTAGATACTAGGTGAGAGACAGACGGACGAGGCCTCCGTCAAGTGTTTTGTTAACTCGTAAAAATGGCCTAGGAAGTAAATTCGTCATTGTGCGCGCCACAAGAGACACCATGGTCAGTGGAAATCCAATATGGTGACTGCAGAGATACAGCCTCACTCACTTTTAATCTCGGCCCTAGTTAGAGATGAGTGGTCAGCTTCAGTCCCCGACCGTTTTATACTCGGGGAGAGAGGCATCGGTACCCACTGAATAGGAGGCTGGGTGGGCTTAAGAGCCAATTTGCATGTTTTGGTGAAAACATAAGCTCTTGCTTCTTCCGGACATCGAACCACGTTGCTTTGGTCGTCCAGCCCGTAGCTCAGCCAGCACATCGACTAAATTAAATCAGCTGCCAATTCTACAACTCGTAAAATACACTTCCATACATTGCCTGTGGAATCTGAGATACTTATCACACCTTGAGATTATCATTCTACTCCTCTATCTATCTATCTATATATCTACCTCAGCATGAAGCACAGTCCTTCCTGAGAATCCAACAGGTCCTCAGCTAGTCAAGAAATTCCCCCCATTTTATGGAACCCGAAGGTTCATTACAGCATTCAACACCCTTGAGATTAATCTATACATCTCATGCCTCCGAAAGTCAATGCCTTGTTATTCCGGAACTGCCTTCCACATGATATTCAGTTGTTAAAGCACAGAACACTGACTTGTTTAAACATTGAATGGAAACACTCATCCTATGTGAAAAAAGTTCCCCCAGCCTCCATGGGGATTATACAGGCATGTGCTGCACGCCTGATAATGAGGCTTGCAGTGCCGCTGTAAGATTCCGTGATCAATTCGAGGCGCATGGCTAGAATTGTCTCCAGTAAAAAAAACACTATATTATTCTGAAAATAAAACATATTGCTTAAAAATTGGCGTAACAGAATGCGTGGTTATTTTAACGAATGTTAATTATGGCGTAATTTTGGTACCCATATATGCCTGTGCTTCTCTGTATTACATCTAAGTTCTGTTACTCCTCGTGATGATCCAACAAAAGAAGGATATGCGTGTAATTATACAATTAAACACATCTTGCTGTAACACTTCCTAAAATGCAATGCGCAAAAATTAGACGACATGCAGGAGAAAGAACTGCTGGCAATCACAGAGATAAAGCACCCCGAAATGTCGTAGAAAGGTACGTTGTTATTTCGTATTTCAGAGTATCTATTCTGCTTTCTTTCGTTGTCTCGCTTCATTCAGTGTCTCCTGGGATGCTATCCATATCTTCATCCCTTTACATTTTTCTCTCCGGAACTGCCATCATTTCTTTCCCAGTTCTGTATCTCCTTGTATTTTTTTCCCCCACGTGATCCATTCTTTTCGTTTTTGTGTCCGAAACCAAAGTTAACAGAATGTCATCCAAGGTTCGGGGGAACTTGACCAATAATTCAGAAAATAGAAACAATTTTCCGTGCTTGTGGAAGTTATCAATATTCTGATTCAACGGACACGAAACCATTCTGAGTCTGAAGAAGAATGGTGAAGAAAATTTATACACTGGTCTAGACACCAGGCAATAGGGAAAAACAAGAAGAGTGGGCGTAATTCTCAAGAAATTCTCAAACTTGTTGCTTGGTCCAAAGAAGTGACAAGCTTTATGCACCGGTCGCTGTGCTCCCTGGAAAGGATCTTCCGCTAACCTTTGGGAGGGGGCTAAATTTTCCGACACACATGTCCTAAACGAAGTTGAGAAAAAAATATCCTTGCCCCATCAGGAATCAAACTGCGGTTGTCCAGTAAGCAAGTGCGTAGCTATTCTCCCTTATGTTAAAGGAATGACCTTTAGGTTTATTCCTTCTTTTTGTATGTTCATACAATACGACCTTATTGGAATATCATGTGTCTGAAAGCACATCTCATCCTCAAAACTACACAACAGACTTCGAAGGAAATTAGTATCAAATAAAAAATGAAATCACATTGGAGAATATTTATGTTTTGTTGGTGTTTCTGTCAAAAACTTAATTTGCTTACATCTCCAGTTATCCTCGCACTGCGTGGTTCCTAACTGATGCACAATTACAATAGTCTTAACTATAGGCCAACTTGGTTGTCCCGGGTACGGTAATTGATCTGTCTCTGAACCTAAACTATTGTTTCACCAATAACAGCCCAGAATATGCAGAACGAAAGTCACTTACCTTCATCCGGTGCCGAAGACAAGAGTGAGTGGAGGTACACCTCAACTCCAAGCCTTCATGGCAATTTGCCTCAACTTTATCTGTGTGTGTGTGTGTATGTGTGTAGAATTAAATCCCGGCACTTTTAAGGCCCATTTGTCGTAGGTACGTTATTCAAAGAATCGTAACAAATGAAGTGTTACAAATTACAGTCACGACAAACATTATGTCCTATTTATGTTTAGTCTTTTTCATTAATATTATTTTAAAATAATATACAAAAATTATGTTAAACCAATGATCAATTGAAAGTCATATGTATATACAGCTGTTACATAATAATAAGTTTCACAAATATATATTACATCCTGTCATAATTACTGCTTCTCTTATTTCTACCTCCCCCCCGGATCCAAACTTTTAGTTGGCGTGTGCGTTAATTATCCATGCAAAACTGTGAGTAACTTGCAAGTCTGTCCTTAACTGCACATCTCACATTTTGTCAGTGGCGTGACTTTAAACAAAAGTAAAGGGCGGTCAGCATGATCTAAGACAACCACTACTTAATGAAGGGTACAAGTCGCGGTTTTACTAACCAGATCATTTCGAACCCACGCAAGATAAGCTAATATATGGCACATTAACTTGACTCGTTCACACTTACGTCACCAAAGTTAATTCATTATTTGTATAGGGACAGCTTTTTTGAGCATAGGGCGTTCTGGAGTAAAACTTGAAAAAATACACCACTTGGAAAAAGGAGCGGAGAAGGCAGCATAATATCAAAATGAATCTTACAGACATCGGTTGTAAGGGCGCGGACTAGCCTGATCAAGTTCAGGAGACAGAAACTTTGCGGGCTCTTGTGAACGCCGTCATGAATACTCAGCTTCCATAAAATGCGGCTAATTTGTTGTTTAGCTGAAGAACTATTTGCCTTTCAAGAAGAACCCTACTCCATGGAGTTACTTAGTTAGCTAATTAGTTAACTTGGTTGTTTGTTAATTAGGTTATTTTGTGAAATACACGGAAATATCACAGAAGAAAGAGAACTTGTTATGTTTCACTCTTCTTGCAATCATTTTATCCATCCTGTTCTTCTACTACTTCTTCTTCTAATTTTACAGCATCACTTATTATAGTTTCTTCTTCATTTCCCCTTCAATTCCCCCAACCCTTTTCTCCTACACATTTCTTCCCACACCTCTTGTTTCTAACTGTCCTAGCCGTTCTTATTTAAAACAATGACCCATACACGTGCAGGACCTCAGATGTATAAAATAAGGGGAACCAGTCCAGAACTATATCGCACAACGAAAAATCAATTCCTTTGGCCACTCACTTTGCTCTATTTCACTTCTTCACATGAATATTTCCTTTGTAACTGTGATGGTTAATTATCACTCTCGTTTGATGTTTCCCTCTGAGGCCGCTTTTACATTATTCGTTGATAAAACTGCAAAACAGTGTGTCTTTTGAACCGAATATAATCAATGTCACAATACGGTTTTAAACACCGCAAAACCACCTGAACACGTTTCTGGCTTCTACTCAGCACCGCAACAAGGCGAAATCAAAATGGCGTGCCAGAGGCAAAGTGAATCGGCGTCCTATCGATATCCGTAACTGCATGTGCACTAATTAACAGGCTATGTTTTCCCTACGTTTGACAATATCTGAACAATCCAGCGAACTATAATTCCATATGTAGCTCTCTCAAACGTGCTTATAAATCGCCAGAAGGGGTGCCCTTGAAACAACTCTGACCAGCCTCTCATCCATAGTACCTCTCCACTTTTTCGTTAAGTATATACATACGACATGGCTTATCATTTTTTTGGAATATATTCGACTCGGTCTCAAGAGAAGCCGCGGCCTTACTGACGGTCTGTTCTCAGTCCATTTCAGTCCCATTAGGCAACAAACAGGAGTGGTACAGTACGTTCAGATAAGACGAGATCCAGTTTTATCGACTTCACCGAAAGGAAAAAATTCTGATTTTACTCATATATAAGGTTGTCGGATTTGAAACTCTATTGACTGTAGACACAACCCTGAAATAAAAAAAGATCCGGATTATCTAGTACGTTACAAGAAATCTTCTCTACAACAGCAGTTGATTTATTTCACTTAAGTTATCTGTATTTGTATATTTCTCAGTCTACTCTGTAGTATAATGGATATTATCTTTAAATAGGTCAGGATCTACTTCTATCGAATTCGCAGGGCATAAACTCTCTTATCAATCACATAACGTTCATTTTACGTCCTCTTATGTGGCATCGACATTAAATAACCTATACTTATTTTACATTTATGGTTCCGTGCATCGCTGATCTACATTAATAACTGTCCAACGAGATGCAACACAAAGCAGTCTATTTATTATTCTGGAAGTTCACTCTACATGTTTCGGGTGTCAACTACACCCATCATCCGGAGTACACAAAGCTGTAACTACAGCCTCCAGTACTGGTCATATTTTTTGTGCAGCTGCCTCCCTCCAACGTGGCCAACCTAGCTTGACAAAACAGTCAATATACCAGCACCATAAAACCTTACATTCAGATAATAAATTACCAACACGTAAGAAACCAAACCTAAACCATCCCAACCCAACAAAATACTAATCACATTAGGACTAATAATCAGAAATATTATAGAAACAACAAATATCAAAACCAATTAAATAAACCGAATGATATTCAAACCACCAAACATGTAATCATCACTATAAATAATCACAAAGGAAGAAATAATAAATACAAATCCCATAAACAATAAAAGATATCCAGTCAAAAAAGGTCATGATAAAAGATCCGCCATTCAACGTAACAATATTCCAATCAATAAAATAAATCAAGTCATTTATAATAAAATATACACCACAAAAACAACAAAATCAAACTAAAAGAAATTAAAAACAAATCTAACAAAACAAATAGACATAAATATAAATCTAAAATAAAAATTATATCATCGGCACCACAAAACAATATTTGGCTTCTCTTCCCTTATTGGTTGGTATTTTATTTGTTTATAATTCTTTTGGGTCTTTGTGTTTATTTTTGTTGTGTGGGGATAGTTCTTCAGTTGATGGGTTGTTTTATGTCTGGTATTCGCCTTTTTGGTTAAGATACCTATGTTCATAGTTCATTTATGACTTCCAAGGGCTCATATTGAGGCCCCTGTCTCTGGTTCTGTGATTTTGGCTGGTGTTCTGTTGAAATTGGGTGGTTATGGTCTTCTTCATATTTTTCTTGTGTTATTCAAGTTTGGCTTTATGTTTGGTTTTGTCTCCCTCCAACGTGGCCAAGCTAGCTTGGCCACGTTGGAGGGAGGCAGCTGCACAAAAAATATGACCAGTACCGGAGGCTATACTTACAGATTTGTGTACTCCTGATGATGGGTGTGATTGACACCCGAAACATGTACAGTGAACTTGCAGAATAATAAATAGACTGCTTTGTGTTGCATATCGTTGGACAATTATTAATACAAAGTTATACATATTTATGCTTGTGGTCCATAGCTTTGATTTACTGGACACAATCTGTGCTGCTTCTTCAGTCCTAAGTTATTGAAATCCAGTGTATTGACAGCCAATGACATGTAATACACAACGCGTAATTGCGTCGAAAGTTGGAATAAGTGGTCTACATTATTTTAATGAACTACCACCTCGATTTTTTCTTTAACGTCTGAACGTTAAAAACTGTTTTGATCTCATCTTTCCTGTGCGTGTTGCATATCCTGCCGAACTCATTATCTTAAATTACATCACCTAAATCACACTATGTTGAGGTAACTACAAATTATTGGATTTCTCTAACAATGTTAACAATTCTTCTGTTATTCGCTCTCTCTCTCTCTCTCTCTCTGGTCGCTATATTTTATTCAGCACCGTATCGTCGGAACCGCTCAGTCTATGTTATTCAACACACAGGATAACACGGACCTGCATCGACAACGGGCTCAAGACAAAAAAGAAATAACGACTCACGGAATCTGCAACTTCGAGTCACAGTATCAGTGTAGATTCAATACTCACTGGCACTCTTTCCGACAGAAAGTCTGTCTCTCACATTCTACAGCGTAAGGAAATATTTACGAGCAAGAGGGGTTTTCTGCCTTGAACTGAAAGAAAAAGTCACAGGGCTCCTTCTTGTCTTTGTCCAGTTCTTTTAAAAGAAAAAATTTAAAAATTACACCATCTGTTTTAAACTGTCTCAGCCAGTAAAGAAATGGATCAGCTTATGAGACTCAAAAACAAAGATTTCATTTCAGATAAGGGAAAGTTTCTTCCGTTCTGCTCGATATCACGATAGGTTCTTGGGCTCACCATCCCTAATATTTGCCTGTAGCCGCTTCCCGGGGACATAAACGGCCGGTAGGTGAAACTGTACATTTACCTAGTGCTTAGTTTAAGAGTGCTTGGGACAAATTCTATAATTCCCTGAAGGTGTAAGCCTTCAAGGCGCGATGCTTAGGTGTAAGAATAAGTTCATCCATTTACGATAGCGAAAAGACCTTGAAATATTATTTATTTAAGACATAAACACTTTCGACAAAATAAGAAATTGAAAATTTCTGACTGCCCTCTTTTATCTCAACCACCTTTATAATACTTTGTAAAGGTAACAAATTATGAACCTCCTAAATGTGCACGTAATTATCCCACCCATATTAACTGCTTCCTACCTAGGCACATATATTCCGCTATGCATCTTCCCCTCGAGACATTTTTCTCCACGAAGAGGACAGATAAAATTTTACGTGCATTTCGCATATATATAAAAACAATATTACGTGCTTTGTATTGGTAATTAGGTTTTAGACACGAGGCCTGACAATAATATTAATAAATTACTTTACATGAAACGGATTTTTATTTTTCTACAGTACTAAATACTTATTTAAGTGACGAAACAAGGAAATGTATTTTTTGAACTTGATTTCTTGTGCTGTAACCTCCGAGGAGACGGCTCTAATCGGACGTATCTCAGATGTTGTTCGACCAGAGCGTGGATCCGATTTCTTCGCTTAGAAGAGGCGAGGGAGAGGAGACGGCTATACGGTGTTAACTTCCACAGACTTCAGATGATAGTCTTTAATAGTAATTAGTGTTTATACAAGAGAAAAGAGACTAAGTAGGCACCACGGCTGCCGCCGGACTCGCCAGACGGTTTCGGGACGCCTTGCCCCGGTGAGTGCTAGATCGACAGTGAGTGTATAATCCAACGTAAGGTTTAGAGATAAAATACAAAAGATTCACCATAAGCATCTGGTAGGTCCTGCGGTCGCCAGTCGCCATAAGTGTCTAAACTTTAACTTTCGCACCCCAGGCCACTTGGCGGTCGCAGCGTGTAGGCCTATATGTGTACAGAAACTTAGGACTATGCCTTTGGCCTGTGTGTCGTAAACTCAGAATTACACAAGTAGAATGAAACGTATGTCAATACAAATCAAGAACGGATTACAATAAAACAGTAGTACAGTGCATATTGGCACAACTATTCAACACATGATTCATATGACCGGAAGACAGCAGTATTTAAATCTCAGTTTGTGCTGTGGTACCTGGCTGTCTGACGGTCTGGTGAATGACCTTCATCCTCACTGCATTTAAGTATTCTAGCTCATTTGCCTCCAGAATTGAAAGTGGAGCTCACGTCAGTGACGTTCCTGGAGTGGTAAACACGGTGTGACATGCCTGCAGGGGCTTGTACAAAGAAGTGGAAGAACGCGACTTTATATGTGGTAGCCTACACGACACAAAAGGTATTTGGCTAGTTCGCGAACCCAGTTAGGCCTACCTATAATATTAGTCACACAAACACACACCCATACAAACACACAGAAACCCCATAAATTTGTTCGGTGGATCCTAACACATAATTCCCGAAACTCTATAAAAGGCAGGATTCTTACTTACTCTAATTCAATCTTATACCAATATTCTGTTGCAGAAAAAAAATGGATCAGTAAGATGTCGATCTTTATACAACCCTCTTTGTTTCAAGATTAAAACATTTTTAGCATTAAGAACAAACTTATTTCTTAAATCACATCCATGTACTACGAGAAAGAGGTGTTACCTCACTACAGCTTTCATTCTTTTCTAGAAATCCATATGCTAGTATGCCAGCATTCTATAGCACTAGAAATTTGTCTCTTGAATACGTAAAATTGAGAAAATTTGATCACTTTTCTCTAAGAGAACTCCACCATATTTTAGGAGTTTACTGAAAATATTCTAGGGCCATTCTCATTTTTCGCCCTACAAAAACTTTGCTTTAATTCCTGTTCTGTTATCATTTCTGTAGTAAAAGCCAAAGTGTTTGGCACTCCTCTTATTATTCATGTTCCGATGTCAAGACTCTTGTAATTGTCCGTAACCTTCACTTACTTTCAGGGCTTTATATATTGCTCTTCCCAATATCTAATTTCTCTAATATTCACTTTAACATAATCCTTCTTCCACTACTCAAGCTCTGTCAAGAAACTAAACTTATAATTTTTATCCCTGTAAAGTCTTCCTTTAAATATTGCACAAATTACGACCAGTCCTGTCTTTTTAGTTCCCTTGGATAGCATCATCACTAAATCTGCTTCTTTGTATTCTACTTCGTCTTCTAATTTTCTAGACTGTAAAAGTCTTCTGTAAGCTTCTTTCTTACATTCGATGGACTCCTCTTAGATCCTGATTCCGTGACGGTAGCCAGTGACGTACCTACTTATTCTTAACATACAAAGCTTTCCAGTGCAGCTCACAGCACGGCTTTCTTTACATTTCACCATTCTTATTCCACTTCGTTTTCTACCTCACATGTTACATATTTGTTCAGTACAGTCTCACATGCATCTCTTTTGCTTGAATCGTCTAGCTGATGTTTTTTAATATAGCCGATTCTGTTACGCTTATTAGCTGTTCTCTTTTCTTTAATATAGCCCACCTTTGTGGACATCTAGTATGATTATTCACTGGACAATAAAAACTCCTGACTTCACTACTTCTAATGTTTGTGACATCTCTCTTATAACACATTAGTTTTTCACTTATAATTAGAAACACAGGTAGAGTTTATTACTGACTTGATGCCTCTAGCTTCCCAAGCAACTTTCCAAATTTCTCGTTGCTGCAAATACGGGTTCCTTAAGCTTACATTTTCTTAAGTCAAAGTTCCTTCCCCTTCAGCCCTTACGTTTTCCCGATATATTCCCAATTATTTCAAGTTAGGAACATTGTCTAAACCACCTTCTTAATTTCCCATGAAGACAGAAATATTTCCCACTCCAGCATTTCCATCTACCATGAACCTAACATAATAATTTCCGTTTGCCCCCTCCACTGACTTCTTTAATTCCCTGTAGAAATCTTCGTATTTACCAGATTTATCACATACATGTTTCATCGTCCAGTTGCCATCCTCAGTGACACTATACGGTCAAAAATTCGTAGATATGGAATTACTTACTTTTATCTTTCTGTTTTAGTGTTATATCACTACCGATTCTTCCGATTCAGCCCTATTCCCGTCTAGTTTACCAAAGCCAATCACCTTGTGATTCGCAGCCATTCCAGCCCTTCATTTTACTTTCCTTTATAATAAAACTCTCATACCTAGTTGTTTCCTCGTTATCTACTCGATTGGCCCCAGCACTTTTACGTTAAACCGTCAATAATCCAGCAAGCCATCTTCACTATTTATTCACCATCATCAAGTCTTTCAACAATGTCTTCCTTCCAGCCACTGATTCTGCTCTATCAGAAACATAATGTTTATCTGTGTCAATGTCGAACCTTGAGCCCAATCCAAAACCTGGAAGGCTAGCACAATGCCTTATAGACATGTGTCACTTTTCCTTAAAGGCTTTCTTGGCTGCCGTAGCGACCATGGACCACTGCCATATTTCACTCCTAGGGCAATCTTCTATATCATTTGTGTCCACCTTCCACCACAGGGACGCAGGATGAGAATGGATAACATTTTAGTCATATATTGTGCCTTTTAAATTAATCACTGCAATGAAGGTTTCATGTAACGGCAACGATGTAAGAGCATGAAAGAATAATTATACAGTCTGAAAAGCAATCAAAACCAGTAGAGGGGAAATAGAGAGATGGGACTGCCTACAGCCTTTACTTAATTTTCAGGACTTCTAACAAAATAGTAGTACAAGGTAAGAAGCAAGACACGCAATGGGTTAATACCACGCGAAATACGAGAGTATTATTACTTCTATATGCGAATGTAAAGACTATCTTTACGAGTATGAGCAACAACCGAAGACAGCAGCAAAATCTGTGTGATATTGACTTAGCTTATGGCAAGGGAATTTCTACTGCAAAGGCAAAATCTACAATAATTAAAAAGAGTAAATATTACATTCGAATATTATAACTTGTAATCATGTAAGTGAAGAAGTTGAAACATTAAACGTATTCAAACCACTTTAGTCGGAAATCTGGTCTGGAAAAAAATATGACAAAAAAATTCATTTTTGCTCGAAACATGTAGAGGCATTAAATAAAACATATTGTGAAACAAATTTTGTGCATCAAGGTGGTTAAATACTGAGATAAAAAATAAATTCAGTTACTGTTCGAAACTCTGCGAAAAACCTGCCAGGAAATATTCAGTTCATATTATAAAATAACAGCTGCACCATTGCTACTAACACTTGGACTGGAAAACTAGGTCCTGAAAAGAAAACCTGGAAAGAATGCAGGCTGAACGAAACAAACTCTTCAGAATACTCTTGGTTACATCTACACTACTATTTAGAAAATAAATTGTACCTATTAGAAACAAACTGGGAGAGACCCATATTTTAAAGTATATTGAGAAATTCAACTGCAATAAAGAAATAATTTAGAAAGTGTGTAAAATAAATAGCTGTTTAATTGTAAATTTTAATATAGACCTAAAGCCGACGATAAATTGAAAAGTCAAAGAAATTATGCGCCGACTGGTTTAGAATCTAGAAAAGGAGTCATGTTCTTTTATCCTTTGTCTAAGAGAAAGAAGCAAGGAGCTCAAATATACTGTGGGAAACGTAATCGTCAAATACAAATCAATGTGCACAAAATAATAAAAGCTGTCTTCACACTATTTAAATATATCTCATTTTAAAAAACTGAAAATCGAAATCTTAGATTATCGTATAAATATTTTGTGTCCAGTTTCCAATATCAGCCGTTTCTGGAAACTTATTACACGCTGCCTCACACGCGTGAAGCAGGTTTTGTATATATTTAATGATTAAAAATTAAAACTTGCCCTAAACGTTTAATTTAAACCCCAAATATCGAATTGGCGAAATCGGTTCGGTAGGTTTGGAAATGCAAAATGCCCACAGACTCATAACAACCGATGAAATACGCCCGTGACTTCCTTGCTCATATATCTTGGCATTTTAGGAAGAGACACAAAACAACACGCTATATTTAACCGAAGGCGTCACACCTTCGATGAAACAATGATGTATGCTTAACAGCTAATAAAACTATGGATTATTGAACAGGAAACTTGCAACTTGCAGGACCGTTTTCATCACGACTGTCCGCCTAACTGCACAAAAAATACGCAACAACTCCAAAAAACATTTCGTATATTATACTCCTCTCGATAATTCTGTTGCATTTCTGATTAAATGTTTAAAAGTACCGACTTACGTACTTCAGTGTGATTCATCCTCACGCCTGACACTAATACATCTTGTTTCTTCTACAGTGTTTCATCCAGTCTGAATGATTGGCTACACTCTAAAGTCCCCACGCAACCACCCTTTCAACCCTCTTCTTACCCCTGTAACACACAAGATTCATCGACTATGCACATATTATCCTTTCAAGCTCCCTTTAGCTTCCCCGATGTCACCCAGTTACATTTCCTCTCATCAAAGAGTTTTGAAATCAGATCTATATTTACTTTGAAACTTCCCTCGAGGTACTCTGACTCTTGAGCCTCCCTTCCTTCAACCATTCAGCCTCTCTGACCCTGGTGTCATGGTAGAGTGTTTTGCTAGAGTAAGAAATCATGAATTTGAAGGGATCTGATTTGCACAGTATTATCTCGGATGTTCTAACGTGAGAAACATGGTGGGTGAGAAAACTGTGCTTAATGTTTCTGGCTAATATTTTTATTGTAGCTTCATCTCACTGCAGTGAGGTGAGACTGCAAAATTTCAAGTGCAGTTCCGATATTGTTTCTCTTTTACGACTAGCACAATTTGTGTCCTAGTATGACGTATGGTTGTAAATATTTGTACAACATATTTGTCATTGATATGGGAACAATGTGTGTTGAAATTACGTACCGTTGATCAAAAAGGTCTAAAATTTTTGGGGGCTTCCTCTCCCCACTTTCAAGTCAAATTTTGGTCCAGATTAATTTACATGTTAATGGTTTCTGCGTCTATTTCAATAAATATATCCTACACAAAATCAAAAACTGGTTGTAGACATTACTTTCCATATCCGATAAAGTTTTGGGCGACCAGGTTCCCCATATATGTTTAATATAATGAATCTACGACTTGTAACTAGCCTTCACGGTACACTAACAAAGCCATCTTCATCGTGTATGTGGAGTAGCTGCGGAGGTGAAATATCCGAACACAGGGACAGATACGAACTCCGCGCAAGGCTTTAATTTCACTAACTTGTAAAAAGCCGTTGACGGCAGGCAGGTACAGTAGCTACATGTATCATGACTTGTTAATGACGAACAAATGTAATCATTCTGAGATCTTGTCTGTTCTGCGATGTTACTCGGCGCAGATTGGCAGTTAGTAACCGACATTTCAGTGTAACATATCGGTCCCGAAAAGTCAGTAACCAACTGGGATGCCGCGTAACATTCCAGAAGGACGAGAATCTCATTTAAAATGCAGCGGAATCCTGAAACCATGTACTCATCCTGATTATCTCTGACAGTGTTGGTTCTTTATTGGCAAGCTTGCGCATCCCTTGATATTTTTGGTTCATACTTCATATACATGAGCATTCCCTACAGTCTCCATACTTGCGACATTTTTAGTCCATTTATCAACCACCCAAATAATATTCAGTAAACTACGATTTATACAGCTCCTCATCATGTAGCTCTCTCTCCCCTCGTGTTGGAAACTTCTTCTTTCTTACACCCAAATAGTTCCTCACTATTTCATTGTCAAGCACTAGTAATGTATGCTCGTCTCTTAGATTTAAAGGCAGTATTCATGTCTTTACACAACAAGGTAAAATTGTATGTTTTATGAACATTCAGATTACAGTGCAGTAATGAAATATCTGACATGTTTCAAAGCATAATACAACGTCCCCCACCCACATCTCCATGATTCTCACCCCCACACGCCTACATAAATCACACACAAACGATAATAAGTGAGACAGGCTAATTGGTTACCCGGAAGATATTTGAAGTTTCTAATTCCTCTTGATGTTCATAGCAGGGAACGAAGTCTGTTTCTGTGAACTTGTTACAAGCAGACTTTCAGCAAATGGGGTTACGACAAGATGATTGTGGTAAGAGGGGGAGGGGCTAAGAACACAAAGTCGGCTCCATCTTAATACTTATCAACATCTTGTTACCACCTGCTGCTTGTGAAGCAGACAAATGTAAGCAGTGAAAAAGTATTCCTTCCAGAGCATTTATATTCTTTTTTCTTTCTTCAAACATTTATTGCAAAGTATGTACAGCGTGTTCGAGCACAAATAACAACCCCGTTCACCTAATCAATTTGAATAAGTATTTATACAAGGGCAAAAGTGAAATACAAGTGAATATATATTACAGCAGTAAAAACACTGCGACTTAGCAAATATCTTATGTGGCTTTAACTTTAACATGCAAAGTGTATTATTTAAGTAGGGAAATAACAACAAACTTATATCCGACAATTATGTTTATTTAAAAAGGAATTTTTATTCTGGCATGACACTCAAGCCAACATCTAAATAGAAACGATTCTGATGCTGACTGAGAATACAGTGGTTCTTTGCTGGAAGAGGTGCTTCACTGCTCAGTCGGCTACTAATTCATATCAGTCACAAAATATCAGCAGGATGAAAAACTAAGAATTGCACGAGAAATGGCAAATCCAGGCGAAACTTGAGTTGCAAGTCCTGAAGGCTAGTTTCAAATTGGAAGCAACAGACGAGGATGGGAGAATAAATATTTGATACTTAATGTTCAGTAAACTGAGAGTAAACTGAATTTATTTGGCTCAAAATATTGGCCAGTTGCTGATTCTGCGTAACACCGGAAAGAGCCTTCATATTTCATAAGTGGCCAGGAATGTCTCGGTTGGCTGAGTGACTACTCGCATCACAAGCATTACTTCCTCGATTAATGTCTTGATTATAAGTCAGATAAGAAGGATTTCCTACACATTATTGCTACTCTTTTATTATTTTAAAGACGGGCTGCTTCGAAAGTAAAATTGTCAATATTGAGCGAAACAATTGTTTGTACAAGCAGATACAATATGTCCAAAAACTCTCTAAAACGGTGCAGCTGGGAAGAAGATTTTTGTTAAGCATTCGGCTTCCTTCACCACGTCACCGACCAGCCTGGTGAAAGCGAAAGGAACAGAACGTCAAAAGTTTCAAACGACTCATCGTCAGGCTTCCTAATCCATCAATCCAAAACCAAAAACTTTTTAATGGTACTAATATAAGATCCAAATTTGTACTAATGGATCTTTTTAATTACTTATTCAGGGAGATGCAACATTTTGGTAGACGTGGCTGATGGAGAGGGGAGGGCAGGTTAGCTTATTACTTGATAGGGGGAATGAGGGTATGAGGATAGGGGGTGAAATCAAAGCACTCACTGCAAAACCTAAGTGCCGGGAAGGAAATCGTTACGCCTAACAACCCTTAAACCCTGAACTACTGGCGTCAACAAACTGTTACTCCTCCACACTGTGTCTTTCAAGTTCATTTTCTGACCGATGTCCGAATTAGAGGGGACGATGAAAAGGGTGCCGTCAAAAAAATCCTCGAAAACAAGGGTAAAATGCTATCAATTAATCTTATCAACTCTGTATCTCAGGAATTCCCCGTCAAAAGACTAATATCATAGACACAAAGAATTCCAGATGTAATATTCTTTCATTGTTACTTATTACACACATTAGTATCCTTCATATTAGTTTTAAACTTATTATTCCTGATAGCAGTAGCAGTAGCAGTAGTAGTAGTAGTAACATTAGTAGCAGTAGTAGCAGTAGTGGTGGTAATAGTGGTGACAGTAGTAATAGTAGTACTACTAGTAGGTAGCAGTAGTGGTAGTATTATGAGTATCAGTAGTAGTAAAATTAACAAAAGCAGCACCATATATATACATACACGCACGCACACACACAGATTAGGTAGTCCAGACAACTGCGCTATTATGGGCTGTTAGGCAGCCACTGCCCGCCGCGTAACAGCCCTTAAGAGGGCAGCTCTCATCTACTTCGAGGCGGAAGCCTGAAATCACGCACAAATATTATAACGTTCATGAAGCATTCTCCTGACACATAACATGCTCCTTAAGCTCCATAGAAAAACAACGATACGTACTTGCAAACCAGTCAGGTTATATAAAACATCTACCAAAAACATGGCTATGCACAGTCGCAATGTAAGAGCCGATTTGGCGAAACGTAAATTACAATTCAACAGTGGTACATTTTTCTACAATACTGCTTCTTCAGGTAGAATATTTTCGTTGAATAAGAACAAGGGCAATAAAAAGAATGTGGCGGAAGGCGGAAGAAGTGAAGGAGGACACCAAAGCAAAAATTTATCAGTTGAAAGTTCAGTTTGGAAGAAAGAGCAATACCAGACTTTCTGCCCTTACATTCTTTGTGAAATAAAAATTGCCCTTCTTAGTATGTGACCCATCTTGCGAAAATAGGGTCTAGAAAGAACATTCCATCCATCGTCTTACGCCCCCTGAAGTGGTTCAAGTGTAGTTGCAGCGGGGGAGAGGAGGTTTGGATTGGAAGGAACAGGCACTGATTAACTCCATTTCGTTTAATTTAATCCCGGATTAAGGGGATAAGAGAGATGCAGTTCCTTTCCCCGCACCATCGTACCTTCTCCTCCCCATCGCCATCTTAACGCCCCTCTTTCACAGACTATTACCCGTTTAAAGTTTATTCAAATCCATAACACAGTGTACTACCGCTTGCTTGAAGAGTACGTTATAAAAACATGAGGTATCATTTGAAATGAACCTCTTAAAAATGCGGCACTATTGATACACTACCACCCCGCAAACAAGAAAAACGTCTTTTAACATAAATTGGCAGTTCCTATACTTTGTCAAAATCCAAGAAATAAAACAATTCAGAAACATAATATGCCGCAGTGATAGTTCGACATTTTTCTTCAATCTCTACATTATCCCAGTGTCAGCAGATAAATATCTATTCGTCCTCGCAGACAACTCGAAGAAACCCAGGGACAGTAACGGCCATACACTCATTTATTTGTGTTCGTAGACTAGGTAATTAAATTGAACTGCCAGTACCGGACTATTATAAAAAGTATTACTATAAGACTGGACCGAACTCGAAATTAAATTAATTGCCAAACTGTTGTTGCATTATTTGGTAGACAACCCACACTTAAAGTATGGACAGCAGTGAAAATGATAATACGTAGAAAACATGGAAGAGCTCGCCGTTGAAAATCGTCCGCTCTTTGTTACAATGGTGGTGCAATGGTCATAGCTCTTTCTATGCACTATAATGTCACACAATTCAATTAGAATTTTAAATTACGTGTTTAATTACTAGATTTTCAACAAAAGATATCATTATTTACCTTCCAATTTCCCCTTTAACCATTTAAATAACAGTGAAAACAGTATGAAATGTCTATGATAGTAATATCAAAATACTCTGAATTTTCAAAACAAAGTGTGTTTCCTTCGGAAACAATAAAAATTCTAACAAATGCACAATAGTATTTTAATGTAGTTTAATTACAGGGTTTCCTCCAACATGTTTCGATCACTTATGTGGCCATCTTCAGGGAGGTATTAGAATAACATTACAATGACAAAAGTGCCATAACAATTCCACCACTGAGAATAATCAGCGTATAAATTAAATATTTAAAAGGTAATTATAAAATAAGCTTAAAAAATAGAGATAAAAAATTCAATTCAAGCACGCATGTGCGTGACTCCCTTCTCTTCCTCATTATGCTGCATGCTTGGCTTCACTTCGGAGCGGTGAACTGTACTGCTCACATCACAACCGATTTGCTTGATACGTTCATCACCGACTACCGTTGTACTTCCCCATAATATACGTACGTTATTCGGAAAGTAAGTACCGTCTGCGCATATCTCTCGCGCATCCTCGAGACTGCCACTTTGCGCATGTGCAGTGACTTCCTCTATCAATTGAGAAGCCACATACGCCATTTCGTGAAATTCGTGTTATGTTTATGTTTGTTCCTATGCGTTAAACATGTTTAAGACAATTGAAGGGGCCGCCGACTGTGAAATACGGTCTGTAATTCGATTTTTGACCGCTAGGAATGTGCTGCCAAGTGAGATTCATTACCAGATCTGTCAAGTGTATGGTGACAATGCGATGAGTGATGGCATGGTTAGGAAATAGTTTCGGTTGTTCAATGAAGGACGAGAGAACGTGCACGATGAGGCGCGAAGTGGACGTCCATCTTTGGTGAATGATGATTTGGTGCGTAAGTTCAACGAAAGAGTGCGTGACGACAGGCGTATCACAATTTCTGACATGTCCCTGCACTTTTCTCAAATTGCAAGGACTCTACTCTATGACAATGTCAGTAGTCATTTGGGTTATCGGCGGCCGCGTTCTATGAGGAGGGTACACAAAAACTTGTGCCTCGCTACAATAAGTACCGCAATAATGGCGGCGAATATGTGGAAAAATAGTTTGAAGAATGTAGAATCTGATAACAATAAAATTTTATACGAAACCTTAATCGATTTTTTTACAGCGAAACGGTACTTATTTTCTGAATGTGCCTCGTACTTAGTCACTGTTCTCTTATTATATTAGCAAGATCTTTGACATACACTGTTACAGGGAGGTCTACACTACTTGTTACCGGAACAGTTATGACATGTCAGAAAAAGTGCGTGTGCCAGAGACTTACACTTTAACGAATAAATATAGTTTAAATACAGTCTTTTAAACTAATCCCCGTACATAAATGCCCTAGTCTTTGCCTAAAGTTTTTTTAATTTGTTTATTAAGCAGAAGACTGGCAACCATCTGTTCCACGAAGTTCAAAGGTACTCTTACCTTTCCCCCTTTATGAATGTAAGTAGGTACATGCATGTATGTATATATGTATGTGTGTATGTATGTATATATGTATTTAGGCACGTAGGTGTGTACGTATGTATGTATGTACGTCTGTAACTTGTTTCCAGGCCTCATTAAAACGCAAGCTCCTCTGACAAGCGTTTCTAGGAGGACTCGTTTCCTATTTGCAAGGAATCACGTCACATTTTCGTTACAAAGACAGAGCAGATAATTTTGGTGGGAAAAGAACAGGTATTTAAAGGAATGTTTTGAAATTCAAAATGACACCATAAATTAAAACAAAATTACTTAATTTTAAGCCGGTGACACACATAATTAGGGCTGAGTTTTTGCAAACAGAACAATTTTTAAACAACCGTAAATAGCGATCTTCTGGATGTCAGTACCTCATACATAAATCTGACACAAGGCCTTCTGGAATTGCCCTGATAATTCTCCAACTCCAAGGTGGAAATTCCAGGCGTACTGAACACAACACTGTCTTTCACTAGGTCGATATTTTGTGAAAGAGTAGTATGCATTCTTTAGCGCCCCCCGCTTCTTTATACTTGCATTCTTAAAGCAATTCCAGTTACCAAATCTGTTAAAGTCAAGTCCAAGGGAGAAGCAGTTTAATTTGCATCTTTACAGAGGCTGTAGCATGGCTTAGCGTTCCCTGCAAGTCAGCAACATCTCCCAGACCGTGTACCAATTTAGGCGAGAATATGAGCCCAGATATTTTAACAAATTAAACAGGAATGTATGCGCGCCACTTGTGTTTTTATTTAAAGTAGTTTAGGAATATGACATGGTGGATGTGGGAAGGGTCAAATAAATTGTTGCTTACGAGCGAAAGTAAGTCTAAAACCCAGCTTCGTATAAAATGCAGAGCCCTATAATGGTTTTTTCCCAAAACCCTAAAAGAAGGAGCAACTATGAAGACTTATGTGTCAGTGGAAATCATATTAAATAGCTCTTAAAGGAATGCGAAGTGATTGTGCAGATTTAGCTGAGTAAGGGTCCACTAGATGGCTGCTGTAAACAAGTAGGTGAAATTTAAGATTCCGTAATAAGTAGGAGGGAAATTTCCTTACACTGCGTGATCGTCAGCTTTTCAAGAATGAACGTAGTTCTGGAACTCAGATGCAGAAACCCTACCAACAACAAACAGCGTTTAATATAGGCTGATTGGAAACGACCCTCGACTGCACAGCGAAGATGATTTAAATGTGTTTCAGGAATGAAGAAAATGTGGACTTATGACAAAAGAAGAAGCCGAATGGTGGAAGGATTACTTAAAGAAAAACTTCATAATTTGCACCCTTGGATTAATATTATTTTCTTGACTATTTAAAATACACTCAACGTTGGATATCGTTTAACATAGATGTAAGCAGAACATTGTTCAAACTCGTTCTCCACAAAGCACTGTAAAACCTGGAACAAAGCAATATGATTTTGAACAGACTGACACAAATCTGTGGATATGCCGATTATATCTTGGTAACTGCAAGGGGCCTTCCAGCTCTTGAAGCAGAGAAGCAGGTAGAGTGGGCCTGGTATTAAACCCCGACAAGACCAAATATATGAGATTTTCAGCGTCCCCATCCCGAAGATCAGTGAAAGGGGCAACCATAAATGGTGTAACTTATGAAAGAGTAGCCGAGTTTATAAACTTGGGTTCGCTAATCAGTAATGATAATAACTTGGATAAAGAAATATAAAGAAGTATTTTTGCAGGAAATAGAAATCATTTTGCCGCTATAAGTCTCTTCAAGAGCCGACTTTTATCCAGAGCTACTAAAATTATATTACATAAGACAGTAATAAGACCGGTAGTATCGTATGCAGCGGAAGAATGGGCGTTGACGAAGAAAGAAGAACAAGCTCTGCTAATTTTTGAAAGGAAAATATTGAGAAGAATATGTGGCCCTAAATGTGAAAATGGGGAATGGAAAAGTCGGAAGAATCGAGAACTAGAAGAGATGAGCAAAGGAGAAAATATAGTAAAATGGATAAAAGATCAAACGATAAGCTGGTCAGGTCACCTAGAGAGAATGGAGGAGGATAGGATGCCCAAAAAGATCTTCACTCAAGAACTGGAAGGGGCGAGAAGAAGGTGAAGACCCAGGAGAGGATGGAAAGAAGAAGTAGAAAGAGATCTTCAAGTGCTGGGAGTGAGGAGATGGAGAGAGTTGGTGGCAGGTAGGAAAAAATGGAAGGACATTTTTCGACAGGCCAAGGCCCACAGTGAGTTGTAGTGCCAATGGAAGAAGAAGAAGAAGAAGAAGAAGAAGAAGAAGAAGAAGATGTAAGCAGAATTGTAAAATTAATATTGACTTTTGTGTAAGATAAATGTGGTGTGAATGTACGGAGTAGGTGGAAATGGCAGTGAATAATGTCCGTATTTTGGAAACACCATCATAAATATTCCAGTTTACAGAACTTAGCAATTTCTTGATCAGCTAAGCAACTATAATATTTTCACGATTGGAGTTGCAGGTAGACGAGAGGAAAATATTACCCTCTCAAAAAGTAAAATTTCAGGCTGTGCTTGACACAGAGAGGTCAAAGATTTTCGAAGGGACAGATCACTCTATCGAAATTAATGGCTCATGTTAAGTCAAAATGTTTAGCTGTCAGGAAGCGAAAAAAATTGCACCCTTCTAGTTCATACCGCTGAGTGTCTATACGATAAAGAACAACAATAAAAGAACTGAAATTAGCTCAGCAGATTTACCCGATAGGACACAAAAAAGAGGTAAAAAAGTTCGATCTATGCATGAGAGATGTAACAGCAAAGAAAATGAATAACAATATCTAGACTCATAAAATGCTTTAATAGTTTTTAATTCATTTCTCATAGAAAGTACTACGACGTTTTAATTATTTTAATAAATGTCTACTATACTTAGATAATATGTGTGACATGCCTGAAGTGGACTGAAAACAAAGGAAGTACGCATTTATCAACACATACACATACAGGTGTGCAAGAGATAGAAGAGGTGAGGTTGGTAGAAAAATAAAAAATATGAACAAGAGTTGAAAGCCTTAAGGCCTCTGTCATATCCAGTCTCAGTGTTGACTGAAATGACATTTAGCACAAGCTGCAGGTAATAAAGCAAATGATCACTGCCTCTCTCCATCGCGCTATTACGAATTTAAAAGGCAATCTTAGATCCCCGAAACAAGTGCGTAAACAGGATCAGTCGACTTTATATTATACTACATACGTCCGATCTTAAGAAGCGTATTATATTTCAAGTCTGTGTTGTGCAATCCCCTGGAAATTATTGTCCATCAACATGTGTCTTATCCACAAACACATTAAACGTCTCCCGGGAAAAGTCCTTTCTACCCCGCGTACGTGCCATGGGGAACCAGTTCCCAAACGACTAACAACGTTGCTAGAAGTGGGAGTTATTTAAATCCCTTGCTTTTAAAAAAAACTTCTTGCAAACATTTCCACGTGTGTGGTGTGTTATGAACTTCAATTCTATCGACCGCGGAAAGTTCAGCCGGATTCCATAAGACAACCCATGTTTTTTGCTGTATGGGAGCAACAGTGGTACATGATGTCATAAACCAGAGGATTGTAATAAACTCGACCACACATCACAGAACTTGGCGTTTTTCCCCGCTACAGATGAAAAGGGCAATGCTCGATTGTTCTAGAAAGAACGAGCAGCACTGCCTCCTAGTCAAGTGTACCATTTGTAATGTTGTGGTTTATCTGGAAACGGGTAGTAGGATTTGATTTTTATATACCCGATTCGGTGGTCAAGTAGTCGTTGATCGGGGTTAGAAATGGGATTCTCTACATATCATATATAATAAATGCGGCGACAGAAATCCTCAAGAACCCTCTCTGTGAGGATGAAGCATAAGGCGTGAAAATAAGGACGGTGGGAATTTAGGAGCAACTTTATTTCGCGCATCGAACCACTATACTTCGTAGCCCCGAAAATTAAGGATACAAAATGTAACCAAGAACATTATAAAAACTGATTTGCATGTGGGATGAAGAAGGTCAGTAACTTTATAAGTCTCCTGGGAAAACAGAATTCTTTCACATAGGACTACTCTCAGGTTTCGGTATTCAGTGTTGACAGTCATGCAATATTCGAGGTATAATTTAAGTTCATGAAGGAAAGTAAAAGTTCCAAAGCAAGAAAGCGAAGGATGGAAATCATTATTCCCAAAGATAAAAATTTTGATGCAAATTCCCCCCCCCCTCCCGCAAGTCTCTAATCACTGCGTACTAAACTATTACTCCTCTTCCCATTTTCACTTGCTCCCAGCATGCAAGGAGCATGGTATACTCTAATTTATGCCATGTAATTGATAAGAAGCCAAAACTGAAATAATTGGCATTCCCTAAATTCCTACCCTGGATTTCACTGATGTTAGAAGAACCTCAGAATTGGATGATGAAAACGGGAATGTCCGTATGTTACCTGCAATGAGATTCGTGGCTTTTGCTTCGCCTAAATGCAACAAGAAGGAAACGAATAAATCTCCGACGGGTGATATATCCGTATCGCATAAATACGAAACCGCAGACAGAAGCTGGTTACGTAAACTCTACTACGCTACCCTAGGGTACAGTTTAATTCTAATGTTAGAGGAACACCCACACACCCAACTTCAATGTATAAACGAACATGTCCCTTTCTACGCATATAACAGTTACCAGACATAAATGGCACGCATTCCACACACAGCTCTTAAATATTCTTAACTTTTCATATATTTGAATCCGCTTTAATATCTGGAATGATTTTCTGGAATGGGTATTAACGTCACAAAAAAAGAAGTGTCCGGAGAACAAATTTTCGCGATTACTTCTGGCGTAATTGGTATTTTCAGAGGACATTTCTTGAATCAGAACACTGGACTGTTCTATAAACAGAATATTTTGTTCATTGTTGGTTCTTTGGTGACATGTGGTGCGAGATGGTTCTGAAGAGTACGCAATTTTCACGTCGGTCCTGACGAAATATTTTTTTTTTACTTATCACAAGATCGATTAACCCCTAAATAACCTAAACAAAACAAAACTACCTACGATAAGTACAAAAGCGCATACTAAATATCAAAAGACGTTTAAGTGGACACTAAACAGCTGGCTCCATAATGGAACGTTGTAAAAGTAGGGCACATATTAAAAGATGCGGAATTTCAGTAGATAAAATACTTTAAAAATAGAAAAATAACGACCTCTTTCTACATATTTTAGCTATTATTATTGGAATATGGAAGATCGTATTATAAGCCACTATTAACATTCAATTTATTCAAACGGTCCCTAACATCGGACTGCAAGAGCCAATATAAAAATTTGTATTAAACGTTGCCATAAATACATTGTAGGATGTAATTAGATCCTTTACTGCCCACTCCCCTTTCCCATTTCCCTACTGCTCCTCTTTAATTCTAAACCTCTAAAAAAAAGAAGAAGTCGGGAGAGGAAATTGGTTTAAATCCCACAAAAGCGGCGGTTGGATTACGGATCCATACCATGTAAATCCATTAAAACCCGTATGAGAAATATTGTTACGTATCTCTAACAATGCCCTTTTATAAACAAACAAGCAGTGTTCTTCGAAATAACCGCCAAGGTAAACTCATCCATTTTACAATGAAGTCTGCGTATATAAGAGCTGACTGATTGTAGCAGAAAATATAGCTGATCGACTGCAACAAGAAGTAATATTTTCGTTCTACATTTTACGTGTAACTGAGAGCAAAATCCATGCAAGTACTGGCAGCTGCACAGAGCAGTACATGGTTTCGTAGTTAACAACAAATTCTCTCTTTTTAAGAAATATGGAAAAAAAATCTTCACACAAACTCCTCCTTGGTCCGTCCTCAGCCAGCTAATACAGTCGAAATTTACAGTCACTATTTCTCAAGCCAATATTTTGTATTATCTTCTCAGACACGTCTAGGTCTTACAAGTGACTAACCAGAATACGAGTACCTATGTCCGGTGGCACTAGTCACTTCTTCAACACAACTACTCGGAAAGAATCCTAGACTTAAAAACCTCCGACATTACATATCATTCATCCGTTGAACAAATACAATAATAATGCACACCTTTGTAATTCGCCAGGCTTACACACCACAGCTAATGGATACTTACGTCTTGAATAAATAACTATCGCCCTTCATTATCAGCAAAGCTGACCACTGAATACGGTTTATATTGTAAATTGCACCGTAAAGGAAAAGAGGCAACGTCATTAGATTTTGGGTTCTTGCAGCAGTTTCAAAATGGCGAATTAAAGTAGGATAAAAATTCGAAGGACATCAAGTCATGCCCTTTGATCGTTCTGGTGTTGTGGAAAGAGGAACAGAAAGAACGTTTAGTCCTCTAAATGTTCCATTCAGAATGAACAAGAATAAAAAATAGAGGTTGAGTCAATTAGTCTTTCACTAATAATCGGAAAACTTTTTTCTCTTCTCTCTATCTGTGTCTCCCAGTGGAGTTTTATTCTTTGTAATGAGGGTTCAAATGCAGCACGTGACGTAATATCACAGCGAAAAGAAGTAACATTGGCTTGATGTTCTCCATACCTAACCCTCTCACACACACACACACACACACACACAAACCGTGATAGAAATTACTTTCACCTACCCAAATAACTCAGTCTAAAGTTGCAGTAATTATTAAATGAAACTAATGAAATAGAAATTTGTTAATAATAATCACCACTTGACACGTAGGTCTTCCAGAATTTATAAAGCACGTATAGTTTTTGTAACGTTATGCCACACTTGATATAAAGTGGATTAAAGAAGATACCTCTACAGAGACTGACCGCGTGAATTCGTACATGTGTGTGTGTGAGGGGGGGGGGTCACTAATCCCTCTTTTAGTTGGGCGAAGAAAAATGTTATTATTATGTCTTCGAAGAAGTTTCTATTATTAGCAACAACTATAAATTAGTAATAATAACATTGAAAGTGGCGGGTTTTTAGATGTGACGCCGTATAGTTTGGCAGGTATACAGACGTTTAAGACAAGTTTGCTGCTGTCGTCACCAGGTAGACGAATGAGGCGGCATATGCCTCTGAGAAGTCTGTAAACATATACCAAACAAGACGATGTCAGATATCAAATATTTCACCGTTAGAAACTCTAGTCTCAATTAAGCTATAACGCTAAGTGATTCATGTTAATTGGGTACCCTGTCATCAAGGCAGTACTGAGCCTCGTGTTGCGCATGGGGGACAGGGTCCCGGGGTATGGAAGGTAGTTGCAAATACACGCGCACAACAGACAAGTGGTGACCGTCCAACTTGAACGCTGGAAGAGAATCTAGAAATTCAAACCCTAAAAGGAGCTTTAAAGAAATTTTAAACGTAATATTTGATCGAAAAACCTAATAGAAAGAGACCACTTGGAAGACCTAGTCATTCACGGGAGAAGAAGACTATAATGAACCTTAAAAAAACATTGTGGGTGTGTACTTAATTTGTTTTTTCAAAATAGATACTGGCGACCGGGTAATTGTGTGCACAGTGAGGAAGCTCAGTTATATTAAGTTTGAGGGACTCCCTTAACTACAAATACGCCAGCGTCCATTCTCTTCTCATTTTCAAAAAGAACGCTGGTTTCGTGGTGTTAGACAAAATTTGTCGACGGATTTCTGGGCATGGTTTACGTTGGTGCAAATTACGAAAAGTTTGCCAGACAGAAACTCGGAAGTTTCTCACTGCCACCATATTTGTACTTAAGAGCAACGTTTCAAACCGACTTTCTATGCAAATTCATGATCTGTGTTTAAAAAATATTCCAGTGACTAGCTTCAAAGCGTTAAAAACTTATAGCCCAGAAATAAATAACCAAGTACGTTGCAATCGCCGTTTTTTCTTTGACATCCTACAGAAAATACCATGAACAAAATTTTCATATATTTCAGGAGATCTCAGCTCCGCAAGAGTCTGTAACGACGTCGTGCTGAATTAATTAATTACAGGTCTCCCTTAACCTTTACCTTCTTTGCTTTCACCGGGCATACAGAGAACCCCCTGATGAGTCAATTAGTTTTGTGCTAGGGTCTACATTCCTGCTTGACAGATGTAACCCCTTGCCAACTACGTCGAACCGCCAATGATTTCTTTCTCTCCGCTTGATTTTTTTCCGGCTGAATACTTGGGCGACACATGGGGGAGGATCTGCCACCACCATCGCCACCACCACGAGACAATTAACTCTCCTGCTCGTAAGTGTTCTCTCTGTACTTGCAGTCCTCAGCAAGGATGGGATAACATACTCAGATTCGACTAGTCAGACCCATTAACGCCTATGTACAGCGGCGGTTACACCGGTAAAAATAATCCTGTTTCAAGCAGTTGGTTCCATGCAACTTTAGACTGCAGATGCAAGAAACTGCGCTCTCTTTCCCGATACGTAAAAGGCTCAATATATATGCTGAGTTTCCACAAATATAACTATAATATTGCGACAGCTTATATCTCAGTCAACGCATTTTGCGTCTTTGCCAAGCGGGAATCAAACCGTTAGCTTCATGCAACCGTAATTACACACTGCATGACACTAACTGCTCGCAACCAGCTCCTTCGTTGTGAGCGTTACAAAAGACAGTACAACCGTAAGGAGTTCTCGTACTACGTACATACGCGTTCAAACACGTTCGTTGCACCCATACAGATACACATCTGCATACTTTAAAAGTGTTTCGCACATGAACTTTGTTCTCCAGGGCTAACAGACAGCCAATGAATTTTACTATGGAGATAATTTCTTTTACCGCAATCTTCTATCCCTATTACTTCGCACATTCGTGGTATTATTACTTCACATCCTCCTCAAATTCCTTGTGTTTTTTGTTGTTCCTTATAGTTCCTTCACTTTCTGCTTTCATCTCGACCTACTCGCATATTTCTTTCTTTCGAAAAGACTCACGTATTTTCCTGCATGAAAGCCATTTTCTTCTGTGACTGTTAATGAAACTTACACTATAGCTCTTTTAAAGAAATTTCAGTAATTCATACAAGTTTACCATCCTTGTGGCTGTATACAGCATAAGCAATCAGTTTATTTCTGTTATAAATAATTTGTAACTGCTCCCATATGCCGTGACGGTGACATATCTTTCAAAATTTCGTCCGTCTCTCTTTACTTTTTACTGATCCAAGTCCGCTTAATTAAGCAAATAAAATAACTTATCTTTATTTAGTAGGAAACAAATTTATTGTGTACGTAAGACAGACGTGAGATATTTAAAACTCTGAATATTAATATTAATCATGTAAATGCGAATTTATGTAGTCAGCTTTGAATTCCTCAATGACGGGCGCATTATAGTGTGACATCTGAACCAAATTTGACCTTCAGGTGACCGTGCATCGTGATAAATTCTTATAACAAAACCAACCAGGTGCACTAATTTCTCAAATTTATTTTTGGAATAAAATTCTACATGTGTTGTACAGTTTCTCTGTCTATCATAAGGAATTTTTCACTGTACACACAGGAATGGTATATGTCATACTGAAATTTCACATATGGGTATAATTACTAGTGTACATAATGTACATTATAGTTAAAATTGTAAAACGTGTTGTAGATAAAATTCGATGTTATACAAAAGTTCAAGTCAGGATGCATGTCAAATTCTTTTCTGGGAAGTACTGAATAAACTATAGAATGACATCAATGAGCGCAGTTGAACTGTGGGCTTTTATCTGTACCCAAAAATTCACGAATAAGAAAAGAACTTGACGTTCGGGTGACCGTACATCGTGACTTTAATTTTTACATAAGGTAGAATTTTATCTACAACACTTTTGTACAATTTTAACTACAATGTGCACGTATACACACTAGTAATTACACCCATTTGTGAAATTTCAGTCTGACATACACCACTGCTGTGTGTACAATGAAAAATTCCTGATGATGGACAGAGGAAATGTCCGAAACATCTAGAGTTTTATTCCAAAAACAAATTTGAGAAATTAGTGCATCTAGTTTGTTTTATTATAAGAATCCGAACCAAAGCTGAAACTCGCACTCGACAGTCGTTAATATCTGCTTTGAAGACGAACAGGTGTAAAAGAGAGTAATATTAATGGATCTACAACAGTAGTGACGCAAAAGTTTCCAAAACTCTAGGCACCACAAGGCTGATCTCAAGCTAGTTCAGTACACAGAACCCACAGATATTTAGGCATCACGGCACAAAATGTAGTCACCGGTATTTACGAACACCTAAACGAGTACAACAGAGAAATAGACTGCGAGAACAGGAGGTGACTTAGGATTAGCGGCACTGATGCTGCAGGATCTATCGCCCTTAAGACAACAGTAAACGTATGGGCGTGCAGGTGAGTCAGAACTGGTCTGCCGGTGCCACGTTTGATCATTCAACTCCCTGTAGGCACCGCCCAAACTACCACCACTTAATCCAAGCCATGAGACATTTTTCACCCCAGTTATTTCACCTCTCTTTTTCAATCCCTTCCAAAACTCCCTCCCCCTTGCAGCCCTTCGCTTCAGTTTTCAAATTCCGTTAAGCTCTTCTGAAGGATCGCATGGCCCTAGTGTTTGTTTCTTTGTGGACTTATATGTTGTTTTTTGCGGTAGGATTTTCGCTCTATTCCATGGCCGTTAGTGAAAAAACAATATTGTCACAGGGTGTATCTCAAGAATTTTTATCAAGTATTTTCAGCAACCACACGTAAATGACATACCATTTTCAAACAAAAATCATAGTTTCATTCTTATCATTTAACTTTATTCCTCTTTCTGCAGTCAATCCGTAACCCCGGTCGGCTGTCCGTAAAAGCCTGTTCCATTCACAATATAAAGCACCTTATCACAATGACAGGCGACCGACTTAAATGTATTTGTCTTTGTTGTTTTTGTTCCCAGATACGTATAGTTTCGAACGATGTACTGCAAAATTCTTAGGTTTAAGGTCTCCTCTGGCTTCATGCCTTCGGTCCAGCTTAGCTTATTCGGTATAGTGACTAGGCTACGGGTTGGACAGTCGAGGAAATGTGGCCCCGTTCTCAGTACAGGAAGGGATATTTCTGTCCTCATAAGGATCCAGGGACAGTTTGGGGTCCACCCAGCCTCCTATTCAATGTGTACGGAAGTCGCTTTCCCCGGGAGTAAGGCGGCCATGGAGTGAAGCTGATCATTCGTCACAATCCAGTCTTGAGGTTAAGAATAAGAGGCGCTGCACCTCAACTCCCCCATATATATTCATGTCGTGAGATAAGTTCGCTGCAAACTTGTCCTTAAATAGGCGAAGTAAAATCCGAGTATGTCACTGAAGCACATTGCTTTTCGTTTGTTTGTTTGTTTGTTTGTTTTTGGCTTGACAGCCTCCAATGGGCCAGGGCCTCCTTATTCACGAGGCTTCAAGATCACACACAACGACGCACCACAGTCGGTAGGACTCGCTAGACGAATGACCAGTTCGTCGCAGAAATCTCTACCTAACAACATACAACACTCACAACAGACAAACATCCATGCCCGCTGTGAGATTCGAACCCGCAATCTCAGCAGGCGAACGGCCGTAGAACTACGCCTTAACGGCGTGGCCACTGGGACCGGCACTCTTCGTTTAGTGGCACAAAAAAATACTCATTAATTACGTTACCCTCTATAAACAAGACAAAACAAGGGGTTCCCAGCCAAGATTCGAAGTAGTACAGGTATTCCTGACGTGCCTGTGCAAAAGGGTACTACGAAGGAAAAAGAAATAGGGGAGTGAATGGAATGGAAATAAGGAGGAGAGGTGCTAGGTAATGAAATAAGAACAAAAGACAACTAAATAAACAGAAAGAAACAAAGAGGAAAGGAAAGCATTACTAATGAGGAACGTTAGCGGGATCTTCAGAAACTTTGTGATCCTTTACAAGATTCAGCAAGGTTTACTTTTAAGCTTCATGTTCTACTCAAACGTGCACACTTCGACCTCCGTCTTGTCACCACTACCCTTACCTGTAGGTTGCTGCTTCACCAGCACACCAAAACCATCTCGTCTCCCTGCCACAAAAAATTAACGTTGTCCCTCACAAAGAACTTTGTCCTACCAGTTTACAGCATTACCTCATGTCCACAGTTCATTTACATATTTACTGTCTCCACATTTACCCATCATTTATTTATACCAAATTATGCTCCAGTTCCGTGCTTACGTCTCATCAGCCTTTTGTAATCTTTTTTTTTTTAATCTGTGATTAGTTCCGGACGCTCCGCCACTCCTAGCAGATGTAAGCATGAACATCGGACGCTCAAGTAGACGAAGAAGCCTTTGGGGTACTTGAATCTACTACTGCCAACTTTGAGACTACCAATCGATGTTCAATACTATATCATTAAGCTTTCCCTTCCACCGAAGGCTAACTCCTATTTGAACAAGTGACATTACGCGACGGAATGATTACGTCTGCAGCTAAATCACTTTCGACTATTTGCTGACGTAGCAAAGACTGCCAAACAAGCATATCTGTGAATAACTCACAAGACGCCATGGCGGGCTTTGTCACCGCTGTGACGAGCATCAGGCCTCATCACCTCATACGTAATGACTTAATTCATATGGAAATAGCAACTAGGGCGTAGCGGATTTGAAAAATGGCCGGTTCCAAATAAAAAAAGTCGTATAAAAAAATAAACACCGAGAAATAATCGAAACGTCAAACCCGGTATAAAAAGACGTGGACAGATATCTCTGTGACATGACGTGAAATGTGAACGCTGTACTATGCAAAACACACATAGGCACGCACGCAGAGCGGTCCAAACTTCACGATGTTATTACATGAACCATTTTGATTAATACATGCCCATATGAACCTATTCGTGATTATCAAACGTTAGACCGCCATGAACATTGTCATCCACTACGTGTCTGTAACTGAACACTGTATAGGACATTTTTTATTTCATACTATACAAATAAAAACAAATCTATGTGTGAAGTAACACTACAAAGAAAGAAAAACATCAAGTCTTAACACCACCAAAAGAATAGGCAGTAATTAAGTTTTACCTTACTTCTTATATAATATCACAAGAAAATTATGTGTCAGGCAGTACCACAAACGAAGTACATCAGTTTTCAGTTGTATTACCTGGTTAGGTATATTAGCGAACGTAACCGAGTTACAGTATTGAGGAAAAACATCAATTCTGATTACATGATATAAAAAACGTCAAATTGTATTTACGTTACTTTCATCAGGACTACTTCAAAAAATGTGGGCCGGGTAGCGTAGTCGGTATAGCAACTCGCTACGGACTGGACTGTCCGGGGATCGAAAGCCGGTGGGGGCGAAATTTTCCGCACCTGTCCAGACCGGCACTGGGGCCCACCCAGCCTCCTCTACAATGGGTACCGGGTCTTTCCTGGGGGTAAATAGCGGCCGGGGAGTGACGCTGACCCCTCACCCCCTTCTAGTGCCGTGGTAAAGAAAGAGTAGAGCTAAACCTCTCCTCCCTCCATGGGCCGTACGGCCTGTGCA
>Ga0123352_10000956_pt1 | contig 37110 bp, 16 predicted proteins | sample TergutLab28metaG_FD_89700 | JGI IMG/M metagenome (GOLD analysis project Ga0123352, IMG submission 89700) | Labiotermes labralis P1 segment gut microbial communities from Petit-Saut dam, French Guiana - Lab288 P1 | ecosystem: Host-associated > Arthropoda: Insects > Digestive system > Gut ... | reverse complement strand
TAAAAAGGGGGTGGTGTTTGTTGGGGGTGGGGGGGTGGTTTGTGGGGGGGGGGGGGGGGGGGGGGGGGTGGGGTGTATTTAATAATAGAGGTAACTCATTACTGTGCAGGAAGGCCTAATCCGACACTATCCAAATTCTTCACAAACAAACAAGTAACTCAGTGGGATATCTTGGCCAAGGCAGATTAGACGAAAGGCTGAATCTCGGTAACATGAAAAATAACAGTAATATTTCTCCGATATAATCACGTTAAATCCGTATGAAAACACTGCGTTTGCAAAATATCTGCGAGTGAGCTGCAGCACCGACTTCACATCTCATCGAAATTGAGTCCCGTCAAGCCGTCATTTGAATCTCTTCTTAAGCTCAGCGAATTCAGTCCATAACCTCACCAACTGCTTCCTGAAGTTAAAATTCAATGTAAAATAGCAAGAATGAAGCTTTGGTTGCTCTTTTTAATACTGATAATGTGAATGTGGGCCCAAATAACACAAGAAGAGGGTTAATAATATGATGTATAATATTGTGCGTAACGTAAGGTCACACTCTTGTGTAATTAAGTACTAGGATAACTGGGGGGCGATGGAAGTAAAGCTCCACTCATTCTTAACGGCGGCATTGAAAGTATGTCAGTTACTTTACGCCCCAGACTGGGTGGGCCCCACAGCCATATTCGACGCTTTGGAAGAAAGAAATTTATCTTAAGTCTTCGGGAGTTGAAGTTGGCAGAAGACATTAATCATAACTAAATCAGCACCCAGGTTGTGTTTTAATTACTTCTGTTTACTTTCGGCTTGCATTATTATAAAATTATCTTCTTTTTTTTTTTGCTGTTTAATTCACAAAGAATACGGAGTGCTGAAAGAGATGGGACGATGATTACAAATTACTAGTTTCATTCATTGTTCTTTAATTCTCTTCAATTTCTTAGATGCACAAAGTATTGCAGGCCGAACAGGTTAGTGCAGTGGTACGGCCTAACGTTCTATACTTAGGGATGTATCACTTTTGACTCTCCCACATTATAGCCGGCGTCATGACTGAGTTTCTCGTATTTTTCTACATCCCTACAGAGAAATATAGGTAAGAGTATCTTGAAATAGACCCTGAATACGTGCTGCAAAATCCTTATCGCTTCACCACTCACAATAGTCTCATCCCAGAGACCAGTTGGACTGGCAAATTGCTTGATACTACATTTGCACTTCCTATACACCTTCATGGTACGGTACCTAATTAAGAACAAAAGCAATTATGTTTCAATTATCTTCCCGTCTTATTCAACGCTATATATTTTCTGTAGTTTAGGCAGATGACAAATGAAAATTAAACACCATTTTATTACTACACAGAAACCAGAAGATAAGCTTAACAAATTAAAAACATTGTCCTGAATTCTGCCATAATTATAATTAAATAAAATGAATTAATCTGATTACAGTGACTCTAGAAGTAGCTTTAAATTGCATAGTCACAAATTATATATCAGCTGGTGCAAAATAGAAGAGATTTAAAATATTTTTCAAAAAAGAAATCCCTTAATCCCTTGCTGGAAATAATCAGAAGCTCTCTGAAGTTTTTTCTCTGAACCACCCTTTAGCTGAGCTCTCCCCACACGTTCTGTCCGCCACATAATTCAAAGACTACCTGCCCGGATCCGAGCATGTGTCCGTGGCTTGTACACTGCACAACCTACCAGTATCAAACTGTCCACATTTTTCCCTATATTCAAGGTGGAAACCGTATGCATATGGATGAACTGTTTTAAACTGACACGTACCGCCACTAATCCATGCAGTGCTTCTCACACACACACACACACACAAACACACACACACACGCACTGAAAAATTAAATAAAACAATAAAAATAAAGGTTTTACTGTTCCAAAAGTTGATACATTAGAAACACTATAGCTATTATCACACAGTATAACACTGTACAGTTGAGTGAATTAAATAAGAATGTCACAGGAAAGACAGCCATTGTAGTTTATTATTAAAATGTATCCACCGAGTATGAAAGGCAGTGGGTCGAAAACCATGAAATTTGGAATATCCTCCGAAGCCACGACGTTATTGCCAAGTTTATTGAAAGCCGCCATATTTACAAGCTGCAGAGTTAACGACAGACACACTACCGCATACTGGCAAAATAATGTCACGGAAATTTTTTAACACCGAGTTACACTTGAATATGGACCAACTTTCTACACATAATTAAAATATGTAAATAGAAGGTAAATTACTCGTATGACACTCCGGCCAGTATGAATCCTGGCTTAGTTCTTAAAGTCTAGCTCCAGCTTCTTTTAATTTTCGGTAAAAGCAAGGTCACTTACTGGTGTCACAACCCAGCATGTTTATTTTTTTAGAAAAGATCCCTTTGCACCCAAGAAAAAAATTCCACCTCCTTCGAGAATCTAAATCAGTTTTCCTATCCTACATTCCTTATCTCAGTCACTACAATGACTGAGATACACCGCTTAAGAGACGTTTAATTTAAATTGAATAAATGTTCCCTAAACTCATAAGCATTCCAGGATACTCTTTTAATCCCCTTTAAATCACGAAAGTGTTTCTTCTTACATCGCCGCAAATCATCTCATGCCACACTACAACTAACTCCATCTGATTATTTTCTCGACTGTTTCCTTATGCAAATAAAAAAAACCTTACGGCTCATAAACCTTTAAAGTATCTTCCAGGAGTGAGCGACACCGGATAATCTGGGATAAGATGAGAAAAGAGGCATAAAAAAGCAAAACTTTTCAAATCAAAACGAAACGTATCTTTGTTTCAATAAAAGAGTTGACCTAAGAACATCGCGTCGCATTGTGCATAGGTGTTGTGAAGTATCCAGTACATGTCTGTATGCAAAATATCTACGTTAAGTCCACGGCTGAGTGACTGGTAAATGAACTTCTTGTCTGACAGTCTTTTAAAAATGATATCCACGTTGCAGCATAGCGAATCCCTGTTTTAGTGAAAGAGAACAGCAGTCTAACTAGACCGATGTAAACCGACTTCTATGTAACAACTCTTGATTGGATTTGTGACGTTGGTGGATGACCAGGTAACATCTGGAAATAATTGAAACATAAGCCACTGGACGATAACGGGCAGACGAGTGGGACGTGCAACCTACAGATCCGTTCGGAGATTCATACCAAAAGAACAATTAAAACAGAAAATTTGCAACAATTTACTCTCTACTGAGAACAGATCGACTCAAACTCAGAAAAGACGATTGTCACTAAACATCTCTACATATTCAGTACCGAATAACTCATACCAGATATTTGTATAAAACAAAATCCTAACGTATCACAGAAAAGGTGTGCTGATTGGCATTTTCAATTTGCAGGCAGTATTAAACTAACGAAGTTCGTATACATGATAAACCAGTGAAATAAAATCACTAGATAAGGTAATTCTATGTTACTCGTTACAGCGTTGAAGAAAATGTCAAATATGTCAGATGATTAACTTAATTAGCAGCAAAAATGAAACATATGACCCAGAAACGATAATTTTAAAACACTTAAATTGATACACGACCTATACGAAATGTCTGACAATAGTATAGAGTACTAACTACGTAAAGGAAGTGGTGGAAAAACCATGCAGATAGAAAACGTAACTACAATGAGAAGACCGTGTCTAAGGTACTGTCAGTAAGGGTAAGAACGTCAGCTTTCGTTTAATACTGGCATTTTTGTCTGCAATGTTGGACGGTGCTTTTATTTTCACGGTCTAAGTACCTAACTTCGATTTTCAAGACGAAGGAAGCACGTTCTTCCGGAACCTCAGTGCATATATACAACATTACAGGTCACATGCCAGAAAACGATGACGACACAGAAGACATTAACCTTCCCCATCACCGCCGTCAGAATCCAAAATATCACCCAAAATTTACCTCATACACATTGTTTCATTGTACCTCCAACTGTAATATAACTAACGTAAGTCTGTATCAGTTCCCCGGTAAACGGTACTGACTTTAGCAATTTATAGGCTTATAGCGAATGAGAAATTTTGACATTTGACATTTCTAGCATAATTAACTTTGCAAGACTAAAATTATTATTACACAGAACGATTCAGTACTTGCCTCGGACAGCACAGAATATTTCCATTACTAAAGACTAAACCTGTAAGGCTCTACATCCACAGACCCGCTTGTGAGAACTACAAGAAGCAAGTAAATGCACTACGTGGGCAGAATGCAGAAATGTTTAATGTTAAACGTGGCAGTACATATAGGAACCACTACACCTTAAAGGGTTAAAAGCGTTATATAATAAAATCTTTAAAAAGTATCTAAGCTTAACAATTTACCTTCTACGTAGTGTCAGCAACTTAGTAATTACATCCACACAACTGTGTCTGCAATAACTACAATATCACATTCATTTCCGTGGCAAAATCTCACATAAAAAATGTTCTTGACCTCATAACTGCAGTATTCCTTTCAATTTTCTTTTACTAACAAAGCAAAAATGCTACTGAAATTAAGAGAGATTAGTGCAAAGAAGCCACACCCAAACTAGGCTGTAATATTAGTTCCCTGCAGAGCTCAGTATGATTACATCTAAGCGATCGGTAGCAGTACCAGCATCCAATGTCTGTCATGGCCCTTGGTCATTCCCACCGGCATCATGTATGTTGCCTACCCACAAAATTACAAATCGGTACCATAAATCAACAAATCTGGGAAGGGTGGTTATTAATTTCATAGGTAAAGAGAGGACTGGGAGGTAACATGGTAGTCATAATCTACGGTTCAGCGCATCCAGTCCGTAACAGAAATCAGATGACTGTGGAAAATCGATGAGAACAAAACACCGTAGTTTTGCGTGGTGCATCCTGCACACTATTCTGGTATTTAGGCAGCAGAAGTTGGCTAATTTTTCCCCATAAATATTCACTAGAATGTGTACAAAAACTAGCCTATGACAGAGCAATTGCATAAATAAATCTCCTACTCTGAAACACAACCAGTAACGGATACATGGGGTGCAGGGAGCGGGAGCGGGAGCGGAGTTGGGGGCACATCTGTACGTAGAAATACTCCAAGACTCGCCAATATTTCAGGTTTAAACAGTTCTAAATGGAAAGTAGTAGAGAAAAACTCTAGACGCTGGAAATGGTCAACATTATATTGATCGACGAAGAAAGCGACCGCCTGGAAAATTAGATGAACCGCGGTCCGTAGTGATGCGCCCAACACAACTGACATTGCAGAGCAGTGGAGGAATTGACTGTTTCTCTTCTGTGTTTGTAGCTGTTGAGTATATGAAAGAACAGGAAAAAAACAGCTAAATCCAAGTTAATAATACTTAGGTCATGTAACTACAATGCTTCAGGTATAGAAGTTGCATAGCCTCCAATAAAATCGAAAGTTAATATCAGCGGTGAGTACTTCGAAACTTTAAAGGATGGAGTCCTACCCTTTTGCAAGGCATTACCCTGACATTTATTCGGAGAGACTGAGTAAGCTCACGCAGTCGCCATTGAAATAGCCGGTAACGTAATGCAATTTTAATTTTTTATCTGCCGAACACATTTCCAATTGTTATCTTGGCAGCAGAGCGTCTGGTTTTATAAGCGGAATTAACACGTAATGGCAGCTCTATAGCCAAAAATATATCCTGAAAGGATATTTTAGGCTCGTTCACATAATTGCGAAAAGCGACTATTAGCTTCGTCATGTCTGTCCCTCAATCTGCCCCTCTGTCCTCATGGACAAGTGTGGTTTCCACTGGAAGGATCTTCGTGAAATTTTATGTTGGGGACATTCAAATCTGCCGAGAACATTTAAGTTTGCTTAAAATTGAATTATCACGCATTTTACATGATGGCTTAAAATAATATCTGGATCTATTCGTCCTGGAATGAGAAAAGTTTCAGGCAAAATTTGTGCGGAAAAGAAAACAAATATTGGTGTCAAAACCGTACTATTTACGAGACAGGTGACTGATCACGGCGCAAAAAAAAAGCGTTTTGCAAACAGAATGACTAAGAAAAAATCGCAGATAAAGAGTTAAAATATTTCATATTTCTTGCCTTCGACTTGATAAATCAGTGAAGATAAGATGCAGTTCCCACGACGAAAAATTAAGCAGAATGTACATAGTAATAAATTTAATATTTTTTTATTCATACTTTATTTCAGTTACACAATAAAATGGCGCCAGTTACGGTAGAATGAAAGCTGTTGCGGTGTAACGCAATAATCGCCAACCTAAACTTCGTGTTTTGACATCACCTTGCTATATAATTATCAAATTTTTCTTCATCGCGTTTATATGGTGCTTAAGTAAGGAAACTGAATACATGAAATCATAATATTTAGTATTTATGGCTTATATCTAGGAATATTAAATTCGGCATGTAGCCTACATGTGTGACGAGCATGTCTATCAGATATGTCGAGAACACTGTTTTAAGTCAGACGTAACAGAATATTTCGGAGTTCTGAAACTTTAATATTATGTATGAAAGATAAATTTAACTAAACAAGATCATCCTCAACATAGGAGTATAAACAATCAGTAACCTATCTTAACAGTAGTAATAACGTTCTATAATTTATTTATTTGTACACACAAAGCCTACATAATTTTGAACAACATATATTGTGGCCCTAGTAGATTACATTGTATAACCCATTCAGAATAGTCCAGGATGCACAGATCCTAACCCTCATTAATGTCACGTTACAGGCACCTTTGCTATCTTGTTTTTTTTTTAACCTACTTGCACCAGCTTTCTGTTTCCGTAAGCTCCTTCGGAAACTTTGGCACTTTCGTAGTTAAATAGCTCAGAAGATGTAAATATTCTGTACTACATCTCTAATGGCCTGAAATCTCAAAATCTGAAGGCAAACTGCGAAGACCACAATCCAGGCATATTACGGCAATACCATGGGCCAGTCGCATGCACTGTTAACCCTCAAATGTTATTTCCTTCAGAATATCTTTTATTTTTCCCCGCATAGCCCAGCCCACCTTATTTGTCTATGTCGATAATGAGTGCACCCTCATGAAGTTCCCAGCTTTCAGGTGCGTACTGCATTGACAGCCATTTCAACATTCCAATCAAATCTTGACGGATTTACTCTTCACCTTCACTTTGGCCTTCGATTCATTCCTCAGTCTCACCAAGAGAAAGCCCCTATATTGTATACCTCTAAAAATTTCAATAATTTCTCCATATAAAAATATTTATCTGCTCACATTAATTACCATCTTCCCATTTGATTTAATGATATTACCCTTTAAGTTGGGACACAAACGTCTAACAACGCTCTCTTCGATTACTTGTGAAATCCTGCGAAATACGTGAAAAATATACATCCATGCCGAATAGGGTCGTAAACTATTAACTAAAACGTAAATGTAAAGTTGTCCCTGCCCATAGAAACATGGCACACAAAAGGTGTAGAGCTGTGCCTCCACTCATTCTTAACCTTGTCACCATATGTATGTGAGTTAAATATTAAGTGATAGTAAATAATATACTCGTATGTTTCTGGTTCTCCATGCAAATTCCAGAGTAGTATTTCAATTAGGCCACAATAGCCTCGTTCCAAATTCTTTCTAATTCATTATTTAATAATAATATTATCTTTCGAGACAACTCTTCATAGAATAAATCACAATACATAGCTCTTTACATTAAACTTCGAGTGTCGTGGCCAATTTCACCCACATGCGGCCTCAATGTGAAAAAACAAAATGAACTAGTCCGGAAGCCACGAGTTCTATGGTCTCCTCTTCCTTCGCAGTGTTTTTACAGTGGTCACAACTTGCAATTCAGAATAGGGCAGAGCTGTCTGTATTCCTCGTCGCCCCTCATCAATATTTAGCTCTCTCCTTGCAATAGCAGTCCGCCCCTTGCAACGACAATGACGAAGCTCTCAGTTTAAGCTAGATAAATAAAGCAAATTGGTAGATTTGGAGGTCCGTCCCCTTTGATGTCGCTTGCGGTTGATTTTCATCTTCCTCTTCACCTCCGCAACATTCGGAGTTTTCGTTGTCGTCTTGCCGGAGAAAAGTTTGAAAATATAAAGAGTAGAAACAGCGTGTTGTAGAGCAAGAATTAAGGCCCTTGTTTGCTTTTCGGTTTAGTTAAAGATATTCTATCAACAAAACAGATTACATAGCCATGGCTGAATCTAAAAATATAAGTAGGTAATGGAAGCATCGTAACGAAACGTAACTTAATATCCAAGATGTTTCTGAAGGAGTTAAAGAATAGCCACACAAACACTTATGGCAGGCCTGAGTAGTCCCAGTAACCAAGTCTCGCTCTTGTTGCGTGAAATAGGTTAGAGTGACTGACAGTTACGTTATTCGTATCTGTGCTTTCGTCTAAGACATATATAGAGTATTTATTGATACTGAGCGAAATACGTTTTTCCTGAAACGTTCTTAGCGGTTTTATTTGCCGCAATGAAATCTGTGTTTATGGGTTTCAGGCAAATCTACGTTTACTTCCTTAACTATACTACGAGTACTAACAAGTCTGCCTACAGCGTTTCCTTGTCTAACCACCTTTTGAAGAGTGAAATTTTTTCAAATTATATACAAAATTTTAGTTCACTCTTCATGGGAAGAACTCCGCGTTCATTACTAACAGTAATCAATACGGTTAAGAACCATAATCATTGTTTATTGAATCACACTAAACACGTAAATACTGTAACGATAACGTGCAGAGATCTTAAATAATATCGTAGGGTTTAGTTGCATTCACCTCTGGGAATTAAATGGGTAAGCTTACACTGCATCGGAAATGCATCAACCAAATGTCGTAGATCTTCAAAAAGTCTACATTTTTGTGTTCCCTATAGATATATTACAAGACGAGCAATTATTACAAAAACAATCAGTTCATGCTGGAAAATACATATTAATGAATAAAAGATACAAATGGTCAAATTTTGATTGTCTGCAACCATTAATGCCTACTCTTTCCAAAACTAAATTTCATCAAATTTGAGAGGTGAAACGCGCAGACAGACTGAGAGAAACGACATACCCACTATGAATTCAGTGTATATACTTCTTGCACAGAACGTCTTGAATATAAAGATAATCCATACTAGATATCCCATACTTTCTATGGAGACAAGTCAATTGTCCTTAAAGAGCACGACTCTTGTTCTGCCAGAACAGTAAAGTACAGAATTCGAGTTATTACAACATCAATTAAAGGGCACTTAAAACGACCTACATCTCTACCCCTTCAGCAGCTCGTCACTAGATGGTCGAGAAAGATAACTTCACGTTTCGGCAGCTTTAACTTTGGCGAAGCACTCTCTGGTGCTTGCAATGTATGAACCATTCTGGAAGTAAAATGAAGAGGACATAACTGTCCCTGCCGTGAATTAAAATGACTCACTGAGGCCATAGTCACTCACAATGCTGTCAACCTGACACGTGATGGTACATAAGAAGGACGCGAACAGTGCTTGTGTTACTTTCAGAGTAATTAATTTAAAAAATTCTACAAATTTTGTATAGTCCTCTTGTTGTTTTAAGAAACACTATAAATTTCCTCAGGAAGTTATTTATTGAGCTGGTGAACAAATTCCTCCTTTTCCACAGCCAGACAGCCAGTGAATCGTATCGTGTGCCAGCTGGATTCAGTCCACAACGTTATATCACATTTTCAGACGTTCATCTAATACTGTATACAGTATCGTCCAGTTATCATTTAATCATTACCACACACTACTGTATCAACCGGGACTGATATAATAGGGGAATATGAATCCGTCGGATCAACAGACTCACTCCAACCCCACTTCTGCAATAAAAAGAATACCGTCATCACATTTCGTATGTCACATAAGTGGTTCCTTCCTAGCAGGACTTCCAAAAACAATTTCATATTTTTGCTACACATCATGCCTATCTCATCCTTCATTTAATCGCAGTAGTAACGTAACGTTAAAGCGCACAAATTTTGTAACTCATCACTGTGTTAAATTACATTTCAAATAACCAAATATTTTAACATCCAGAAAGCAATAATTTCCGACCATAAATTTCCGTAACAAAACTGCTTCTTAGCTAATTAAAACAGACGAGAATCACATCCAGTTCCGTCCGAGATTAAGCAAACAGCATTCACTAAGTACCCGTACACAACAACAAAAAAAGTAGTTATAATTGTCCTATATTTTGCATAGAAATTAATGATTTGCCACAGGCTGGTTTGAAGATGTGAACCCCCCCTGCCATAACTCAGGTAGCTAGCCGCCGAAACTCCAACGCGAAAGACCGGTTTCAATAGCAAGCAAGTGTTTATGCGACTTGAAGAACAAAGTGGCAGAGAGACAAGCTCTTCCCCTGTCAGTATTTATTACACTATTGCTCCACACGCACTCGTCCATTCATCTCCGACACTACATAATCTTGACAGCGTCGTTAAACAGCACACCTGAAAAAAAATTATGAGAACCGTGGCAGATTGCCATTCCCTTCTGATACAAAAGAGTATCTAATATAATTCCGGGTATTAAATGTTACAAAAAAATGATTAAACTGTTCAGTAAAATACAGGGTCATCGAAAAAGATGGACGGGATTTGAAACCGCTATAACTTAAAATGTACTAGACGGATTTACACGTTTGGCATCTTAAAATGTTCAGAAAGGTTTGAAGTTTTAGACGTACCTTAGTACATTTCAATATGTGCAACGCTTGTAGCTCTGAAGACGTCCAAACGAAATTCTATTTCCTGCCACTTTTCTGAATCATGTCTCGTGTTACAGTTTCAATGGCTGATATGATCCTGTATTGCAGGTGCTGGATATCCCTTATCTTCTCAGCATACACAATGTTCTTAATGTACCCCCACAGGAAAAAATCAAGTGGAGAAAGATCTGGGCTTCGAGGTGGCCAGGGTATTGGTCCACACCTTCCAATCCAGGCATCAGGGAATCTCTCATTTGCATAAAAATAACCCTACTTACAATTTCTTGTTCGAAGGTTTAACGTATAAATCCGTCTAGTACTTTTTAAGTTATAGCGGTTTCAATTCCCGTCCATCTTTTTCGATTAACCTGAACAACATTTCTTTGTTGTTTATCATCATGCCAGAGCCATGTTGAATCTAACAAAACAGGTGTCAAACGAAAAATATTTTACCAAAGAGTAAGACACAACTCTTAGAACGTGACGGTTGAAGACTTCACCACAAAACAGCGCAAGCAAGAGGGAACGATTAGGCATATTTTGTGTAAATACTCTAGGGTTAACGATATATAAATACGTGAAAGGTACTTCGTAACCTTGTCATAAAAACACACTAGAACTTGTCCCTAAATTGTACATTATATGAAAGGGGTCAATTATCAAATCAAATCAACAAACTGTAAATCTTCGTCATTTGTGTGATTGCGAAACTTTAGATAATGCACCACTGACTCTCAACTTGTCTGGTGTAATAAAATGGTTAACAACAAAGAAAAAAGTTTTCTTTGATGGTAAAATTTTTTGAATTAGGAAATTTCACAACCGAGAGATACAGACACCGAAGATATAATAAAGATTGCATTACAAATGCCATAAAACATAAAATATGCATCTTAATAATATTATTAAACTGGCACTTTCCGACCATGTAAAGGTTCCGTTCCTGCAACTCTATGTAATCCAAAATTTATGTAAATTTGAACTGATTCCACACCAAATTATTTATCACACACCATCCGTTATGTCACTACACGTATTTAAAATGTTATTTCTATCCGTTTTTTCATACGTAACTAAAAAGCATAACATTCATATTAACCAGTGCATTAATAATAAACAATTTTAACGTATTATATATAATATTAATTAATAATGTTAATTGTTAACACGAATATTTACCTAAGACCACGTTTACTTAAATCTCATATCCGGAAACTACGTGTTTGCGATTTTTAACAGCCTCTTCCCTTACGCGTATGTATCAGATATTAGCCAATATTAGCTAACAGTCTACTTTCACTACTTCGAAAAAGGTGACTAAAGTCATCACAGTCAAGATAAATGAAATTTTGTGTGGAGACTAAATTTTGATACAGTTAGCACTTTGTAACAGAACCCAGCCGGGGGGGGGGGGATATTGATAAACTTTACTTTATGAAAACGAAGTATGGATATGTGAATTAGGATCAGCTCGCTCACGACGTACCCAAATAAGAGACTGTATTAAATATGAATTGAAAGCCCTTAGAGCTTTAAAAAATTTGGGAGTTTCTAGATCAGTTGCATAAATATCAGCTATTGAAGAAGACCCTGTTTAGTTCGTTACGGGTTGCGTAGTTCGGCATTTTATAAAATAAGCAGTGAGACACCCAGGTGGTGTGCTAGACGGTACTCTAGACGGGTAAGAACTCGTGCAGTCAGTAAGGCATTTACGCATCAGTTATTAACATAGGTTTAATTGTCTTACTCCAGTTTTCACTAAAGCACTCCGTATTGAACAGGGCCACCATGGATGAATATCTCAGTGTTGAAGCAGCAAAATTGTGTCGCAGTTTGCAAATAACAAAATAAGTCGATTTGTTCGGCAGCAGTATTCCTCAAGTGAGTTCATTCGGACAAATCAACACAGAGAATCAAGGGCTTAAGCAGCCTGGTCAAGCATAAACCAGCAGAGATTTGTGGTAACTACGCAACCGCAACTATGCTGTAAGACCCAGTCAACACTTTCCTGACGCCTGAAGTCACGTTCCAGTCCTAAACACGTAACAATTTCGCCAAATCAATCATCGAACACCACCCCACCTTTCGATCTTTTCAGCCCACCAGAAACCTTACGAATGAGATTCAATCCCTACCGACGCCTAGAAGAGCTTAGTAACAAAAATTCAATACTTATCAAAACACATATCTTTATGTACAACAGAAGTAGGTTACTAAGACGAAACGTGTTAACACTCTCACCAAAAACATATATTTGTTATGAATTGTTATGCTTCATTATAAGAGAGAAATAATTGAGTTCTAAGATTACAATATCGTCATCATTCAAATATCCAACGCAGTCCACACACATTCTTTCATAGTTCCAAGTTCTCTGCTTTTATGTGGCTGTGAAGGGTATATATGTGACGTTCTGCACACAGCCATGGAAAATTTATGAGCCAACTGTCGAGCAGGCTGTTAGTTTTCTATGATCGTAAAATATGCCATATTTCTTCTTTATACGATTACATTCCTATAGAAGGTAGTGGGAGGAAGTAGTGTAGGTTACAAATTTATTTATAACCGACGAAAAGGTCTGAGGGCTGTAGGGTCGTAAGGGACGAGGTGGAGGATTGAATGTAGGCTGGCAAACCGCGATAGAGAGACCCTCGAGTTATAACCGGAAATGGTTCCTTTATTCGCGGAATGACGCAGTGTGCAAAATCAGTTCCATAACCCCGTGTACTACCTTGACCAGTCTCGTAACCTAGTACCATCTTAACCAAAGTAAAAATCAACAACCTGTCCTAAACTGCTGCTTCCATGTATTTTGTATTCCTGTTATAAAATAATTCTGATATCTATGGAATCTAAAATGAAGAGCTAGTAGGCCTATTTACATACAGACCATAGAGAGGACGAAGAAAATTACGCAGTAAGAACTTCCGGCATTTGATATTGACCTAATATCATTAGCGTGGTCACATAGAGCTGGGTGAGTTCAACTGATATCTTTTCTTCCCATGTCTGCCCCGTCAATCAAAAAATACAGTAGAATTTAGAGTTTATTTTAGTCCCATGTTAAAGGATGTAGATTTGAAATATATTCTTAGAGCTTTCTTGTGTAGACTGATATTCTCATTAGGATAAAGGCGGTACTTTGCATTTTCCAGTAAATTTTATAAATAATAATTTTATATTATTATATACTACAGTACGACAGGACTTCCGTAGAAGAAGTCTTGTATGTGGATATATCTTTAATGCGAAGCATTAAGTTATATCAAATCCATGTTTCTTTTCTTTAGGTCGCAGTTCAATATTCTTCTCCAACATACACCTATGCTTTCTAAGTACAACAACTGGACTTCCGTGAATATTCTTAGACATCAGTTTATAGTGAGGTTATTCATAATATGAGTATGTACAATTAATCTGATTCCGGACAGGATCAAGAACACTTTTCACTGAATCAATCCTTCTTGCCGCACTGGGGTCAACTCAGCCTCTAACAGGAATAACTACTAGGAGTAGCTCCTGGGGGTTACAGACGACCGGTGCTTAAGCTTGACAACCTTGCCCCCGTAATGTGCCGAGTGTCTAGAAATTCTGGGATCGTCAAACTCCTAGATCCCTCAGGGCCTGTGCAGGCCTGTTACAGGGATAGCTTTACCATTACAATGAATCTAGGGGGCGAAGATCGGTGACCACACGGCACAACAAGTTCTGTGGAGAAGAGATTTAGCTTCTTTTTACGCGGTGCAGTGCAGGCCCTCATCACGGTGAAAATGCAGCGAAATCCGCGTAGAGCCCAGGATACACGTTTCAAACAGTAAATATATCGGAATGCCATACAAACTAATTTTCCGTTTAGTCCACAAACCATTTTCTCCAGAAACAATGCTCTACTGAATAACCCAAATCGTTCATCCCAGCTTAATGCAAAGGGGCTGTAAATAAATCATATTTTGTTTGGTGAGCTAAAGAATTAAGGCAGTGCATAGTGTACTGGAGAGAATGCGTAAGGAATCGTTCGTGTTCTAAAATGTGGAACTATTACTTTATTTTCCTGTCGAAACTGAAGATAACCTTGAAAACATTCAGCAAGGACAATCAGTCTCTAGAAGGAAATTTAAAACCAGGACCTCTACAGTACAAAGAATTAGTCGTATTCACTCGGCTGAGATGTTTGATGATCCTGCATATGCATGAGTCTGCTTATCCGTACAGCGTACAGGAATGTAAATAACGATACTGGTAACATTCTCCACTATGCACGAACAAGTACATGCAAGAAAGTAGTAGCCAGTAAATGAACCACAGAATGAGATGGGAATAAATGTCAGACCAAGATAAAAAAAAAACCCTTGCGTGTAATGTCAGCTAACACTCTAACACTCAGCCGTACATACCGTGCAAATTAGTGGCTCTCTAATTTACCTGTGGTGGAAGGCAATTTTTCCGGTTGCTTGTAAATAAAACGGGCTTCAGAAAAAAGAATACCCTTTCAAATTGACTAGCAAAAAAAGAGGAAAACACGAAACGTTCATATATGTAATTTTAAACTACAAAATTCTATTTACAGATAAAACTGTCATTTTGTGACATTATAGCGCCATACAGACCCATGTGGCCTGTGTAGACAAAGCTCTAGATATTTTAAAATACGGTTTGATACTGAGGACAAACCGAATATTTACAACTAAGTGAAATTGCCTCGATGCCCCTCAGATTCACGGTTTATGTTGAATAATCATACTGTCTATAGTGCAGCCACGAAGATATACGCAGCGATGTACCATAATAATGTATCTATTCGTTTCCTCTCAACCTCGGAAGACCAGTATAAATTGATAGGAACGCAACTCCATTTGTTGCGGAATTCGAGTTGTGAGTGTAAATTATACAACGCATGTGGATAACTTTGTGAAAATTACTTTACTGACAAACACAGACTTTAATTCATCGTAATGCCAGAACTGTGACCCATGTCAAAAGAAGATGACTAATTAAAAGTTTGGTAATCATATACTCACCGACGCCGAAAAAAAATTACATTTTTGATAAAGTCAGCGTTTCTGTGTACGTGACTAATGCTTGTGTTGATAACTTAAAAATACGTTCACATAGCATTCACATCATATACATTTAATTATTTGAAAATTGTAAGAGAGTCTCTTCTCATCAAGGTCTGTACGGATGTGCAAACCTGCCGTCTACAGTAATTTTTGTAAGTCCACATGCAGAGAGTAACGTGAACCCTTCAAGCATCACGGGATCTACCTTCATAGAACAACAAAGAAATGCTCGGAGAAATTTGCACGTTAAAAGGGGTCTTTTAATTAGTGACCTTCTTTTTCGACCACACAAATACTGTGCGACCTACTTAATTTACATTTACAGTTAATCAGCTTCGTTAAATAACTCCACAGACAGAGACCTGTTTTACAATTTCGCCTTATTATCTTATAATGTGCATTACCGTGTTCAGCACAACGCGACACTGAAACCAATCCTAATCCAGAACAATATAGCTCGTATCTTCACATTCGACTTCTGTAATACTCATCTGATTATCACTTACTTCCCCACCAAACAAAATGAAACCTCTTAAGTGACTTCTTCTTTGCATGTTTTCCAAATAAACATATTTTATAGATTCACAAAAATCTCCCCTTCCTGCTGCATGATCCGCACGTCTTACACCCCTTGAATAACATTTCATGAAGGGTACAAAGGATGAAGCTCCTCACCATACAAACTTTTCATCCTCTTGTAATTTCTTCCCTTGAATCAAAACATTTTCTTCACTACTCAATTCTTACACACGCTCAAATTCTTTTCTCGTTCAGTCGTGAGATTTCTCACGCATTGAAAGTATAATACAAATAAGAGTTATTTATGTGATTAAGCTTGCGTTTCTAAATCGTGTATGGGAAAAATATATTCTCATCTGAATGCCCGAAACCTTTCCCGAGTTGAATAAGTTTCTACATATAACTAAGTATATAGAAGTATTATTAATTTATTTGTTCTCAGCCAGATAAACTTTTAAATATTTAAAGAAAATCTGCATAATAAATTAGTCGCGAATTTAAAAATAAAAATACATCAACAGAAATAAACTAAATATCCTCGATGCAGCCTTTATTCAGGTCTGTGTTTGAGCAAATTTCTAAAGTCATTAAGTCATAAATTATTAAGCTAAGATAATAAAATACGAGATATTATTTAGCGTAAAATGAAAACATAAGTCTCTTACAATTAGTGAAAATTAAACGGCAGAGATGAATCGGTATTCATTTATATCGCAATATTCTCCTTGGAGAAGCTAATAAAAAGAAACACAGTGAGCATAGAGACGATAGGCGAAACAACGGTCGAGATTCAAACGATGTCAGAACAGTTTCGTTTCTGTGAAGTATACTTAGTAATGCTTATGAACTTCAGACAATGTGTGCATATCGAGCAAAGCAGGCTCCAGCAATGATACTTCTGGTCTTTTATTAAAATCTCTGCCAAGTCACAGATTATCTCGATTTTTTCGTGATTTCCTTGAGTCGATTCAAGCAAACGTACAACAGTGCTCCAAACTGTGTCCCATCAACTCGCTTTCAAATCCTTCCCTTTTATAGTCAACAGTCTTCCAAGTATTCGAAGCTATACAATCCGAGCTAATGCAGCGTCATTTAATAAAACAGATATAAACAAAAACACAGATTGTACTGCGTCGAATAGCAGGATTAGTGCAACTGATTAATTGCAGAAGAGGTTAAAAGGAGAGAGCTTATGCTGTGTTGTAAAGTACCGATTCAAAATTTGTCTGGAATGAATAAAGGAAGTTACAAACCTAGAATAAACAGTCTCCATATCTAGAATCAAAATCATGAGGTAAATTCTCGACTGGTTTCGGTGTGAGGGCCGTTTGGTCTTGTAACTGTTTCTGCGCGCTATGTGCAGGACCACATAGCGGTTTGTGTTTTGCGACACAAAAGAAATGCATCCAGTAACAGGGTAGTCGAGCAACCACAGCGTTAAAGGTTTCGCGCAGCGACTCCCGACTCCTGCAGTATATACTCAGGCTCTCAACGACCTGACGTAACCACAACACCAAACAACAAGGCATTAATTTTAGAAACAATACAATCTACTGCAACTAAGTTTATCATCCTTCGTTTTTCCCTCTGCTACTAACTTAGAATAATGGACTAGCCACTCGACAATAGAATGTTTGCAATATTGACAAGTAGCTCATGTAACAAAATTAGCTTATGCCAAAGCGTTACGCTTCGGTTGTTCATCAACTACGATTACATACGCTACATAATATCGAATGACAATGGAACGTCGAGCTAGTGAGGAATGGAACCTGCTTTGGGTTTGAGAGGCCAGGAATTCAAATCTAAGCCCGCAGAACAGATATCTTGAAACATTCTTCTCCTCCTTTCCAATTCGTTGTTCGTTAATCATGCGTTGACTTGAGAGCACGTAACCTGCGATACTGAAAACATCGTGAAATAGAGGATCAATGCAAATAGGAGGACAAATCAAACATGTCGTCAAAATGTTACGACGAAATGAATAGGAATTTGAAGGAATAATTTGAGACACCTTGTAAAATTATGAATGGTTAAGGGCTTTCACGGGAACAAACTGCCTCAAAGTTCAGGTTGGAGTTTACCCTACACGCACGCATATATATATATATATATATATATATATATATATATATCAATCTATTAAGTATTTCCGCCCTAAGACGCACATTTTAATATTGCGTATACCGTGTATAGTGTAAAAATCAACTCATAAAATCAACCTTACATGCACTAGAATATATACACAACAGATGCACAAAATCTCCTCCTACATGTTTCGGCACTCCACGGTTGCCATCACCTGGGAGACTTCATAGGCTTTACAGTAGTGCTTTCGAAAGACGTACATATTAAGTGAGAAATTCAGCTAGCTTGTTAGTTTTAAACTGCAGTTCTCTCACACAATACCGTCGCAATGCTCTATCAATATAAACATCTGTTAGCAACCATTTTCAAAAAGAAAAACTTTTACATTTTTATAACTAGATCACATTCCATAATAAACACCAACTAAACTTCACGTATCAGCATCGAAACATTTTCAGTAACTGCAGAATATCAATAGTAAGTAAAAGAATCTTCCTGTTGTCTTACAAAAATATACCACACTATACACACACGACGTTTCGAAGGCTATTGCTTTCTTCTTCGGGTGAACGCACAGTCTCTTAGACACAATAGTCCCACACATTCTATGGTACGGCTACAAAATATAAATAACTCCTAAAAACAAATGGCTGCTCACTATTTCGTTTCCCAGTAATTATTTGATACATAGACACAGTACAGGTTCGTGGGTATTTGTGTTCTAATATGCGCTGCTATGGTAACCCGAAATACAGTAATTTCGTAGCTTAGAAGGGGCTGTTGCAAAACTGCTGAACGAGATGGAAAAGTTCTCCATTTGTCCTTCAGCAATAACTCGACAATTTAAGAACATATTTTCATAAAACGCTATTAAATGCAATTTCACTAACATTTGTCTAACTGTATAGTTTTCACTTACATCGGACAATTTTAACGACCCCCATTCTCCTTATATTTCTGGAAACGTTTCGAATTAAACTCTTTAAATACTACCGGTAAAAAATATGTAGTATAATCCAATATACACTGAATGGTTTAAAACCTTTCTAAAAACCTATCCGAAATTGACACAATTTAACAAACGTGGATACACATATATATTTCGGAACTTGTAAATTCAATATGAAAGGTCTTCCGAACAGCAATGACAAACGTCGCAGTACATAATGCTGACAATAAATAAAATATATTCCTCCTAAATCAATATATAAATCCACATGTTTATAAGTTAATATCAAACTACAATAGAACCGAAGGTGCTACCACAAAAGTTACTTCATTAAAATATTGAAGTTTTCCTTTCTCGAGAGTATTAAACAAAAGGGAGGTAACGTGCCATAATTTGCCCGTTACGCTTATATAGCCATTGTCTTAAGTCCAATAATATTGAACCTTATACTTTCCGACATCACGGCGACATTTTCATTTCACTTAATGTTCACAAATTTCCACAGGTGCTTCCCTTCTCTCACAATTGCAAGTCATAGAGAATGTTAAGGTAATTACTTGTATAGACCGCCTTTGATCCCCTTGAGAAAAACGAATGTGTCGGAAGTAATCATGTATTTTCTCCACCGGCAGCTTTGAATTTTAGAATGGAGTTAAGTTAAAATTTATTAATTATTTAAAACACACTTCTCTTGGAGAAATGTGGGCCCGGTAGCTCAGTCGGTATAGCGACTGACTATGGGCTGGACGGTCCGGGTTCCAATCCCGGTGGGGACGAGTTTTTCCGCCTGTCCAGACCGGCTCTGGGGCCCACCCAGCCTCCTGTAAAAAGGGTACCGGGTTTTTCCCGGGGGTAAAGTGTGGCCGGGGCGTGCTGCTGACCACTCACCCCGTTCTAGTGCCGCAGTCATGGAAGAGTAGAGCTATACCTCCACCCACCTTCTGTGCCACACCGTGCATGTAACGGGATCACTTTACCTTTTTTATCTTGCTGAAATCCTATCGGAATATAAAATTATTATAACAATATTAAAGAGACTATTCTTGTCTCACTCATACATCATCAAAATTATATTTCTCACTATACTACACGCAAACATTCCGACATGATCCTGCCATCTGCAGGCTTTATACACACAAGCCACTAAAGCGCAATACAATTTAACCTATGGTAAAAACAACAACATTATAAAATAATGAACGTAAAAAAGTTATGATTTACTTAAATTTCGTGAAACGTCATCAAGTAATGTAATTCTATTACATCAACACATTAATGACATGAGTCATTGTGTGGCTTTTACTCATTGTTTTCTCCACTTACTGTCCCAGCGCACTTGTCAGACTGTAAGGCAGTGTACACATGGCTCGCAAGATTTCAGGCTTCCGTCGTGGTGTAAATGAGGTCTTAGCTCTTCTTTGACGATACGCAGTGATAATTGGTAGTTGCCGACGTTTCGAAACAGCATATCTTTCCTATCTTCAATTGTCAAGAAGAGACTGCTTCACTCTTGAAACAAGTACCAGTATGCTGTCCCGAAACGTTGGTAAAGAAATGCCGATCAAAGCTGCGTAACACCCCAGAAGAGAGAAGACCACACAGACACACTTCGTTGCCTTAGAATACGATATTTACCTAGGAGTTCTTTACCATCATAATTTCTTGGTTTCTAGTGAAAGGCGCAAAGGTAATTTCACTTATGACTACAAGAAAATTGCGGCCTTACCAGCGTCGATTTTCACGAAACGCAAAATTTTCAAGCGTTTTATATGCAGATCCATTAAACGAACTTTAACCAAATCAGAACTTAAACTCTTCTATACCTGACGGTAGAAGAGTTTCGACTAAGCGAAATGAAGTGGAAAATAGATGTGACAAGTAAGTACAGAAATCTTTTAAACCTTACTTAACATGTAGCTTTCATTGAACTGATTTCCCCTAAAATCAGAGTCAGGCATTAAATTTCCACTGACATGGACTGTACCAAGTTATGTATAAATCAGACTAAAAATTTTAAAAAGGGACTAAATTTCGTTTATATTCTTGTGTAAAATATAGCTTTCATTGCATTGATATTCACGAAACTCACAAATGCTCAGCGCCCTAACGCAGAGATGCTCGGTACCGAATGTCATCCACATGGGTCAAGAAATGTGGAAATTAAGGGCAGCAATTCACGAACACTTTCACATAAGATATGACTGTCACTGTTCCTACTTTCACGAAACGCATACACATGCTAAAAGGGTTCTTGTAAAGAATTCATAAACCAAATTTCATGTAAATCCGACAAAAGGTTTAATCGCTGATACCAGGTCATATATATATATATATATATATTCTCCACACAAGGCTTTCCCTTTTTCTTCGTGGATACGGAATGATAGTGTAGGATTTTGTCGGACATAAACTGGTTTTATAATTTTTACCATAATTTAAACAGCATTGGACTGTCAACGGTTCGCCGACGTAAATTGTAGCGTGTATTGTGGTAACAAATATCCATCCACCAAGAGAGCATAAGGGGATATTTACTGCAGACAACCTGATATTAACACAACCCTGGAACATGTATTGGAAACTCGAAAAATATATACAATTTTTACAATGTAATATTGTTGTCATTATTACGTAATTAATTGAAAAGTATGGGCCTTTATACATGAATCTAAAGAAAGTGATTGTAGTATGACTTCGTAATGAAACATATACCAAAACTGACAGCATTCCTTTACAATTGTTACACAGTACAGCTACATTTTACTACATAAAAGCCAAACTTCAAATACAAGCACAGGATATGCTACGAACCGCTTAAAGAGTGAAGCGTCAATTTGTCTATCTGTTCACGTGAATTAACATAAACCTTACACGCATATACAGCCTTCCGTGGGGCATTAGCTTATTTTTATTCTCTTCGTGACAGAGCTTGTTAATATATTACGCTGTTTCCTTTGAGTACGGCTTTTACTCTGACTGGCAAACGAAAGGGTATTATTTCATCCGATGATGGACCATTAGCCAGATTCATTTACATGCCCTTATACGTAAACACCAAAGAAACTGTAGTGAAGATTCGGCTTTAGAAATACGGCAAATACCCCACGGCATTATATCAACGATACCGGCAAAGTAATTTTACCCTTGTCAAACTGTGAACATCCATAGTACGATAAACACAGAAAAAACAAAGCCAAAGAACCGAATACTCTCGAAATTAGGGAGAACACATACGGCCCATTTGTGCATCATCGATTTCACTTCTCCCTAAGGATGCATTATTATTTTCTGTCTTTCGCTCGATCCTCCTTTTTCGTGTAGTCATTCTTCAATGTATCAACCTGAAACAGTGGTTATGTAATCTACATGGCACAAACGATATAAAGGAAGATCGTTCTTTTACAGGGGAGTAGCAGCTTCCGCACTCCCTCCCCTCGCTCTTCGTAATGGACCTCCTAGCCACAGAAACTCCCGCACTCTAGGATTCCTGTTTCTGTTGTTCAAAAACAAGGGGTTCAAGCTGCTGCTTCTCTCCCTCACCCACGCCACGGATGCTCAAGTCTCCTAACATAATGAATGGTCACTGCACTGCGATTTATTGGACAGTGTACATTTTCTGAACTACATTTAATATAAAAACTTTTCCGGAGGTACAACTAGGCCCGTCTTTAGAGAGGTACTCTCATCAGTTTCCGTAAAAGTGGTGCAGTACGGACCTAACTCGGAATGCTTTACATAATATTTCAAATTCAAAAAAAATTCTCATTTTATCTCTAACCACTCAGAATCATTCTAACATAAAACGCAAAACAGATTTTATCGTCCCAGTATTACACATTACACCTTTCTTTAATGGTATATCAGTATGTAATACTAGGCCTATAAACATTTCTTTTAGAAAACTCACTTTAATTATACCAACCAATGCACTCATATAAAATTTCACCGTAAAACACTTAAAATCGCTCCAACATATTTAGATCATAAGATCATCATCACGGAGCCATGTTATTCCTTGCTAAAGTCACATATTAAAAACACTCACTAATTAATTTCCTTACAATGACAGGGTACTGTGGCAGCATGTCGCATTGTGTAAGAGTACTTTGCTGAGAATGCGCCTGCTTATGGGTGTGCGTCGTGTGTTATGTTGCGATTGACTCGCAACATAACACACGACATGAGTGCATTGGTTGGTATAATTAAAGTGACTACGAAGTGCACGGTGCAACAATAAAGATTCTTTTAGAAAAGTTTGCAACTAAATTTTAAGCCTATAGTAAACCCTCAGCTTTCGCTGGGTTACATTCTTAAAGGTAAATCCGCAGTGTAATCAAAAACAAAAATCATAACGTTTTGTTGGCCTTCATATACGAAAAAAATATGACGTAATGTCTCTTTTATAACTCAGTGTTTAATGTACCCTCCCAAGCACTTTGTATTATCTATATTATTGTCTGGAAAGCCATAAGAAATATAAAAATATGTAAATTAAGGATTACTTAACAACAAAACATTTGTGTTGGTGCCTATTCTAACGATATCAGTGCTTCTAGCTGAAGAATATCGGTGATCGAACGACGTAGATTTCATGTTGGAGGGGAAGACAGAAGGCTTTGTAAAGAAAAAGGTGATCTCAGATTTCTTTCCACCTCCTTTGGTGACAGCTTTTATCCCGTGTTTAAATTTCGGAAACATTTCCATGAAATATTGGAGCTCAAGGAAAATATCGGCTGAGCCATCCAGCGCCTGGAGGCCTTAATTCACAGAACTGGTAGCTAGCTGAGGCCTCTCCATAACAACGTCGGAATCTTCATCACTTTCTGGTTCAATGAGGGCTCTCAGCACTTCAAGTCCCTTGTCAGTTAAATCGGCAGCACGAGAGTTATCATCCTGCGAATCTGTGAATGTTTCTTCAGTAAATTTGCGAGCTATCAGGAGGTCGTTTCTTATTGCGTCCAGGCGGTCGCTAAATCCTCGAAATTCATAAAATATTTCAAGCGTACGCGTCTATCAGAAATTCAGAGTGAGAACTTCCGCCGGTCCTCGGACGCTGTGATATTTACTTTGTATTAGGCTATGCTTTATGATTGCCAGTATTCAGTTCTGCATACAATGACATGTACGTAGCTACTTAGTGAGACAAGTGGGCAGGCGCGACCTACTATTATTTCGCCTATTCACGAAAGCGAAACCGCGAATTAGTGAAGGATCTTATGCCTCGAAGCATGAGGGTTCCCACAACTATTCTTCCGCAAATAAGCGAAACTTCAATGGCCGAACCCGCGAACAAGGAAAGTCTGCTGGTCTATTTCTGAAGGAGACATAAGGAAATATAGGAAAATCAGTTTCAAGAAATTCATGTTAGAAGAATGAGTCTTGCCGATCCTGTAGCATGCACAGGTACGACGAAGAAAACTAAATACTGAATTTGTTCCAAAATTTCAACATAATAATAATATATTTTGGAAATGTTCGCCTACATGGGAAGATTACATTCGGAGGTCTGTAATTACAGAAAGAGCCTGCAGGTTCTAAAAAACAGAAAATTTCATAAGTAACGTTTTAAAAAAACGATAAGACAGATTTCTTGTTAAATTGGAAATTTATGTAAGCTATTAATCCACATTTTCAGTAGTGGGTGAAGTGTGTGAATTCTTTGTACCAGTTCGACTTTCCTGTAGTCTGCAGTGTTAATGACATGGAGTTCTTTTTTGCCACCTCTCTGTAGTCCTGTCAAAGGGCTGGTCTGGCGGCTAGCTTCGCGAATTGATTTCCGACGGACACTGACTGTGTATTTGGGAGAGAAAATTGCTTTAATTTTGTTACCGAATCTCATTCCATCTCTCTCTTTTCTATACCAAAGGGCAGCAGAGCACAGTAAAATAAAAATGGACAATCAGTTGCCCATCATTCCTCCCTGTAAGTCCCAGTAACAAACAAAAAACCAATAGCAGGCCTTTTATTTTACCGATGTTTGTTGTTTCAGAGAGTTTTTCGCAGGCACAGATGTTGTGGGATGGGAAGTGAAATTACCGTGTGTTTTCACCATGTTGGCTACATTCACACAAATACTGGTAAGTCCACATTAATCCCTACATGATGTGCAAGATATAGTTGTTCCCCCATTGACAGAGTCACGAATTTCGATTTTGTACCTTGTCAATTTAAATGCTGCTGTATCAAGGAAAGAAGCTGCAAAGCTGTTAAAAAAAATCCACACAGGTGAGCTGATTGAAGACAAATAATGAAAAGAAGAAATCATTTGTGGAAATTTGCCACCCTGATATTTGATAGCACATGCAAGTATGAGAAGATAGTTTTGAAAGAGTTATAATTTCAAGCCGCTCTTCTTTTACGCAGCACTGGTTTTCAAGGAATTTTTTTTTAATCTTAATACAAGCTTGGAGGCTACTGCAGCAAAGCAGCAGATCTTTATTCACGTTAGGGGAAAATATGAATGCTTCCATGCTTAATGATCCTCAGACTCGTACTGCGCCTGACATTAGACGATCTAAACAGACAACTTAAACTCTGATGGATGCAAGTTACCGTATACATACTTGTACACAGATCTGACTTCACAGTGTGAAGTTTAAAAAGTTTGTAGTTACTTAGCCTGTTAAGAAAAGCCACCCTCCACCTGTGAGGAACACCAAGATTCATTACTTCTTTCACAAGGACCCGCCACTTCATTTTATCCCGTACCACTTACAAACCAAAAACATTGCCATATTTCCGTAGGACCTATTTTAATACTAACTCTCAATGTATGACAAGCTCTCCTAAGTGGCATTTTCCATCGACGTTTTCCTACTGAAACGTTGTTTACATTTGTCATTTCATTTAAAAGTGCTTACCTGATTTCCTTCAAAAATTTTATTACTTTAAAGATAGAGCTATTTGGGTCCTGTTTATTTGGCACAAATTTTCTTCCCTTATTCATGTTGCAGAAAAGTAAAACTTGAAAATTCTAGGGGGAAAAAATTAAAATGTACGGTGATCTGAATGATGTCTGAATATTGTAAGAAAACAGAAGACAGAAGAGGTAACAGTAAGTGGGAAGCCTTGTAAAATTTGATCAGACATTGCTGTAGAAAGAATCAGTCTCTTTGAAGATTTCTAAAGTAAAACACTACAAGAAGTTTGTTCCATACTTTCAGAAACTATGAAACAGTAATTGTTACTTCTCCATTTATGTAAAGAAAAGTCTGCATGTTAAAAAAACAAATGTAACTGGCCTGAAAAGTCTGAAATCCAAAGATTTCCGCTCCTCCCTCTGTAATTTAAACAATAAAATCGGCTTCGAGGATTTGTGATTTCAATCTCGTCTTTCGCAAAAACAAAATTTCAGCCAAGAAATCAACGGATTCTCTACGTAAATTTCTCTTACAGTAAGTTGTGTTGTGTTCAGCTCCATTAGGTTGCAAAAGGTACATTTTACACTATAACCTGCCATACACACTATAACCTCGGCCCTAAATGAGCTTGGGTGGTCAACGCCTCGCCTCGGCCCTTAAACTCCGGAAATGACCAGGTACCTATTGTGTAGGAGGTTTGATGGGCCCCAGGTCCGGTCTGGACGGTTGCGGAAAGCCTCGCCCCCACCCCCCCCCCACCGGGATTCGATCTCCGGGTCGTCCAGCTCATTGCGACTCACTATAGTGAGTACGATATTCGATTAGGTTGTTTATCAATTCTTAAATAAACTTTCATTATCAGGAAAGTAAAAAGTTTTCCTTTTGCTTAATATCACACCATGGAGATGTAGTGGCTGCATAGAGGTAAGGATAAATGCATTCTAGACCTCGGAGGTGAGCGGTTAACTTCATATCTCAGGTATCTTTTGAAACAACAGATCCTAAAATTGTGGCAGCAGCGGGAACGATAAAATCAAAGGCCAAATCTTCATTTTGGTCACAGCCATCCTGCATATAGCCAGTCACCTTACTCCGACAGGTATCACTCATCCTCTGTCGTTCCATGTAACAACATATTAACCCACACATAAGGTTCATGCACCAAATTTGTTCAGGAGTCTAAATGTTGCAGCTACCGTTATAATTCAGCTGTGTATCCTAATTTTCGATGCTCAAAACTTGAGGATAACTAATCTATGTGATACAGGATATTATTTAAGTACTCGCATCGCTAATCTTTTTTAATTCACAATATCGCATAAAATTAGTCCGTTCACATTTTTTTTTTCCTTTTTGTAGCTACTTTTATTTAATTGCATTTTGTCATCATATTTCGATAAAAGGTACTGGTAACACCGCCGAAATGATTTGGAAATCACAGATTTTGATCAAGATAAAATAATTTTACAACATATATTTCGGAAATCTGATATCCTTGCAGCGATGTTCTTGAAGGTTCAGATTTTCTGAGACATTACACTGTCAAAGAGGAAGAGTTGACCCTGAAAATGGGCATTACATTCATTCGAAACATTGTTAAATATTGACCAGATCACACGCGTAACGCCGCAGGCTACTTCAGTCTTCAACAGAGCGTTTATTTCCCCTAGTGCCCCTACGTTTATTTAAAACATAACATAGTCTGTTGTTGTGTCCTTGTTTACTCAGCATTCCTTTTATTGTATAAGTTCGCTTACAGGCAGAATGATGTCATAGCACAACAATTTTTGACTTAGTTTCGGTAACATGCCTCAAAAAGCGGGTTTGATTAAATCGCATACACAAAGTACAAAATCGGACATTGAAATATTTATAACAAGCACAGTTGTCGTCCTTCGTTTTTTTTTTAATCTTGCAAGAATTAACAAGCGTGATGACTGGAAAAGGGGTTAAATAAGTATGTTGTTTTTCTCCGAATTTATTGAACTTATACAGCAAGTACCTTGCCAAGAAAACTCTTGAAGGGGTTCGAGATTTCTAAATGTAAAAAGTAATTCGCAATGTGAAATATGCAAATAAACTTGTGCTAATGGCTAAGGAAATAATGGTGCTACAGGACATGTTGGAAAGACTAACGGAAGTTGTAAGACGTTACGGAATAGAAAGGAATGTGGAAGAAACTAAGGTAATGAAAATCTCAAGATAACCACCACCCCCCCCCCCCAGTACAGATTATGGCAAAAGCGATGTTCGACAGCAAAGAGAATTTTTCACTAACAAATTGAACTTACATTTTAGGAAGAAATTAGTGAAACTCTACAGGTAGAGTACAGTTTTGTACGGTGCTGCAATTCGGACGCTTCGGGAAATACATCCGAATTACCTGGACGGTTTTGCAATGTGGTGCTGGAGAAGGGATGAAAAGATCAGTTGGACTGAACGTGCGAAAAATGAATAGGTATTACGTACAGTCAAGGGGGAAAGGAACCTGCTACACACAACAAAACTAAGTAGGTCTAAAGTTACTGGAAAACTTCTTTTAAAACACGGTGTTGAAGGAAGGATGAACGGAACTTGTAAGAGAAAGTAGTAGGTCGCACTCTGTTAACGTCTTACTTTAGAAGATGCTATGGACATATCGAAAATTCAATATACACGACAAAAAAAACTATGATATGATGCAACATACTTACTCTTAGATTTGGAAATTTCTGTCAATTTGTGAGTCTCGCTATAAATCCGTACTTCTTAAGTGGGTTATTTAACTACGCTCTCAATTTATACGATGCTATAAATACAGGAGTGTAGAGTAGTGTATTGATATTTATATGGAAAAAGCAATTTACACGGAGAGAAACCTGTCCCAGTGTCCCTTTCATACGGGCTGGCCTAGGAATGAACCCGCGCCTTCGCAATAACAGCCCGTGACTAACCCTTTGAGAGATGGCACTGCCTAAACTCGCACTGCATCCTGCACTTGTAAAGGTAATACGACAAACAAGTATATATATTACTGAAGCTAATAAGCAGCAAGTCGTGAAATCTTTTGCTCAGAATATTCGATTTATAACAAATGCAGTATCACATCCATTAGATGGGAACTTCATATTTGTCTTCCCAACAATCACTGCATGATATGCTACTGTTAAAACAGTAAAATGGAGGAGGTTACCATGACTTGGACATTCAGTCTGCGCTACAAATTACTGTACTCACCGGCCCAGAGCTTTGGTGGTGAGACAACTCACACAGCAATCGCAGAGAACAGACAGATGGTGAAGATAACATTAAAGTGGATTTTAGGGCGTTGGTTGTGACGATGCAGAGTGGATGGAAAGAGTTTAGGATCGTGTTAAATGATTGATTATGGTATTAGCAATCTTCTATCGTCCGTTTGTTACCTGTGTGTGTTGGTAAACAAAATGAACTTCTTGAAAGATGCTTATCCTCATGGATTACTAAATATCATGCCTGTTTCAACCTCAAAATCCTATTTCTAAAGACTTCTTAATCTTTATCTTACACTTCGCTCTGTGGGTTTATAATTCCACCCTCTTCGCTCATTCTATCCACCCCTACAACTACGTTCTCCTTCCAGACCCAATTGTACTTGATCAATAGTTTTCTAACCATTACAATTAAAACCAACTACATGCATTCTCGTTATATTTTTATTTTACAAAACTTTTTCTACATGTTGCGGCCGTGAAGGTCCATTATGTGAAAGTCAGTTGTAGACTACAAGCATACGGTATAATGTTAAATCCAATCAAACTTGTAACATGGTGAATCCACAATGTGCGTTGTAAGATGGAATAGATACACTGGAATTATACAAAAGTTATTACAGAACATATAAGAGTAAATATAAAAAGTAAATGTAAAAATTCATAAAAGCATAAATATTACTAAACATTTACGCTCTTATACATTTTTATATTTAAAACAATGTAAAGTTTTCTAACCATTGCTCCGCTACATTTAGACCATTAGTGCTGTGTGCTAACAAACAATTTTCTCAATATTTTTGCGGCACTTTTACCAAGATATGCTACGTTAGAAGGGACATGGCCACTTGCGACTGGCCAGTTTCACGTTCAGGCCGCTTTTCTTCTGTAGTGGGAAACATAGGTAATCAATAGCTGGGTGACCTGTGTTACTGTATCCCTGTCCTTACTAAGAATCAAAACTCGGTCCATTTACTTTTAAACAGACAGTTTTCTGACAGAAATATATAACGAATTGAAGTTCTAAAATATGTTACATTATGTATGTTTAAGCTATTCAAAATAAACAAAAATCTTCAAAGAAAGCACCAGAAATCAATTGAAATATTTAGCCTCTACTTATGAATCGATAATAGCTTGCAGACCTAACAACGATCTGGAAGATACGCCAATTTATTCCTGCTGTAAAAAATAGAAACACTTCTATTGAAAGTCAAAGAATTAATAAATGTACTTCACATTCTTACTCCTCATCTCTCCCCTTACGTGTCTTGACGTCTAAGAAAGCCACATATGGCTGCCTGTTCTTGACACCATGAAGATGATAAGAGACAGAATAAAAGCGCTACTCGTTCTGCTGAGATCAGTTTATTTTTCTAGTTGGCAAGAATATATGTATAATAATAAATTGCCTTACAAACTCTGTTTTAGGCTGTATCATTCTCTTCTTTACATAATAATTCGGCAGAACCATTTACAATATTTTCTTATTCGTTGAAAACACTGAAAAAAATGGCGAAAGGAAATTTAAGGGATGCTTTATTTTACACAGGTTTTTTATCCATCAAGACTTTATATTATTATTATTATTATTATCTTCATCATCATCATCATCATCATCTTCGTGTCACTGCATTCTTGTGACAAAAATCACTTAATCATGGATTCCGTGTACTTTAAATATGTATAACTTCTACATACATTTTCGCATCATCGAGTTTGAATTTCTTCCTTTACAAATAATCTTTCACAAAAACATGAAATATGTTTGTAATCTATACCTGTGACGAATTTAACATTCCGAGATCGCGTGATTCGTTGTTATCGAAATCAAACCCAAGCTAAAAAAAATGTTCGCACGACCACAATATTATTACCCAACATAAAAAAAAATATTATTACCTCAGCAACATGAATGTGTTTGTACAAAACCTATTAACAAATTTCACTTCAGAGGCGAAACTAAGCGGCATAACTGTCGCAGCCTAATATAATTTCGCGTATCGGCCATGTTACATTTATTGTGTGCAGATGGTTAGAAAACACGGCATTTCGGGGCTAACTAATGGCGTCAATGTTATAAAATGCTTTGGAGAAATAATTTAAATGGTTCGAAACGTGATTTGGAATAACTCACACGTATACACACACACAGACAGAATGGTGAAATCTTACTTGTTTAGAATGTTAGTTAGTTGTTTTGTTGCATACAATTAAGTTTGCAGATTTATTTGCAATTTTAATACAAAGACTCTCTTAATAGTTATGATATTTTTTAAAAATTTTTCTGGTGGTCAAATCCTTTGTTATTATGAAATATATTTTAATGTTATAAATAATACTTCTCGATTTTTTAAGCCCTTATGAATAATACTATGTATGTTACTATTGTGTTCATCTGAGTGTCAGCAGTTGAACTGCTGTACAGAGTTAAAGCAAATTAACGTAAAAATAATTGGTCTCTGCATCTAAGCAAGGAAGTGTGTTGAGGAAATACTTCACCTGTCTCCATGAAACATAAAAGTGGATTTCTTACCAGGCATATAGCCACATGTTTCCGTCCCTCAAGTGTCGAAAAGCTACTGGAGTAAAACGAAAGCGAACATATATATCGAACTTCAAGAATGGAAGGTAGCACTCTCATAGGAAGTCTTTCTTGTAAGCGACGAAGGGAACAGGACACAGCAGTCTAGATACACCGGCCGTCGTAGCTTGACACAGTCCCTTTGTTCGTCTTAACAATATCTTTTAAGCTTACGAGATTTGATATTCTCACAGCAGTTCTGGCAAAGTTTCAAGTCTTCACACACATGACGCCACGTGGACTGGTGAACAGCTAGACACGCACGTCTCCTTGGAACGCTAGACTCTTCAGATGGAGGCAGAAATATTCTACGAAATTTCGGCAACTCTTTACCAGTTTCCACCGCGTGATATACCCGAATAACCGAATCTTCCATTTTTAATACTACTGGCAAACTTTCTGAAACTTGCTATGAACGTGATGCCAACAAATTCCTAAGTTCTTTCGTGAAGTTGATATAGCTACTCCGCCATAGGTAACACCAATACGACGGCCATGAAAATGTTAGAAGTGGTAGTATAATTAGTGACATGCTAATTCACATTCCTCAGTCTTCATCTGATGATGAATCTTGGAAAAATTGCAGTTATTCTTAAGGCCATTTATTATAGTTAAATGTCAAATATGTGCTGAAAATTACTTTTACAGGAGTAACTAACAAGTGACAGAACTTAGACCTACGGTGCTTACTACGAAAACTGATCACAAATATTGGTAAGCGTATAAAACCCGGCAATACATAACGAAAATAGGCAACAAAATCATATTGACGATCCTATTTTTGTGTTACATTTTCCTCGAGTGTAAAAATTAAAGACAAGTGGTCTATACTACAAACCACGATGTAAATTATTTCTCAAACTTGTCACTTTATTTTTTATAAATTTCCAAGTCGTGATAAGGTGGGGATACATTTTGTATTTCAGAAGGTACATAAACAGGCGCGTAGGTTTAATTAACGTTAATGCGAGTGCCAACATTTCTTTTCCCGCACCGCAGTCTGTTTAAAATTTTTGGTATCCTCTAGCGATGGTCGCCAGTCGAGCCGCTCAGTCGAGTCGTGACGTCACAGACACAGCGGTGATGAGGAAATTAGAAGACGTTATCTTGTCACGTGTAACGGGTGTCAGTGTAAAGAGCTGTGATGCTCCAGGGAGAAAGAAAATCACTGACTTCCCAGGAAAATACCTTCAAATTTCCACCTCAAGTCTTGATGCTATGTGTTCTTTCATGAGTTAGGACCATATCATTTATATCCATTCACAAATTAAAATTACTCTGCTCGTATTCCGCAGATCCCGGCTGAGGATCTCACTCATAATCGGATTCATTCCTGTTTTCCCTGTCCTTATATATTAATGTTAGTACTGTGTGTTAACACAAGCAGCAGCTGCTTCCTCCAACACCAAAATCTAATTATCGTCACGTGCTATCCTACCATTCAATGCTGTGTAAAATTATGACAGCAAAACCAGTAGGTTCAACACTGCACAAACTAGTCAGCCACTGTACAAGCTCCTGAGCTATAAATGAGTCATCGAATGAATGGACATAGATTTTCTCCTACCCGGCTACATAGCGGCTCAACGTATCATCGCCACGTCCACCAATGGCCAATATCCACAAGTGTACTCTTTTCCTCTCCTACGTCCTCTGCCTTCTGGGTTTGTGTTTTGTTATTTTGTTAAAACAGGAAGACGCTTCAGCTTTTCGCGGAATTCAGGTGTGCCGTGTAGATAAGTTGGGGCGCATGTGAACGTCTTCAGTTCCCACAGTCTTAGTTAATTTTCTCTTTGATTCAAGTAGTTTGCGCTTCGATCCATCTTCAATCCTCACAATCGCACCACAGTATCCATCTTACTACACAGTGGTAGCCTTATTTTTCTAAGTTTTACAAATGTACGATTCCTTCAACACGTCTCATATTCTCAATCCAGTATAGCCATCTGGGCTGCATTACCCTAAAATTAAAATTCAATATAATGTAAACAGAAGTATTTATAAAAGTACCTGTAAAGTTCACGCTGCAACATGCAGTGAAGGTACACAGTGGGAGTATGTAGCGTTATATCACTACCTATTATTAATCTCGGCGCCAAATTAGAGTGGGTGCAAATATTTACAAGTCTGGGTAAAATCAGTAGTTTAATAGTGAAATAAGACTTTAACAACATATCCAAAAATGTACACTTATTACAAGGAATTAGTTTATTCCGCCCAAAATGTTTCTAATTATGATATCAGCGTTACGTGCGTAAATTAATTCGAAATAAGAGCTGTTTACTGACTTGAATAATTACAATTGTATAAACATAAAGGTCTGCCCTTAACAAGCCATGCAAGCAGAGTGCGGGAGCAGAGGCATAGCTCTACTCCGCGCTAGATGGCTGTGAGTGGTCAAGGCCACGCCCCGGCTGCTGTTCCCAGGGAAAAGAGCCATGTTACACATTGCACAGGAGGCTGTGAGGGCCCCAGAGCCGGTGTGGTAGCGAGTGGAGAAAAGGAAATGTTTACCCCAGCGGGGTTCCAACACCGAGATGTGCAGCCCGTAGCGAATCGCAATATCAACTACGCCATTCCGGCCCTCCATTAAAAAAGTACATACATTGGTAAATATGTGTTAATGCAAAAATTCTCGCACTATTAAAAACTTGTCTTTTGTGTAATTGTTGTTGGTTGACCGTGTGTATTGTTGTAGTTATCTTGTGTGTGTTGTTATCTTATGTGTATTTGTTGTACTATGTGGGCATTGGTGTTTTTTTTTAGATACAGGACTGCTGACTAGGAGTCAGTACTCGGAAGGCCCTGCGACCGGCAATCTCGTCACAGGTTTCTCTTGGTTTCCCTGTACCTAAAAGCAAATGCTGAGATGGTTCTCAAGATTCCAAGTTGCAACTAAATGCTTCTCATGTAGCCCTCCCGAATTAAATTTAGTAGTAACCAATTTAATGCTTGTATATATGTAAAATAACCACTGCCATCGGGTAACAACCCAACTGCAGTAAATAATAATAATAATAATAATAATTATTATTATTATTACTCCGGGTATGTGTAGATTAAAAGTATTTGCGTAACGTTTATATAATTTCACAATATATTGTACCAATAAATACTATACGTCAGTATATAACACAATATTTATTTTATATTCACTGGTATACATGTCAGCCCTGACATATATACCAGTGTATATAAAATAAATGCTGTGTTATAGACTGACGTATAGTATTTATTGGTATGTTGTAACACTTCGGGATGGAAAACTTCAAAACAATATATTGTGCTAATAAATGGTACTTTTAAATATGCTATAAATATACATTACTCTTGTTGCATTTAACGGTGACACTGATTGTAACCTGAATATGAAATACAAAGACGAGATATAAAATTTTAAGATTTATGTACGAATTCCTGCTATGGCATTCTTACAGGATAAATTCATGTATGTGAGTTTCCAGACGTTAGATTTTGAGAATTTGTCAATATGAAGAATAACTTCTTCAGGCAAGTCGTTCGTCAACTTGTCAATAATGTTAACCGACACTTGCTACGCAACACAGCAGCTTGCTGCGTGTAAGTTGTGGATATCGGTTTTATGAATTCATATTACTCTATTGGCTTATACGCCTGAGAAGTATCAACATCCGTAATCGATAGAGTCCTGGTCTGTTGTTGCTCCTGTAGTACTAGCAGGAGGCACAAAGTAACGGATATCAATATTAGACTTCTGCCTTATCGTTACACCTCGTTATATTCCGTATTATACGAGAGAAGCGAGTGCCCGAGTTAATGGAAGAGAAACACTTGAGTCACCATGGGTCGAGAAGAAGATTGGTTACAGCTTTCTTCCTCCCTTCTTATACTTATTTCTCCTTATTTTTGCCCCCCCCCCCCGAAAAACCCATCCTTCTATAACGCCAATGTCAACTGTCACATCTGAAAAGAAAGAATCTATCGAATCGCCAAGAACGATACGGTAGTACTCATTGAAAGCAATCACAAGTTATCTACCACATAGAATGCTGACATTATCTTTATTTAAACTCTCTCAGCTATGTTGAAAATATTTCATTAACCCACCGAATTTGTTGTCTGCTGTTGAAAATAGCTGTGTCACACCAATTTGTGTGAGGTCCATGTGCAGAGTTTTAATGTCGCACGCGACTGTGTGGAAACCCTCTTTAACTATTTACGTAACTTTACACATCTACTCGCAGTAAACACAAAATACGATAACGGGTAATAAAAACAAAATTTAATACATGCAAATCAAAATAATGATCTCATTACAAGTACGTAGATAAATGTTGTGGCTTACTGCCAGATTATTTAAGGATCTTTTAGTTATAAAACGTCTAACGAAGTACATTCCATTGTTGTAGACAAGAAATGTGAAATTCTAAAAAGCAGGCTTCGGTGTTTCAAAATTTGCCCTAAGACAATGAGAAAAAAAATTTGAATTCTAGTCAGAATATCCACCCTCCTGGAAGCAAATAATCCTTAACTGCGTGTTCGGTTGTTACGTACTGTCACTTTCAGCTGTAGGGACTATAATGTACCGAAACAGACGCAAAATGAGTCGTTTTTAAGGATTTAAAATACAGGTATATGGGCACAGTGCATGTGAAGTTACAACTCTGGCGTTTGAGTGGAATGACTGGGTAAACCCATGGAAAACTTGTCAATATAACTGTCAACTCTGACATAATTCGAAACGTGTAGCAAGCGTAGGGGAATGAGGAAAACATATAAATTTTTAGTGGACTAATCAAATGGGAAGAAGTGTAGATGAGAGGATATTACTGAAGCTAGAGTTAAAGATTCAGCGTTGGGAGTGTTATCTGGATACATCTAGCTCAGGATAGGGACAAATGGCGGGCCGTTACAAACTTTCAGTTCAATACAGGCAGAGCATTTCTTTACTCACTAACACAGCACATCCTTCTCAAAACATATCATGCCCAAAGAAGTAAATTCGTTATAACTTATTTATTGTAATCTTACAATATGTCTTCCGTCAAAACAACAACATTAGAATTAACGTATTATTGCAACATATTTCGACTCAGGAGAGTCATCGTCAGGCTGATTATTTAAGAACC
>Ga0123352_10000955_pt1 | contig 37136 bp, 40 predicted proteins | sample TergutLab28metaG_FD_89700 | JGI IMG/M metagenome (GOLD analysis project Ga0123352, IMG submission 89700) | Labiotermes labralis P1 segment gut microbial communities from Petit-Saut dam, French Guiana - Lab288 P1 | ecosystem: Host-associated > Arthropoda: Insects > Digestive system > Gut ... | reverse complement strand
CTGCATAGCGAGCAGCAAAAGCGACTTTCTTTTGCGACCAGCCGCACGGGCGCTTGACCCCGGTAGGTGTTGTTTGGTGTTTTTTATTCGGTGTGATGTAACATATGTTTGACAAACCTACAATTCTGCGGCTGTTACTATATTTGATAGGCTTAAAGATTCTAATATAGTTAATATAGTTGATCTCGGTGGCTTTACTGCCAATTGTTTGCAGCTAATAAAACTCAGACCAAACATGGCATTGTGTTCGTCACTATACTTGGGTATTAATACTTTGATCCAAAGTATCAATGACCAAATACGCTCCATCGGCGGAAGGGATATATCCAACTGTATCATAGAGGGGATTTTGAAAAAAGACCCTGCCGACCTTTCAGAATATAGTAAACAGCGCATAGAAATAGTTACATCAGCCGCTGTATCCCATGTAGAGCGTATGCTTGCCGAAATAGAGCAAAAAGGATTTGACTTACAGGAGAACAAGACCATATTTATGGGCGGCGGCTCAATATTGCTCAAAGAGTATATTGAAAAAGTCGGGAAAGCTAAAAAATCGATATTCATAGATGATGTCCATGCGAACGCCAGGGGATATCACCTGCTGTACAATATGCAAAGAAGCGGCACGATAAAGCAGCCTCATGATGCATGATAAAGGGCGGTGGCTTAGGTGAAGAAAGACAAAGACCGCTTTACAATTCGGTTTAATGCGATTGATCCTCGTCAAAAACTAACCAGAGATGTCCTTGAAGCCGTAGGCAGGCGTAAGGCTTCGTTCATAACAGACGTTGTATGTGATTATCTGGCACGGCATGAGAATGATGGTTTAGCGGTTTATACTTCACTTACTACTACCCTGTTCTCACTCCCTGACCAATCCCATACTCCCGGTAATACTATTGCTGAAACTAGGACTTTAGAAAATGATGCGCCTAACCATACACCGGAACTAACGGCAGAAATTAATGCAGATACGGCAACAGGGATAAATGAGCCACTGGATGAAATTCCATTTGATGAGGATACATGTGAGGCTGTATTTGATGCCCTTAGTATGTTCAATGTATGAGTAAATCCGAATCAATAAATTAATAAGCGTAACTAAGCCAGTCTTACACCTTTTTATATCGGTTAAGAGTGGCTTTTATTTTGCAAAAAAGGAGTTGCTGTGTATGCCTGTATTTCGTACCGAGAAGGTTAGAGATTATGCTGTCATAGCAAAGCATCATTTGAAAAACAAATCATTATCATATAAAGCTAAGGGTCTTATGACCTTTATGTTATGTGTTCCGGATGATTGGGACTATAGCCTTGCAGGGTTAGCAGTTTTAGCAAGTGATGGCATTGATGGAGTACGCAGTGGAATTAAGGAACTAGAAAAACACGGTTATCTAACCCGCCGTCGTATTCGTGATGCAGGTGGTAAGCTTGGCGATATTGAATATACCGTCCACGAAATACCGAAATTTAATCATGATGATGAACAGCAAAATTCCCGGGGAGATCTACCGCTCATGCCAAGCACACCAAAATCAGAAAAACCTACATTGGCTTCACCTGCGTTGGAAAAACCTATATTGGGTTTTCCAACATTGGTAAAGCCTACGAAGGTTTTACCTGCGCAGGAAAATCCAACGCAATGTAATAACAAGGGATTGAGTATCAATGAATCGAATATCAAGGTATTGAGTAACAAAAACATACCATCATGTTTGCCTGTCAATTCCGACGACTCTCAACAGCTTACTTTGAATTGCACAAACGCAGAACCAAATAAACAAGCCGAGTGCCTAGTAGTTGAAACTGCCCAAGGAACAGGAAAACCCGCAGACCACGCCATGACACTTGCACCGCCGGGCATCTTCCCGGTATCGGTTGAACAGCAGTTTGAGCAGTTCTGGCAGCTATATCCGCGAAAAGTGTGCAAGAAAGCTGCTAAAAAAGTTTGGATGGGTATAAAGTTCGATAGCTCCTTATTCTCAATCATTATGGCAGCTATTGGAACAGCCAATCAATACTGGAAACATCAAAACACATCGTTAAAGCATATACCATATCCATCAACATGGCTTAACGAAGAACGTTGGGAGGATGAGTTTTTGCCAGACGAGCTTATAGGTACAAATATTGCTGGAAGAGATAGAGGAGGCGATCTAAATGCAGCCGATGGGACAAATTATACAATCGGAGGAATTGACGACCCATACCGAGCAATCATACCGGACTAGGGTGTGTTCGATAATTCGCTTTCGTTAGATTTTTGAGCGTTTTTTCGATAGGTGCTTTTTCGGAAAACCGCACATACCCAAAGGTACGTAAGGCTTTTCCGAAAAAGTGCATAGCGGAAAATAAGCCGAAAATATGACGGAATGGAATTATCGAACACACCCTAATGATTCCGCAACAGCTTGCAATGGCTCTCCTGTCGATAAGTTAATGAATTTATTTTCAGATACCGATTTCAGCCTACCGCTTACTTATTGCGATAATTGCCATGACCCAACTCAAAAAGATATTAAAATACTAGGTATCATGCGTCGTGTACCGGTTTTATGCCGATGCCGTACAGAAGCAAACGAGGTCGAAAGGAAAGCTGCGGAAATGAACGACTTGAGGCGGAAACTGGAACGCTTTAAGGCATATTCGCTCATGGATAGCCGTTTTGAGAGGTCAACATTTGAAAATTGGTCGCATAGACCCGATAATCAAAACGATTATATCTTTGGAACAAAATACTGTGAGAACTGGGACACCATGTACGCAAATAACCGAGGGGTTTTATTTTATGGTAAAGCAGGAAACGGAAAAACTTATTTAAGTTTTGCTATCGCCAATACGCTTTATAAGCAAGGTATCCCTGTTATGGCTATATCCATATCTCGTCTGTTATCTGTTATCAAAGATAGTTTTGATAGGCACGGGGACTTAGGTGAAGCAGATGTGCTAAACACCGTTAGGGATGCCGGCTTACTCGTTTTAGATGATTTAGGTGTTGAATATAAAACAGCCTGGGCTTATGAAAAACTCTATACCATCATAGACACTCGCTATAGAGTCAATAAGCCTATGATTGTTACCACAAATTTTCCGCTTGATTCTCTACGTGAAAACTTAGCAACCATTGACTTAAAAGCAAGAACAACAGATCCTTCAGAACGCATTTTTAGCAGGATAACAGAAATGTGTACATTCCATGAGATTAAAGGCGCAAGTTGGCGAATATCAAAGAGTGTAAAAAACAAAGCTGCTTTGCTCACGGAGTTGGGTTTGCAGCCAATAACTTAAACCCGGTGCTTTGGGGATTAACCTTAAACACCGGTTATTTTATGCCTTAAATGGCCGGAAGGAAAACTATAATGAAGACTAATTGTTCTAATGAGCAGCCCATGTTCAATTTATCATCCGACGACAACAATAGTACCGACGTATTGACACTGTTTGAGCTGATAGAAATAACTCTGTATACCGTTCATAAAATCAACAATTATCCTAAATCTTTTGAGAAAACAGTGGAAAATTATTTTCATTTACTGTTTCCTGATGAAGTAAAGTCTTATCTGATTCGGCGAAAAGTAAATGAAAGGTCATTTAACAGAACCGGTATTGGATGTAGCAAAAGCGAAGACAATATAGCGTTAGCCATGCCGGCATGTGCGGAGCAAGTTCGGGATATAAGAAGTCTATGCCAACTGCTTGTCGAGCAGCAAGAGGATGTTTTAAGGCTTATATCAGATGAGCTGGACAGGTTAGAAGCGGTTTTATCTGAATCAAGTGCTGACAAGGAGGGCTATTTGAATGACCGGTAAAAAAAGTGCTGCCTCAAAAGCCAAACCCGGGCAAACGCAGGCTGATTGCTACCACGACTCTGAACGTCTGCTAAAAACATATCGTGATGTGCGTTGGAACTTAAAATTGTCAATGGAATACCATAGACAGGATTTTGAAACAGAATACGGAATGTCTATAACAGAGTATTTGGATGACGTGTACGCAGCAGGAATAGAGTTTGCGGGAACGAAATTGGAACACCATGCAAACAGCATCAAGCGTACTGCGGAAATGCTAAAATTAATAGACACTGCTGCACATTTAATACGAGAAAATAATAGCGAAGGTGAAGCTCTTTATTGGATCCTATATTATACCTATTTCTCACCGCTTAAATTAAGAGATGTAGATGAAATTATAGAAAGAGTTCAAATGCACATCCCATATGTTACGAAGGACACCTATTACCGTCACCGCAAAAAAGCTATCAAAATATTTTCATCGGTTTTGTGGGGGTTTACTACGAAGAGTGAAATAGATGTCCTTGATGCGTTTGTTTAATCTCGTTGATCATCATATAATGATGTGCCTTTAGAGGGAAGCATAGCTCGTTAATAAAATTTAATAATACAAATAAGGATCTATGCACATTTAGTCTCATTATGTCTTAATACATGTTTTAGCTAACTACAACGAAATACAAGAAATATCGACAAGCACCTATTGCAATTAGTAAATCCAGATGATAATATTGAAAATGCAAATATTACCAAATAATATGCAAGGTTTTTAAGGAGGAAAACAAATGAAAGAAACGAAAAGAAACATCCTAACAAAGCAAAGACTAGTATCTCTGCTATTGGCAGCAATAATGGTGTTTAGCACAGTAATACCTGCGACAGCAATCGAACTAGAACTTGAAACTGCCGCATATACGTTAACCACAACCCCCGAAGATTTTATCGGTATTCGTGAAACTGATAGAAACAGCCGGCAGTGGCTGATAAGCTTTTGGGTAACCAGGACATTTAATGATAGTTCCTACGACCGCTTTGAATCTAACTTTATAGTGCCGGGTGCAAACGCAAATGTAAGCGGTCTTTATGTGTTTAGCGAAGGTCATGAGCTTGAAGGATATACTATCTTATTTGATATAAGAAACAACGGTAGCCATGCTACAACACTTAGACTTGTCCGTACAGGGGCTACATCCCCGCCTGACGGACATTTACTAATCATAGAGGCAGGTGCAGGCGGTCGTATTGTTACAGGAAACAGTGGCTATTTTGCACCCGGCTCAACAATCGAACTTGAAGCAGAAGCTAACGAAGAATATTTCTTTATCGGTTGGGAAACTTCCGACGGCGGAGATTTTGCTTTTGATTTGAGATTGCCTAACAACTTCTTCAGTATGCCAAATAATCCTACAGTAATAACTGCTAACTTTGTACATATGGAATTAGATTCCGATGGAGACGGTCTACCGGATTGGATGGAAATACTTATAGGAACAGACCCTTTTAACCCTGATACAGACGGTGATGGTTTGCCTGATGGCTTTGAATTCTTCTACACAAGCACAAACCCATTACTTTATGATACATATGGCGACGGTATAAGCGATGCCGACAGAGACCCTGACGGTGACGGTTTAACAAATCTTGAAGAATTTCTTCTGGGAACACACCCACGCATGGCAGATACAGACGGCGACGGGCTTACAGATTACGAAGAAGTACGCATATTTGGCACTAATCCGTTAGAACCGGACAGTGACTTTGACGGGCTTTCTGATTATCTTGAAATTCGCTTTGGTATGGATCCGTGGAATCCTGATACTTTAGGCGACGGTATTTTAGACGGAGACAGGATTTTTGATGTCATAATCGAAAGTGAAAACTTACCTAATGATTTTCTTGTCATTCCAAGATTAGAAATTGGTCTGCCCGGTCAATCACTTGGAAACGCATCAATCCATATGATTCCCGATAATGGTGTGCTTTTAAGTTCGAGAGTACCGGGTTTCATAGCTAACGCTTTTGAGATCAATATTGAAGGATATTTCGACGAAGCTGTTTTATCCTTTGAACTTGATCAATCTTTATTTGATGACCCGAACTTTGTCCCTGCTATTTATGTTTGGGATGAAGACGCACAGTTTTTATATGAGATAGATGATTGGCTTGAAAAGTTTGAACGTGAAGAGACAGTAAGCAGAATAGCTGCTACATACGCAACAGTAGATAATTCTCTTTTATGGGAAATGTATTATAAATTAACCAACGCAGAAGAACTAGGTCTTTTATCGGTTGAAGCAGATATATCAACTGATGATGTAGAATACATCTGGATTGGCACATCACCTAATGAAGCTGCTCCTATTAGCTTTGCTGCGCCGGAGCAATACATAATTGGCAACATCCTTAGTTTTATATTGTCTAGACCGATGTATAGCTACTTCAGCTCACCGCCGCGATTTATCGTACTTAACAAGACAGAAATGGACAGAGTGCGCAGCATGCAAACATTCTTCCCGCCTAGCGCAGGCACTGACACTACGTTTGATGTTGTAACCGTAATGGATGAATCATCAGCTGTTACAGACGCAACTTTTAATCTAATGCGTGCAAACGCTCAGCTTCTTACTCACAATTTACTTGAATATGATCAGATGGGTGTCATTACATACAGCTCTAATCCGGTCAGACATTCACGCTTTATAACCGGGAACACTGATATGGAATCAGCATTCAATGTACTGGCTCAAATTCAACGCAGAAATATAGTCACCTCACAAGTAGGATTGTATGATGCTATCTTATTCGCAATAGTTGATCTGCAATCAACAAGTGAATCAGAACGTACTGTTGTACTGCTGTCGCATGGAACTCATACGCATAACCCACAGCTTAATCTTACGCAAGAAATGATAATAGGTATGTTGAATCAAAACAATATTACTGTTCATGCAATTGCTGTACCTAATTCTTTTGGTAATATTCCAGTTGCTAATATTGAACGTCTGAATAACCTTTCTACTCAAACAGGAGGAACGCTTCATACTATTTGGGATTTCGAAGATCTGCTTTGGGCTTTTGATAGACCGGATATAGATTTGACAGATACAGATGGAGATGGTATTCCTGATATCTTTGAAAAGGCTATTGCTGCCGGGCAAATATTGATGGCTGATGACAGCATTATGCCAATGGCACATCTTTTGGACTATACTAAAGCTGACAGCGATGGTGATGGATTACTTGATGGCGAAGAAATAGAACTGCGCTTTAGATTGACTGATTCAGGGAAGCAATATTTTATCCATGCTTGGTCTTTCCCTACGCTTGTAGACTCAGACTTTGATGGTGTTCCGGATAATCTAGACTTAGCTCCGTTAGATAATAGCTTTACAGGAAGAATGCAAACACCATTCGTTAGAAATGGAATACCTATTTCGTTCTCAATTGATTATCGTTGGTTCTTTGGTGATAACACAGCTTACAATCCTGATATAAGTGTGCTTTCATCTATTCTTTCGACGGTTGTTTATAATGATGACTGGATGTATTGGGGGCATCATAATCATCAGGAGCATGGCGATGATTATGAGAGATTTGTAATTTTTGATAATATTGTACGCCTAGCAGAACAAGGAGGGGCAGTACCGAGGCAGGTTGATCGTGCTGATGTTTTCCTTACGAAGTTTGGTATGAGTGATGCTAGCTCTTTTGCTTTAGGTCATGATAATACAGGGTTTTATGCTGATGATACAACTTTCTTTGCTACAGCTCACAAAACTATAGGGTACGAAGGACGAACCCGCACGATTATCCCTGTAATAATACGTGGAACTAACGCAACGATTGAAGAATGGTCAAGTAACTTTGATATGGGTGCTAATCATCCTGATTATTTTGCAGCTATGGGGGCGAATTATACAAGCATCACAGACAGCAGATTATGGCGGAATGAACATAATATGAAAGGTCTTGATGTAGCTGCTTCTCAAGTTATAGACCAAATTTATTATTACTTAGATAATACTTCAGCTATTCCCGATGATTCACAAAAAATACTGTGGATCATGGGTCATTCAAGAGGTGGCGGTATATCCAACATCGTTGGTGCGTATTTCGAAAGATATACCAATCTTGATGTTATGACGCTAACGTATACTTTTGCTTCGCCTAGAGTAACGACTTATGAAAATGCTGATAGCTTCCAAACGATATTTAATATCGTTAACGGTGATGATTTCGTTGTACATGTTGGTCCGGAAGCTTGGGGCTTTAGACGATTTGGTCGGGATAATAATGAGTTTAGGGTGAGCAGTAACCATCAGAGAGCTTGGCGAAACTTAACTGGTCTTAACCGTTATAATGAGTTTTTGGGGCTTGACGATTTAATAGAGACTTTCTCGGATATTATTCCTGTTTTTCCAAATGATCCGAATCTTACGAGGACACAGATTTATTATCGTTATTTGGGTGGAGCAATAGAGATTTATGAATTTAACTCAAACAATCTTCGGGATAGAGCGTTTGAAATGATTCCAGAAAGGGCTCGCAGATTTGCAACTTTTTCGCTTAGCGATGCTGGTCCAGGTGTCTTAATCCCGCAATGGCCTGCAGAAATTTTCAGTCAACAAAGCCCTGCTTATTTGATGCAGTTAATTGCTTCCACGGCTGGCGGGGAGATAAACCCTAACTCATTTTTGCTAAATTCAATTTTTAATGTTGCCCCGAGATTCAGTGGTGCAAAATGGGGGTTTGTGCAATTGGCTATGGATAATCTTAATATTGCTAATTCGGTTGGACTAGGCGGTATTCGCAACCCACATTTTCCTGAAACTTATTATTTTATAGCGACAATATTGAACATAAATGATTTTGAATAACAGTTTTTGAGGTGAAAGCTATGAAAAAATTCAAAAACTCGTTGTCACGGATTTATGTTCCAATTATAGCTCAAATCTTTTTAGCAGTTGTTAGCTATAGAATTTTATCAATGATGACTTTCAATCCTAATCGTGGAGGTAGTGATGATTCTCCATTACAAACCGCTATGTTTGTTACTGTTGCAGTTGTCACATCGATTCTAATTGGACTTGGCTATGACTTGCTTATATTTTGGATACTTGGTGGTATTCTGCTATGGATTGCTGCTATGGTATCCGGTGCAAACCATGTTCCGATTCAAGGTTCTGCAACATGGAATATGGATTGGGGGATATTTAACTACTACATTGTTGCGGGGTTAATATCCGTTATGCAACTAATAATATGGATTCTAATAAAGATAATCAAGGAAATTTACACAACGAAAAAGAATAGCAAAAAAGAAAAATAATTAATAAAAGCAATTTAATATCCTAATAAGGATGCCTTGGGGCATTAAAAAACTACAAGGCATCCTTGAGGACGGTGAAACTATTGGAATCAGATAAAGCTATATCATTTCGACAAGAAGTATGCATTTTAACCCTGAAGCCCTTCTGAGATAAGTAAAGAACTTAAGCCCGAAAATCAATTTTCGGGCTTTGAATAATTACTTTTTAAAGGGGAGTATTTATGTATGAAAATAACTAGCTTAAAGAATAGACCTGTAGTTTATAAATTTTTTTTGGTTGCTTTATGTCAGATTATAACTTATACCTTGCTTATGGTACTACCTATAAGAAGTGTGCCGCTTCCCGTATCTGTAATACGATCGTGGATTATATGGCCAATCGTTGTAATATTAATTTTATTTTGGGTGTTGTTTTTAGTGGATCAGGTTGGGTATTGGTTGATTGGCATTCCAATAATTCACTATCTCGCAATGCTTTATAGCTCTAATAACACTGCTTATTTCGCACAAGATAGACCAGGAGGAGGCAGCGGTTCGGCTATAGTCATTTTTTCATTTAACTCATCGGAAGAAATGTACATATTGGCTCTTTTCGTTTTCAGCATTCAATGTACAATATGTGTAGGAAAATGGAAGGCTTTAAAGTTGGTTGAGCAATCGAAGTTGAATGGGTGATAAGAAAATGTTTAATTATTTTTTAATATCGGCATATTTTGCAGTCCTAACTGCCATTATGTCCATTTCGGTAATCTTTGTAGAAGTTTTAATATGGAAAATTATAGAATCTATTCGTGAATTTAAGGAAGACCAAAGAGGCAAAGAAGCCGCTCGCAAGTGGGAAGAGGCAAAGAAGGAATGAAGATTTTGAATAACAGTTTTTGAGGTGAAAGCTATGAAAAAATTCAAAAACTCGTTGTTACGGATTTATGTTCCAATTATAGCTCAAATCTTTTTAGCAGTTGTTAGCTATAGAATTTTATCAATGATGACTTTCAATCCTAATCGTGTAGGTAGCGATGATTCTACCGTTATATTTGTTACTGTCAAAAAGTTTTTCTTTGATTATAACAAAACTACGAAGCCTGTTCAATTGATAAATTATTAGCCTTGCGATTTAATCAACTAGATTAGTCAACTAAAAAAGTGGCACTTTTTTGCCATTGACCGGCAATTCTTAAAGTGGTAAAATGATAGTGTGGAAAACTAAAATTGAATTTATTCTCTCCTTATGATGCCCCTATACATTTAGGGGCTTTTTACTTTTATTCAGCCATTTTTGAAAGGAAAATGTCTATGATAAAAAAGTCGCTGCAAAGCAAGGCACAAGTGCTATTGTTGGAATACAGAGCAGCAACATGGCGTAAATCAGCACTAGAGTCCATTTCAAAATCTGGCAGTAAAACCTTGCAATCCTCTATAGAACAAATACGCTTTACCAATGAACTTGTTGAGACACTGCGATGCAATAAGCTTTTAGGAGAAAAGCTATACCGGATTATTTACGCTTCGTATATGACCGAGAAACAGCCGAGCAGCGTAGAAGAAATACTTGCCGCTATAGCCAAAATGCATGAGTATATTCCACGCAGGACTTATTTTCGCTTGAAAAAGCGTGCGCTTGAAATGTTGGATGTCCAATTAAAGGAAATAGCAATGAAAATTGCAACATAATTCATACCTTGACGTGACTTTATAAAGAAGCTTAGCTTATTTAACTGTTTTGACTCAATATTAAGAAAACGCATAAAGTAATTCAAGTTGCCCTGCTTTATGCGTTCAATGAGGAAGGCTAATTATTAAATCCAAACTTTGTAACAAAGTAAAACATATGGGACATATTGTTATTACGACCTGTTGAATACGGGGAAAAGAAAGCACCAAAACCTACGCTATACAGATTTGGGTTTAATAGAATTTCTCTGTGTCCACGAGTTGATGCTAGCATCCCTCTGACTATCCCTTCAGGAGTAGCACGAAAAGTAACAGTGCCGCTGCTGCCCGATTGCGTAAATGTTTCCGACACTCCACTGCCTTCAAACCCAAACATACGCACCGCTTCGGCCGGTCTGCCATGCCCCGGGCTGATATGGGCTTGATACTGTAAATCTCCAAACTCTTGAGTTTTTAACCGTGCCGACAGCATAAGCACAGGATCTAATGCCAGAGGACGCAGCCCATGCTGCCCCCTAACACGATTGATTTCTCGTACTACTGCTAACTCAAAAGCCGTTACCCCGCCCATTTCGTTATATTCATCTATCCATGCATCACGCTCTGCTTCTGTTAATCGCCTGTTTGGTAGAGTAATGGCACTTCTTATGTCTAACGGGTTTTGGTGTGGTACAGCTTTAATCATCGCTGTTAATTCGTCATAAGAAAACAGTATCGGTGTGATGTCATCAAATATCACCGGCGTATAATATCTGTCTGATTGAGCAGCATTTGCATTTACATCTGGTGTTCCGGATGTGTTGTTTCCAGAGACAACATTTGTCCTAAGAACAACATGCAAAATTCCGCCTGCCAACTCTCCATAGCTGAACGATTTACCGTTTGCCCAGTTGAAGAATATCTCTACAGGATATATCCTTCCTTCAATATTAAAATGACGGACACCTCTTTGGCTGCTCCATGCAGCAAACTCATTACGAGTCATAGGGGCATTATCGCCCATTCGTATGGTCGGGGCATTTGAAACGGCTCCATAAACTTCTACGACACCTATGCCGCTATATATACCGGCTATAAATATTGTTAGAACAATCACAAATGAAACAAATTTTTTAATGATAGTTTTCGATTTAATCACTTTCAATACTCCTTTGCGTTAAATTAATTATACCATCTTATGGTATTCTATTCCATATAATAATCAAAAATCCTCGCAAAACACCAAAGCTTTCAAATGGTGAGACGGGTTTATATAAATATCTTTTAGGCAGACGTTTATCGTCTGCCTTTTTTGTTCGGGGGTGGTTGATATACCATAGAAATCAGTAGCAGTACACAAAAATTATAACACAATTTTTTTGAAAAAAGGAGGTCAAACATGAGATTGCTAAAAAAACAATTAAGAAGCAAACTCAAACCCTTTATGGCGATGTTCCTTGCGTTTCTGACGGTTATTGGAACAGTACCTGTGTTCGCCGGTGAGGGGCGTGATTCTGAAATTGAACCTTTTATCGCCCGAATATACGGCGAAGAAGTCTTGGTTCCGGCTGATGGTATCGTTTTGGTAAATGTAGCAGGGTTTGATGAGCCTATAGAAATGGAAATACCACGTTACATTTATCTGGACGGCGAAGCAGTATCAACAAATGACGACAGGATAGAAAATATAGCCCCTGTTTTAACTTCTCCTGCCGCCGCTCTGTCATCGGCTGATGATAACCCGGATATGGGTTTCATTGTATCAATTAGCGGAACACTGCCAACCAATCCGGTTGTTGCACAAATCGGCCAAGAATATACCCATCCGGCTTATGTTAGGATGAACAGCCGAATAGTAAGCTCTCGTCGGTATGTTGTCGTTATTAACGGTGTATCTTACGAATCTTTTTGCGCAGATCCCAATCTCCCCGGACCTGAAACAAATGCTGCTATATATGAATTAACAGGCGCAGACGGGTCAAGGTTCCGTACAGTGTTAAGGTATGGCTTTCCTATTAACCCTGCGTTAACCGATGGTCTTTCAAATGATTCCCGTGCTTGGAACGCTTATGTTACAAGGGTTGCGGTTGCCTATATAAGCAGACCAAACGCAACATGGACTAACCTAACCGGAGACACCGGATCAGCAGTAGATCAACGTATAAACGGTACCGGAGGCGTCGCTGCTAAAGCAGCTTCACCTGCGATAACGGTAAATGGTGAAATTAATACCGGCCAAGACGGCTTTGAGCAACAGTCACCTATTTTCACTTTAGGGCACAGCCGTAGGACAAATTGCCAGAGGAATCCTTTTAGATTTGAATGGGCGCAGGGTACTCCTGCGGGTACAAGGCTTTATGTCGATGGTTCTCATGCTGCCACAGCCCCTGAAAATCTTACTGATGTTTTCACTGTTAATAACCCCGGCGGCTCATTTAGGGCAGCGGCAGCATTTCATTTCGTTATGCCGGCAGGCAGCCAGGATCAGACGGCAAGGATAAACCTTATAGGTATTAACAATCAATATGCAGGCAGGGTTTTTGTAATGCAAAACCCAAATGATACCGAAGGATGGCAAGACGTAGTTTTTTATATCCCTGAAGTGTCAGCAAGTGCGGCGTATACATGGGGCTATGCGCCATATACCGATGATTCATATGGCTCATTGCTCCTATCAAAACGTTGTTCTATCACCGGTGTACCTTTAGCAAATGCCGAGTTTAGAGTAGTAAACAGCAGCGGTGCTGTAGTTGGCAACGCAAATGGTCTTTTTAGGACTAATGCACAAAGCGAAGTTTTGATACCTAACTTACCGCCTGATAGCTATGTTGTGACAGAGCTGAGAGCCCCGGATGGATTCATTCTGGACAGCACACCTCAGACTATAAGAGTAGATGCAACAGGTCAAGTTTATAGGCTTGAGTTTACTAACCAACCACTGTCAAACCTTATCATCCGCAAGACAAGTGAGGTTGATGGCTCGGCTCTGGCGGGCGCAGTGTTTGAAGTACGCCGCCCAAATGGTGAGTATATCGGGACATTTACTACAGGTCAAAACGGCAGTGTTGAAGTGCCTAACACACTTGGGTATCTGGTAATAACAGAAACAATACCACCTCAAGGTTACACTCTGGCTACTGTAAACACAAGAACGGTTGAAGTAAGACCGGGTACGCCTACTGTGGTAGAGTTTACAAACCCAAGATTACCGTCAACAGCCATCAGGAAGATAAGCGGTGATGACGGTCGGCCGTTGGCAGGGGTAGTATTTGAGGTATCGTCATTAGCAGGTGAACGTATCCGCAACCCTCAGAATAATAGTTTCGAGTTTGTTACAGACAGTGCCGGCATGATATTTTTGCCGCAGCTGCCTCCGGGCACTTATATTGCACGGGAAACGAGGCCATTACCGGGCTATCGTTTGGCAGAGCCTTATATCTTTATTGTAGGAAATAACCAAAACACGATACTGACCATACGCAATTATAAGATGCCGAGCGTGGTCATAAGAAAAATATGTGGTGATACCGGCAGACCATTGCCGGGCGTTGTGTTTGAGTTTGCAAGGTATTTTGGCAATGGAAACACAGGGCAGCGTTTGAAAAATTACAGAGTTGATAACAGCTATGAGTTTGTGACGGATGCAAGCGGACATATTTATCTGCCGACACTCGAAGATGGTGTATGGATTGCAATTGAAACACGACCATTGCCCGGCTTTAGGAACGATACGCCGGGCACTACTTTTAGAGTCGGCGAAAATGGCGACCATACAGTCATCATAAGAAATTATCGTTATCCTGATTTAACTATCCGTAAAATCAACAGCATAACCCGTCAGCCGATTCAGGGCGTTGTGTTCCAGATAGTCGGTATCAGCGGAGAACGTGTAACTAATCCGCAGACCGGCTTTTTTGATTTCACAACCGATAGCAATGGCTTGATTCATCTGCCTGCTATGCCGGACGGCACATTTTTTGTGACAGAAACACGCTCAGCGCAGGGTTACTTTGGTTTAGACGAGGCAGTTGTGCTAAATATCAACAGCCAAACAAGGCAGCAGGATTATTTGCTTGTCATAGAAAATACTCCTGCATCGGGTTTATTGATTATCAAAACCGATGCAAATACCGGTAGACCATTACAAGGCGTGGAATTTGAAATACGGCACGCTGATGGTCGTCTTGTTCGCGGGCTAATGGCAGATCAGAACCAACCGGGTACTCATGCAAACAGTCCCAACATCGCCCCTAACGGTAACTTCATCACAGACCATAGGGGTATGATACACTTAAACCACTTAGAGGCGGGTGTGTACCATATCACAGAAACCCGGGCTTTGCCCGGCTATCAACCGGACTCAACCGTCCATGTGGTGACAATCACACCGGGAAGATTAACAACATTGGAAGTTGTCAATGCACGAATGGCAGGGCTTAGGCTTTTGAAAATCGATTCCGTAACAAGGCAAGGTATCCAAGGTGTGGAGTTTAGAATTTTTGATTTTATCACAAATCAAGAAGTCGCAGGACCTTTTATTACGGATAACAGTGGAGTTATTGATTTTACAGGAATCTTGCCCCCGGGCAGATATACAATTCGCGAAACGAGAGAAGCACCTGGCTATCTCCGTGACACCATGCCTCGCACAGTCGAGTTTAGGGCAGGCATGATGACGGAAATTGTGTGGGAAAATACCCGAGAAGCAGGACAGATACAGATTACCAAGCTATCCAGTGCGGATAACCAAGTTAATGGTCTACCGGCAGGCAGCCGCCTTGCGGGTGCTGTTTTTGAAGTTAGGGATTGGCGTACCGGTAACGTGATGGATCAATTTACCACCGATGCCAGAGGTGTTGGTGTATCTCGTCCATTGCCATTAGGGCGTTATTTAATAGAGGAAATAGTTGCTCCGGCTTTTTACCGCCGTTCTGATGTAGTGCTTGATGTAACTATTGAACATTCAGGTCAGATTTTACGTTATGAGTTCTTTAATGAGCCGGCTAATGTAGGCGTAGAGGTTAGAAAGACAGGTCCTGTGGAGGTTATGTCGGGGCAGCCTATTGTCTGGAATATTACTACAATCGCTAACAGTTCCACAATAGAACTTTCAGATTTCTTTGTAAGAGACATCCTTCCGGCTCATGCGGTTCGACTTGATAGGATTTTCACAGGCACATTTAACCAGTCTTTACGTTACTCTATCATGTTCCGCACTAACCTTAACGATACATGGCGGGTAGCTTATGATAACCTGCTCAGTACAACGAATAACGCTTTAGTTATGTCGCCGGCAGCTCTTGGTCTTAGGTCTAATGAACATGTAACGGAGAATTTATACTGTAAAGGGGAGATGTCCAATCTCCTACTTATCATATAGCGACAGCCACTCATTCGTAGCAGATTTGAAGCGGCTTTCAAGCACCCATCAGAAGGGAGGGCAGTATGTAGAATTGGTTGGGATTACAGCCTAAACCAATTTGTAAAATCAAGAACAACTAAAAACACCGAAGCGGTGGTACTACCTCGGAAAAGTTTTCCCACCGCTTCTAAGCGACACCCGAAGGTGCAGGATAATTTTATCATAATATAGTCCAGCCTTTCAATAGTGTTGCGAGAAAAACATCAAAAAAACAATCAAAACACAGCGAAAGGAAAGGTTAATTATGGAAAGCATTTTGAAGGAACTTTATCACGGCAATGTCGGCTTTGATAGCTGGAACTACAGCAAAGATTCCCCATTCGTCAAAGCTGCTCAAAAGAAATTAGACAACATGACGGCATTAACCGAATCATTAAACAATTCACAAAAAGAATTGTTTAATGGCTATGTTTCCGCACAGGGCGATATTGAAGCCATCACCCGATACGACACATTTGTTGAATCGCTTAAATTCGGTATCTTGCTTATGATTGAAATATTGCCCGATTGCAAGGGTAATGCGGATATTGTAAACAGCATAATCAACACGGCAAAAGGTGGCGCAGATGGCACAGACAGCACAGCGAGAGGTGGTGCGGAAAATGAGTAAAATGAGTAAGGAGTACATCCCAACCGCAACGGCGAACACCACCTACTACAAACCCGAAACCCAACAAGAAATGGAGCAAATGACCGTCACAATGAAATTAGGCGATATGCTTTTAACAAGTGGGTATTTCAAGCCAGCGGCGGTATGTGGTATACAATGGGTTTGATGGACGAAAACGACCCAACAACCCTGTGCCTGTTCCCTAACATCACATTAGGCGAAGATGAAAATTTACCACAGCTAACACGCTGGGGTATGGCACGAATGAACTACCTTAAAGAGCATCAGAAATTTGTGGCGGCTCAATTCGGCACAATCGGTCTGTTCAAGCATTGTTTAGAAATACAGGAACAGGCAGAACAACGCAAACACTCCATGATGGCGGCAATCCGCAAAGACCCAAAAAACAGGGTAACAGAGCGTGACAAAGCCGCCGACCCTATGGCATGGGTAGGCAGAATGAACAATTACCAAGCCAGCGTACACGAAATTATCTATGCCGAATTGATTTATAGCTGATACAGACAAAGCGGTTTTGATGAAATCATCAAAACCGCTTTATTGCATAGCAAAAGATGAAGGGTAATAGAGCAAATAACAGATAAATAATGATTAAATTTTGTTTTGACGAAATCGTCAAAACAAAATCGGGTAGGCAGAAATCTTCCAACCCGCTCAATTGACAATATTTGGGGCTACATAGTAATTTCAATCTAAATATGGTTGAAATGACTATGCTTCACGCTCTATCCCCTCAAAAAAATCTTGCACAGTAACGCCGTATAAATCAGCCAACGCAAGCAGAACACTAACCCGAATACTGTAAGTACCCAACTCCATCTCAGAAATTATTTTTTGAACAATATCCAAGCCCTGTACTTGCAGTCGTGAAGCTACTTCATCTTGTGTTAAACCGCTTGCTTGCCTGTATTTCTTCAAGTTTGCGCCGATTGAAATATCTTGTTTTAATTTTTTCGCCATAGCATCACCACCTTTTAGAGTGTATTTACTCTATTGATTATGCTATAGTTTTGTGTTATTCTTAGAGTAAATACACTCTAAACAAGGCTACAACATAAAATTATTTTCGAGGTGATGTTCGATGAAAGAGAAAACGTGTTGTTTTTCGGGGCATAGGCAGCTATCCCAAAAGAAAATTGAAAAATTGTTAAACGGCTCAATACGGAAGTAGACCGCTTGATTGAGCAAGGGGTTGCAGATTTTCTTTGTGGTGGTGCTTATGAAAAGCAGTAATAAATGTAAAGTCGCATTAGAAATCGCAGAAACACAAGTACAAATTCTAAAATGACTTTACATAATCATTTGCCCAAACTTTGAAGCCAACTGACAAGATTCTTATCTTCGCGCCACGCAGGATATACGGATTGGGCAGCGTCTTTGTAAGAACTGTTAATGGCATCACGCTTGGCTTCGCTGTCAACTTTTGCGTAAACCTCAGTTGTAACAATGCTTTCATGTCCCAAAATATCTCTGATATATATTAGGTTTACACCGGCTTGTAACATATGAACTGCTTTACTGTGCCTCAAACTGTGTGGAGATATTGTTTCAGGGATAGAGTTTGGAGTTTCTGTGCGAGCCTGATTTGTGTATTTCTTGAGAATATATGAAATCCCTGCACGAGTTAGTTTTTTACCATATCTGTTGCTAAATAGCGGATAACACCGCTTGTGCATGTCGTTGAGCTTGTTTTCCTCTATATATTTTTTGAGCAGATGGGCAGTTTGTGGGCTTATGCCTACATAACGCTCTTTGTTGCCTTTTCCCATGAGCTTTATAGAAGGAAACTCGCCTAACTGCAAATCACCTACAGTTATATTTGATATTTCTGAAACTCTGGCGGCAGTATCGTACAGCGTTGTCAGAAGAACCATATCCCTGCGGCCATTTTTTGATGTTATATCCGGTTGTGCAAGAATCGTCTTGATGCCATCACCGACAAGGTAGTTGATAGTTGCTTTCTTTGTTTTTTTGAATTTTACGGAGAGCATGAATTGGCAAGTCAATAAATGTTCAGGAGCATCATACATCACAAATTTGAAAAATGCATGAATAGCAGCCAATCTTTGATTTCTGCTGGAATCCTTGCAACCACGCTCTTTGCTTAGGTATCCCAAAAAATCTTCAATCAATTCTTTGTTGAAATCTTCGATGTTCATTTTATCGGGAGATATTTTCTTGTGTGTTGTGCAGTAGGATAAAAAAAGAGTAAATGTATCTCGGTAAGATGAAAATGTGTTGTCTGCCACTCCTTTTTGTTCCTTTAGATAGCTGCCGAAATATTTTGTAACAAAATAGGCGAAACTTTTGTGCTTAGTCATTTTCAACACCTTCCCACAAACTTGGCTCGACTACCGGAAAGATGTTGGCGAATAACTTTTCTGTTTTTTGAGTTATGTCATAATGCATTTGCGGGATTAAACGGAGATATTTTTCAGTCGCACTAACTCGGCTATGCCCCAGAAATGCAGATAAAATCGGTAAAAGCACCATTGGATTTTGATTTGTCCTAACCCAATTATTTAGACAGTGAACAGAAAAAGTATGCCTAAAATCGTGTAATCTTGGACCGTTACCCCGCCCACCATGTGATATTCAGCTTTTGTGCAACAATGTCCTGAAACGGCAGTATACGGAAGTGATTGAATATTCGCCACCATCGTAAGAAGGAAAAAACCTACTATCATCGGTTGAAAACGTGTGGGCTTTTTCCGCATAATCAGCGCATGTCTTTGTTAACGACTCGGACATCACAACAAGACGGTCTTTCCCAAATTTTGCACCTTTAACGGTTAGGATGCCTCTATGCAAATCCACATCTTTTATTTTGAGCCTTAATGCTTCTGAAATACGTAAGCCGCATCCATACAGCATTCTAAAGAGTGCCGGATAAACTAAATGGGCTAACTCCGGCCATTTTTGCGGTTTGATATTATCAACACTTTCAAAAAATGCCTGTATTTCTTTGTCTGTAAATATATATGGCACAAACGATGTGGAGAGCTTGGGTAACTCAGGGATGTATGCCGAAATATTTAAGCTGTTCAAAAATATTGCAAACTCACGCATCAAGCTAATTCTGTTATTTCTTGATTTAGGGCTTTCATTGTTTTTCAGCTTGATGTATTCCAAAATCAATTCTTTTGGCATACTGCCGTTGTTCTCGTAATCAAAACTTATTTTATCAAGGGTGACAAGCTGACGTGATTCCGATTTGTATTTATATCCAAGTGCGTGCTTAGTTGTTAAAAACTCAGTGCATTCTTTGGCAAATGGCCCAATATAGCGCGGCATCTTTGGCTCACGCTCTTTCATATGGCACTTCCAAAGCACACAGCGCAAGCTGTGGAATATCTATTTTTGTATAAATGGTTGTCGTGTCAATATAATCGTGAGAAAGAACATCCGCTATGGTTGTTATGGGGATGCCTTGTTCAAGCATTCTGCTCGCAAGGCTATGCCGCAAAGAGTGAAGCCCGTGCCGTTTTCCTTGTGGAATGGTGATATTTGCAAGCACCATGTATTTATTTATCACATTGTAAAACTTATATGTGTCGCTAAATCCATCATAAGGTGCGGTGTGGCGTATAAAAATACGTTCATCGGAAGATTCCGGGCGACCGTACTTTATATAGTCGATAAGCACATCGGCAAGTTCATCGGTTATTTCGTATACAGCTTCCTTTTTGGTTTTTTGTTGCAATATAGTAATCTTGCCTGTATTCCAATCAAAATCAGAAAACTTTAATTCACGGATGTCGCTTGCCCTTATGCCGAGCCGTGCCGCCAAAATCAGAACTGCGTAATCTCGTTTGCCTATTGGGTTTCCCCTGTCTACTGCTTTGAGAATTGCTTCAACCTCTTCAAGGGTGTAGGCCGAAGGAATTTTGGTTTTTTGAAGGAAACGTACTTTAGGGCAGACATCAGATAAATCTTCTTGATGATAACCTTTTTCAAACGCATACCCCAAGAGGCTTCGTGTGGTTCTTAATATATGACTTATCGTGCTTCTTGCAAAGCATGTGAAAGTCTGCATGAAACCGACTATATCTTGGCGGCTAACCTGTGCAAATGCTTTGACTTCTTTCTGTTCCAGATATGAACCCAAGTACCTCAAATGCAGAGTTTCGGTTTTAATTCGACTTTTAGGCTTTTCTGAATCTACGAGGGTTTTGATATATTCTGAAAATAGCTTGTCGTACTGTTTTGGAAATGGTTCTACCTTGTGACATATCTTTTTGATTATAGCGCCACTTAACTGATAATCAGATAGAATGCGAATCGCCCTGCTTCTTACGTGGTCTATCTTCTTCTTTTCCTGCCCAACGGCAACCCCATAATGATGCTCTAAAAAGCTATGACCCAGCTCCGTGCTGTAATTTTCAGCATTTCGCGTGTCTGCGTACTGCTTCAGTAAACGCCATATGCGTGTGTATTGTTCTAAACTGTACGATAAATATTTCAAACTTTTTAGATGTTCTGTTGCCTGCTGGATTAACTCGTTTAGATTAGTGGCTTTCTTCATCGCAATCAACTCCTGTCTTTGGTTGATTACAATATTGACAATCTTATGTAAAGTTAAACAATGGATTTCGTTTTAATTTTAGCCATCCTGCTTATTATCTTTACATTTATTACCGCTTTTCATAAGCACCTTTATGTTTAGGTTGACATAATGGTGCTGTTGGTTTTGACCTTATTGCCGCATCTATGATAATCAGCAAGAAACAGCAGGGGGCAAATATTCGGTTAATCTTTGCTCTGCCCTGCCGTAATCAAGATGAAAAATGGGCAGACAGGCAAAAGCAGTTATACCATTCCTTGCTTGCCGAAGCTGACGAAATCCTTTATGTATCGGAGGAATACACATCCGATTGCATGAAGAAACGCAACCAATACATGGTTGATAATTCCGCTTACTGCATTTGTGCATTGACAAAAGATATTAGTGGAACAGGGCAGACGGTGCGTTATGCACGGCAACATGGGCTGGAGATTATCAATGTGGCGAAGTAATGGGTGGTGTGCAATGAGTAGTGGAATGCTACCCATTGCCAATGAGCAGAGTACCGTTTTGGTATTCTGCTTTTTTCTTGACCGCCATGCCGCCCCAAAACAAGGCATCACCACTACAGCAGATAGAGTAGAAATTTGCTGCTCCATCACGCAATCCCAAAGTAGGACGGCATCATTCACTTTCTTTCGCCGCAAACCCCTCCATTAAATCATCAGCCAAATTTGATTGTTGCGCCAACCATGTGTTGAAATCATCAAATTCCATTTTTCCTCTTTGGACTAATTTCTTCAACCGCTTGCCCTCATCACAAAACTTTTTCAATTCCGCTCTAAAAATTGCTTCATGTTCGGCATTGGCAAGTTTACCCTTGCGAAGTTTTTTCAAGCGGTTGTACCAATAATAATATGCTGTTTCATAAACTGGTGTAGCTTTATCATCTTTGTAGCGTTCTTCATGCTCTTGTTTTCTGACGGCGGCTTGTTTTCTTCTGCACTCATCAGAACACAAGTCAAAATGATTGTTTCGAGCAAGAAAAAACGCATCACAGATTTTACATTGACGGAACACATAACCCCATTCGGTGATTTTTTGTGTGTAGTAAAAAATAAGTGGCAGAAATGATGAAGATATAACCGCAACTTCAAAAGGCTGTTTATTCGCTTGTTTGGCTGTTCTATTTCCGAAATACTCACTTGTGTGTCCGAGATACCACAATTCAGCGGCTGTTTCATTATTTTGCAATGCAACCGAAAGAGCGGCGGTAGCTTTTTCGTGCCACGGTTTATATTGCTCATAAACCCGAAAGGGCTTGTACAGCATAAACAGGCTATCGTTCAGCAATGTTGCTCCGTGGTTCTGATTATGGAAACGCAGATATTCTTCCCATGACAAGATAGCGGCGTACATTGCCGATGGCTCACCGCTGTTATATTTGTCCGTCAAGAACTTCTGCACAGGCTCAACCATTTTCCACCTTGCATTTCCGATAGGCGAAATTTTCTTGTAGCTATCACGCAGGGGCATGATGATACTACTCCAATCTCCTTCCATGTCGCTCTCGAATGATAAAAGCAGACTACCCAATGGACGGACTTCATTATAATATACTTCGCCATCATCGCCGTTAAGCAAACGCCGCACCTCATCAGCCCTGCCGATAATTATTCTTTCAGCCAGTTTCTTTTTATCGAGAGTTAGGGCGAAAACGACACGCCCAAAATCTTTTATCTTGTTTGTGAAGTCGTATGTTTTAATTTTGTTCTCTTTGCTCCCATTGTTTTTGTTGTCGCTGTTTTTAATGATACTCACCTCCGCATGACCGCCACTCGTTGGCGGTTTTTATTTTACAGGGCGCAAGCCCGCTATGTTTTCACAGGCACGAAGTGCCGCTCATGCCATGCCAACGGCAGGGCAAGCCCCGCAGAGCGCACGGCAGTTACCCGACAGGGTAACTGTATAAGTGCGCTCGCCCTAAAAGGGGCGAGGAGTGGGCTTCGCCCACACAGTTTTGCTTTTGGACGAAAATGATTAACAGGAATTATAATATCGCTGTTCATTCATTCCTTATATCATACTCCAAAAGCCTTGATTAGTCAATTGAAAATCCGATATGATTATTGAGCAGGAACGACAACACACAACTGCGAAAATACCAATGCACCTTGACAATTAAATGAGCAGTCCAATCAGATACCAACCAAACTACACTCACGCACAAGCCAACTTCCCAGAGAAGATGGAGCGAGAGGGGCAAGGTTGCGACAACGTGGGATATGTCAAACAAGGCAGACCACAGGAACAGGATTGGGTAGACTGCCAAAAGCAAAACAGCCGAACACGCAAAAAAATGTATGCTCGGCATGAAACACCGCCAGCCCCAAACTCTGGGCGAGGACTGGCACAGGAATTACAAAAAAATAAAAGTGAGGGAGGACTGCTTATTACAACTACAACCAAGAAACAGGCTGAAACAAAAACAGCCATGCAACAATCAATACCACAACAACCCCACCAATTCACAAGAAGATTTGGCTCTACAATCTTCCGAGTAGCCGTACACATGAATCCCAATTCCAAAGAAACCGCCGAAGCAAAAATCGCAAGGCTTGTACGTATGGAAGCCGATGCGGAAAAGGCAGGTGGAGCATGAGAAAATATGCAAGCACGGCAAACAAACAACGCAATAATCGCAATATGAGCAATACCATAAAGAACAGCGTAAACATACGAATAAATGTTTGCATTTTTGAAAAAAGGGCGTTGAAAAAACGCCCTTGCCGTGTTATAATTAAAGTGCTACGGATGATGTGGCTGTTTGGGAGGTATTCAGTATGAATTACACCAACAGACAGCCAAGCGGCACATATGAGCCTCAATCAAAAACTACAAACAGAACGCAAGACACCAAAATCACCGCCCTATATTCTCGTCTTTCGATGGAAGATGATTTGACAGGCGATTCCATGAGCATACAAACTCAAAAAGCTATTTTGACCGAGTATGCTAATAAAAACGGTTTTGCAAACCACCGCCATTTTATAGACGATGGCAAAACAGGCGTAAATTTTGACCGTGATGGTTGGCAACAGCTAATCAAAGAAGTAGAAGCTGGTAACGTGGCGGTCTGCATCATTAAGGATATGACACGCTTTGGTCGTGACCATATCCAAGTTGGTATGTATATGGAAGTATTATAGACAAGGGCACAAAGGCGGAACTGAAACGGAAGCCGCCAACACATAAACGGGAATACTGAATAATCGGTGTTTCCGTTTTTATTTGTGCAAAGACAAAATATAACGCATTATCCCCGCTCCGTCTGTCCGAGCAGTCAATGGACGGGTAGTATAATTTTGCAAAGAGCGCAAAATTATCTCCACCCTTAAACCATTGACAGCCCGAACTTTTGCCGTGCCATTCCGTAGCCGACAATGGGGAACAGGAAAAAACGCCCTGTCCCCCATTGCCGCCCACTCCATTATACGTCAAAACCGCCTATGCTACCATGTGGCTTATTGTAGATTGTGCGGTGGCTCTGCCCCCGCGCCCCCGGCCTCGTCCAAAGAACAGAAAAAAGTGGCGGATAGTTGATTCTTTTAGCATATAACCATTTGCTTTCGTGTTGGTAGTAAATAAGGCTGACTACCAGCCAAGCGGAGGCTATTATGAACCAATTTTCCTACATTTACACAAACCAAGCGGAGCGATTTGCCTTTTACAAAATACCGCAAATATTATTTACTGATGAACGCTTTGCCAAGTTATCTACAGAAGCAAAAGTATTATACGGCCTTATGCTTGACCGTGTTGGCTTATCGCGCAGAAATGGACTGATTGATAAGTTGAACAGGGTATATATTTTCTTTACTCTTGATGAGGTTATGGACTGTTTCAAATGCGCCAGAGAAAAGGCTAATAAGCTAATGGCAGAATTGGACGCAAGAGGTATAGCCTTAATCGAAACTAAACGACAGGGTATAGGCAAGGCTAATATTATCTATGTTAAAGATTTTTCAACATAACAGCTTTTCAGACTTCCGAAAATCGGAAGTCAAGACTGCTGCTATGTATTCAAATATCAATCAATAAAAAAGGTGGATATGTTGAAAATATACCATTTCTACCTATATAGGATTTTCCAACATAGGTGTTTTTCACCCTTACCGAAGTCAAGAAGTTTGATAATCAAACGCCAGAAGTACGAATATCGAACTCGTAAAGTTCGGAAAACGAACCCCGGAAGTTCGATAATCGAACGGAATCAATACTAATATAATCAGACTTATTGTATTTATATCTATCCTATCCATTCCTTTAATACTTGTGTTCGGTTTTCTGATATAGGCATTAAGAGCATGGAAAGGATTGGATAGGAAAAAGATATTGATGGATAGATTGAGCGATTAACAATAGAACACGGTTTTATTGGAGTAATGATTTTAACAGCCAATATCGCTATTGAAATAGGTGTCATTTCCACACTTTAATTACCCTATATCGAAAGCATAAGGTGTGACAATAGATTTCCCTACTCACCTACTTCTATAGCCGTACAGAGTAAATATAAGCCAATACCAGCACCTTTTCACTACAAACAATCAAGGCGCATACTCAACTATCAAAAGTAACCCAAAGGAGCGTTCCAAAATGGAAAATCAGAACCGCAAGCGCGACATTCAACTCGTTTTCCGAGTAACCGCAGAAGAAAAAGCGTTTATTCAAGAAAAAATGCAATCCATAGGTATGACAAATTTTCGGGAGTATGCGCGGCGCATGATTACAAAGGGGCATATAATCAACGTAGACAGCACCGAGATAAAGAACCTATCCGCAAAATTACAGCGAATTGATGTAAGCGTCCGGCAGATATTACGGCACGTTGACCGGATGGGTGCGGCTTACGCCGCCGACGCAGAGGATATACGGGCAAAGATGGACGAAAGTTGGGATATGGTGCGTGGGCTGTTTCGGGAAGCGTTGAAATTATCGCAGAAGTAGAGCGGGTGCGGTTGGCTGTAGTGGCTGACCGCATTATTTTTTTGCCGTGTGATGGCTTCTGGGGGTTTGCTGTTAAAACAACTGCTAACGTCTTGAAATGCCTGTACAAATAGAGATTTTGACAGCATGAACTATCAAGCCATAATAAAACCACCATATATGAAAATGGCTTTCCGAAATGCCTATTTGTACAGCCATAATCAAGATTATTTTTCTGTGTACATAGGCAATATAGCGGGTTTGGGCGAAGCCCAAGAAAAGGGGTGCGGGGATTTCCCCGCCAAGCCAACCGCCGGGGATTCCTTGCCCGTAGGGTAAGGTGCGGCGGTTGACGGCATAATAGTACGCTTTAGCGTGCTGTTATGCCTATGCTTGCTGGTAGCTACACTTCACATCGCGAAATTACAGAAGCATTATGTCCTTGAGTATTCAATTTCAATGTATTATAATAAAACCCTCCATTAAAACACCAGACTTTTGTTGTGTGCTAAACTGAACTTGACTGGAGGTGATAAAGTATCGCAAACATATATAAGACATCAGAAGTAGCGAAAATAATCGGCATACACCCCAACACCGTCCGAGTATATGAGGAATGGGGGCTGATTCCTACACCCGAACGCAAACCAAACGGCTATAGGGTATTCACAGATTTTCATTTAGCCCAATTCAAACTCGCCCGAACAGCCTTAAAAGTTGAGGTTTTACAAAATGGGTTACGGAAAAAAGCTATGGAGATAATCAAAACTTCGGCAACAGGCAACCTTATGAAAGCGGAAAGCCTTGCCAATGAATATTTACAGCAAGTTATCCAAGAACGACTACGCGCTAATGAAGCTATAGTGATAGTCCGACGATTGTTGTCGGGCGATAGTGCGGCAACAAATGAATTTTCTCTCACAAGAAAAGAAACGGCTGATTATTTAGAAATTACTATGGACACTTTGCGGAATTGGGAATTGAACGGTCTGCTCACCATCAAGCGAAAACAAAACGGCTATCGCGTATATACTGACGAAGATATACGGCGATTAAAAATAATACGTTCCTTACGCTGTGCGAATTATTCACTTTCGGCAATTTTGCGAATGTTGGGGGAACTCGACATTAACCCAGATGTTTGCATTAAAAGGTAATAGACAGCCCCGATGAAGCTGATGATATTATTATGGTATATGATAAACTGCTGACTTCATTACGGTATGCAGAGGAAAATGCAAAATCTCTACTTTCACAACTTGCAGAAATGAAATTGAAAATTTTTTAACCCTCCACTAAACCACCAACCTTTCGGCTGGTGGTATTATTTTTGTATCAAACAAAATCGGGAGGACTTATATGAACCCAGTAATCCAAGTGGAAAACATAAGTAAGTCATACGCCCAATCTAAGGCAGTCCAAGATGTAAGTATCTCGGTATGCCGTGGTGAGGTTTTCGGCTTGCTCGGTGCTAACGGTGCAGGAAAAAGCACAACAATAGAGTGTATTTTAGGCACGAGAAAGCAGGATAGCGGAACGGTGTCTATTTTGGGTATGAACCCACAAGCTGACCGTAAACGCTTATTTCAAAAAGTTGGCGTACAGTTTCAAGAATCGAACTACCAAGACAATATAACGGTGCGCGAACTGTGCGAGGTTACGCAGTCGTTGTATAAATCTCCATCAGATTATTTGTCTTTGCTAAAGCGTTTTGGACTTTCTGAAAAGGCAAAAAGCAAAATAAGCGAATTGTCGGGTGGTCAAAAGCAACGGCTGTTTATTGTGCTTGCTCTAATCCCAAATCCCGAAGTTGTGTTTTTGGACGAGCTGACAACGGGGCTTGATTCAAGGGCAAGGCGTGATGTGTGGAAGTGTCTTGAAGAATTAAAAGCAAATGGGCTAACTATTTTTCTAACTTCTCACTTCATGGACGAGGTAGAGGTATTGTGCGATAGGATTATGATACTTAAAAAAGGTAATATGATTTTTCACGGAACAGTTGCGGAAGCAATACAAAGCAGTCCCCATGAAAAATTTGAGGATGCCTACCTTTGGTATACGGACGAGGACGGTGATAGCCAATGACAATTTTCTACTTTACAGCCACAGGCAATTCCCTGTCGGTTGCAAAACATATAGGCGAAAACTTAATTTCTATCCCACAGATAATTGATTCTGACAATCTGCATTATGCTGATGATGTTATCGGCATAGTCTTTCCGGTGTACGCTCTTAGCACCCCCAAAATGGTCGGACGGTTTTTGGATAAAGTAAAACTCGAAGCCGACTATACCTTTACAATCGGAACATACGGCAATATGGCTGGTGCGGTGATGGATAATGTACAAAGCCGGGCGAAAAAAGCGGGTAATCGTTTTGACTATGCCGATACCGTGCTTATGTTGGATAATTATATCCCAATGTTTGAAATGGAAACAGAAATTGCCGGGCTTCCCAAGAAAAAAGTGGACGAGCAGATTAAGCAAGTGGTTGAAAATATCCGCAACCGAAAGCACAGACAAGTTACATCTTCTCTCGTAAGTCGCGGTTTTTCGGCGGCATTTAACAAAATGCTGAAATATGACAAAGTTGCACAAAATTATGTCGTGGACGATAAATGCGTCAAATGCGGTATCTGCACCAAAGTTTGCATTGCAAAAAATATATGTGTTGGGGACAAGGTGAATTTTGGAAATTATTGCGAGGGTTGCCAAGCGTGCTTGCATCTTTGCCCTCAAAATGCAATACATCTAAAGAAGCAAAAGAGCAATAAGCGTTGGCGCAATCCCGCAGTTGCATTAGAAGAGATTATAATGTCAAATAATCGTGGAGGTAGTCACTATGAAAACATTTAATACAATGCTCAAAACAGAATTGAAATTGTCATTGCGTGATATGAACATGGTGATTTTTGCGCTATGTATACCAATAGTGGTTACAGTCATACTCGGCATAATTTACGGAAGCGATTTAGCTTTTGACGGCGCAGAATATACCTTTTTGGCGCAGTCTTTTGGAGCATTGACAACTATAGCAATATTAGCAGGGGGCGTTATGGGTTTACCCATGCTCGTATCAGACTATCGGCAACGAAAAATATTAAAACGATTTAAGGTAACGCCCATAAGCCCTGCCGTGATTTTGATAGTGCAATTAGTCATATACGCATTATACGCAATCGTTTCGCTTGTCCTTGTTTATGCTACTTTAGCAATTTTCTTTGGATATTACATGGTTGGCTCGTGGGCGTTGTTTCTACCAAGCCACTTTCTCACAATGCTTTCAATGTTCAGTATTGGTATGATGGTGGGAGGGCTTGCGCCTAACGCAAAGATAGCGAGTGTAATAGCGAGTTTATTATATTTCCCAATGCTAATATTTTCGGGCGCAACTCTGCCATATGAAGTTATGCCCGAAGCACTCCAAAGGGTAGCGGATTTTATGCCGTTGACACAAGGAATAAAACTTTTGCAAGCGACTTCGTTGGGGTTGCCGATTGACAGCGTTTTAACTCCAATTATTGTAATGGTTGCACTTGCAGTAGTATGTATTACTATTTCTATTCGCTTTTTTAGGTGGGAGTGAGATGGATAGAATCAGTAAAAGCAAATCAGCCAACAAAGTAGAATTTCTGCTGTGCCCTGTGTGCAACAACAAAACCCGTATAAAGGCATATTTGCAAACAACGCTAACCAATTTTCCGTTATTCTGTCCGAAGTGTAAACATGAAACTATGGTAAGTGTCCAGAAACTGAATATAATCGTTATCAAAGAGCCAGACGCATAGGCGCAGAGCCAAAAAGACGCAGAGCCGATAATTTGTGAGTCAATCACGGTTATCGGCTTTTTTCTTTGTAAGTATCAGAGTTTACTTTAGCAATAGAAGCCACCAAATACAGATTTACAGCAAATTGTAAAACCGCATTTGTGGCAGTTGAAAAGTCGCCGCTTCTTATGGGGATAGATGGCGACATTAGGAGAGTGCGCCGTGTTGCCTTTTCCCGAAAAGTTTATTTTTGAAATAGCCCATATTTTTTACGGCAACTTATCAAAAAAAGCCGTGTTATTTTTTCATGGGAATTTCTATACCCAGAACATGAACTATTACGTTACCTAACAGGAATTGATAATGTACTTACACCCGATTGGAGTAATTTCCAGTCGGGCTTTTTTGCGTTTACGGACAAATATTTTCATGCGCTTTTGAAAGTGTATACCCACTATGGAACAGCTACTTGCAAGCATAGGGAGTGGGTATCCACTCCCGAAAAACCGCCCGAAAATTTCTGCCTGCGACAGCCAATTTTCACGGCGGTTTTTGCTTGCAGGGAAGAATCCCTGACCCTCTTTTGGGAGTACCCAAACCCCTTTTCAAAGCCACAAAAAACATTTGTAAAATTATCTGCAAAAAATCTGTTTGCCTTTGGCAAATCCCTACCCCGCCACCGTTTTAGTGGCGAAAGGGACAAGCCCCTTTCCAGTTTCGCCGGAAAGGGGGTGAGCAGAGTGAGTTTACAGGCTTATCACGAACGCATACAGCACCAGTTTGACGCTTATTGTAAAAAGGTTTTACGCAATGCGGTACGGGATATTTATAAGCGGCTGTCACGATTGGCAGAACGTGAAATATCCCTATCGGAATTTCCAGAGAGCGGCGCAAATATCTCCGCCGTCATGGACGAGTATTTTCAAGAGGAACAGGAGTTTGAAGCGTTAGGTTTTTCTATCGCCGTCAAAAGTGAATTGCTTGCCGAAGCCTTACGGCTACTGCCGGAGCGACAGCGCGACATAATCATGGGCTATTACTTTCTTGGCATGAGCGACAGGGCTATTGGTGAAGAAAGCGACACACGGCGAAGCACTGTCAGTTACCAACGTAAAGTTTCGTTGCAAAAATTAAAACAGATTTTGGAGGGATTACAGCATGAAGAATAATCTACACATAAGTGACAACCGCAGTAATGACAAAAACGGTAAAGGCAAATATGCCAATTACAAACACTTGCCCTTTGCCACAATCAAGGCGGCAACACTCGGCAACAGCGAAGCTATGAACGCAGTTACAAATCATTTCGGCGGCTACATTGCTAAGCTGTCACTCCGTCCAATACGTGACGAGTACGGCAATGAGCGGTATGGCGTTGATGAAAGTGTACGGGGCGAATTGGAATCAAAACTTGCCGCCGCTGTTATGCGTTTTAGGGTGTCGTGATATGGGAAATAGAGCGGCATATCACAAAGAAGAACAGCAAGCGATTTTTCAAGGTAAGCCTGTAACCGTTACACACCTTACACCTATATTATCCCCGGAGCAAAGGGCGAAACGAAAACGCGAAGTTGAACATCAACTTTATGAGGTTTTCAGCAAATACAGAAATGTCCGAACCGTCCGGGCAAGGGCGAACAAAAAGTCGCAATAATTATTGAAAAACAGAGCCGCCTGTGATATAATTATATCGTTGGCGGCTCCGTTTCCTTTACAGGAAAGGAGCCGGATATGAACCATAGAATTAACGCCGTATACGCAAGGCAGAGTTTTGACAAGAAAGATAGTATCTCTATCGAAAGTCAAATCGAGTTTTGCGAATACGAATTGAAAGGCGGGAATTACCGAGAATACAAAGACAAGGGTTATTCGGGAAAGAATACATTTCGTCCCGATTTTCAAAGGCTGATACAGGATATTGAAGCGGGTATAATCGCAAAAGTCGTTGTCTACAAATTGGATAGGATTAGCCGTTCAATTTTAGACTTTGCCCGATTGATGGAGTTGTTCCAACGGCATGATGTAGAATTTGTATCAAGCACAGAAAAGTTTGATACCTCATCGCCGATGGGGCGGGCTATGCTCAATATTTGTATTGTTTTCGCCCAATTGGAAAGGGAATCCATACAGCAACGGGTAACGGACGCTTGGCACTCACGCAGTCAAAAAGGGTTTAAGATGGGCGGTAAAACGCCGTATGGTTTCCGCACAGAGCCTTATGAAATGCAGGGTATCAAAACAAAGCGGCTTGTAGCAGAGCCAACGGAAGCAGGGTTTGTTAAGCTGATGTATGAAATGTATGTTGACCCGCAAATCTCGTTTCACGACATCACCCGCAAGCTGACGGCGCAAGGCATGAGAACCTACCACGGCAGACCGCTTGCGCGTTCAACGCTTGGTACGATACTTCGCAATCCGATTTATGTTATGGCTGACCTTGATGTATATGAGTTTTTTAAGACGCAAGGCACGGACATTGTAAACGGTGCAGAGGATTTTGTCGGCACAAATGGCTGTTACTACTATCAGGGCAAGGGCAACACCGAAAACAAGCAGATGTACCTACAGGGGCAAACATTGGTGCTTGCACCGCATGAGGGCTTTATCCCGTCTGAATTGTGGTTAAAGGTGCGGAAGAAGTTACTGGCAAGCCACACCTACCAACCCGCAAGGAAAGCGCGTAATTCATGGTTGGCGGGTAAAATCAAGTGCGGACGATGCGGATATGCTTTGATGTCTGCTCATTCTAACGGAATACTGTATTTTCGTTGTAGTGTTCATGCCGATAGTAAAAATTGTCAAGGTTGTGGAACAATCAAACTGCATGAATTACAAGCCCTTGTATATAGAGAAATGGTAAAGAGGTTAAAAGACTTCCAAATCCTAACAAGCCAAAAGAGGATAGCGAAAGCTAACCCGAAGTTGACCGCCAAGCAGTTAGACCTTGCACGTATTGAGGGCGAGATTGAAAAACTTGTTGAGAGCCTTTTAACAGCAGGGGCAACCCTTGTATCGTATGTAAACACAAAAATTGAAGAATTAGACACACAAAGGCAGATACTCATGCGAGAAATCGCCGCGCTGACGCTTGACGCAATCCCCGCCGCACAGATGGAAGCATTATCAAACTATCTGGACGATTGGGAAAATGTGAGTTTTGAGGATAAACAGAAAGTTGTTGACCACCTCATTACCCGCATACGCGCTACAAGTGAGAGTGTTGAAATTGAGTGGAAAGTCTGAAAACACAACATTCACAGCCTTTGTGGTCTTGTCCATAGTAGTGAATTATTCCGCAGACATGGCGTAAGGTTTATAGCCATAGGACATAATATTGACAGTATAAACCCCGACAGTTTGGAGTTTGCGCCATTTATCAATATCATGTCGGAGTGGTACAGCCGTGATAATTCTCGCAAGTTGAAATCTGCTTTTAGATTAAAAGGCAGAAGCGGCAAGCGTACCACAAACAAATGCATCTATGGCTATCTTAAAGACCCCAACGACAAATACAAGTGGATTGTAGATACCGAAGCCGCCCCGATTATCCAACGCATTTTCAAAATGACAATTGAGGGAAAAGGCCCCGGCGAAATTGCTCGTATACTTCGTGATGAATGTATAAACAAGCCCGGCTATCATATGTCAACAATCGGTGTAGGCGACCATCAATGGGCGAATGAAAAATATCGCTATTACTGGCAATCGTCCACCGTGGCGAAGATTTTAGCCAAGCCCGAATACGCAGGGCATACGGTAAATCTCCGCACCGAAAAAGCCCATTTCAAAGATAAGAACGTAACATGGAAAGATAAAGACGATTGGCTAATTTTCGAGAACACCCACGAAGCTATCATTGAGCAAGAAATTTGGGATATGGCGCAGAAGTGCCGCACAGTAAAACGGCGCACGGACACGATGGGCGAAGCTAACCCACTCACAGGATTAGTGCATTGTGCAGATTGTGGACGGCGTATGTACAACCACCGCAGTAATGCTTGCAAAACAACTGATAAGCGCAACGGCAAAGTGATAACAAAGAAAGCCAAAGATGCGTACTGTTGTTCTTTGTACCAAATACACCGCAATGACTGCACCATGCACTATATTAACACCGAATTTTTGAAATTGTTGGTTTTAGAAACGATACAAGGAGCAACAGCATACGCAAGAAATAACGAAGCGGAATTTATCGAAATCATACGAGCCGCTTCCGATGTCCGTCAAAACGACACAGCTAAAAACCACCAACGCCAAATTTCCAAAAACGAAAAACGCATTGCCGAACTGGACACCTTATTCAAGAAAACATATGAGGACTTTGCCACCGAGCGATTAAGCGAGAAACGCTTTAACCAATTATCGCAAGGCTACGAAGCCGAGCAAGAGCAATTAGAACGGCAGACCACTGAATTGCAAACAGCGTTAGAGCAATACGACAATGACGGATTACGAGCAGACAAGTTTTTGGAACTGGCGAAACGCTGGCATGACTTCAACGAATTAACCGCCCCTATGTTCCACGAGTTTGTGGATAAAATAATCGTCCATGAAGCCGACAAGAGTAGCGGCAAGCGTGTACAGGATGTTGAAATTATCTTAAACTATATCGGGCAGTTTGCTGTTCCGTGTGGCGCAGAAGCGGATGCAGACGTTGATGCTGAAAATGAAGCAGACGATAAACGTGCTATGTGGCGAGAGTACAAGCGTAACCAACGTGCCAAAGCTAAACAGGCACAGGCTACACAGCCAAAATCAAAACAAGTACCACAGAAACAAAAATCAACACGCAACCCAAAATCGGCAAAAGCCATATAATAAAATATCGGGAGTGATAATACTATGGAAAAAGAAATCCATAAAATACTTTTGCCGAAAGTGGACGTAATTTTTCGCTTGCTATTCGGTGATAAACGCAACATTGAAATCCTAACGGACTTTCTAAAATCCGTCTTGGATTTGGCAGATGACGAATACGAATCCATCACGCTTGAAGATACACATTTGAAGCGTGAAACGGTGGATGATAAACTTGGCATTGTAGATGTTAGGCTAACGACCAAAAGCGGAAAAATCGTGCATATCGAAATGCAAATTTTGGAGCAAGACGATTTTCCCGAACGTGTAACATATTACAACGCTAAAATGCTTGTAACACAATTAAAATCGGGCAATGACTACAAATTTCAAAAGACCATCAGCATAGTCATATCGGATTTTGAGATTGTAGAGAACAGCCCCAAATGCCACCACAAATTTCAACTTAACGATGTGGAAACTGGCGTGAAGTTTACAGATGTAATCGAAATAAACACGTTGGAACTTGGCAAAATACCAACCCAAGACGAGAGCAAAAAGAAATATGATTGGTTAAGATTTTTGAAAGCAGAGCGAGAGGAGGAGTTTGATATGCTTGCTGAAAGAAGTCCTGTTATAAAACAAGCGGTTGTTGAACTAAAACGCTTGAGCCAAACCGAAGAAGCGCAACGGCTTTATGATGCACGGCAGAAAGCTATGTGGGATGAAAATTCACGGACACGCACGGCACAGAAAAAGGCGGCGAGAGAGATTGCTGCCAACGCAATTAGGATGGGATTTTCAAATGAACAAATTGCTGAATTAACTGACTTATCATTCTCTGAAATTGAGAAGCTCCGAGCCAAAGATGTTTCAATAACTGCACCAACTGCAAAATAGCAACACGCAACAACACAACCAAATATCAGCACCACCGCAAAGGCGGCTTATTCATTTTCTGAATAGGTCGCTTTTTCTATGCAACAAAACCATAATCCAATAATCGAGCCGCCAACAATGCCCTATGCGCTATTGGCGGCTTTATTACACCCAAAATCCAAAATCAGAAAGGGGACATTCTATGTCAACAACAACCAAAACAGTAAAAACAGCCGAGGAAAAATTAGCCGCAAAAGATGCACGAATTAAACAGCTTCAAAAGCAAAAACAGGCAATCATCAAGCGAGAAAATGCCAAAGAGCGTAAGGCACGAAATCACCACCTATGTCGCCGTCATGGTCTATTTGAAAAGCTAATGCCCGACATTATCAACATCACAGACGAGCAATACGAAGCATTTATCCGAACGCACATCCGAGCCAAGCATGGCAAGAGTAAACTTGCCGAAATCGTTGATAAAGGCGAGGAATATTCTGCCGCTTATATCGCTAAATGTCGCAAGGAAGAAGAAGCCAGCGACAACGCCGAGCCGTCCGAAGTGCAACAGGGTAATGACACGGACGGCAACGCAAACTCACCGCAAGCGGTTTCGTCGGGTGCGTAGCACCCCTCTCGCCCCTTTTAGGGCGAGCGCACTTATACAGTTACCCTATCGGGTAACTGCCGTGCGCCCACTTCGTGGGGTTATGCCGCTGAGGGCGGCACTTTAGCGACACTTCGTGCCTGTTAAAACCATAGCGGAGCGTTGCTCCTGTGAAAACCCAACCCCAAAATCGTTCACGACCCAAACAACAAGAGCAAAACTACAACCCCAACCCCAACCCCTACTGCTACTGGCTGAAAATATAACTTTCAGCCAGTAGCCCTTTTCAAAGGTAAACAAAAATCCACAAAGATGGGAGGTGTGTCTATCGCCATATATTCTCTAAACATTAAAATACAAAGCCGTGGCAAAAGCGAATCCGCAATAGCGGCGGCGGCATATATCGCAGGGGAGCGAATTAAAAATGAGTATGACGGATTAACCCATGACCGCACCACTCTTTGGAACGCAGTAGAAAAATCGGAACGAGCCAAAAATGCACAGCTATGTCGTTCGATGCGCCTTGCCCTGCCAAAAGAATTTACACTCGAACAAAATATAAACCTTGTTCAAGAATATGTAAACGAAAATTTTGTTAGCCGTGGCATGGTTGCCGATATTGCCATACATGATAAAGGTGATGGCAACCCCGCCCAATGCTGTCAACTTAAGGAAACCCAAAAAATGTAAAAGAAAAAAGTATGATATAATTTAATCTTGAAAAACGGAAAGATTAATGCAAAAAGACTTGACTTTTGGAAAAGTCCCCCAACAATT